>JACCDO010475330.1_pt1 | contig 29788 bp, 17 predicted proteins | sample 7446101 | NCBI WGS metagenome assembly JACCDO01 (sample SAMN15323440, study PRJNA562643) | freshwater metagenome | isolation source: river surface water | place: USA:Blue River Watershed | collected 2017-08-16
GTCGTCGCTATTGTGGTCGTCGCTACTGCTATTGTCTGGGTAACTAAGTCGATCGGCGTTCAGGACCGTCAAGCTTGGCTCATCACTAGCCGTTGTGTTGTTGCTACTGCTGCTGCTAGTCACTAGTCTGTCGTAGGAAACTGTGAGGTTGTAGTGTTTCTGCTTCAGCTCCTCTAGCTCCGACTGGTACCCGACGCTGAGCGACTTCAACAGTTCAATGTCGCCGGTCAAGTACTCTATCATGTTATCCTTCTCTATTAGTTGTTGTGATATTTGCGAAATGAGTGAGAGCTGCGATGCCGAGTCTCTATTTCCGTCGCTTACGATTTCGTTGATGCGACTATGTAGGGATTGCAACTTAGCGCTGTAAATCTCATCCTTCTCGTACAATGTGGTGTTGAGCTGTACTATTGTCGCAGCCATATCCACCATCGCATGGTCTCTATCATCAATTCCGTCTTGTAGTTCTATGTTCTCTTCTTGTAGCTGCAATATGCCAGTCTTTAGCTCCGCATACGCCTTTCTTCTATGGTTGGACTCCTCCTCGTTCTCGTCTAGTTGATCCGATAATTCGATGATCAAGTCCTCTTTGGACAGCAGCGCGTCGGTCATCGCAGTGATATTCTCTCTCAGTACATCTATCAAACTCGACAATTCTTGGATTTTACTTTCCTGCTTTTCTATGAGACTGTAGTCGTTGTTGCTGTTCATAATCGTCAGCGCGTACCCCCACATCCGGCTGAACAGGTTCGTGTGCGTCTTCATTTTCTTCATCGTTGGCATAGACACCTGCCTTAAATCGTCTTCTAACTTCTCGATTTCCTCGTAAGCGGCTGTCAATTCTTTGTTGCTGCTGCTCAAGCTAACGGCTATTTCCGTGCGGTTTTTCTCCAATTCGTCGTAGTTTTCGCATAATTGAAGGTACAAATTCTGTGTTACGTTCAACTTTTTCAACAGCAGATTATTCTGCTTGATTTCTGACTCAAGCTTCTCGTTATTTGATACCAATTGGTCCTCTAACTCATCGATTCCCGCAAGTAGCATTGTGATGTTACTCTGTAAAGTGCTGATGGTGGACTTCATATATGTTATATTACTATTTGTTGCATTTAATTCTTCGAGTAGTATGTTCTTTTCGTGAGTCATATTTGCAATAACTTTATTCAATTCATCGACATTGCTCACATTATTGGTGTTACTAGACGTTCTACTTGCTTTATTTATGAGTTTACGTCCTGAAAATGTAATAGAAGGAGCTTGATTGCCTGTGTAATTCTTGGAAGGTTGAGATTGATAATGCATATATGAAGCTGCATTATAATTCGCATTTGAAGTCCCAATACTACTTTTACTTTTGATCACGTCCTCAGGCATCGTCCATTGTGACTGACCAGTTACCTTATTGTAATAGTACTCTTTCCTGAATATGTTGAATTAGGAATTAGGAATGCAAATATGAAGAGCTAGATAAGTTCTTACCCTTGATGCGTGTGTTTCGACCAATTTTCAGGCAGTGAGCAAGCTGAAAAGTGTAACAGCACCAGTATAAACAGCTCGAATAATCTGCATTTCACCATCTTTCCTTCTATGTTTTTAAAATTTTATACCTACCGACGAAAATAGGGATTAGCATGGTGCCATGGTCATGGTATGACATCACGCGCCATAGCAGAGGATAGACAGGAGTGAGAGAGTGAAGAGATGGCGTTCTTGTGAGTAAAATAGCATAATGATTAACACGGATTTCGGAGCCAAGATGCGTCGGCGAGTACGCGATGATTGGCAAAAGTTTAATCTCGATTACGATCAATTGAACAATCGTCTAATAATTGTTAAAGCTGAGTTTGGAATGAGAAAAGCAGTTTCGAGTAGATCGTTAACTGGTGAAACAAGAACTTTTAGTGAAATACTTGATATGGAAGTAGAGAAAGTCGTGCTTTTTTATTTAAAGACACAAGGCGAGCTAGCTAGTAATCTATATGGTCTGCGGAAGGAGCAAGCGTCCCTAGTCGCAGATCTGTCTTTATCATTGAAATCAATTGAGATTTTGTGCAATAAGTATCGATCCTTAGGAAATGAAGTCCTGCAATTGCTAGATTATCTGGATGTGAATGTCATAGGACTACGAAGAATATTAAAAATTCACGACAGACAATTTGATTTAAAGATGACGAACATTTACTTTGACTCTCGTCTTGGCTCTATGAAAAGCGCCGGCAATGCATCGGGCAGTAGTGCATTAAGCAGTGGCAAAGGCTATGGTCATTCCCCATTGCTGCAACTGTATCATCAAGAAGGTTTACGAGCCATTATAGGCACAATAAAGCGCGCGTTTGAGGAGTTGTACGAGGCAAAAGCTGCTATAATTGAAGCCAATTCCTCGATTCAAGAGTTAGCCGGTCCAGACTGGGACGCGTCTCCTGGCATCGACCAGGAGTACATCATATACCAAGGTCCGTCGACTGGATTCGAGTCTGACAAAGCAGTCAATCACCACAAACTGCCAAAAGTTGCATATCTATCCCGCATTGCAAGCGCGTCGAAGCTGAGTAATTTGTTGCCGGCAGGAGTCGGTAGCAGAGACAACAGCAACTCATACAAAGACAAGAACAACAGTTACACGTCCTCATCATGGTTGAGTCGAAGTATAAATTTCATTGCGGGTAATGCACACGAATACTCCAAGCTGCCTGCGGAGGTGGTGGGCAACAGCGCCATGCGCCGCAACATCAGTGTCACAGAGCTGGAGCCTATCGTCAAGTATATCAACGACGCAGCCAACCGTGTGATGAAAAATCAAAGCATAACCATAAGCGAGTACTTGTCATCGCACTCTCACATGGGTCTCGAGATGAAGATAAGAGACATGCAGCGAGGCGACGACGAGGATCTGTTTGATGACCTGGAGGGCGACAAGGAGCTGAGCGGCCAGTTCCCTCGGAAGGATAGTGACGACATGTCGCTGTATTTGACTCTCTTTATTACATTTTTATATCAAGCGAACCAGTATGTTGTGGGACCTACATCCGGCGACTACGCCAAACGGCTGGGCGAGTCCAACGCGATGTCGGGACTCATTATAGGCTTGTCTCCATTGGCAGCTCTCGTCAGTGCGGTCGTCTTTAGTGCGTGGACTAACCACTCATTCAAGCGTCCACTCGTGGTGTCACTGCTTTTCCTAGTTTTTGGAAACTTATTTTACGCGGTTGCCTTGCAATTCAAGTCGGTTACCTTGATTTTCATCGGTCGCATGATGACGGGTCTGGGTGCGCCTCGTGGAATATGTCGGCGGTACATCGCCGACCATGTTTCCGTTGAAAACAGAACCCAAGCATCGTCGAATTTCGTCACCGCCGGGGCACTCGGTCTGGCTATCGGACCCCTTATCTCGTCCATCGTTGTCTATAGCCAGTACTACGCGAACGTCACTTTCAACGGCGTGCTCATCTTCGAGTGCGACTACGTCAACGCGCCGGGGTACATCATGTTTCTCTTGTTCTGGATTTCCTTGATTTTGGTTGTTTTCTTCTTCAAAGAACCAGTTACGGCGCACAGTTTGCTACAAAGCACCTCTCTGGCTCAGAAAGAGCAGCCGAAACCAGCGCGCTCGAGCATGAGTAACAGCGGCGACAGCGAGTCGCAACGATTGGGTAGCTTGACTCACTCATCCTCATATGGATCGGTCGGCATGGTGCAGCACGTGATATCAGTGGAAATGGGAGACATCTTGCAGTCAGACTACGACCCGGTGAGCAGCAAGGACGCCACTCCATCTACGTCCATATACAAAGGAGACCTCGGGCTAGCGAGAGACAGCGGTGCGCGTGACAGCTACTCATCCGCACCGGAGACTGCGAGCATGAAAGGTGCGAATAAATACTTTAATTCGCAGGTTTTCACCCAGCAAATTAAGCTAGTTCGCGAGACCACGCGATACTGCTGGCAGAACATCAGCATGGAGGTGGGCATCATACTTTACATGTACTTTGTGAATAAAACGGGGCAGGAAATGCTCGTCAGTTCCATCCCTACCTTGGCGGGAAACATCGGTTTAACGGCAATATTTTCGGGTTATTTCATGGCTATAATGGGCGCGGTGGTGCTGCCAGCCAACGTTTTCGTGAGCTCGTTAATGCGGGATTGCGAGGATAGGACGGTCATGATGAGGTTGTCGTACTTGTCGTTATTTTTTCTATTCATTCTCTTCCATACTGGGCTGTTGGAGTACACTGTGGTGCAGTACGTCATAGGTGCAATATCCCTCTTTGCGTGCTTGAATGCTTTGGAGGGAATAATCATGTCGCTTCTGTCGAAATTAGTGTCGCCCGAGCTAGCCAAGGGGACCTTCAATAGCGGTTTATTGGCGACGGAAGCCGGCACATTTGGCCGTGTTATCGGGGATTTAGCCATTACAGTTACCGCTGTGTCCATTGAGACGAGCAACCACATTGAGTCCAGCGTGGCTCTCATCAACTACCTCTTCGTCCCGATCGCCCTCGGCACCGTCGTCTCCATTCTGATTATTCACTATTATTATGATAAGTTTGAAGTGTAATTAATGTACAAATCCTTACAATACAACACAAATACTAAGTTCTAGCAGTAGTAACATTACATGATATACTAGGCACCAACAAGCAGAGGCGTTGCTCGGTTCGTGCGACGAGCAAATAGTTTCCGCGAGTAACAATGGCGCAAAGCGGATTCTTGTTTTGTATAAAGTTGTGACATGGAAGCTTGTACTTGTGCTAGTTACGGTTAGTTTGAGGCAAGTTGCAGCTCGGGTACCTTGTGAAAACAGTGAAGCACCTATAAGTTAAGAAATAATTAGTTATGAAAATGTGAGTCGGTGAAATAGTACAACACTGCCAGTGAAGAGCAGTCCTGCGTGGAATCGATTCAAGGTTTGTCGTCCTATTCAACCTTAAGGGTTGATTTCCTGTTGCGTTCACTTAATGAGGCTGTAATTATAAAGGAATCACATCTCAAATCTCATAGTAACGCGTATATAATAAGAGGAAGAATGGTACTTACTTGTTTGGCTCCGTAATCCTCATTGGATAATAATTAGATGCTACATCACCCTCTTCACAGGGTAAAAAGCGTTCGATGCTGCGAAAGTACATGCCCTCTGCATATTCTCAACATGAAACCCTTTTTACCCAGCGATCACGATGATAACATTGTAGAATCTATTCAGCGGGAACAGCAGATACAGTTTCATATACAGATTTTACGTCCATGCACGCGTTTTCAGAGTTTACTTACTCGCGCGAACCTCGGTGTCGATTCTGCGCCGTACCTAGCCTGTCGTCTCGACTTCCATCCAATTTCATACCGGCAAAGAGGAGACGTTTGGAGAGTCACGGCGAATGTAGTAGTGAAGACGTCAAAGAAGAGGTGATGGCGAGTGTCACGGCTTTCGTGCGTGTTTAAATTAAATTCATTTTTATTATAAAAATTAGCCACAATTTACAATCTTAACTTCTAGTGCGGGTATTTTGGGTACAAGCTCGCACCAAGTGATTCTTCCAGGCGTCGTCGCTGTCGTCAACTGTGGTTTTACATAATGGGCAATACATACAGTTGGCGGGGGCGGCAACACAGTTAGGACCGCTTTTCCAGGCAGCATAGTCACTCTTCCTGATCGCTAAGCCAGTGACTTCACAGGATGTGAAGTTAGCTTTGTACTCGCACTCTTCTAATAAATGCTCAGGTAATCCAGCGATTTCAACGACTTGAGCGCATGCTGGACAAGGAGCGAGAAGTGGGCATTCTTGCCAGTAATGCAAGTCAAGTGCGTCTTCATTCCAACCTTTATCACTCTTACCACAGAACATACAAGTAGTAAAATCAGTGGGTTCATCCAAACTTCCATCTTTATCAGCTGCTCTTGCGGCAGCAGTGTTCACTTTACCGGCAGGTGAGTGACTGTGGCCAGAAGGGCCATGCTTAGCATTCCTAGGAGAAGCAGGCGCACCTTTACGATCATTGGAAGGTGCATTAGATTTCTTTGGTGCAGCAGCTCTATCAGGAGCGATTTTATCCAAGGAGTTGCCAGCTGAGACATTTCCGCCACCATCAAATGCGGCGATGTACTCCTCCAACTGCTTAGGTCTTAGTAGTTTCAAGTAAGACTCCAATGCTGGAGTGCCCACTATCTTCTGACACGCAATAGTCAAGTCTTTGCACGCATCTCTAACTTCGCCGTTACTGTGAGCAAATGCACCATAATTTTTTGCAAAAGTCATAATATTATCAACAGACAAGCCCGAGTTGCCTCCAATTCCGTGTGTGTTCACCAGGTCTGTCAGCAGCTGCAATCTTGTCATAATGGGTCGCCACGCTGTCTTCTGCTTTGCAGGCAACGCACGCAATGCATGTGCGCCAACCACAGGGCAGCCGATGTTGTTCGACGACGCCAACGCCTCGGTGCCTTTCTTCGCTCCTTCTCTTATTCTGGCATTTCCATCGTGTAATTTTTCAATTAAGTTTGCAATAACTGGGTCCATCAATGGCGCCAATGTACTACGAGGTACTTTCGATTTCCTCGAATGGCCAAGGAACTCTTCCATCAATTGCACAGTGTTCAATAGTATGTGCTGACTCTTGTCCTCTACTCCCAACCTAATAATAGCGCACAATGCAGGTAAACAATTATTAATTCCAGGAGTTCCATCGCAAAACTCATTAAGCATCATTTGCACCTTCGTGATTGCGGCCTCTCGAAGCGCCCACACCTTGCTGAACAGACAACGAGCACGGTATTCGCCGATTAAGCCAGTAATACCGCTTTGTTCTGACATATCCCGTGATTTTCCTACCAGATCCTCAGGAGATGGCAACTCACTTAGATTTTCAACTCCTTCCAGTGGATGTTGCCCTGGGGCAAATTTTTCTTCTCTGAATCTAGATGGCTCTTCTTCCTCTCCTAGATCAGGATCTCGGTCATCATAAGTAGGCTTTTCTTTAGGCCTTATAGGGCGATCACCATGGGCTAACCCTGCATTGTATGAGTTGTCGTTACCGTCTTCGTCGTATTGCTCGTCCAAATCAACACCTCGTCTACTGCCGACTGGTAACTCGTCAATATTGACACCCCTGCTACCACTCACAGGCACTTCTGGCACAAAATCATCTTCATACTCGTCATTATTACGATTCGTTGTGTTTCTTGGGAAATTAGAATTGCTGCCAGCAGGGTAACGTGGCGCTGTTGGAATAGGTCTAGTATCAGTAACACCCGGAATATTGATTTCATAAATTTTCTTCTCTATAACCTTGCGTAGTTCATCTGTTTCTTCTTTTATCTCTTTGGCACGGTCGTAATCTTCAATGTCTATTGCTTGCCTTTTAGCAATGTCTAGTTGAGCTAATCTAGATCCTAGAACTTTCAAGTCGCCTTCGATAGATTTTATTTGCTTCGCTGTTATGTAATCTTCAGTATTAATTGCACGTTGCTTGGCATCAGCTAATAGACGCAATTTTGTTGCAGTAGTAGGATCTAAGTTCATATCAATGGACAAATCATTCAACGAATTAACTGTAGGATCGCGGTAACCATTTGACGGGCGGTTACTACTACTGTTATTATTACTATTTACTGCTAACATACTAGATACTGTTTCTTCATTACCTAAAAAGTTAACGGCAACAATACCTACTTGATTGTATAAATTTTGTTTGTTAATATAGTTATCATGAATTATCAATCTAATAAATTTGCCGACATAGTCTATATACACTGTCTTTAATTCACGTGCCTGATAATTAGATCGCTCATTGGAATCCAGCGATAAGTATCCCAAGCGCTTATAATTAGCTGTGTGATAATTATTTCCTTGACCAATAAAAATCTCTATTTTTTTTGATATTTTTGATTGATGAGATAATATTTGAACTTGAGAAAGTTTAAATTCAGTAGCTCCCACTAACTCAAAACCTGTACAATATATTGCAAAGTAAGGTAACAATCATATAGTGAACAACCAGAAAGATTTCTTACCTATCTCCTGAGGATATTCGCAGAAGCGTATGGATTGCCAGCCCTTGGTGGTGGGAGAGTGTACATTGAGCTCACTGGCGGGATAGCCATTGTCCTCCGACGAGAAGTGCACAGTGCGGAAGCGCAACTTCGACATTTTTTGACTGTTCCAACTTTTTAAATTTTTTTGAATTTTTTTTCCCATTTACTTACCCTACCTCAGCAGGTGTGACTAAGAAGAAGAAGAAGAAGAAGCGAAGGAGAAGGGCGGAGTGTGCCAGAAGAGAGGAAGAGAAGAGAATATCCTTTGATTATGTTATACAAAAGTTATTATTTCAAATTTATTATCATACAAACACTGCTGTGTCACTCTGCACTTGGTGGCACCACATCTGACAGTACAGAGATTATACTGGCTTTCTTTTCTTGTTGGATCCTTGAGGGTCGTCGTATTCCGCGAGTGCTAATAGCTGCTCTTCTAAGCTGAGAATGGCCTCGTCGCTAAGCTCCTTCGTTTGTCTATCAAATAACTCATTGAAATCGGCAGTTTTGTTAAACGCAGGGAAAAAGCTATCAACAAACAACTTGTTATCTCGACTGTTCGACTCCAAGTACTTGCTTACGATCGCCATGTCGATACTTGTCACGTGTGTCGGATAGATGGAAGTAAAAAGTAATCCCAGCAAATATCTAGTACTCTCACTTTGTACGACCATGTTCTTGCTGATTGCGTAAAGCGAGACGATTGGCCCTCTTTCGACTTGTATCATGTACTTTTTCTTGCCTTTCATCACCTTCTTGGCGCGCATAAAGCACCAGTTATTTCCATCGGTTAACACACCCCATACATTTTCTTCAATTATATTATTATTTTGCACTGCAACAACTAGTTTACTTACCAGGTTGTTATACACGGGACTTCTGACATGTACATCTTCTTCTTGTAATAAATTTCTAAGCTCTATTATAGTGGCATGTTTGACTTTTTTACGTTTAAGGGCTTCGGCTTCTATGTAAGGTAAAGGTGCAACTGGCGACACGTTGTGCTCATGATACAAATAAATTGTTCGGTCAGTCTCTAAATTTTCTTCAACTGTTATATTAATATTAACTATATCATCATCAGTTTTTGGGGGATGTGTTGGGGGTTCTGGTGCTGATGTTGCTATTGGAATTACGAGCTTCGGAATTATAGGACTACTACTTAATGCGATTGGAGGTGGTTGGTGTACTAAAATAACATCAGTTACTAACTCAAATACTAAATGATAAACCTTTATTTTCGACGACGAAGGATTTGTGCGACGAACGGTCAAATCTTTTCGTAATACGTGTAAATAATTCGACATGAAGGCTTCGTATGCATCCATAGGAAGCTTTATACGTGGCTGTAATTTCAACGACGTTAAATGTAAAATGTCGATAAATGGAACTGGCTTTGGTTTAGGCGGTTGTTGAAGAACTTGTGGTCGTTGATACACGAACGGTTGTTGCTGTCCTTGTCCATAAACTTGCTGCTGTGCATAACCCTGTTGTTGCTGTCCTTGTCCATATTGTTGTCCTTGTACATGTTGCTGAACTGGTCCTTTTCCTATTTGTTGTTGTTGTTGTTGTTGTTGTTGTTCTTGTGATTGTTCTTCTTCTTGTGATTGCTGTTCATCTTGTTCGTCTTGTGATTCTTGTTCTTCTTGTAATTCTTGTTCTTTTCTTAAGAATTCTTGTTTTAGGCGTGTATGATCCTGTGTTTTAATCATTGAACTTGCTAAAGTATGTAGACCAGTTGCCAACGCCTGAACTGGTGCTACTGATCTCATAAGTTTTTGTAGTTCCACCGCCGAGGAGACAGTGCTGTACCAACGTGTCCGGCTTACTCCCTTGGATTTTGGAGGGGAATAACGAAATGACCCCTGCCTATTTAGGGTTACGACCGGTACCATCAGTTTAAACAAAACAAAGACATTAAATTCCACGAAACAGTGACGAGGCGACGTCGTAGGTGGGTAGATGCAGTAGTATATTACAAAATTACAAAATTTATTCATTTTTATCTTCACGCACGAGGATGTCTTTCTTAGCGGTCCCAGATAACAACCACTTACTGACACCATTCAAATGCAGCATTCCTAACACGACAACCACCTTACTGCCAGGCGGGAACTCTCTGCAAATAGTTTGAATATTTTCAGAAATAATTATATCGCGATTTGTACCTATCAACTTGGTCATTCTTATCAGAAGAAAAAAATAAAAGACATCCAACAAAGAAGACAGGATTCCGTCGTACGGAGCTGGCAGCTCGGAGGTGAAGAGCAGGGAAAGCACATTTGAAAGATTTAAATCACTAAAATCTGTAAGACTTGTGATGGAATCGGGTGAACTGGTGGTCGGTAAATATCCAAAAAGTGTCGTTACGCCGAGTATAATGAGTATAGGCAACAACGACTTGACCATGGCGGTATCGTCCAGATAAACCTTCGGGATATTAATAAATTCGGATTTTTCCAGTACGTCGGGATTGATGTAACTGTTTAATTCATTGTTTGCACTTTTTTTCAACCATCCAAACGCCGAAAATAGAAATAATTTGGTGTCCCTGATTATGTGAGTAAGCGAGAATGTTTCTTTGGATAGAATTGATTTGATGGACGCTAACGTTTCATTTTGAGGTGCGTCACACAATCTAATAGGAATATTTGTACTACTAGCTGAATTCATAGCTGTAATAAACTCATCCCCTAAATTATTTGATCTAGATAGTCTTTGCACATATGAAACAAATATACCTAGTAGCACGAATGTGCCTCCAACTAATCCTTGCCCCTTTGCAAATTTAAATGTTCCGTAAAATTGTGCTAGAATCGATGCATTATCAACATTTTTATCACTAATTCTTTTATTGTACTTTTGCAACTTATCGTAGTATATGTTTTTCATAGTGTCGTTTCCTGTGTACGCGAGAAAATTAGAAATAAAGTAATTAATTAAATGATTATGCGAATTATGCAAACCTGTGGGTACTATCTTGTTGTCCAGACTCATAGAAATATACCTGTCTTCACATAGTTCTAATACAATAACATCTGGTTTGACCTTTGAAATGGTTGAATCTACTAATTCTGCTGAAATAGGCGATCCATGAGACACGCCAACAAGATGAATGATTGAATTAGTGTTGGGTTCCACAAGACGCAATACTGGCTTTCCAGTCGTCTTAGCAATAGATACTTTTGATAGAAGTTTAGTGTGTGTGCACGTCGCTATCAATAATAGTACCAAGCACAACAACCCGACGGTTGCCATGACACGCTTCCTATTTTCTGTTTCAAATCTTTCGGATTTCTTAGGATTTGAATAGGGAGTAGACCTGACGCAGAAATAACAAGAAGTAGTTACATTACGGCAACAAACAAACTAGTCTTTGTGTATCCACGCTATAGTGTTCCGCTTGTGCAGCTCTATATTATTATTCACTAACAACAGCGCGTCGTTACCGTTACCATGGTACTCTTCAAACATCCCTTTCGTTCCTTTGGAATTTCCCACGATAACGGCTACGTTCTCGTACTTTGGTATCTTATCTACTGGCGTCATCTCTGAGTAGTGAAGGTCGATAACTCCGCCGAATATTTTGCCGCGGTCGTCGCGCAACATTATTTTGAACATTCCTTCAGCGGTGGGACGACCTTGCAGGACGGCGTACTTACCCATGTACTTGCCTTGACTCACCACGACAACCATCTTTTCAACCCAGTCTTTGTATGTAACAACGATAACGTTGTCGTTGTACATGCTGTCATACGCATCGTCTCTGGCGTTCGGCATCCAAATATCATCCTCGTCTCTTCTATACTGCGATGGGGTTCGACTGCCGTATTGCGAGGGCGTCATGCTGCCGTCGTAATGTAATGGCGTCTCGCTGCCCAGTAACATAGGAGTCTGTGATCCAAGATATGATGGTGTCTCTGCCACGAATGCAGGAGTAGCCGTTGGATCGTAGTAGTCGGGTCTGCCACCCGTTGCTGTCGTGGTGTCAGATTTCAATCTAATCTTATTACGAGGGAGCGTAACAGTCGTGAGTTTTGCTGATATATTCAGTGTATATGTGTCATTTGTTGCCCCTGTTATCTTGCCGATGAATCCCTTGTATTGTCCCGCAGTGACAGTGCACAACTTACCAATAGCTGGATCTTTACTCCGGCCAGCAGGACCAGCACTTGGTTTGAAGGACCCAACAGTCGCCGTCGTCCTCATAATACCCGCTGTTGTACCCGCAATCGTGCAATTTCTTGCTCTAACAACGAATATGCCACTATTCTTCAGGTGAGACGCCAGGTGCAGCCACAGCACGCCCTTCATTATGTGCTTTATCGTACACGATTTCTTTCCTATATATGGTCCTCCAGTGACGTTGACACTGTCACCCACACTCAGTTCGCCCTGCTGACTATCAAACGCTTTTGATTTCGAAGATATATTATTGCGTTTACCCTGCAGCTCCAGCGGCAACACCTCCTTCACTATGTCCATGTGATTAATGATGCGCAACTTCTCCTTGCCGACATTGATGACAACCGCCGACTCGTTCTCGTTGAGGATGACTAAATCGTACATTTCGTACCCATTCAAACTGTCATTTCCCGTGTTAACTTCGTCGGACACTTGTAAGATGCTGACGTTCACCATGATTTCACTGTTCACGCCATCCGTTAGTATCGCTGCCACGTGCTCGCCATTCTCGTTCTGCACACTCACCACTCTACCGGTTTGGCCCATGTAAGGTCCACTATTGACCTTGACGTGGTATCCGGGAGTGATATATTTCACCAAAAGTGAGGTCTCGACACTCAACTTACCCGTCAGGACGGAGTTCATCGGCAATACCTCGCAGGTTCTACTGATTTCATTGATAGAAACGATTTTCCCGACTAAATTATTCATTTCACCTCCGTTCACTTGAATAAGATCACCTACTATGAACGGTACTGCTTTGCTATCGTCATTGGATGACTCTTGTAGCTGCTTCACTAATTCTTTAAGCACACTTGGTCCTTTGTTGCCAGTATCAGCACCGTCTTCATCACTACCTTCATCGCCATCGTCGTCACTCATTATATCACTATCTTCATCATCATCACGTGACTCAAGACGCTCTTTCTTCTCACGTTTCTTCTGTGCACGGTCCTGCTTCTTCTGTTCCTCGTGCGACATAAACAACTGCAGCTCGTCTAATCTAGGCTCTATGTTGTCAGCTGTGATGTATGTATTACAAGAAACTTCCTTATGCAAAAATCCATCCTTGTAATACTCACCATTCCAAAAATCGTACCACGGACCTGAGCGATCCCGAGGATGTCTACTTCGACGATAGTCGTCGCTGCCTTGAGCTTCTTCGGCATTGAACAAACGCTGAGGCGGCCTGGCACTTTTGGCTGAAGCAGCATTCGAGTCGCTCTTCTTTGTATAATCTGGACGCGGTACGGCTTTTATCATCGCTTTCGTGCCGCCCTCAAATAGCTCACAAATCTGCACCAAATCGCCTTTCAAAACGCCTCGTTTCATGCGCACAAACTGGCCAACTTTTAACGGCTTCTTGGATATTTGCACGTTGAGTAGGGTCTGCATTTCTGGCACGGAAACTTTTGCAAATTTATTAAAAAAAATGCCGTTTAGTTTTTGAATAATCTCCTTGGCGTAGGGCTCCGCTAGCGCCTCAATATAGATGTATCCTTTGGTGGAAGTGGCAAACACCGACTTGATGCCACTGGGGATGCCGCGGCGCTTATAATCCTGGCATTTTAGTAGTATTGAACGACATAGTAACATTTCTTTGCCTGAGGCGACTTTCACTCTAAATATTTTATCATTGATTGTTGGTAATAAGGCTTGTTGCAACACCGGATTGCTCTTGGTCTTGCCATACACGCCTTCGCCTGCTATGCCGAGTTCTCCTTGTGATAACTGCTTTCTAATGAGATCGGCTTGGGCTTTACGTTCGAATTCTGCAGCAATGTCGTGAACGCTACGATTCATCATCTCACTGTTTCTTTCATGACGTAATTTAACTGCTTCATCTGCGGCTGCTCTTGCTGCAAGGTAATCCTCTTCATCACCAGCCTCAAACTCGTCTTCTTCTTCTACAATCTCGTCATCCTCATCATCATCGTCATCACTATCAGGTCCGATATCTAACAAGGATCGGAAATCACGTTTACTTCTCTTCTTCGATTTCTTACTATCATCATCGCGACTTTTCTTTTTATCCTTTTTATCCTTCTTACTTGATTTCGATTTACTTTTACCTTTACTTTTTTTATTATTTTCAGTATCATCACCTTCTTCTTCATCATCATCACTGAATACTACACTACCATTTCCACTTGAATCATCCTCGACATCTTCATCTTTACTTCCTTCGTCGCTATCCTCCAAATCACTGCCACCTCCTACTCGTTCATCGTCACTTTCGTCCCGTAAACGCTTGACTGATCTTTTTACATGTTCCTCATCTATTTCATCATCATCATCATCTCCAAAATCAATTTCTCCACCATCTGCTTGAGCATTACTGCTTTCAGCCTGTGGTGCATCAACAGTCTGTGCCGTGTCCTCCACGCCTGTCTCCTCCTCTTGCATGATAATGTATGTGATAGTGTGGCTCTCCGATGTAAAAAACATGCTGATAGGGTTTTTGAAAGTCAAAGTTTTACAGTTGTTGTCAAGAATCAGAATTAAACTAAATAGTACAGTAATATCTGCTTTAATCTCTTGTTGTTGACAGTTGTTAACAAGGTGATGAACGGAAGAATCGTCATTAAAATAATGGGAAAAAGTGGAAGCAACATCGTGATACGCGGCATTAAGACTTGTCATGACGAAGTTACTCTTACTAATTAAAACTCACACAGTTATTATTATATAATTTAAAGAATTATTTAACGCGGCCTGAGCAGAATTGCAGCAGAAAACTCGAAATTTTATAACTGGAAAAATTAAATTTATCACAAAAGAGACATGAGGACGTAGAGTATTAGGCACGAGTGGTGCACGAGTAGGAGTGAGATGAGTGCCAAAGATATTATTGATGAAATCAAGAAAAATAATAATGAGTTCACCAAGCACAGTCGCCCCTGGATGAAGGGCATCGAGAAGGCTGAACGCAGAATACCATTAGAAGTTGAGGAGCCAATTGACGAGTCAAAGAGTGAATTCGCGGAATATGCAGCTAGACATGGCTATATAAAAGCTAGACAATTTCAGAAACAGGCAGTTGTGAAAGAGAACTTAAAGAAGATAGTTAGTACTGAAATAGTTGCGAGAGATGTGAGGAAGTCATTTCGATTGAGTGAAGTTACAAAGATATCGAACACAGCTGGTGCTCCAAGTTCTGAGGGACCTATTGACAAAATTATTGAAGTTACTGATGCCAAGCCAGGTGTACCACAAGGTGATGAAACACAAAATGACATGGATAGTAAATTTTATACAAATATTGCACTCAAGAAGGCTATGATCAACGAGGGCAATGAACTGATCTGCTCTCAGTTAGGCTTGGAATACCTGCCAATTAGTATGGGCGATACTTTGTACATGCAATTAGGTTTTGTTAAGTCTATGTCCTGTACGTTGAATTCACTGACATCTATACTGTCATATCGCATGCCACAGCTGTCCATGAACCATATCCGTTACTTGACCACAATGAACTTGAGTGGCAACAAAATCAACCAACTTCCTAGTGATTTGGGTTGCCTTAAAGTCCTTCGAACTTTCAATTTATCGTCGAATAACCTGTCTGCGCTACCTTCATCAATCTCTCGGATTGTGGCGTTGACGTCGCTAGATTTATCGCGGAACTTCTTCTCGTCGTTGTGCAACGAAGTTTCAAGAGTGCAGCATCTGACGGAGTTGAATCTCTCGCAGAACAACTTGTCGATGATACCTTCACCAATCCCTAAAATTAAGAAATTGAGAATTTTAGACTTGTCCAAGAACACCATTTCCCACCTGGCTGTGCTCAACCCGCTGAACAAGCCGTCTGACTTGTGGATGCGCTCGATAGACAATTTCACGGCGAAAACCATATACATAAATGTGCTGACAAAAGAAAAGGTCTGGCATCCCGATGAGTACGATGGAAGTGGCATTGCTAATGCAACTGATTTGCATATCTTTCAGCCAAGAGAAGCCTATCGCAAGTACTTCAGAAGGCGTTTGTGGCTGTCAATCAACCAAATATACGAGTGGGAGCCGTGCATCGATGATAATAGTGGGCGGACGTATTTTAGAAACAACGTCTCGGGTGAAACACGCTGGGAGATCCCGGAGGAGCTGGACACCTTGGGCAACATCGAAATGCTGGAGAATCTTATCCTGAATAACAACATAATAAAGGGCGTATGCCCGTCGATAGTCAAGCTCACCCAGATCAGGCGACTCCTGCTGCAGGGTAATCGCTTCTCGGAGCTTCCTGAAGACTTTGGCAAGCTACAAAAGTTAGAATACTTCGATCTTCACGGGTGTGAATGCCGCTTCTTGCCTACTTCAATATGCGACATCGCCTCGCTGACAATGCTCAACTGCTCGGGGAATATGTTGGTGCGTTTGCCTGACTTGTTGGGCACTTTACCGGCACTAAAAACTCTCGATTGTTCAGGAAATCGTCTGAATGCTCTGCCATTTTCACTTGGATATTGCAAGTCGCTAACGGATCTATTTGCCCAAGAGAATCCACTCGTGGATCCGCCAAATGATGAGCTAAGCAAGGGATTAGACCAGTTAAAGTGGTACTGCCGTCAGCGCTTGATGATCGACAGAGATGGCATGCCTCCAGTGATGGAGTACCACGACATCAGCATAAGACACGAAATCACCATCGTTAAACCAGAATTAACGGAAAGGTTGCAGCTGCTGATCAGGACCTCCATGTCCAGCGGGCTGCTGAACCTGCAGCTCATGGGCTACGATAGAATTCCAAACGAATTATTGAGATTAAAGAAATTAAAGAAATTAAAGTTTGATTTCAACGACAAGCTGCGCATCACCGACATGCCCGAGGAGTTCTCCATCCTGAAGATGCTGTCATTCCGGTCTTGCAAGATGCCTTCAATCCCCGAAAACATCCACAATCTCAAGCGCATCGCCACGTTGCAGTTAGAAGAAAATTTAATTGAAATTTTGCCTAATTCGTTCACCAAGTTGCGCACGCTAACCAGTCTCGACATCAGCAAAAATCGACTGTATCAGCTACCGGAAGGCTTTGAAAACCTGCAGATCCTCCGCACGCTCAACCTGGAGTCCAACAATATTGAAGTCATGCCCACGGCCTTCTCGCGCATGTCCGTGCTGATGACGCTCAGCTTGGCGAAGAATCGGATCGTTGACGTCCCGGATGTTATCTGCGATATTTCGTCGCTAAGAAAGCTTAATTTGGAGATGAATCGCTTGACGGCAATCCCTAATCGGATAGGGCAGCTGTTCCTCATTGAGCTTCGGTTGGGGCACAACAGGCTGGAGTTTCTCCCCGAAGATATGTTCGCTGGTAACCTGGGTGAAACATGTAAACTATTCTCTGTGTGCGAGAATAACCTACTACAGTTGCCCGAGTCTCTGGCGTCGTTAGACCACGAAACCTTGGTCGAAGCCGACTTCAACCCGTTGCGTTCACCTCCGCAGTACCTACTATCGGAGGGATTGGTTGTTGTGCAGCACTACCTCTTCATCCGGAAGGTAAGGATGAACGAGTTGCTGGAGATGCTCGAGGCCGAGGACTTCTCCATATCGCGTGAGCACGTGACGCCAACAGCGTGTGAGGTTATTGAGGATGGCGCTGGCTTTTTATCTCCTACTGATTTGGCCGAATTCGATAAAGCAGTTGATGAGTATTGCAATAACGAGTACTTCAAGTGCCCAGCAAGCGCGAAGGAGATAGTAAGTGCGGTGACGAAGTTAAGAGAATATCGTGAAACCGACTTATACCTAACCATTCTGAAGACAGCGTTGTCTGTGATTGCTGGGCTCATCAAGGCAAGGGACAAACGGTGGGGCGAGGCGGTGCTAATGACCCAGGAGCGACCGTGGGGCAGAAAAGGTGAGAATGTGAAGGTGTGGGTGATCAAACTAGAGGCGTTGTTGAGGGATAAAAGCAAGAATAAAGTGCTGCGCGCTGATCGGCAGGCCTTGATATCGCTGATAAGCGATGCGCTGCCAGAGATGCCTTTCCATTTTGACGGCAAACTGTTGAAGGACGCGCTGCAGCTGTACCACTCCCCATACGGTCAGATCTCGTCAACGGAAAGGTGTGACTTCCCTAAGTGTGAGTGTGTTGATGACAAAAAAGGCAAGCCAAAGAAGCACAATCCGTGCACAGATATGGCGGTTGTGCTAGCTAAAAGTATTTACACCGAAGAAGAAGCCGACCGACGTGAGATCGAGGAAGACAATTTTATTCACGGATTCGAGGAAATCGAGAACGAGATCAAAGTGTGGCTGATGACGGAAGAAGGCAAGTTGGAAATGGCCAAGGAAATAAAGCGTCGCGCCGCGGCTTTTGCTGATGACATCGACATCCGCGAAGAGATGATCAATCGCGAGAATATTATTCAATCGAAGATAAGAGGGAGATTAGCGAGAGCAGAGGCGAAGAAGAAGCAGTTTGAAGATGGAGAGCCGTTTGAGGTGCACGGATTCAAGACGCTGGAGGAAGCCATGAAAGAGTATAATACTGAAAACGACGCTTACAACAAGTCGATCCTTGTGTTGGAGGGGCTAGAGAAGCAGTTGGAGCAGTTACAAATACTACAAGCATTGCCGCCTCCTCAACAAATCCTGAGGGCGCAAGAAGATTTAATACAAAAATATTGCTGTGAAAATTACAACGCTATTGTGGTTAAGTATCGCCAGCACGCCAGTTACTACGGCAACCTGAACCGCTATTGGGACGGTGAGGATGGCAAGTCGTACCTAGCTTGGTACAAGAAATTCGGAGGTATGAAGCTCTCGAGTAAGAAGACTATTCCTCCGCAAGACTTGACCAAGTTGCACGACCAAGCGCAGGCGGAATTGGATGTAAAACGAGCGCATTTGAAGAAAGAAATTGAAGATTCTGGCAAGAATTTTATCGATTTTAATTGGGAAGGAACGGATGACATGAGCAAGTACAACGCGTACATATACTTTCGGTACAAGAATAGTAAGATGGGATTCGCTCAATATGCTGCTGCAGCGGGCAAAATGGCCAAGTCCATCGGCAAAACGATTGGTAAAATGTTTGGACTGTAAGTTTGTGATAGTTGTATTTACACATTAGAACATTATGCATTTAATCTTGGACTGTTTCCCATCCTACCCCTTCACCAAGCCATTTCTTGCGTTTAGGTATCAATGGTGGTATATTTCTGGCATCGGGAGCAGCAAGCGAGCCCGTCATTGCTAGTATTTGATTATGATTCATTTTCTGAGCAAATAATACGTACTTAGGCATTGGCGCCGAACCAGCCATAATTTCGTTCACCGCAGCTTTTCTACCGACTTCACGATTGTATAATCTTTTTCTATAATTTAATTGGCTCTCTTCGGAGACATTTTTTGCCATAAGTGTTTCATATTCCTTTAATTTCATTGATTTGTTCATACTAAAATTATTATATCCTACTCCATTAGTGTCTTGTTGATGATGTCCATGTGTATTTGTCATAGTGCTGTTAGAACTATGTGTACTTGTGTGGCTACTTGTAGACAATGTACCATCAAGTGTCACTGGTTTCGTCTTTTGAAAATCAGATAACTTATTAACAGTATCATTGTAATTAACCTGCATAAAGCCTAGCTTCCTCGCGTAATGAATACCCTGCAACTGCTCACACACGACCTTCGACTCATCACGGAAGTGTGACCTGATGAGAGGGCCATAGCCAGTTGAGTTGTTTTGCCCTATCTCTGTCGCCGAAAACGGCGATGTTTTCTTCATTTTTTTCTACTATTAGCGACGCTTTTTGCAACCGTTCCACAAGCGTACCGGCTCCTTAAAATTTAATGGAAAACAAGTAAACACATAGACATAAGAAAGAAGACAGAAGAGAATTAGTTATTCAAGTTGTAAGACTTCGTTGGGATTGGTTCAGTTAGAAAATTCAACTTTTTTGAGGAAGAAAATATTTACATAAATACCTTACATGTCAAGACAAAACCAACAGCAACGACAACAAGCACATTGTTCAATTCTCCTTCCTTGTATCAATCTGCTTAATAGTAATGTCTAACACTTAGTAACGGATAGGGTTTCTGGAAAAAAAATTTCGAGGCGTTACTAAGTAGTTGTGTGTAGCATAACGATGGCGACGCTGAAAGTGATCGAGAAACCAAAAGTGTTCAAGGAAACCGGCAGTGCCTTCGACTGTACGGAGTTTGACAAGATTAAAACCAGAGCTGGAGGACATGAGATCATTCCTAAGCGCAATATAGATGTGTCGGCATTTTCCTTTTCTAAAGTTATAGCGAAACCAGATACAAGGTAGAACTATTGTTTATTTACTCAGATTAGCATTTGTCCTTACTATTACTTTAATCAGGCAATTTCTAAAGTGTAAAACTGGTAACGGTGGTACTATGGTCCCTATTCCTAAGCCAGAACCTACCCCATTAGAAGTAGCGAAAGCAACATCATTAGCTCGTAAACCAAAATTACTAACAAATCCTGCATTTTGTCCACGCCCAAATCCACCAAATACTGAATTAAGAAGATTTTATGAACGTGGTGATTTACCAATACAAATAGATCACGGAGGAGTTGCGAATAGACTCGCATGGAAAGTTGAAATACAAAAATTAGATTTTCATCATTATTTACCTATATTTTTTGATGGTTTAAGAGAAGTTGAATTACCATATGCATTTGTAGCCGAACAAGGTGTGCTTGATATGTTGGAAGCTGGTGCACATAAAGTATTACCTGTTATTCCACAATTAATTATTCCATTAAAGACTGCTATCAATACCCGCGACAAACAAGTCGTGTCAAAGGTGTTGAAAATCATACAAATATTAGTCAAGTGTGACTCTAAAGTGCCTGGTGGCGCGGGACTCATCGGGCAGGCTCTCGTTCCTTACTACCGTCAACTATTGCCTGTTTTAAATATTTTTATCAATAATAGCGAAAATTTAGGTGATGGAATTGATTATTCACAACGTAAAAGCAAAAGTTTGGGCGACTTAATCCACCAAACATTAGAACAACTAGAGGTTAACGGCGGCGAAGATGCCTTCATTAACATCAAATATTTGATACCAACGTATCAAAGTGCCGTCATCTATTAATTCGTCGGTGGAAATGGAAAGATATTGTTATTCATTAATTTATACAAATGGAGTCGGGCTCTAACCCTGCGCGCTAGCGGAGCGTTAAAGTGGCACTTGCAACTATAAACTGTATTTAAAAAACGAACTTTAAGTTGTGGTGTGGATTTGTTAGATCCCTATTTTTTTTTGGAAATTTCAAGATTTTAAAATTTAGATTGGTCAAGCAATGATGGCTTTGCAACTATACGCGTGTGCAAATGGTAGATCTGTATAGTCATCAATATCAACTTAAATGGTGACGCTGCTGTTCATTTTCTCTGCATCTTTTGTGCTTGTCCTTGTACCTGGACTTGTGTTTGCTGACACGATTGTGACCGAACCAAGCTGGTTTCAACACTACTTCGATAGTTTTGTCGCTTCAGATTCTCAGTCAAACGCGGAAATAGAGGTGCTTCAAACTCCCAACAGTCAAGCATACAAAAGATTGCAGCAAATTGGCTTCCCTTTTATCGATATTCCTGACAAATCGATTGAAAAAACCTATTATTTCCGATGGTTTCTATACCAAAAACACATTCGCCGTGTCCTGGTAGATATTGGTGGTACGAGCACATCGCCTTATTATGTCATAACAGAATTTTTGAGAAGAGTCAGTTGGGAAGGAAAGTATAGTTCAATAAGTTGTGCAGCAGCTCATCATATAAGGGAAGGAAGGTGGATGCACGATACGAGTATCATAGCTAGTTACATAAGGTTTTGGTTCATCAAACTGGGCTATGGCGGCAATCCAAAGCAGTACTCCTACTGTAAGATATTCCTTTCATCACGCACTCACTCACTCGTTTACTTATTCACTTAATTACAGGGCCAGCGGATTCCCTGCTTCAGTACTTGTACGTAGTAGGCATAAGGCAGCAGAATAAAGCCTTTAACGGCACCAACACGAACTATATCGACGACCACGGCTTGATCTCCGACCTGTTTGATGACCTAGGAAAGAACTACTTGTCTTAGCTCACAACGAATTATGACCGAAGCAAAGGCTTGTTCTACAACGTCGACCTCCGGGATGGAATGGAAGGGAGTATCGGGGGGTTGGTGCAGCAATCATACCGTCCCACTTTGAACTCATACATGTATGGCGAGCTGAGCGCGTTGAGTAAACTTTCCTATCTACAAGGCCTTGAATCGAAGTACCTGGAGTACCTAACCGCCGCAAACCAGCTGAAGAAGAGCATAGATAAGCACTTGTGGGACGAGAAAGCGAGCTTCTATAAAGTATTGCCTCGGTTTGGTCCGAAGGGCAACAAGACAGCGCCGGTTGAGCTGGTTACCACCAGAGAATTACACGGTTTCACGCCTTGGTATTTCAACTTACCAGGTAATGACAAGTCCGGCGCCTGGAGCCAGCTGATGGACACGCAGGGATTCTACGCCCCGTATGGCTTGACCACTGCCGAACAGCGAAGCCCTCTGTTCAAAATTGATTACAACAAAAGGCATGAGTGTCTGTGGAATGGACCCAGGTAACCTCTCTCCTCCTCCTCCTCCTCCTTTATTCTGCTTTCTTATTCACTCCACTCGTAGCTGGCCCTACGCGACGTCCATAACTCTAACGGCGTACGCGAACTATATCTTCTCTAATAAGTACACCAAAGACGACAGCACCAAGAAGTGCGCCAGTAATTTTTACGATGTGTTTCGCGTCTACGCGACATCGCACCGTCGAGTGACGGAGGACTCCAAGAAACTGGTTTGTTGGCTAGACGAGAACCTCAATCCCTTCACTGGGGAGTGGCTGGCTAGAGAAATGTTGAAGACGTGGAGAAATGGCACGTGGGATCCAGCGAAAGGAGGCGAAGAGCGTGGCAAAGACTACAACCACTCCACGTTCATTGACCTAGTGATCACCGCGCTGCTAGGGGTCCGTCCTACATACAAAAACGTGTTTATCTTCAACCCATTCATCATCGTCAGCGCGACATCGTGGGACTACTTCTGCCTGGACAACTTACTGTACCACGGCAAGTACATCACGGTGCTGTACGACAAGAGTGGGAAGCACTATATGAAGCGCGCGGGATTAAGCGTGTATGTGAATGGAAAGCTGGTCCATAACTCGGACAAGTTGAAGAGAATTATGATAGATTTACACTAGTTACATGTGCACACGTCGTTACTCAATACACCTCGTCGTCATCCTCGTAGGCGATTGGACCCGCGTCCAAAATTAGCGTGTTGGGGAACTTGGCGGTTAGCGCAGATGAATGACCAAGTCTAAAGAGTTGATAATGTAAGTTGCTTGTAGATATTGTAAAAATGTACTGACTAACCTGTAGATGACCGCGCCGGGTCCCGCCAACTCGACATCGTACCGCTTGATTTGCTTCTCTAATTTATTATAAAACGATTTACTTATTGATGCGCCGAAGTAGTTCTTCACGTCTATCCACCGCACGAGTCTGCCGTTGATGTACAAGTCGTCGGTGATCAACACATCCGGTGTGATGGGATACGATCCCCGCAGGTCACTTTCAACCACATATGAGATATTATTCGCGCTTAAAAACGCAGTAAGCACCTCTTCAAAGCGGTTAGAAGCCCTCTTTTCGTTGGTTAAGTCGTCGGAGTAAGATATTTGATCCAACTGTTTCGCTCTTGCTAGCTCCTCGTCGTCCCGCTGCTTGAACACCACGTCATATATATTTCTTGGGATAGCGTCGGACTCGGCGTCATGCTTAAACTCGTCTAATCCCGCCACTAGCTGCTCGTAGTCGCTGACTCCCCGCAGAATCCTTTTCACGACCGACTTGCAGTCCTTTTGTCTCAATGCAGGCACTAATCGAGCTACTCTAGCCAACAAAATATTTCTTATCACTGCAACATGGGGTACGTCGTACTTGTTTCCAATATACTCCAATGACTTGCCCCCATTGTAACAGTTTTCTATGGTTTTGAATTCGTTTAGTATTCTTCCTGTGCACCACGATGCTTTATTGATTAGTAACTGCTTCCGCAATGACAGCCCTTGTTGAATATTCACGTTATATTTGGCACAAAATTTATTAATTTCGTGTATTCTTTGTTCAGTTAGATTGCCATTCGACAAATACTCCCCCTTCTTTACCAGGATATTACTTATACGGTGCTCTTGCTCTTCTGATATCACTGCAAATGGATTGATAATGCTTCCATTGATGCTATTCCAACTACCTATGTTTCTTTTTATACCAGTATATAGTTTCGCAATATCACTAATCTCGCTATTGCTATTATCAAATGGAGAGTAAGAGAACTTGGAGAAAGGGCTTGATGTGTCGCATTCATAGTTGACTTTATCTGTATTACCAGAATTTGTAAATGAATTTATGCCTGACGCATGGCACCGAGCATGTTTAGTCCATCGATACGAAGAGATCGCCCAACACAAGCTAAGCAGGCATAGTAAGGCTGTGCGCATCATGCACTCGGAGTGTGCTATGTGTGTATGCGTTCACAAGTGCGATCGCTAAAAATACCGGTGTACCTTGCAAAAAAAGAAAGCGAGCAAGAGAGTAAGGCTATGTTAGTTACAGTGAATAGCGCGGCTATATTCGTCATGCGGTAATAATTTTAACAGTAGAATTCTAAAAAATAGTAACAAAGTTATAGGTTTGTACATGTGAAAACGTCACGAGAGTGAGTGAGTGCATGCAACACAGTTGAGCTATTCGCTTTTGATGCTTATTCCCTTGGACTTGTACTCGGCGTGGCTCTCGATGGCTTGTTTGATCTTGTCTAAGCTTGCTCTAACTTCCACCGAAGTGTTCTTGAGGGACGCGGTGTCGCACCAATTTAATAAATATTTTTTATCTTTGTTGCATTTGCACATGCTATTGTAGTGACGGATGCAACTGACCTTGACTTTGTCGCATTCGCAGACGATTGCGGAGAAGATACAGACGTGTTTGCACACTGCGCATGTCCGTAAATCATCGTAATCAGCTGCGTTTTTGTCAATTAAGGTAAAGGAGTTCGAAGGCAATCGCACCGTTGAGAGGTCCCTGATCCCTTGCCCCAGAATATATGGTCTGGAGTTGACCTCTTCGTCCAACACCTTCAACACTTCGCTGCATAAATCGTGCAACGAATACAGCGACTTGATCTCGTGTTGATTTTGTAACAATGTAAACAACAAACGATGGTGAGAAAATACAGATGAACGAGAGAAAACGCGGTATCTTTCCTCGCTTTCGCTGCCTGCCAACAGCCAGTCCGGAGTGGCAAAGTTCACGGCTTCGCCGCAGTTAAACCCATAAGAAAATCCACAATGAAACGCTTTTGGAAATGTAACTACAAACGACCTCGGCTCTTGCTTGATGCTGCACACATTCACCCCGTTCTTTATCAACAAAGAAGGCGATATCTGCGTTGTCATGTGGTGCAGCAAATCTGGCGCGTCCTTAAATGATTCTAATAAGAATTTCTTCGTTACCTTTTCGAAGAGCTTTGCTTCACCTCCCGGCACACCGTACCACTGCTTCACGGCGCCGAAGTGCGAATAATTTATTGAATACAAGTAATTGTCTTCGTTATGCCAGCAAAACGACGAGAACAGCATGCCGATGTACAGCCACGGCACGTTGACTCCGTTGATGGGCGTTTGCAGATACTTGAGCACAGAACCTTCACATAGTGGTAAATTATTCAAATTCCATCCAGTTCTGCTGTAATAATCTTCAGAGAACATGTCCTTGCAGTCCGCGGGCTCGATGCCGCTGTGGATATTCTTCATATCCATACTGTCTGTGGCTAATATCTCCGCTGCTTTAGATACAAAACCAGATGCATATCGTAGTGTATCGATGTCATTGGCATACTCCACAGTTGCCTCCTTCGTACCCGTTTCAACCATATCCCAGTAGTCTTTCGCCAACTCCTCCATGGTCGGAGGGTTGTGGGTGGTGTCCCGATCATTATAATGTTTCTTCAACCAATTTGCATAGAATACATCCGCCATTTCTTGGTATCCTTTGATGTTGTAATAATTTCCTTCATCAAAGCCTTGGCCCTCTTGTAGTGTGTTCACTTTCTGTTTTTTGGTTGGAAACAACTTGGGATTGCTGAAGTCGATCATGCAACGTGGTTTCCACTCAGCTGGTGGTACAATTTTACAAATACCTGCTCTTTCACCAATAGATCTAATTTTATCAATATATGCCAACGGATCTTTAAACTCTTCAATAGTTGGATAAAATGTAGGTGCTTCAGGCACTACAATGTCTACTCTTTTGTACTCACTCTTACTGTTCTCTAACGCCTGTTGAATCATTCGATGTTCTTCGTTGTCCAGGACATCAAACTCATAACGGGATGTTTTAATTCTTCGACGTTTTCTCTCACCATTTCCTTCGTCATCAAGTATATCATTCACTAGAGAAGTAAGAAAAATTAATAAATGCTAATTTATAAATGAAAATTGTTGGAACAGATATGTAGCTGGGACTGCTATATAGCAGTTATCACATATCCGTTAAAATTTTCATCATTTAAAATAGAATAGTACCATTGATATAGTCACTTTCCTTCTTTCTGGGCATGCTGCTTTGATCGGTGATGCTTGCGGTGGATTTCTTCTGTTCCAACTAACTATTGGAAAACTACCTCTTTTATGGACCTATATAGCACTCTTAGCTATACACTTAAATCAATGAAATAAAGCACAAACTTAGTAAAATAACCCCTCTAGACCTGTACTAATGAATATTAACCACTTTTAAAGGCGCAATAATCAGTTTATTAGAGTCAAATAAATCAATATATGTGTCGTAATAGTCCTTAGGCACCGGCACTATACGATTGATCAAACGCGTGAATTAAGGTCCAATAAAATGTACCAACGATGATTATCCCTTGCCCGACCTAATTCTCCCTCCAACGCTCCTATTCTAGGCGTATTTAAGGTACTACAAGAGATGGTCTTGTTGTTTTTTCTTCTTTGTTGGACAGCTGAACTTTGAACCGGCCCCTCTACCCTAACCACCTATGTAGTACCTTGATATCAACCCATGGATTTTGGATCGTTGCAGCCGTTCATCCGCTTGGATTGCAAGATTCGGCAGCTATATACTATATTGATGGTTCTTGTAGCATTCACAAAGGAGGCAAAAGGGAGGAGTCCCACTCATCATGGAAATGCGGTCCCTCCGCTGATCTCGACTGAGAAAGTAACACCATTGATAGATAACGAGACAACATGTTGCGTGTGTTATCAAGGAGTTTACCGACTGTCTTGTCGGGATCATACAAGAGACTTGGGATGTCTTTTGCCATGCGGCGACAGTATCCAAAATTGTTATCATTAACAAATAACGGACGATGGTTTAGTAGTGGAGGTGATAGTACTAAGGGTAATAATAATAATATTGATGAGAATAAAGCTGCTTCGGAAGGAACAGAGGATGGTAAAAATGAAAGCAATAGTGATAGTAATAATGAAAAACAAGAATTAGTACGAATGAATGAAGATGAATACGACGATTACGAATATCAAGAACCACAGACGGCAGCACAAAAAGTTAGATATTATTTACTCAGTTTTTTTCAAGTAGGATTATTAGTACTTGCAGGTGTGGGAATTTTTTATACAGGTAAAGAGTTATTCCCTGGTCGTCTAGGTGCCCAACATTTATATGATGAAGTGTTTGAATTATTAAGGCATAATGATGAAATTAATAGAATTGTTGGTGATAATATTCATGCATATGGTGACTTTGGCAATAGAAATAGAAATGTTTTGAATAAGAAATACACAGGACCAGATGGATCTGAACGTATGCGAATAAGATTTAATATTAAAGGTAGTAAAGGTAGAGTTACTGTTTGGGCAGAAGTTAGTGACAAAATTGCAGCTCACGAATTTATATACATCATATGTCAAGATTCTCGTGGTGGAAGAGTTTTTACTATTGTTGATATACGGGATAAAACAGATGTAGCTCCTATGGACGCTGGATTATCTGCGGAAGGTAATAATGCATTATCGACGTTATTAACTGGGAGAAAATAAGAAATAAAACACCACAAAGACATGTAGTAGGAATATATATATTTGTTCATGTAAATAGGCATTTATCTTTTCGCTAAATCCTTTGGCAAGAAGGCAACTTTGAACTGGGAGAAAAGAGAGAAGTTAGGGCAAATTGCGGCCTCTGAGTGAAAAAAAGTCTGTTACTATTTGAAAGAGAAAAAGATGAACAAGTTGGATTCTGCCGGCTATAATCCAGGCACAGGCTTGGGTGGCACTGCGAAAGAATGCCTTACCTTTGACTTTGAGGCACCTGGTACGCCAGATAAAGTAAAGAAATATCGTAAATCAAATAATTTAGAGCCTGGTAAACGTTTTCAACATTGGGGTGTAGCTGATGATCTAAAGCAGATGCGTTTAGAGTACAATACTTATGGAGTGTTCTCAGATCCTGGAAATGTCACTGCAGCTGAACTAATTAATCATAAAGCCTTAACTGATATGCAAAGAATAAATTTAGAAAAAAGTGAAAAAGTATATCACGGTACAGCTCGTGAACCATTAGGTAAAACATACGATCGTAAGTATGTATTACCACCAAAGTTTACTGTTGGTAAAGAGCCATTTGGTGTCAAATCTAAATCAAGTATGGAACCCGCTAAAGGTATTATATTTCCAACAGTAACAGCTGAAATGGTTGAAGGTGAGGACATATATCGTAGATCACATGGTTATATTGCTCCTGGGGAACAATTAAGACGAAATTATAAATGGAATGTTGATATTAATACTACAAGATTTGGTGTAAAAGGTGATAGTATAGCTTTAAACGGTGTATCACATAATATTGCTGCTGTATTAAAAGGTGCCCCTGAGAATAAACCTCCTGTTGTAAATACAAAAAGAGTAGAAGATTTTAGAAATATGAGTCGTGATAATCTTTCGGAAAGTAAAAATTTAGGACAAGATAGTGGTGTAAGGCCATTTGATATGGCATACGGTAAAGCAGGTGCGTCATCAAGAGCGACGAAAGGCACCTGGGGTGCAGGTGAGGTAATTAAAGGTAACTATAGTTATGAGGACCAAATGCCTGACCGCGACTTGGGCAAATCGATTACTCCTGGATTCCGGAATATTTCTCTAGAAACGAGAGCATTTGGTGTACCATCAATACGTAATGATTTACCTGCTGCTGCAGCTGGTATGCGAAGATCATTAGCTGATTCACAAAATTATGGTGATGATGTGCCAGCTCAAGATTTAATTAATCCGCCTGCATTTTCCGACTTGTCAATAGGACCAACTGCCATGTCGGAGTATAGACCAAAAGATAAATTAGTGGCTTTGTTCGATAGAATAGGATATAAAATTCATGATGACAAAATAACTGACGCCATATTTAGAGAAGCTAGTCAAGGTGGCGCCAAGGCGACAATCAACCAATACCGCGATTGCTTGAACAGGTATATGATTGCATTAGAAGACGGATCCATCAGTGAGTGGTA
>JACCDO010580994.1_pt1 | contig 29770 bp, 4 predicted proteins | sample 7446101 | NCBI WGS metagenome assembly JACCDO01 (sample SAMN15323440, study PRJNA562643) | freshwater metagenome | isolation source: river surface water | place: USA:Blue River Watershed | collected 2017-08-16
ATCGCCGGTCCGTTCTTCGCCCGCCTCGCCGTGAAGCGGGTCGAAGTCGCCACGCCGGAGTTCACGCCGTCGGTGTCCGCCGGTCAGAGCTTGCCGACGTTCGGGCTGACGATCTTCACCGTCCTGTTGCCGGTCATGCTCCTGCTTGCCGGTACCGTCGTGGAGCTCCTGCACGCCAAGGAAGCGCTCTGGGGTAAGGTCTTCCTCTTCGTGGGCAACCTTGTGATCGCCCTGCTTTTATCGGTGCTTTTCGCGATGTGGGCGTTCGGGAAACGTTGCGGACGGAGCGCCGGCGAACTCCTGAGATTCTCCGAGCAGAGCGTTTCCGGCATCGGCATGACGCTCATCCTCGTCGGCGCCGGCGGCGGCTTCGCGCTCGTCATGCGCACGGCCGGCGTGGACAAGCAGCTCGCCGAACTCGCGGCCTCCGCGGGCTTGCCTTTGCTCGTCTACGGCTGGCTCGTCTCGGCCTTTATTCGTGTCGCCACCGGTTCCGCCACCGTCGCGATCACCGTCGCTTCCGGCTTCATCGCCCCCGTCCTGGCGGCCAACCCCGGGACCAATCCCGAGCTCATGGTCATCTCCATCGGCTGCGGCTCGCTCTTCCTTTCGCACCTCAACGACAGCGGCTTCTGGATGGTCAAGGAATGCCTCGGCCTGTCCGTCGGACAGACATTGCGCACCTGGACGATCACCGAGACCCTCATCGGTTTTTCCGGACTCGGCATGGCGTTGTTGGCCGAGCAGGTCCTTAAGCTGATCGGGTAGGGGCAGCACCGCGTGCTGCCCTAGCTGCGTCGGGCTGGCTGAATGGATGGCTGAATCGATCACGGAGGACTGAATGGAGGACTGCATGGAGTGCTGAGTGGATTATTCCCGCCACCGGCCACCCGAGGCTGCCACCTGCCACCTGAAGTGGGTAGAGGGTTGAATCGATGGCTGGATCGATGACAGATGACTGAATCGATGACGGATGGCTGAATGGGAAAGCCCCGGGCCCCGAACCCGATTACCTGCACCTAGGTCCTGATAGCCGAGACCCGAGACCTGAAAATGAGCACCCCAGCCAATCATCCGGTCTCCGGTCTCCCTTTGTTCGTTTGTCTTCCCAACCGCCAACCGCTTCCACCTCGCGGCTCAGCCGCGCTTTTTTGTTAAGTCCCCAGCCAATTGATTATCCGCAGTGTGAATAACTTTTAAATTCATAAAATACCCATTTAGAGCATCTATTCAGTCATTTAAACAGTTTAATGACTGATATTTACTTATTTTTAGCAAATTAGTGCTTCTCCTTAGCCGTTTGCAGGATTTTCACCCATTCGAGCGGGAAAAGGGACAAATTCGATTGTGCCGATAGGGGCTTCACCCCAATATTTCTCTATCCCCCATCTGATGTCACCCCCCGGTGGCCTCCCCAAATTTTATTCTAATGAAAAGTTCGAAGCCTCGTCCCCTGTTTTCGCGCGCCTCGCTGATGGTCGCCGCGACCCTCCTCGCCGTGGGCACGCCCAAGGTCGCGCGAGCCGCGAACCTGTTCTGGGACACCACCAGCGGCGTCGCTGGCCTCGGCGGCAACGGGACCTGGGACACGACCACCGCCAATTGGTTCAACGCGGGCGGCGCGACCTCCACGCTCGGCGATCAGCCGACGATCGCCAGCTCGTTCACGCTCAATGACGTGGCGTATTTCGCCGGTGCGGTCGACAGCGTCAACGTCGTCACGTTGGGCGAAGCCATCACGATCGGCGGCCTGAATTTCTCCGGCTGGAATTCGTATGAGGTCGCCGGCTCCTCGGCGCTGACTTTGGCCGCTCCGGCCGGGGCTCCTGTGCAGCCTGTCGTGAGCGTGGCCCAGGGTTCCCGGGTCACCGCCACCGCCAAGATCTCGGGCAACCAAGGCCTGCTCAAGACCGGCAACGGCACGCTCGTCCTCGCCAATACTGGCAATGATTTCACCGGCGACCTGCTGATCCGCGGCGGCGCCGTGGTCGTGACTTCGTCCGCCCAGCTCGGCGCGGGCACGGGTCCGGTGATGATCCAAGGCATCAGCAACACCGGCAATCCCGGCTTCAGCGGCGGCTCGCTCGTGATCCAGGGCGGCATCGCCGGCATCAACGTCGCCCGCGAGATCTCCGCTTCCGGGCGCGGTCCTGGCGCGGCGAACGCGTCCGGCGCCATCCTGTCCGTCGGCAACAACAACTTCACCGGCGGCGTCACGATGGGCTCCGGCTCGGAGACGCGCTTCCACGCCACGCCCGGCATCACCACCATCTCGGGAGATCTCTCCCTCGGTTCCGGCGCGGTCTCGATGCTCTTCGGTGACGGTAATTTCATCGTTTCCGGCAAGATCGTCTCCTACGACGCCGGGGCGGATCGTCTTTACAAGGAGGGGATGACCTACTCCACCTCGCTCTGGATCCAGGGCGACCAGAACCGTTTCAACGGGCAGATTCGCGCCGGTAGCGGTTGGGTGCGCGTGACCGATCCGACCAACCTCGGCCTCAACCGCAGCTTCCAGAACGTCGATTTCGTCAACGGCGGTCTCGAGGTCCGCACGGCCCTCACCAACTGGAGCAACCGCAACCTCCACTTCCGTAACAACGCCAGCGGCAGCTTGTTCATCGACCACGGTCTGGGCGACGCTTCCGGACCCTCGGCCGCCGTCGGGCAGACCATCACCTTCGGTAATCTCTCCAAAGGCGGCGGCGACAACATCACCAACTACAATCTGAGCGGACGCAACGGCACCGGGGCGACCTTCACCGGCTACAGCGGGTTCATCGGCACGACCAACGGCGCCGCTGGAAACTACGGCGACTTCAACATCAACTCCAACCTCTCCGGCCTCCTCACCCTTAGCGGAGATCTCTGGCGCACCAACACCACCAATGCCCGCACGCTCACCCTCCAGGGTTCCGGTGACACGTTGCTGACGGGGAGCATCATCACTTCCGGCGGCGCGCATCGCCTGACCAAGTCCGGCCTGGGTCAGGTCACGCTGCAAGGCGTCCTCGGGGCCTACACCGGTCTCACCCAGATCAGCCAAGGAACCTTGGTGGTCGCGGGAGCCGGTTCGCTCGGCACCACTTCGGCCATCAACATCGGCAACGGTACCACCACGGCGGGTACCCTCACCTACGTCGGTCCGACCGCCACCCTGTCGACGCCGATCCTGCTCAACGTCACCACGGCCAACGCCTACCTGAATTCCAGCGGCACCGGTCCGCTCACACTCTCCGGCGCCATCACGGCCCTCACCGGCGCGAAGACCTTCGTCCTCGGCGGCACCAACGCCGGCGACAATACCATCACCAGCCTGCTCCCGGCCACCACCACCAATCTCCAGAAGATCGGCGCCGGCACCTGGGTGCTCAATCCTACCTCGGGTAACAATGCCCTCACCGGCACGACCACGGTTTCGGATGGCGTGCTCAAGCTCCTGGAGGTCGGTACCAACGGCGACATCCTGCCGGATGGCTCCGCGGTCATCTTCGATGCCGAATCTTTCCGTTATTCGGCCGGCGGCACGCTGGCTTACCAAGGTGCGGCCACTTTCAACTCGACCGAGGCCGTGGGTGCGCTCACCGCGACCGCCGGGGCCGCTCAGGTCCAGGTAATCCCTGGCGTCGGTGGCACCGCCACCCTGACCTTTGGTTCGCTCGGCGCCCGTGGCGCGGGGGCCACCCTCGATCTTTCCGTCCCCGCCGGGGGTTCGGTCCTCTTCACGGCCGCCCCTGTTTCTAATAATGGCATCGTGGGCGGTTGGGCCACCTTCAACGGGATCAACTGGGTCGTGCCCGGCGCCGCCGGGGCTGCCGCCACCGCGCTCTCTTCTTATACGCCGATGGCCGCTTCCGGCCTCTCGGCGACCGCCAACTACCTTTCGACCGCCACTCTCAACGTGACCGGCGCGGAAGCCGTCAATTCCTTGAAGCTCGCGGGCGCCCAGACGCTCTCGCTGGGCGGAATCCTGACCCTCACTTCGGGCGGCGTGCTCTTTGATAACTCCACCGGCGCGGCCACCATCACGGGCGGTACCCTCGGCGCTTCGGCCTCCGAAGTCATCATCCACACCGCGGGTACGACCGCGGCCAATGCCCTCACCTTGGAATCGCTCATCTCGGGCGGCGCCGGTTCCTTTACCAAGTCCGGTAACGGCACGCTGATCGTCAGCGCGGCCAACGCCTTCACGGGCAGCGTCAACGTCAACGCCGGCACCTTGCGTCTTGCCGGCGGCTCGGCCGCCATCGGCGCAGGTCAGACCGGCACCACGCTCCTGAATCTCCGTCAGGCCGCGACCCTCGACCTCAACGCCGCCGGTTCCTCCGTCTCCAACTGGACGGGCGCGACCAACGCGGCCCGTATCTCGGTCGGCGCCTTGGTCGGCTCGGGAACCGTCGTCAATACCAACGCTTCGCCCGCCATCCTCAACCTCGGTAACGGCGGCGCGAACGGCACCTTCACCGGCTCGATCAACCAGACCGCCGGCGCCATCACCCTCGTCAAGAACGGCGGCGGCACGCAGTCCATCGTCGGCGCCCATAATTTCACCGGCGCCACCGTCATCCGTGGCGGCACCTTGGCCGTCACCTCGCTCGCCAACATCGGCCAGGCCTCCGGCCTTGGCGCGGGCGACGCCACCAGCGACGCCACCAACGCCGCGTCGCTCATCTTCGACGGCGGTCGTCTTCTCTACACCGGTTCGGGTAACAATTCCTACGATAACCGCGTCCAGAACATCTTCCAGACGACCCAGACCCCGTCCGTCTCGATCAATCGTCTCTTCACCCTGACCGCCGCCGGCGGCGCCATCGAATCCAACGGTACTTACGGTAACAATGTCCTCGGAGGCCGCACCGAGAACAACGCGGCCCTCGTCTTCTCTAATACGGGCGCTATCCAGTATACGGGTGCGATCGCCGCGGCCAGCACGGTCACGCTGACCTTGGCCGGCAATTCCACCGCCGATAACCGGATCAACCTGCAGCTCGTCGATCCGGCCGGCGCCAAGCTTTCCGTCTCGCGTTCGGGCTATTCCGCCAACTGGACCCTCGGTAACGCGGCCAACAGCTACTCCGGCGACACGATCATCTCCGGCGGCGCCCTCGTCACCGGCCGCGACGGCGCGGGACTCCCTGCGGCTTCCAATCTCTTCTTCCAGGACTGGGGTGGCGTCTATGAATCCAGCGGCACCTTCAACCGGCCGCTCGGCACCGGGGCGGGGCAGTGGCGCGCGAAGCCGACCGTCGGCCTCGCCGGCTTCTCGGCCGCCAACGACCGTCTCGTCGTCGATTGGACCGGCCTCGCCAATCCGATCTGGGGCAACGCCACCGCCACGGCGAACTTCCTTCGCGGCGGCACGCTCAGCCTGAACTCGGGTACTTCGATCGCCGACCTGGAGATCCGGGGCGACTTCCAGATCGCCGTCACGGCCGCGGCCACGGCCTTGCCGCTGGCTCTCCGCGGCAATACCGACGTCCGCCTCACCACCGGCACGACCGCCAACCTCTCGGTCGGACAGGTGATCACCGGCACGGGTATTCCGGCCGGTACTTATATTTCTTCGATCGCGACCGACACCCAGTTCTACATCAGTCAGAATGCGTCCCAAGGAACCACTGGCACCCCGGTCAACATCACCGACGGCGCGGTGACCGCCAGCGGCTGGCGTGACCTGTCCGTCGCTGACAACGGCAACACCGGTCTCGATTTCGCGACCATCTCCGGCGTCATCGGCGGCGACGGCTCGCTCGGCAAGCAGGGCGGGGGCACCCTTTTCCTGACCGGTCTGAACACCTACACCGGCAAGACCGTCCTCCGCGACGGCAACCTCGTGGTCACCTCCATCGGCGCCGCCGGCGCCGCCGCGACCAACCTCGGTTCCAACCTCTCGGGCGGCGTGCTCGAGATGGGCAATCCGGCCAACGGACAGTCTCCGTCGCTCACCTACCTGGGCTCCGGCGAGACCGTCACCCGTCAGATCGTCCTGGCCGGCACGACCGGTTCCCGTCGTATCTACTCCAGCGGCTCGGGCGCGCTCGTCCTGACCAACGTCGCCAATAACACGGCCGCGACTTCCAGCCCGAACGTCGCCGCCCAGGCCAAGACCCTCGAGCTCCGCGGCACGAACACCGACATGAACATGGTCACCTCCGTGCTGACCAACGAAGTCGGCGGAGGCGCGGGAGTCCTTTCCGTCACCAAGACCGACGGCGGTGTCTGGGTGCTCAATCCGGCCTCGGCCAATACCTTCACCGGCGCCCTGACCGCCGGCGGGGGCATGCTCGGCCTCACCGCCAACGGCATCGGCGCCGCGACCGGCGGCATCACCATCAGCAACGGCGGCGTCTTCGCCTACGGTGGTCCGCTCAATACCACCAAGGCCATCACGCTGGCCAACAACTCCACGGCGGTCTTCGGCGGCCAGCACGCCATGACCTTCACCGCCAACGTCACCAAGGCGGGCGGTGCCAATGACCAGACTTTCTCCAATAACATCGAGGGCGGACAACTCCTGACCATCAACGGGAACTTCGTAAACAACGAGAATCCGACTAGCATCTCGACCCGCATCGTCTATGTCCGCGGATTCGGTTCCACGGTATGGAACGGAATTATCGCGGACAATTCCAACGTGTCAGGCGGCACGCGCGGAGCCCGGACTCAGTGGAATCTCACGATCGCGCCCGACGCCTACTTCGAGATGTCCGGTGCGGCGAACACCTACACCGGCGACACGATCCTCGAGCAGGGTACCCTGCGACTCTCCAAGCAGCTCGGTTCCACCAAGCGACTCCAGCTCAACGGCGGTCGCATCGAGGCCACGGTGGCCCAGACCTTTGCCGGCACGGATGCCGCCGGAGGCGTCATCTTCAACGGCAACCCCGTCACCTTCGGTGGCAACCAGTCCTTCACGTTCAACGGCACGACGGTCAATTGGGGTAGCAACCGCTGGATCTTCAACGACCTGACCGGTGGAGCCACGCTGAGTTTCGGGGCTTTCAATATCTCCAACGACGGTACGGGACGTATCTTCGTCACCGGTGGCGCCGGCACCACGAACTTCACCGGCGCCGTGGTCAACGGCAGCACCGCCACCTCCGGCCAGATCTTCCACCGCGGCACGGGCCAGCTCAACTTCACCGCGGCCAACACCATCACCACGCTCCTGATGGAACGCGGTTCGGCGACCCTCTCCGGCGCCGCGGGCTCCTTCAACTCCCTTAGCGCCACCATCGGCAACGGACTCATCATCCGCAGCGGCGGCACCGTGACCGTCGATAACGGCACGAACGCCCTGGCGACCCGACTCGGGGACACCTCGGCCTTCTCCATGGAGGGCGGCACCTTCAATTACGTCGCCGCCGGCGCCGGCACCAACGAGTCCACCGGTATCGCGCGCTTCTACGGCAACGCCAAGATCACCCAGACGGGCGGGCCTTCCACGCTCACGCTTGCTTCCCTGGACGCCGCACTCTTCACGGACCCGCGCGGTGGCCTCGATGTCAGCGGCACGGCCGACCTCGGCGCGTCCCGCAAGCTGGTCTTCACCGGCCTGCCTGCCGGTTTCCAGCCCAAGTTCCTCGTCGGCGACGGCAAGTTTGGCGCCTATAACGCCACCAACGGCGTCGTCGAGTTCACGGGCTACTCCGCCGCCGCCAACGTCGGGGCCTCCGCCTTCGGCGACGTCCTGCGCGTCGACGCGGCCTTCGGGGCCGACGACATCGCCTTCGACCGCACCTTGCGCGGCCTCGCGATCACCGACACCACCGCCCGCAATGTCGGCGCCTCCGGTACGGCCGCCAACCTGACCGTCTCTTCCGGCGGCATCCTCGCCGCGGGCGGCGTCACGCACGTCCTGTCCGTCCCCCGTCTCAATTTCGTCGTCTCCACGCCCCCCGCCGTGGCTTCCACCGTCGCCTCCGACATCCTGAACGTCGGAGACTCCAGCCGTTTCGCCGTCGGTCAGGTCATCTCCGGTCAGCCCGTGGCGCCTTTCAATTTCACGGGCGGGATCACCAACGCAAGCAACACGGTCACCGTCGCTTCCACCGCCAACCTGAGGGTCGGATACTACCTGGCCGGCGCCAATATCCCCGGCGGGGCTTACATCACGCAGATCGTCAACGGCACTTCCTTCACGATGTCGGCTAACGCGACCGCCACCGCCGCCAGTCGGGCGATGGGTCTGGTGAACGTCTATGTCACCGAGATCGTGGACGGGGCCCGCGTGCGCACGAACAATCTCGCGCAGGCCACCAGTTCCGGCAATTCGCTCACCGTCTTCGCCCCCGGCTATTTCAACGTCGCCAGCAACACCACGCTCGATCTCCAAGGCGCGGTCGTCTCGAATTCCGACGTCGTCAAGGTCGGCGCAGGCACGCTCCTCGTCTCGGCCAAGCAGTATTACGGCGGCCAGACCACCATCCTCGAAGGCACGCTCAAGCTCGCCGCGGGGGCCAACACGCTCTTCGGCGGCGCGGGCAACATCCTCAACGTCGAACGGAACGGCACGTTGGACCTCAACGGCAACCTCCTTTACACGAGCCGGCTCCGCTCGCTCGGTTCCCAGGCCGGCACAGGTGGCATCATCACCAATTCTTCCGCCACCCCCGCCACCTTCGTGGTCGGCAAGTATGACCTTGGCTTCTACGGTTCTGTTCAGGGTGCCAACGTCAACTTCGCCTCCGTGGCCGGTTCGGGCACCTTGTCGATCAGCTCGCTGCAGACCTACGGCGGTACGACCTTCGTCAGCGGCTACCGTCTCTACCTGCGAGACGAGGCCGAGCTCCGCAATACCTCCGCGATCAACCTCTCCTACGGACGACTCGAGGTCAACAACGGCGACAACTCCAACGTCCAGCTGCTGAACCGCATCAATGACGCGGCCCCCGTCGCCCTCTACGGCGGCTCGCTTCTCTTCAACGGTCTGGTCAACACATACTATTCGGAACGCCTCGGCGCGCTCAGCCTGCTCGAGGGCGACAGCGACATCCGTGTCACGGGATCCGGTTCCGCCTTCTGGCGCGCCGACCTCCTGGCCCCGAGCCTCACCCGCTCGGCCGGCACCACGGTCAACTTCGTCGGCTCCGGTCGTCTCGGTCAGCCGGAGTTCGCCTCCCGCATCATCTTCGACACGCCCCTGGTCGCGGCTTCGCGCGGACTCATCGGCGCCTGGGCGATCGCCAACAACGAGCACTACGCGGCCTACAACCCGGTCACCGGCGTGGGCATCATCGGCGACGGCGGTTTCGCCGGCTACGACGCTGACTTCGGCGCAGGCAAGTTCACCCAGCTCGTCGCCCAGCCCGACGTCAACGCCTCCTTCGGCTCCAACGCCGTCACGACCCTCGCGGCCGGGCCGACCACGGCCGATATCCTGCGTTTCGCGGGCGACGCGCATCACCAGCTGGCTTTCGCTTCTTCGTCCGACGTCCTCACCCTCGGTCTCGGCGGCGTGCTCCGCAGCGCGAATAACCGTGCGGTCTCCGTCGGCACCACCGCCGTCCGCGGCGGTCTGACCTCCTCGCTGCCCGAGCTGATCGTCTACAGCAACAACACCGCCACCCAGAACTTCACCGGCGCCGCCGCCAACGCCGTCGTCCTCGGTTCCGCGACCATCACGCTCGATGCCGTCGCCGGCACGGCCGGCATCTACCCCGGCATGACCGTGAGCGGCACGAACATCGTCGGAGGCGCTTTCGTCAAGTCCGTCGACGCCGCCACCAACACCGTCGTGATGAGCGTCCCGGCGACCGGTACGGCCAACGCCGGCACGTATGCTTTCGGCGCTTCGAACGTCATCCTCAACGCCGTCCTCCAGGACGCCGCCGTGGGCTCGCCGCTCACCTACGTCAAGGCCGGACCCGGCATCCAGGTCCTCACGGCCCCCAACACCTACACCGGTGGCACCATCGTCAACTCGGGCGACCTGCACGTCAACCCGACGGGCGCGACCACCGTGGTCATCCCCGCCGGCGGCATCGTCCTCAACGGCGGCTGGGGCGGCCAGAATCTCGCGGCCATCTACGTCAACGCCTCCGGCGCCGTCGCGGCTTCCAACGCCGTCACCATCAATGGCAGCGGTCGTTTCGCCTTCGCCCAGGATACCGTCAACGAACTCGCCTCGGTCACGTTCAACAACCGCGGCGGTGAGTTCGGCGGCTCCCAGCTCTCCTACCTCAACGTCGGGGCCAACTCGCTCCTGACGCTCAGCGGGGCCACTCCCTTCACGGCCACCTCGAATAATCCTTACATCATCTCCGAAGTCGCCAACGGACGCGTGATCCTGACCTCGGGCGCCAAGACCTTCGCCATCGACGCCATCAAGGTTCCCGGCGTCGCGACGCCGGTCACGGACGTCCTCCCGACCCTCAACATCTCCTCGATCATCACGGGCACGGGCGTGTCGGTGACCAAGACCGGCAACGGCCTGCTCCAGCTCTCCGGCCTGAACGAGTTCACCGGCGGACTCACCGTCAGCGCGGGCGGCATCGTCATCGGCGCGAGCAGCACCCCCGTGCAGGGCGGCAATGGCATCCTCGGCGGTCCGCTCGGCACCGGCACGGTCAGCATGGCCGCCGGCACCCGTCTGCTCGTCGGCCAGGGTAATTTCGCCGTCGGTAACGCCATCACCTTCGCCGGCGTCCCGCTCTTCGACGCCCGCGACAGCGGCTCCGCGCGTGTGCTCACCCTCAACGGCACCATCAACGGACTGCCCGACGGCACGCCGGAGATCAATGTCGCCAGCCCGTGGGTCACCGTCGCCTTGCGCGGCGTCATCCCGAACATCGCCAACATCACGGCCTTCAACAAGACCGGCCTCGGGGCGCTCGTCTTCAACGCCAAGGGTTACCTCGGCGACTTCAACGCCACCGCGCTCGGAAATTCCGCGTCCGTCTCCCTGTTGCACGACGGTCCCGTCGGCAACTCGATTCCGGAGACCATCGTCCTCCCGGGCGCCGTCAACTTCGACTCCGGCATCGTGCCGAACATCGTCGTCGACCGCGCGGGCGGCACGTTGCCTTACGGCTCGGCCGCGAACAAGTCCATCCAGGTCGCTTCGATCACGAACCTGAACCTGGGTCTTGTCGTCACCAACCTCAACAACTACGGACTCATCGTCGCCGACGCCTTCTCGCCCGGCGCGGGCGTCACCTACCAGGTGGCCAACGCGACCCAGTCGATGTTCACGCCCGGCCTCACCCTCGCGGGCAAGGTCAGCGGCTCGGCCGGCCTCACCAAGACCGGCAACGGAACCCTCGCGCTCGGCAACGTCACGAATGACTTCACCGGCGACGTGGTCGTCAACCGCGGCGCCCTGGCGATCTCGGCCGACGGCCAGCTCGGTCAGGCCGGCAACAAGGTCGTCCTCAATCCGACGGGCGGCACCGCCACCTTGCGCGTCACCGACAACGTGACCTTCGCGGTCGCGGGTCGTCAGGTCAAGTTCGGCAACAACAGCCTCGCCAGCGTCATCGAGGTCAATCCCGGCAAGACCTTCACGCTCGACACCGCCTTCGACATCACCGCGACCGCCAACGCCGCCCTCGAGAAGATCGACAACGGCGTCCTCGCGATGTCGGCCGACAATACCGGCTGGCTGGGCACCACCGCCATCAAGGGCGGCGTCATCCTCGTCACCCACGCCAACGCCCTCGGTGGCGTGGCCGGAAACACCGTCTCGATGCCGGTCACCGCGAACCTGAATCCCGGACAGACCGCGACCGGCGCGCTGCACCTCTCCGGTGGCATCACGTTGCCGAACAACATCTCCTTGGGCGCCAGCGCGAGCACCGTCGGCATCAACTACGGCGGCGTCGTCCGTTCCGTCTCCGGTAACAACACGCTCTCCGGCACCATCGCCCACGTCAGCGGCTTCGGCTCCATCTGGTCCGCCGCGCCCGGCGCGACGCTCAACTTCGCCGGCGTCGGCACCTGGACCAATTCCCCGAGCTTCGCCGGAGGAGGTACCATCAATTTCGACGCCGTCCCCAACCTGAACGCGCCGACCATCGGCATCATCGAAGGTACCACCGTCAACCTCAACGTCGACGGCTCCGCCGCCAGCAAGTTCAATCCGACCCAGGTCATCGTCCGCAACGGTTCCTTCGTGCTCCGTTCCGCGGGTCGCCTCACCGACGTCGACAACTGGAACGAGGTCCACTCCGGCGGCGCCATCGTCCTTGACAATTCGGGCACGAATGTCGCCAACCGTCTCAACAACCGCCGATTGGCGATGAACGGCGGTTCGATCCGCCTGATCGTCAACGCGACGGCCGCTTCCAGCGAGATCTCGACCCGCGAGCTCGGCGGCAACTACGGGCTCAATGTCATCCAGGTCGACAACACCGTGGGCGGGCAGGCCAGCACCCTCCAGTGGTCGGCGTTCAACACCCTCAACGCGGGTAGCACCTACGACTTCCAGGGAGCCTTCGGCACGGCGACCAACATGATCCGTTTCGGTTCGGGTGGCACCTTCGCCCATACCGCTCCGACGTCCCGCACCTCCGCCACGGGCATCATCCCGCGCGCCACCGTCAACGGCACCGAATGGGCCACCTACGACAGCAGCTCCGCTTCCGCCGTCGGCATCCGGGCTTTCACCGGCTATTCCTCCGCGACGAACATCCTGTCGGCCGCGGCGACCGCCGTCTTCAAGGCCACCGGCGCGAACTCGCTCTCCGGCAACCAGACGCTCCTGGCGCTCAACCTCAACACCGACGCGGGCGTCCCCTCCGTCAGCGGTCTCGGCGGACTGAACCCGAGTTCGCTCACCCTCTCCACCGGCGCGGTCTTGGTCAACGGCTCCGGCGCGACCGCCACGCTGACCGTGCCGCTCGTCACGCTCGGCGCCGAAGGCCTCTTCCATGTCGCCGACGGCAAGACCCTCTCGGTCACCTCGGGCATCACCGGCTCCGCCGGCCTCACCAAGAACTTGGGCGGCGTCCTGGCCTTCGACGGCCTCCAGTTCTACACCGGCACCACTTCGGTCAACGACGGCACGCTTCGTCTGGTCAATCGCAGCTCCGGCACCCTGCTCCCGAACAATAACCTGCAGATCAACGGCGACGGTGTGCTCGACCTGAACGGCGGCTCGCAGTATGTCGCGGCGCTCTACACCTACAGCGCCGGCGGCGCGGCCGTCGTCCAGGGCGGAACCATCACGAATTCCGACAGCCAGCGCGCGGTGCTCGTCGCGAACACGAACAACAGCTATTCGGGCCGCATCACCGGCGATGTCCAGGTCGTCAAGGCGGGCACCGGCGGCATGACCCTGCATACCCTCAGCGATTACACCGCCCCGACCATCGTCGCCGGCGGCACCCTCCAGCTGATGGACTCCGGCCGCATCACCGGCACCTCGGCGATCGAGCTGAACCGCTCCACGCTGACCATCAACAACAACAACCTCGCGCTGTCGGACCGCGTCAACGACGCCGCGCCCATCAGCCTGAAGGGCTCGACCCTCAATTTCGCGGGCCAGTCCCTCAACGCGACGTCCGAGACCCTCGGCGCGGTGACGATCGTGGACGGCTTCAACCAGATCTTCGCCGACGACTCCGGCGGCAGCGCCTGGACGAACGCCTCCGCTTACCTGACCCTGACCTCCCTGACCCGGGCCGCTGGTTCCTCCGCCGTGCTTCGGTTCAACAACAACAACGAGATGGGCCAGGTCGGTCTCCGCGTGGGCGGGGTCAAGATCACCAACGCGCCGACCCTGACCAACGGCCTGATCGGCCCGTGGGCCATCGTCGACCGCATCTTCGCCAGCTTCGATCCCGTCTACGGGATCGGCGGCATCGACCGTCCGGGCTTCCCGGGCTTCTCCGGTTCCGGCCTGAACAGCCTCCCGGCCGACACCGACAACGTCTACACCACCCAGACCGGCCTCGTGCCGATGCTGGCGAACACCGCGGTCGGCACGCTCACGATCAACATCGGGGACGCGGACGCCAACTACAGCCTCCAAGGCAACACGCTGCGTCTGCGTAACGGCGGCCTGATGCTGGCCCACAACAACGGCAACCGGCTCCTGACCTTCGGCAACGGCAACCTGACCGCCGGCGTCGTCGGCTCCGCGGCCGATCTCTACGTCTGGCACGCGCCCTATGAGAACGACGGTCGCCGTGCGGTGCTTTCCGCCCACGTCGTCGACAACGATGCCTCCGGTCCGGTCCGGCTCATCGTCTCCGGCGCCGACGGCCGTCAGCCGCACGCTTCGCTGACCCTCGCCGGCACCAACGTCAACACCGGCGGCACGGTCATCCACACCTCGACGATCTACCTCGACCCGGCCGGACGTCTCGGCACCGGCGGCATCGTCATCAACAACGGAACCTTCCGCCAGTCCTCCAATAACGCGCTCTTCCGTGCGCCTGGTCTCACCACCGTCGCCGACAGCGCCACGGTCAGCGCGCCGGGAGGCCTGCCCGCGGGCTTGGCCGTCGGCATGCCCATCTGGGGTCTGCCAGGCCAGACCACGCCCAACATGTTCGTCACCGGCATCAATGTCGCGGCGAACACCTTCACCGTCACGAGCGGGGCCGGGATCACCGCCAGCACGACGGCCAATCCTTACATCCTCACCAACGCCTACTCGGGCAACGGCGGCCTGATTCCTGAGCAGACCGTCCTCATGACGGGCAACGCCCAGGCGCATCTCACCGGCGCGAACCGTCTGTCCACGCTCACCTTCGACAACGGCGGCGGCGGCGGCATCGTCCTCAACGCCGGCGGCGTGCTCACCCTCACCGGCGGTATCGTGGCGACCTCCACCAACGCCACGGCCTCCGCGGTCATCGGTTCGGAGTCCATCGGTTCCAGCACGAGCGGCGTGATCGACCTCAACGGCGCGGCGGCGTTCTCCATGAACGTCGGCGCCGTCTCGGTCGCTGGTCGCGACGTGGCGCCGCTCACCCCGACCCTCATCGTCAACAGCGTCGTCCAGAACGGCGGCATCGCCAAGTCGGGCAACGGCCTGCTGCAGCTCGGCGGCCAGAACACCTTCACGGGCGGCGTCAACGCCACCGCGGGCGGCCTCGTCATCGGCGCCAGCACCACTCCGATCGCCGGCGGCTTCACCGGGCCCTTCGGCACTGGTACCGTCAGCATGGCCAGCGGCACCCGCCTGCTCGCCGCTTCCGCGAATCTCAGCGTCCAGAATGCGTTCACCTTCGGTGAGAGCGCTCCCGGCGTCGGCTCCATCGTCTTCGGCGGCCTCAACAGCTTCAACCTCACCGGTTCGGCCACCATCCCGTCGACGTTGTGGAACGTCGAGGTCACCGCTCCGCAGACCACGGTCTCCATCACGGACGTCCTGGGCGACTCCGGCACCTCGGCGATCTTCAAGACCGGCCTCGGTACGCTCAATGTCGGCGGCTTCGACGGCGACATCTCGGCCACGGGCGGTCTCTCCATCTCCGCCGACGGCAACGGGCGCGGCACGGTCGAGAACGTGGTCCAGGCGGCCAACCTCGCCGTCCTCGGCGACCTTTCCGTCACGGTCAATCGATCGGGCTCGGCGCCGTTCGCGCGCAACAAGGTCATCCAGCGCGGCACCCTGACCTTGCCCACGGCCATCCTGAGCATCTCGAACCAGTCCGGCTTCGGCCTCGAGTTCACCGGCACGTCGACGATGACGGGCGTGACCGCGTCGCACTTCGCCGTCGGCGCGGCCTCCGCGTCGAACCTCAATTCCGGGCTGATCCTGTCCGGCACGCTGACGGACGGCGCCAACACGGTCGGCATCATCAAGTCCGGTCCGGGTACCCTCGAACTCCGCGGAGCCAACGATTTCGGCGGGGCGGGGCAGACCGTCGACATCCTGGGCGGCGTGCTTGCCGTCAATTCCGACGCCGCGCTAGGCGACTCGGCCAACACCGTCACCCTCAACGCCGACGGTTCCGTGGGCGTCGGCTTCCGCGCCATCGAGACCTTCTCGACCGCCCGCAGCTTCATCCTCGGCCAGACCAACAATTCCTTCGAGGTCACCGCCGGCAAGGTGCTGACCCTGACCAGCGCGTTCGACCTGGGCGCTTCGCTCACCCGCATCGTCAACAAGAACGACAACGGCGTCCTCAGCCTGGCCGCCGCCAACGGCACCTGGAACGGCACGCTCAACATCAACGCGGGCGCGGTCCGTCTCGCCGACTCCGCCGCCGCCGGCACGAGCGTGATCAACATCGCGCCGAACTCCGCCGCCGTCGGCGCCACGTTGCAGCTCGCCGGCGTCACCCTCGCCAACACCATCAACCTGCAGGGCGTCGGCAACCAGGCCGTGGGCGGCCTGGACGCGGGCGGACAGCTCTCCGCCTTCAGCGGAACGAACACGCTGAACGGTGCCGTGAACTTCGCCTTCGACGCCGTCCTCGGCGTGGCCGCGGGCAGCACGCTTAACCTCACGGGCTCCGCCGTGAACTCGGGCGGCGCCCTCACGAACACCGTCGCCCAGCGCAGTCTCACGCTCAACGTGGCGGGCACCCTCAACGTCTCCAGCCCGATCACGGCCAGCTCCGGCGCCACGAACCTTTATAACGTGATCAAGTATGGCGCGGGCACGATGAACATCACCACGCCTCAGTCCTTCGCGATCTACCGCACCGATCCCGCCGCCCTGCAGTGGTTCAACATCCGCGGCGGCGAAGTCGTCCTCTCCGGCGGCAGCGTGGCCGCGGCCACCGCGGCCACCCCTACCGGCGCCATCGGTTCCGCGACGATCACCTTGACGGGCGCCGATACCGTCGCCGGACTCGGCCTTCGTCCGGGCATGTTCGTGGCCGCCACGGGTGTCCCGACCCGCGCGACCATCCTGTCGGTCGATCCGGTCGCCAACACCTTCGTCGTCTCTTCGAACCTGACCGCGGCGCCGACGACGGCCTTCAAATTCCTCACGGGCGGCACGCTCGTCGTGCCGACCTATCTCGACATCGGCGCCCGCCTGGTCGTGGACAACCGCTCCGTCGCCGTCTCCGGCGTCGATAACTTCGCCGCCAACGGACGACTCGGCACGAGCGAGGTCGACGCCCGCGACATCGTCTTCCGCGGCGGCGAACTCCATCTCCGCGGCAGCACGTTCGTCGCCGATGGCATCACGGAGTGGGTCAATCGCGGCCTCTTCCGCAAGGGTGCTTCCACCATCACGTTGGAGACGAATCTCTCCAACCGCCTGACCCTCGCCTTCGCGGGCGCTCCGGACAACGCCGTCTCGCCGGCCCAGAACTCGAATCCCGGACCCCAGGGTTCCTCCGTGCTCTTCCGCGGCAACAACTTCGGCGTCTCCGCCGACCCCGGCAACGCCAACGTCGTCTTCGTGAACGGCATCACCCTCATCGGTCAGAACGGCGGCGTCGGCGGCACCACCAAGGGCATCCTGCCGTGGGCCGTGGTCGGTCGTACTGATACCGTGCAGCCCCTCGGCACCGACCCTGAAGGCTATTCGTTCGCTACCGTCAGCACCACGACCGGCGCCGGCACCTCCCTCTCGGGCGACCGTATCATCCGTCCCCTCGGAACGACCGAGTATTCCGGCGCGAACATCGCGACGGGCCTGAATGACAACAACTTGCTGTTCAACGCCAACGTCACCACGACGATCATCGCGAATTCCTCGCCGAATTCCCTCACCATCGAAGGTGGCGCCGACATCACCCTCGCCGACGGCGTCCGCCTGGCGCTGCAGTCGGGCGGCATCCTCGTCCGCAACGGAAGCGTTTCCGTCATCTCCGGCGGCGTGCTCAACCAGGTCAACACCTCGGCTCCGCTCAACCTCTGGACGATCGGCACGGCCCAGCTGACCATCAATTCCGCCATGAACGGCGGCAACGGCGTGACGAACGGCGCCATCTCGACGGTCAAGGCCGGCGCGGGTACGCTGGTCATCGCGCCTCCGACCTCGCAGGTGAACGGTCTCGCCGGCCTCGGCACCAACTCGCTCAGCGGACAGTTCGTCATCAACCAGGGCACCGTGCGCCTCGGCACGGGGGTGAAGAACGCCCTCCAGGCCAACAACTTCCTGTCCGTCGCCGGCGGCGTCCTCGACCTGAACGGCAACACCCAGCAGGTGCTCTCGCTCTTCGCCGACCAGACCTGGGCCAACGCCAACGGCACGATCACCTCGAGTTCCGGCACCGGCTCCCTGATCATCAATCAGGACAGTAACAACAACTCTGCCCGCAACTGGGCCGGCTTCATCACCGGCGACGTGCGCCTGACCAAGCAGGGTCAGCAGACCCTCAACCTCTTCTCGAACCAGTCCTACACGAACACCACCATGGTGAACGGGGGCAACATCCTGCTCCGTGACGAGGCCGCCTTGTCGGCCACCTCCGGGGTCGTGCTGCAATACGGCGGGCTTTATTTCGACAACGATGCCGGCGGCAGGCAGGGCCTCGCCGACCGCCTCAATGACGCGGCCGCCATCGCCATGCGCGGCGGTATCCTCGAGCTGCGCGGCCGTCCTCAGGCGGCCAGCGTCGAGACTGTCGGCGCGGTCACCCTCATCGACGGCTATAACCAGCTCAACGTCGTCAACGGCGGCACCAACGTCGCCTCGACCCAGCTCAACCTCGCCTCGCTGACCCGCTCTGCCAACGGCGGCACGCTGAACTTCACCGGCGCGACCGGCCAGGCCGGCAGCGCCGCCCGCATCACCATCGGCTCCATCAACGGCGTCTCCACGACGGCCGTCGGCGCCGGCCTCACCAACGGCATCATCGGCGGCTGGGCCGTCATCGGCACCAGCGACTTCGCCTCCTATATCCCGGGACTCGGCGTCGGACCCCTGGGAGCCAACGGCTTCCCGGCCTATTCGCCTGCCGTCATCGTGGCGAATTCCTCCCTGGCCACGGACAACATCAAGTTGAACACGACGGCGTCGGCGATCTCCGCCAACGTCACCATCAACAGCCTCGCCACCTCGAACGTCGCGGTCGGCACCGTCAGCATCGGCAACGGCAGCACGCTCACCATCGGTTCCGGCGGCGTGCTCAGCTTCACCAACACCTCGTGGTCGATCGGGTCGGCGCCCAACGTCGGCTCGCTCACCTCCGGCTCGGGCGAGCTCTTCCTCTATGCCCAGGGAAGCGGCGTGCTCACCGTCAATTCGACCATCACCGGCGCCATCGGCGTCGTGAAGTTCGGCGCCAACACCGTGGCGCTCGCCGGTCTCAACACCTACACGGGCGGAACGATCTTCAACCAAGGCACCCTCACCGTCAACGCCGGCTCGGTCATTCCGGCCGCGACCGACCCTCTGAAGGGCCTGGTCCTCAACAATACCTCGCTCACGACCACGTTCGCCGCCACCGTCGCCCCCGCCAACGTCGTCACCCTCAACGCGGGCGGCAACATCACCTACTTCGGCAATAACACCCAGGCCGGCCTGGTCTTCAACAACCTCGGCGGCACGGGCACGCCGTTCGTCCGCACCTTCAACACGGCTTCCCTGGCCGGCGCCACCGGCGTGCTCACCCTCACGGGAGGCGTCGACGTCACCACGGCCAACGTGGGCACCACGGCGACCATCGAAGGACGCGTCGACTTCGGCGCGACCGCCAAGACGATCAGCGTCGGAGCCTTCGACATCAACGGCGCCACGGACGTCTCCCCGCTCCAGGCCGGTTTCATCCTGCAGGGCATCGTCGGCTCCGCCGGCGGCATCAACAAGACCGGTAACGGCGTGCTCCAGTTCAACGCGCAGGCCAACTTCAGCGGCGGCGTCAACGTCGTCGCGGGCGGCCTCAAGATCGGCGTGACCAACGCCGGTTCCCGTTTCTCCCGCCTGACCCTCGACCCGGGTACCCGTCTCGACCTGAACAATTCGAACACGGCCTGGGGCTCCCTCGCCGGTTCGGGTGACGTCTTCAGCTCCGCCGGCACTCCGACCCTCACGTTCGGCTTCGATAATTCCAGCTCGACCTTCTCCGGACGCTTCATCCGCTTCAACGACGCGGCCTACGCCCAGCTCCAGAAGGTGGGCTCCGGCCAGCTGACGCTGAACACCGCCCAGGACGCCGATGGCTCCTGGAGCACGTTCACCGTCAACGGCGGCGTGGTCCAGTATCAGGACGCCGGCAAGGCCTACGTGGTCACCGGCTTGGCTTCGCGTTCTACCTTCAACGTCAACACCGGCGGCGTGCTCTCGCTCGCCAACGGCGCGGCCGCGGTCAACAACCGCCTCGGCATCAATGTCGACGGCATCCTTGCCGTGCAGGGCGGACGTCTCTCCCTCTCCGGCAATGCCTCTTCGGCGGTCACCGAGACCGTCGCGAACCTCAGCGTCACCAACGGCGGCGGCCGTATCGAGCTGTCCCCGGAGGCCGGCCAGAACCTGCGCCTCGCCATCACCGCTCTCAGCCTCGGTAACAGCACCGGCACGCTCGTGATCGGCGGCCTCACCGGCAACCAGGACGGAGCGGGCGTGGCCAATCTGTCCATCGTCACCCCCAACTACATCAACGACGCGCAACAGGGCAACCTGGGCGTGATCGCCGGCAACGGCAGCACCAACATGAAGGTGCGCGGCGACATCCTCGCCGATGCTTCCGTCAGCGGCCTCGGCACGGGCTTCCTCGTCCGCGACACCGTGGCCCTCACCGCCACGATGACCAACAACAGCGCCGTCATCTCGGTCCCGTCCACCGCGGGCATCCTGGTTGGCGCCTCGGTCAGCGCCGTGGCCGGTATCCCGGGCGGCTCCTTCGTAACCGCGGTCGACACGGTCAACAACACCGTGACGATCAACAACGGGACCGGCGTGGCTCCGCAGACGACGACGGTCTACTTCGGCAACTTCTTCCGCCCGCTCGCCTCGGGCGAGCTCAACACCACCCCGCGCGGCGCCCTCGGCGACGGCGTCGGCGGCTGGTTCCAGGGCCAGAACGCGGGCGTGAGCTCGGCGGTCACCCTCGGCACCGACACGATCGTGAACACGATGACGTTCTCGGGCACGGCCTCGCTCGGCTCCTCCTTGCCGGCCGCCTTCGGACGCTTCGGCGCCGGCGGACGTCTGCTCACGCAGGAGTTCCGCGGGGCCACGGCCTTCCTCGTCCGCGACGGCGTGACGACCCTCGACGTGGGTTCCTTCACCTCCGGCACGGGCACGACCCTCGTCGGTCACGTGCTCACGGGCGCGACCCTCAACGTCAACAGCCTCTTCGGCATCGGCCAGACCTCGGGCTTCGTCAAGGCCGGCGGAGGCACGTTGAACTTCAATGCGCTGACCTACTTCCAGGGCGGGAACTTCACCGTCAACGACGGCACGGTCAACCTGCTCTCCGGCCAGGCTGACACCATCGCCGTCCTCCCGACGGTCAACGGCGGCACCGCTTCGAACCTCCAGCTCAACGGTCAGTTCGCGCGGGTCGACCTGCGTAACAGCGCCCAGACCTTCGCCGCGATCAGCAGCGTGAACACGATCGCCGGCAATGGCGGCACCATCACCAACTCCGGCGCCAGCACGGTCAACCTCATCTCCAACGGCGGCGGCACCTTCGCCGGAACCATCTCGGGCAAGCTGAACTTCGTCCGCATGGGTAACAACACCACCACGCTGACCAACCCCTCGACCTACACGGGCGAGACGGTCGTCCGAGGTGGTAACCTGACCCTCGTCGACTCCGGCGCGCTCACGGCCACCTCCGCGGTCCGCCTCCTCTACGGCGCCCTCAATTGGGATAACTTCGGCCTGAATCCGTCGGCGGTCTCGCTCCCGACCCGCATCCCGGCCTCTGCGCCCGTCACCCTCCAAGGCGGCAGCCTCGTGGTCATCGGCACCGGTTCCGTCGACACCGTGGCGACGTTCAACACCCTGAACGTCGTCGCCGGCGGCAACAACCTGCAGTCTCAGCCGATCATCGCCACGGGCGGAACGAACCGTATCAACGTCGGCAACCTCGTCCGCACCGCCGCCAACCGCGCCACCGTAAACTTCCAGGGTTGGTCCAACCGTAATTCGGGCGGCAATAACACGATGGGCCAAATCGGCCTCACGGGTTCGAGCCTAGTCTACCTCACCAACCTGGACGGCACCACGATGAACGCCGCCCGCATGGTCAACGGCATCATCGGCGGCTGGGCCATCAACTCGGGCACGACCTTCGCCACTTATTCCGATACCTGGGGTGTGTCGGGCGTGGGCGAGACGAACGCTCCGGGCTTCACCGGCTCGGACCTCTCGACCGCCAACTCTGCTACGGGCAACTATAACAACGACGGTGCCGCCCGCACCCTGCCTGCCGGCGCCCGCGCCTCCAACACCTGGCGCATGGGCGGCGGAGCCCACGACATCACGTTCGCCAACACCCAGCTCACGCTGGGCGCCGGCCTCGTGACCAACGGCAACGTAGCCTACCGTCTCGTCGCCCAGAGCGCGGCCGACACCATCACCGGCGCGGCCGCCGCGCAGGGCGGCGACGGCAACCTGTATTTCTTCGCCAACCAGAACACGACGACGATCCAGCCGAAGATCACCGGCACGACCGGCGTGGTCTCCTTCGGCGGCGCCACGCTCCGCCTCGAGCCCCGTTTCGCTTCCAACGATTACACCGGCGGCACTTTCGTGAATGCTGGCGTGCTCAACCTGAACGCCTCGGCCGGCTACATGGCCATCCCGTCCGGACAGCGCGCTTATTCCGCCGCCTCCATCGGCATCGCCGCGACGACCGTCCAGCTCACCACCGTCGCCGGCCTCTCCGTCGGTTCGACCATCGTCAACCCGAACTTCCCGGCCGGCACGACCGTCACGGCGATCGACGTCCCGAACAACACCATCACCGTCAACAACGCTTCGACTAACACCGCCGCGGCCGCCTCGCAGACCCTGGCTTCGAACGCCCTCAATCCGACCCTCTCGACAGTCGTCGGCCTGACCCTCCACAACGCCTCGGTCAGCCTGGCGGGCAACGTGACGGGCCAGATCGACCCGGCCACGAACGTCGTCGTCAACGGCGGCGGACGACTCGTCTTCAACAGCTTCGACAACATGGTGGCTGGCACCAACGTGGTGCAGTCCCTCCGCTCCCTCGTCTTCAACAACGAAGGCGGCACGGGCAATCCCGACATCGATATCGGCAATCCGAACGACTACACGCAGGGCGCCACGCCGAACTACTCGATCCTCGTCCTGACCGCGGACAACCCGGTCATCGCCACGAACAACCACCTGACGACCACCCCGACGATCTACGGCAGTGATGCCGCCCGCACCCGCCTCGAGTTCTCCGCCGCCAGCCCGGTCATCACGGTCAACGCGGGTCTTTCCCCGGTCGGCATGCGCTTGCTGGCCGGCATCACGCAGAACGCCGGCATGACCGGGCCCATCGTCAAGGACGGGCTCGGCACGCTCGCGATGGGCTCCGCGGACAGCGTCTTCACCACTGGCTTCTCCCTCCTCCAGGGCGGCCTGATGATCGCCGCCAGCTCCGACGCCGCGGTCATCACCCGCGGTCCGCTCGGCACCGGTTCCCTGACCATCGCCGGCGGCACCAGCCTCCTCACCGATAACGCCGCCCGCACCCTTCATAATGCGGTCGTCGTCAACGGCGACTTCACCATCGGCGGCCGTAACCAGGGCGCGGCCCTGACTCTGGCCGGCAACATCGACCTCGGCGCCACCGGCCGGACGATCAACTTCGCCAGCCCGGCCGTCACCACGACGTTCAACGGCACGCTGACCTCCACGGTGGCGGCCAACGGCCTCGGCCTCACCAAGACCGGCGACGGCATCCTGTCCTTCGGCACGACCTCCCAGCTCAACTTCGGCGGCGCCGGGTTCACCGTCGCCGGCGGCGTCGTCCGCTCCGGTCGTTCCGACCTCATCCCGGCCGACACGCTTCTCACCGTCAACGCCGGCGCCGGCTTCGACCTGAACGGCAATGCCCAGACGCTCAACGGCGTCGCCGGCAACGGCTTCATCACGAACTCCAGCGCCACGGCGGCCACGTTTACGGTGAACAACGCCTCGAACCTCACGTTCGACGGCGTCTTCGCCGACAACAAGGCCGTCTCGCCGACCTCCACCAGCCAGCTGAACCTGGTCAAGCAGGGTGCCGGCGAGCTGACGCTCACCGGACCGAGCAGCTACGTCGGCACGACGTCCGTCGACGCCGGCAAGCTCATCGTCGCCGGCGCCGGCTCGCTCGGCTCCGGCGCGGTCACGCTCTCCGCTCCGCTGGACTACGTCCGCACCGACACCTTCTCGCTGGCTAACCAGTTCAGCGGCACGAGCACCCTGAGCTTCCTCGGCGCCAACGGCGTCGCCAAGCTCACCGGAGAATCGAACGCCACCGGCCTGGCCGTCGTGATCGGCACGAACAGCACCTTGCAGCTCGGCGACAACGGCACGACCGGCGCCTTGAACGGCGTCGCCACGCTGACCATGGGGACCGGCTCGGTCCTGCGCTTCAGCCGCACGGACGTCAACATGCCCTCCTTCACGGCCGCCATCACCAGCGCCGCCACCTCGCGCATCGAACAGGACGCCGTCGGCGGTAAGACCACGGTCTTCGGCGGCGCCGGCTTCATCGGCGACGTCGTCGTCAACGCCGGCGAACTGGAAGCGGCCGCGCTCTCCGCGTTCGAGCTGGCCAATTCGATCACCATCAACGCCAACGGAACCTTCACGGCGGTGGACGGCGCCCTCGGTTACGGCACGGGCGGGGTCGCACCGGACGTGACCATCAACGGCGGCCTGATGCGCCTGTTCGACGGCGGCAACGCCACCAACAACGGCGTCAACGACCTCGTGCTCAACGGCGGCACCGTCTCCAGCGGCACGGGCTCCCTGGGGGCCAGCTCCCTCTACGTCGTCGGCGCGGTCAGCGTGACGAACGACGCGACGATCTCGGCCCAGAACGTCGCCTTCGTCAACGCCGGCACGGCGGCCGTCGCGACGGACATCACCGTGAACGCGGCCAAGACGCTGACCTTCAGCGGCACCATCGCCGATGACACCGTGAGCGGCTACGCCAGCGCCTTCGACAAGAAGGGCGCCGGCACGCTCGTCCTGAGCGGCGACAACTCCGGCATGACGGGCGCCTCCGCGGTGTCCGCCGGCGTCGTGGATGTCCGCCACACCAACGCCCTCGGCGACGGCACGACGGCCGGACCCAACCTCACGACGGGTTCCCTCACCGTCGGCGCGGGCGCCGTCGTCGTCAGCAACCAGGCGAACTTCGTCACGGCCGGCGCGGTCCTGGGTAACATCACCGTCAGCACCGGCGGTTCCATCGGCGTCGCGGCTCCGGGCGCGGCCGTCATCGGCAACCTGAAGGTGGCCAGCCTGACCCTGCAGTCCGGCAGCAACATCGAGCTCAAGATCTGGGATCATGCCCAGGGCGCGGGCCTCGGCTACGACAAGCTCGACCTGGGAACGCTCGACCTCACGGGCGTGACCTCGTCGAACCGTGTCACGATCAAGCTCATCTCGATGAGCGCCGCCAACGCCTTCGGCAACTCGACCCTCGTCAAGCCGACCGACCCGGTGGGCTTCCGTAGCTTCGACATCGGCACGTATGACAACACCCCGGGGGTCAACGTCAGCGACCTGTTCCGCTTCGATGCGACCCAGTTCACCTACGCGAACGGCTCCGCTTCGGACGCCGGCCTGTGGATGGTGAACTTCAACGACGGCACCGGCGCGATCACCCTGACCGCGGTGCCCGAGCCCTCGACCTACGGTTTCGGCCTCGGCGCCCTGGCCCTCGCGGCCGCCGCGCTCCGTCGCCGCCGTCAGACGAAGAAGGCCTGAACGGTCCGTTGAGACGAAAGGGAAGGGCGGCTCCGGCCGCCCTTTTTTGTGCCTGAGTGAGAGTATGGAGTATTGAGCATCGAGTATCGGGAGCGGGGGGTGATCAGCTGACTAGTTGTCTCGAGGTAGGGTCAGCACTACGTGCTGACCTAGGGCCGCCGCAGGGCGGCCGAGGGTAGGGGCGTGGCTTCGCCGCGCCCTTCGTCGAAGAGGGCACGATGAATCGTGCCCCTGCCCAATTCAGGGTTTGGCGTCGGGGAATGCGGAAGAGCAGAGGGAAACCGGAGACCGGATGATTGGCTGGGGGCATTTCTTTCGGGTCTCAGGTCTCGGCCACCCGATGCCTGGTTCGGGTATTCAGGTTCGGGTACAGGTTCAGGAAATCTGCCATCCGTCCTCTGTCATCGATTCAGTCATCGACTCAGCCATCGCTCCATTTCGGGTGGCAGGTGGCAGGCCCTGGTGGCCGGTGGCGGGCTTTTCCATTCAGCCCTCAATTCAGCCCTCTACGCAGTCATCGATTCAGTCCTCCATTCAGCCATCCATGCCGCCCCTACCCCAAGACAAGCACTCCCCCGATACTCGATACTCCATACTCTCAGTCTTGAGTCCCCGCTCCCTCTCCCTCTAGAACCTCACCATGCGATTCACCCCCTCGTTCGCCCTATCCCTGCTCCTGCTCGGCATCGCCGCCTGCGCGCAGGCCGCCCGCGACCTGACCTTCTACCTGGTCTCCGACGTGCACGTCGGGATGGACTACCGCAAGACCACGCCGCCCTTCGGCGCCGACGCCTTCAACGCCCACGTCGCCCAGACGCTCGAGGTGCTCGGCAAGGTCCCCGGCACGCCGTGGCCGTCCGAAGGCCCCGTCGCCGAAGCGATGAAGGGGAAGGGGCCGGTCCCGCGTCCCGCCGGCATGATCGTCGCCGGCGACCTCACCGAGGTCGGCAACGCGAAGCAGTGGCAGGACTTCGACCGCCTCCTGCCGTGGCAGGGTTCGACCCCGGGCAAGTATCCGACCTACGCCCTCGCCGGTAATCACGACGGCGGCAGCGCCGGTCCCGTCCGCCAAGGACTCCGCGAACGCAACCGCGGCATGCTCGCCGCCGGCCTGGTCACGACGCTTTCCGACGACGCGCTCCACTCCGCCTGGACCTGGCAGGGCGTGCACTTCATCAATGTCAATCTCTACCCCGGCGACGGCGTCAAGGAAGGCGCCAAGGAGACCTCGATGTGGAATCCGGAGAGCAGCCTCTCCTTCCTCAAGGCCCGGCTGGCCAAGATCGGCGCGACCGAGCCGGTCGTGATCGCGATGCACCTCGACTTCAGCGCCCGCAGCACCTGGTGGGACCAGGCCAAGCGCAAGGCCTTCTACGAGGCCATCAAGGGCCACCACATCATCGCGCTGCTGCACGGTCATACGCATGACATCACCCGCCTCAAGTTCCCCGAGGACAAGGATTACGCCGACTTCGGCGGCACGGGGCCGCGCTTCGACTGCTTCTCCGCCGGCGCGTTCAAGCCCGACGCGAAGGAAGGCAAGCCGTTCCCCGGTCCGCGCTATCCTTGCGAGTGCTATGTCTTCCGCATCGTCGACGACGTCCTCGTCGCCGCGCACTACACCGCCGAACCCGGCGGCTGGAACACCAGCAAGCACGCCCCGCAGCTGACGTTCGTGAAGGAGATCAAGGCGAAGTAGCGGTTGGCGGTAAGCGGTTGGCGGTTGGGAACACCGACGAAAACCCAAAGGGAAACCGGAGCCCGGAGGATTGGCTGGAGGATCATTTTCAGGTCTCAGGTCTCGGCCATCGGGTATCTGGTCCGGGTGTTCAGGTTCGGGTTCAGGTTCGGGGCTGCGATTAATCGATTCAGCCCTCTGTCATCGATTCAGCCATCTCCCTACCCCCAGCCCTAGCCCTATTTGACCTTCGCCCGCCGCCACACCTGCTTGTCGGGGGTGACGAGGATGACTTCGAGGTTCTCGCGTTCGGCGATCAGCTTGGCCTGTTCGAACCCGACGGACATGAGCGCCGTGGACCATCCGTCGGCCAGCGCGCAGGAGGGGTCGAAGACCGCCGCGAGTTCGAGCGTCGGCACGACGGGTTCGCCGGTCTTCGGCGAGATGATGTGGGAGACGGATTTGCCGGCGGCCGCCTTGCGGGCGCGGTAGAGTCCCGAGACGCTGAAGGCGCGGTCGGTGAGCACGACGGTCTCCATCGTCATCCGGGGTTGGAACGGATCCTCGAGGCCGACGCGCCAGGTGCCGGCCGCGAGGACCTCGCCGCCGACTTCGATCAGGAATTCCTCGAGGCCCTCGCGGCGTAGGATCTGCGCGGCGCGGTCCGCCGCGTATCCCTGCAGCAGCGATCCGAGGTCGAGGCTCAGGTTTTCGTGCTGCTTAGCCAACGTCAGGCCGGCCTTGTCCAGGGTGAGTTTCTGCCAGCCGACCTGCTTCAGGGCCGCCAGGATCTGCGCCGGCGTGGGCGTCGGGCGCTGGCCGTCGGGTCCGTAACCCCAGAGCGCGGTGAGGGGCGCGACGGTGAGGTCGAAGCCGCCGTCGGTGGCGCGGCTGAGGCGCAGGCCGAGCTCGGTCAGTTCGGCGAGTTCCGGCGTGATGCCGAAGGGCTGGGTGGATTCGAGCCGGTTGAAGTCCGTGGTCGCCGACGAAGCGCGCCAGTGCGAGAGCGAGAACTCCACGCGGTTCAGCTCCGCCTCGAGTTCGCGCTTGAGCATCTCGGCGTCGACCTGGTCGCCGCGCACCTTGACCGTCCACGTCGTGCCGAAGGCCGCGCCATGGAGTTCCGTGACCGGCCGGCGCGCCGAGGCTTCGGCCGGTTCGGCGGCCGCGGCGTCGCCCTGCGGGAAGAAGGCGATTGCGGCGCCCACGGCGAGCACGAGGGCCGCGACGGTGTCGCGGCGCGCCCAGCGTTCCTCGACGCTGCGCGTGCGCACGTATTTCAGGAGGGCGCCGGTCGGGCAGCCGTATTTGCAATAGGCCTGGGGGACGAAGACCGAGGCCAGCAGGCCGGCGATGGCCAGGCCCAGGGGGATGGCGACGGCCGTGCCGAGCACCCAGGCGTCGAAGGGTTCGGCTTCCCCCAGGGACCAACGCGGCCAGGCCAAGGCCGCCAAAAAGGCCCCGCCCAAGGCCAAGGCGGGCAGTTTGCCCAGCCAGCCATGCCAGCGGGCGGGGACGGTCAGATGGAGCCGCCTGAAGCCGCCTAGGAGCTCTTGGGCGGCCCCATGGGGGCAGACCTGGTGGCAATAGGTCTGGCGGCGGGTCCCCCAAGGAATCAGCAGGGCCACGGCCGCCAAGGCCAGCAGGGCGGGGGCGGTGCCCCAGGGCAGGCCATGGCGGGCCCAGCCGGCGAGGAGCGAGAGGGAGAGCAGCTGGCCGAGCCACAGGCCGAGGCCGCCGACCAGGAGGACCTGCCAGACCCGGCGGATCCAGGGGCGGGCATGCAGGGAAGTGAAGGTCATCAGCAAGGCCCCGAGGATGAAGCCGACGAGGGCGACGGACTTCCAGAACCGCATGGCCGCCTCGCGTTCGCGGCGGCCGCCATGTCGGTCGTCGGCGAAGCGCGTCTGCAGTCCTTTCGCGATGGCGTAGCTCGTGAGCGTCGCCCCGGCGACCGTGTCGAGCTCGGCCTTGCGGAAATCGAACTCCGCCCACTCGCGCGCGTTCCATTGCGTCAGCTTCGAGAGGTAGGTGCGGCCCTGCGGATCGGGCTCCTCGTCCTGGATGCGGCTGACGTAATCGGACGTATCGTAGGTGGAACGCAGGACGACCTTCCGCAGGCGCAGGGCGTCGGGCTCGATCGCGATGAGCGTCTCGCTCGGCCCGGCGTAGCCGAGCACTTCGTCAGCCGAGGGCGACGAGCGCACGACGTAGCCGAGATGCGCGCGGTTGGCGCCGCGCACGAGGTTCCAGCCGAGGCGGGGGACGTTGGGTTCGAAGCCCGTCGCGTCCGGGAAGCCGGCCGCTCGGATCTCCTTCAGCGTGAGCGGCAGGGGGAAGCGCAG
>JACCDO010867370.1_pt1 | contig 29763 bp, 28 predicted proteins | sample 7446101 | NCBI WGS metagenome assembly JACCDO01 (sample SAMN15323440, study PRJNA562643) | freshwater metagenome | isolation source: river surface water | place: USA:Blue River Watershed | collected 2017-08-16
GGTGCTTTTTTAATTCGAATATAAACATCACAAGGAGTTTGTTCAATATCATAAAAGTAATAAGTGCCAACTGGGATGAAATCAGGTTTTGGTTTTGCGGCAGCTTCACTTAAGGTAATTCCCAAATGTTTTGCACTTTCTTTTATTAAATCTTCCCAACTAAAAGGAGTGGGAAGTGAGCTAATATCTTTTGGAAGTCCAGGGGAGTTACCTAGAACGATAAGAGATGTCTCCAACCCTTCAGATTTAAGGTATTGATAAAGTTTAGCAGCTGTATCTTCTTCACCAATTTTTGGATGAGTGATAATTAGAGATATTTGTGGAAGAATCTTGAGTAAGCTGATCGCATCTTCAGCATTCGTTCTTAAGATCACATCCGTACCAACAAAGGTATTAAGGTTTAAAGAATAAATTTTGCTAAGATCTTGATTTGGTTCAATTAAAATAGTTTGGCTCATAGATTTAATTTTATCAGTTAATAAATTTGAGCCAAGTGGTAAAAATGATCTAATGTACCAGATCGTTTTGATTGGGTTCTGTATGAGAGACGAGCTCCCCTGATTTATTAAAGAGCTTTCCCTGGTAGTCTTTTGACTCTGGATTGAAGGCCTGAACCTTTCCTTCTCCTCCGGGGATATCTATCACATAATGAGGAAGGGCCCATCCGGGCAGTTTGTTGCGAAGTTTGGCGTAAATTTTTCGGCCCTCATTAAGTGGAAGGTAGAAGTGCATTCCCCCGCTTACTTGATCAGGATGATGAAGGTAGTAGGGACGAATTTTAAGAGAAATGAGTTTTTGAAATAAATTTAAAAGAGAGTCTTCATCGTTATTAACCCCTTTGAGAAGAACGGTTTGAGAAAGAAGTTGAGTTTGTGTCGTATTGAGATTTTTGATCGCCTCTTCTACGTCTTGGTCGAATTCATCTAGATGATTAGTATGAATAGCAATTGAGAGAGTTGTAAATTTAGATGAATATTTATTCAAGATTGAAATAAAATTCGCATCAATTCTTTCCGGAAGAATCACTGGATACCTTGTGTGAATTCTTAGATGTTTAATTTGAGTCAGTTGAGAAAATTCTTCAAAGTATCTTTCCATTTTTTCATTAGAAAGACTTAAAGGGTCTCCCCCTGTGAAAATAATTTCTTCAATTTCGGGATGAGCATGAAGATAATTTAGAGTTTCATTAAGGGCAGTTTTAAATAAGTCCTCTGTTGGATTAAGTTCATTTCTTCGAAAGCAATATCGGCAGTGAATAGGGCAAACACTCGTTGGAGTAAAAAGCGCTCTATTGTAGTAGCGATGAATTAATTGGGGAGCTTTGTTAAATTCTTGATCTCCAATAGGGTCTTTTAGACCTGCTATTTGAATTTGCTGATTAATTTCTTTTAAATTGGGAAGAAACTCTCTGGCAAGTGCACTATCTATGCCCAGAGATTTAATTTTTTTCGCAATCCTTTCAGGTAGAAAAAGAGAAAAACTTTTATGAGCTTCCAAAAGTGCAGGATCGAGCTTTGTATCAAGAAAGTGATAAAGCTCTTCTAGATTTTTAAAAATTTTTGGATTTGGAATTGTTTCCATTGTCTTAGGGTGAGTTTTTTTGAATTTCTTTTTCGTAGGCTCGTTTATAAATAAAGGCACAGAATCTAATTAAAAGAGCACCCGTAAGTGAAATTCCTAGAAAATGAAATAAAAGTGTATTGAATGGAAGAACTCCTCCTTCATAGAGAGTATATAAAATCCATTGAAGAAGCCCGAGGTGAGCAACAAGAATAAAAAGCTGCACGAGTCTAAATTTATAATTACTTTTGTTAATAAAATTTTTCATGAATTTATTTCTCCCTTTTTCCAAAGACAGGCTTCGAGGGGTTCATAAGATTTAATTTTTTTGAGAAGAAAAGATTTGTTCTTCCCACTAAGAAGGCATTCGGCAAAAAGGACTGCCCCCTGTGGAAGTGGCATAAGACCTATAGGTCTTACAGGTCTTTTTTTTACAGGAAGCGATTTCGATTTGTAGCCGAGATTTAACAGATTTTTTTGAATAACAAGATCTTTTAGTTTTACTTGCTTGGCAGATATTTGAAAGGAATCATTTTTTATAAAACTTGATAATCTAAAAATAAAACTTTTCTCTAATGCTGCTCCATGATTTCCCTCAACTTCCTTTGTTAGAGCAAGTATCTTAAGGCAAGCAAAAGCATCATCCATGGCAATGTGATGTCTTAGAGAAAATCCAAAATACTCACAAAGAGTTCCAAGTTTATAATTTTCAGGTGGAGTTTGGAGAGGTTTTAAAATCGCTCTCGCATACTTACAAGTGTCGAATGTATCAAGGGGAGGAAATTCTAATTGAAAATCATGAGAAGCCTTAATTAAGTATCCAAGGTCAAATATAGAATTATGTCCAACGACAGGTAGTCGTTCACAGAATTCCCAAAATAGCTTGAGTGGCTTTTTTATTGTTGGAGATTGGGCCAGATCCTCATTTTTAAGACCATGAAATTGGATCGTAAACTCTGGAATATCAATCAAGGGATTTATAAGCTGATGATAAGTACTAACTGCACCGTCTTTAGAAATTTTGACGGCAGCAATTTCAATGACTTTATCAACAAGCGGAGAAAGTCCCGTTGTTTCAAGATCAACGGCGATTAAACCCTTTGGGAAAAGGGAAAGTAGAGAGTGAATTTCTTGTTCACTTAAAGTGAGAGTTGATTGATGTCTTGACATTGAGTGTCTTATAACTTTTTTTCAGTTTATTCGTCTAGCATAAAGCACTCACTTCATTGACATATGCGGTGCGTTTAAACGAATATCTCAAAACATTTAAGAACTTAAATCAACAAAAGGATTATTTATGGCCAAATCTTTTGACGTCGTCGTTATAGGAGCAGGTCCTGGTGGATATGTTGCGGCCATTAGAGCTTCGCAATTAGGCAAAAAAGTGGCCATCGTTGAGGCCGATAAATTAGGTGGGGTTTGCTTAAATAGAGGATGTATTCCTACAAAAGCTCTTTTGAAATCTGCTCATGCAGCTCACGAAGTTCATGATTTTAAATCTCTTGGGGTGAACGTTGATCTTAAAGGCTTAGATGCAGGAGTGGCAGTTAAAAGAGCGAATGATATTGCTGCCAATATGTCTAAAGGTGTCGCTTTTTTAATGAAAAAAAATAAGATTGAAGTTTTAAGTGGTAAGGGTGTTTTTAAATCTTCAAAAGTTCTTGAAGTGACTTACACGGATGGGAAAAAAGAAGATGTAGAAGCGAAAAATTTTATTATCGCATCAGGTGCGAAATACAGAACATTTCCTGGTCTCGAGCATGATGGAAAAAGACTCATTGGCGCTTGGGAAGCACTAAAAATTGAAAAGCTTCCTAAATCAATTGGTATCGTTGGAGCAGGTGCCATTGGTGTTGAGTTTGCTTACTTTTGGAATGCTTTCGGAGTTGAGGTTCATATTTTTGAAATGCAAAAAAATCTTCTTCCTATTGAAGATACGGATTCATCCGTTGAGATTGAAAAATATTACAAAAAATACGGCATTAAGATGAGCCTTGGTATTGAAGGAGTCACGGCCAAAAATAATGGCAACGATGTGACTTTCACCGTTAAAGAGAATGGTAAAACTCAGGAATACAAATTCGAGATGGGACTTATTGCTGTAGGGATGAGCGGAAATGTTGAAGGATTTGGTCTAGAAAAGGCGGGAGTTGTTGTTGAGAAAGGTTTTATTAAAGTAAACAATATGTATCAAACATCCGCCCCTGGCATTTATGCTATTGGCGACGTTGCAGGTCCACCTCTTCTAGCTCACGCAGCTTCTCACGAAGGAGTTGTTGCCGCTGAACATCTTGCAGGACTTCATCCACATGCTATTGATAAGTTAAATATTGCCGGTTGTACTTACTGTCAGCCTCAAGTCGCTTCTGTCGGTTATACTGAAAGAGCTCTTAAGGAAAAAGGCATTGAATATAAAGTAGGGAAGGCCCCATTTATGGCCAATGGTAAAGCAACGGCTTCAAATGAGCGTGATGGATTTGTGAAGGTTCTTACGGGAAAACATGGAGAGCTTCTTGGAGCACATATTGTGGGAACTCATGCAACTGAGCTTATTCATGAGTATGTTCTTTTTAGAACGATGGAAGGAATTGATGAAGAGATTTTTGCCACAATTCACCCACATCCAACTCTTGGAGAGTTTTTAGGTGAAGCAGTGATGGCAGCCAAAGGTCGAGCACTTAATTTATAATTTGAAGGAGTTTTATATATGGCAAAAATTGAAGTTGTAATGCCCCAAATGGGTGAGTCCATCACGACAGGAACAATCACAAAATGGCATAAAGGTCCAGGTGAAGTGATTGAGCTAGATGCAATCTTACTTGAAATTTCTACTGATAAAGTTGAATCAGAGATTCCAAGTCCAGTGCATGGAAAAATCGTCGAATTACTTTTTCCAGAAGGTGCGACAGTCGATGTAGGAAGACCAATCGCAATTATTGAAGACGATTTAAATGCTTCAGTTGCAGTTTCTTCTGCAGCAAAACCTGCTGCTACTCCAGCGAAGACTGAGGCCCCTGTTTCAGTTCAGACGACACAGGTTTCAGTTCCTGCCCATGTCGAGAGTCAAGACGATGAGGGAGAGTTCAGATTTTATACTCCGCTTGTTAAGGCGATGGCCAAAGATGCAGGCATTCCGCTTTCCGAGCTTAAAAAAATAAAAGGCTCTGGTGCAGGTGGAAGAGTCAATAAAGCGGATCTCGAAGTTTTCATTGCTTCTAGAGGACAAGCTTCTGCGAAACAGACTTCAGCTCCTGCTGCTCCTGCTCCTGCTTATACTCCATCTACTTCAGTTTCAACTTCTTCTAGCTCAAGCGGAAGAGTTGAGATTATTCCAATGGATAATATGAGAAAAGCGATTGCAAGAAATATGGTCGCTTCTAAACAAACCTCTCCTCATGTGAACTCAATCGATGAAATCGATATGACAAATCTTGTGAAGGCGAGAGAAAAAATTAAAAACGAATTTAAAAAGAGAGAAGGCATTAATCTTACTTACTCACATTTCGTTCTTTATGCCATCGTTCAGGCGCTCAAAGAAAATCCTCTTGTGAACTCTTCTGTTGAAGGGGATAACATCGTGGTGAAAAAAGATATTCATCTTGGGTGTGCTGTAGCAGTTCCTGGAAATGGACTTGTTGTTCCAGTGATTAAAAATGCGCAAGATCTAAACCTAACTGGTATTGCTAGACAATTAGATCTTCTTGCAACGAAAGCAAGAAATAAAAAACTTACCATGGATGATCTTTCTGGCGGGACTTATACGTTCACAAACAATGGATCTTTCGGAACTCTTATTGCAACTCCAGTGATTCTTCAGCCTCAAGTTGGAATTTTTTGCACAGGTGTGATCAAGAAGAGAGTGATGGTAATGGATGATGATTCAATGGCGATCAGACACATGATGTATGGAACTCATACTTATGATCACAGAATTATTGATGGAGAGCTAGGAAGTAAATTTCTTGCTTCAGTTAAGCATCATCTTGAAACAATGAATCCAATGGATTTAATCTAAGTTAATGATCAAGGGCCCTTTTAAGGGCCCTTTTTTTTTGCATCCATTTCATTAAGTCCAAATTCAGAACCATTCAATTGAGATTTGTAGAATTTAATTTTTGTTTCCTTAGGAAGATAATCTTGTTTGACCCAATTATTTGGATAGTCGTGTGGGTAAAGATAATTTTTTTTCTCCCAGGATGAATTACTAATATGGAGTGGTACTTCAACAGTCGGTTTTGATTTCACATATTCTAAGGCCTCATTAATCGCAAGGTAAGATGAGTTTGATTTTGGGGAAAGAGCTAAAAAAATGGTGGCGTGAGATAATGTAATTCTGGCTTCAGGCATTCCTATGTTTTTGACCACATAATGAGCGTTGGAAGCTATTTGCAACGCTTGAGAATTAGCTAGGCCAATATCTTCAGAAGCTAAAATCATCAGTCTTCTTGCGATAAATTCAGGATCCTCACCTCCATCAAGCATAACGGCCAAGTAGAGAAGGGCAGCATCCGGATCAGAGCCCCTAATCGATTTAATAAAAGCAGAAATCACATCATGATGGCGGTTAGCATTTTTGTCGTAACTTCGAGCGAACTCGAATAATTCTTTAAAAATGATTTCTTTGTTTTCTAATTCCCCAGAAGAATAGGTCGTGAGTCTTGAAAGTTGATTGAGAGCAAAGCGAGCATCGCCGTTTGAATTCGTTGCAAGAGTAGAAATAAAATCAAATAGATCTGATCTTTCAATTTTTTCTATGGCCCGATGAAGAATTTCTTCTAAGTTTTTTTGAGATAAGGCCCTGAGATGAATTAAAGAGACTCTTGAAAGAATAGCTTTGTTTAACGACGTTTGTGGATACTCGGTCGTTGCACCGAAAAATAAGAAATCCCCATTCTCTAGGTAGGGTAAAAGCACATCTTGTTGAGCTTTGTTAAATCGATGGATCTCATCAATGAAGAGAAGGGAGTCTTTTGCAAAAAGTTTTTTCTTCTCGATCATTTCTTGAATAATTTTTTTCAGCTCCGGCACTCCCCCTGTGACTGCGTTGAAAGAGATAAGTTCCATCTTTAGATAAGTGGAAATGATTTGCGATAGGGTTGTTTTTCCAGTTCCTGGAGGACCCCAGAAGATAACGTGTCTTGGGTTGGTTATCAGTTTTTGTATTTCATTTTTTAAAGAATTTTCTCCAAAAAACTCCTCTAATTTTTGTGGCCGAAGTCTCGCAGCAAGAGGTGTTGATTGGGTATGATTAGTGGTATTTAGAAAAAAATTCATCTGATTCATAGGATTTAATTAACAAAAAAACCATTTTATGGCCAAATATGGCCATTTCTTGACTCATCAGGAGAAAATCGGTAGGTTAAACCTTCTTTTTTTACAAAGAGATTGTTTCGATCTCTCAATGCTTTTTCGAAGGGGGTGTAATGAGTATGTCTACGATCCAAATTAATATTGATGAGCGTTTTCCAGCTGAAAAAGCTCTTAAAAAATTTAAGCGTCTTTGTGATGCTTACGGGATTGTTAAGGAGTACCGCGCTCGTTCTGAGTATAAAAAGCCTTCTGTTAAAACAAAAGAAAAGCTTGAAAATGCTGATAAGCGTCGCAGAAAAACTGAAGGGCGTTTCCGTCCGACAAGAAATAAGTACTAAAATTGACCCCTCTTTTTAGAGGGGTTTTTTTTACATGTAATACCTAATAATAGAATTCCATTTATTATGAATAGTCGAAAGATAGGGGGCCATTCCCTCTGGCGTTTTTTTATTTCTTTTAGTTAGATTTTGATTCAAAAGATTCAGAGAGAAATTTAGATTATCAATATTTTTATTAAAATAAATGTAATTAGTAGTTCTGTAGATTTGTTTTTCTATGGGGTGAACAAAATTAATATAAAAACCTCTGAATTCTTCTTTGTATTTGTGGGGCATGAACTCTATTAAACAAATTGAAATTTTGGCCTGAAGTTCATCGAGATTTTTTATAAAGTGATAGACATTATTTTTTGATTTGATATTTGATCTATAAATAAACGAGCTATTATTAAGTTGATATTTGAATTGAATCAGATCTGCGTGCATTTCAGATAAGTTTCTAACTCCAATAAGATTGTTGAGATAGAGAGAAGAGTCAACATTCTTTTGGGATAGAATGTTTAAAGTTTTTTCTTCAATCATTCCAATTTTTTTTCTTAATTCGTCAATAATTTGAAGGCAATTTTTATCCATTTGATGCTGACAAGAATCGATCATTAAAGAGCGCTCAAATTCAATTTTATTGAATTCCTGTGCCACCCAAATCATATTTTGAGGATAGCCGGGAAAAAGACCTATCATTTGATAAAAATCAGAAATGATCCCACTTAAAATGGGTTTAACATTTGTTTGAAAAACTTGGGCAGAAACAGAATTTTTTGCCCAAGTGGAATGATTGAAAAAAAATATGATTAAAAAAATAAATTTCATGAAAGTTTTTTCAACGAAATTTCTAGTTTTTCTTCATCAATGTCATGACTAAAAGAGGGGCCTGTTAAATTTTTCGAAAATTCGAAATGAGTTGATAGAGTTTCTTGACCGATATACTGCTGATGCTTTTTAATTATTCTTTCAATATTTTCATTAGCTTTTATACTTACAGTGATTCGATCTGAAACATTGAGATTTGATTCCTTTCTTGTTTTTTGAATTCTGCTCACAATTTCTCTGGCAAGTCCTTCGTCAATCAGGTCTTGATCTAAATCACAAGGAAGATCAATTGTGATAAATCGATTGGTCACGGCCTGTGTTCCCGGTTTTGCGTTCCTAAAAACAAGTATGGTTGCAGAGTCAAATGAGTGTGATTCAAGTTGAACGCTTCCACCAGATTCAATTTTTTGCACTTCTAGTGAAGGAAGTTTTTCAATGAGTAATCTGTAGTGATTAAGCTCTTTGCCTAATTTCTTTCCAAGCACTGGTGTATTGGGTTTTGCAGATAGTAGAACAAAATCATCTTCATTAGTTAGGTATTCAACATTTTTAATATTAAGTTCAGATTTAATATATTCTTCAAGTTTTTTAATTTCTTGAAGAAGAGAGTGATCTTGATGAATGACTCGTATTGTTTTTAGAGGTGTTTTGACTTTTACTCCCTCTGAAACACGTTTTTGTCTTCCTAAATTAATGACTTGTTGAACCCTTCCAACTGCTGTTTCTAGTGTAGAATTGATAAGTTTTTCTTCACATTCTGGATAATTCGCCAAGTGAACTGATTCCTCAGATTTAACACCAAATTTCTTTAGATTCTGATAAGTGTGGTCAGCAAGAAACGGAGCAAACGGGGCCATCAGACGAGAAAGGGCCTCGAGAGTTGTAAAAAGAGTAGAGTAGGCTGCTTTTTTATCTTCTCCTAATCCTTCCTCCCAGAATCTTCTTCTATTAAGTCTTATGTACCAGTTCGTTAAATCTTCGATGAAATTAAATAGTTCGGGGACAACATTATAAAGTCTGTAGTTCATCATTTCATGATTTACATTTTTGATAAGAGTATTCAATTTAGAAATGATCCATCGATCTAGGATGTTATCTGAAGTTTTAAAAGATGATTCTAGTTTGAAGCCATCAACTTCGGCATAGGTTGTGAAAAATTTAAATGAATTATACCACGGGAGAAGAGCTCTTCTCACCATGTCTTTTACTCCATCATCAGTGAAACGAAGTTCTTCTGCTTTAACAAGTCCAGAATTAATCAGAAAAAGTCTTAAAGCATCAGCTCCATGTAACTCAATTAATTCATCAGGAGGAGTATAGTTACGAAGACGCTTACTCATTTTTTTACCATCAGCTGCTAACACCATTCCATTGACAATGACGTTTTTAAACGCTGGGCGATCGAACAGAGCTGATGATAAAACCGTAAGTGTATAGAACCATCCTCTGGTTTGATCTAATCCCTCTGCAATGAATTCTGCTGGGAAGCCATCTTTAAAGACGTCTTGATTTTCAAAAGGGTAATGAAGTTGAGCATAAGGCATAGATCCTGACTCAAACCAACAATCTAAAACTTCAGGAATTCTTCTGTAAGTGCCCTCTTCCCCTGAAAGAGTAAAAGTTAAGTCATCCACAAATTCGCGGTGGAGGTCTTTAACATCTTTTCCTGTGTATTTTTTTAGATCAGCTAGAGAGCCCATACAAATGGTGCTTCCCGTTTTATCATTAATCCAAATGGGAAGAGGAGTTCCCCAGACACGGCTTCTAGATATCGCCCAGTCTCTAGCATTTTCTAGCCATTTTCCAAATCTTCCTTCTTTGATCGCCTCAGGCACCCAATTGATTTCTTCATTGGCCTTAATCATTTTATCTTTGATTTTCTCTACGGCGAGATACCATTGAGGCATGGCCCTGTAGATGAGTGGAGTATCAGTTCGATAACACATTGGATAACTGTGAACAAGTGTAGATTGATGAAGAAGCTGATGTCGTTCTTTTAAATTTTTAATAATTTCTTTATCAGCATCTTTAATAAACATTCCTGCGAAATCTTTTACCTCAGAAGAAAATTTAGCAGAAAGATCTAGTGGAACAACGATCTCTGTTAGACCAGCAAGCTTCATGACTCTATTATCATCTTCACCAAATCCTGGGGCCTGGTGAACAATTCCAGTGCCATCTCCGGTTGTTACATACTCGTCATTTAAAATGACAAAATATCCATCTTTTTCAAGGTGGTTAAAATAAGGAAAGAGTGGTTCATATTTTTTGCCTTTAAGATCTTTTCCAAGATAAGTTTCAACCTCTTCATATTTGAAAACTTTTTTGTAGGCTTCAAGTCTAGATTTCGCAAGTATGAGATGAATATTTTTTTCAACGTCTTTAACTTTTACGTACTCGATTTCAGGGTGAACACAAAGTGACAAGTTTGAAGGAAGTGTCCATGGAGTTGTTGTCCAGGCAGCAAAATATGTATTCTTATCTTCTTTTGAGCGAAAAAGAATTGTTACAGCAGGGTCTTGAATATTTTGATAATTTTGACCCGCCTCAAAGTTAGAGAGTGCTGTTTGTAGAGCAGGGGAGTAAGGAACAATTTTATTTCCTTGATAGATGAGCCCTTTGTCCCAAATAGATTTAAATACCCACCATACAGATTCCATGAAAGTAAGATCCATGGTTTTGTAATCGTTTTTGAAATCAACCCAGCGACCTAGTCGACCGATCGTTTTTTCCCATTCATTAACATATCGATCAACTATACCTCGGCATTCATCGTTGTATTTTTTTACTCCATGTTCAGCAACAAAATCTGAAGCAGACATTCCAAATTTTTTATCAATCTCTTGTTCAATAGGAAGACCGTGGCAATCCCAGCCAAATCTTCGGTCTACATAAAAACCTTTCATCGTGAAATATCGTGGAACAATATCTTTGAGAGTAGAGGCAACTATGTGGCCATGATGGGGAAGTCCAGTCGCAAACGGGGGACCATCATAAAAAATGTAGTTTTTACCTTTTTTAGTTTTTTCCAGGGATTTTTTAAAAATCTGATTTTCTTCCCAAAATTTTAAAACAGACCTTTCTGCTTGGGAAAAAGAAAACGATTCATTTGTTGATACTTGATCGTGGTTTTCCATGGAAAATACTCCGAAACGAATGGGTAATAAAGTCCAAATTCTAGCAAAAAAGGTTGAATTGGTAAATTTCCATCCATCTATTTCCGAGATAGATTGCATAATATGAAAATCCTAATCTTATTAATTTTAACCTATTTTTCTTTTTTGAATGCAATATGGGCATTTGAAGAGCTTAATCTTGGTGATTTAGAAGAAATTGGGACCGAACATATATTAGATTACTCTATGACAGGGGGCGAAAAGCTCGAGTCTTGGAGTGAAAGTACTCAAGAAAAAAAAATCGAAAAAAAATCAATAGAACCAAGCCAACTTGTTTTTCGAGGTCAGAGTCATTCCTTGATTTTTTGGGAAAATATTGATGTTGATAAGTTTTTAAGTTTAGAGAGTTGGAAATTAGACTTGGAAGTTAAGGATAAAAACAAAAACTGGGAAGAACTCTATCGAACAAATAAACAAACTGAAATGGTAGGAAGGATTTTATCCTGTAGAGGAGAATGTTTCCTTTTTAGAGGTTTGACTAAAACCAAAGTAGAATACTTGTCTCAAGTCTTTGAGGGAGATGAATTAGAAACAGGGCCTAATTCAGTTATCTGGGTCTTTGTTAATGATGGATCAATCGTTAGAGTATCATCTGAGTCTTCGGTTTCTTTTTTGGAGTTAAATTTCGCTAAAAATCGATCCTTTGTCAGAGCAAGATTAAACAAAGGACATCTGTTTTGGAATACTAAAGAAAGCGAAGAACTTCCCATCGATCTAGGTCCTGAAACAGATGCACATAATCTGCCTCTAAGAATCTTAGAGGCCAATCAACAATTTTTTGAAAGAGAGATTTTTAAAAAACAAAAAGACTTTGATCAGTTGGGTGAAGTTTTATTTTTAAATGAAAATGCAATCACAAATCAATTTGCAAAAATAAACGAAATGAGGTCAGAATTTGGGAAGAAGATAGTTTCAAATTCGACAGTTATGATTGTGATGTTAAATGGAACAATCAATTTTTCTGACAGCGCAATGGATGTCCTTTACGCACCTGGCGCAAAAAGCTATTTCAAAAATCGTCAAAAAAAATCTTCTGAAATTATTTTGAGAGGCTTTGGGGCCTTAGAGAGGGTTGTTATTGATAGTGATCAGTGGCATGAAATTAATTCAGATGGGAGAGAATATAGCGAGGTTTTAGAACCAATGTCTGATCTAAATATTTTAGAACTTTTGACCAAAAGAATAAAGTCTTTAGAGTTAGCAAGGCAATTGTGGATTGAAAAATATACAGCTCAATTGGTTGTAGCCTTTGAAGATAAAAATAAGCTGATGACAAACTTTGGCTATAAACTTTGGGATGAGATTGATTTGAAAAAACGAATTGATTTCTTAATTGATGATACAAAAAGAATTGAAACTTCAAACATAAAATCGATGCAAAATTTGATTGATAAAATGAAAAATGAAAAAATTGAAGAAACAATACATGCTTTTCACAAGCATTATGATTCGTCTTTAAGCAAATATCTCCTTGGACTTAAAAAGAGATATCATGTAGAAAATATTCAAGTAAGACAAATGACCCAATTGCAATATTATGTTTGGACTTTAAAAAATGGAAAACTTTAATTTAAGATTGATTCTAGCAAGTGCTTCCCCAAGAAGATTTGAACTTTTAAGTCATTTAAAAATTCCTTTTGATGTTGCTTCTGTTGACATTGAAGAGAAATCATTAGAGAAGTCTCCGCCTAAAGTGGCCCTTGATATAGCCAAACAAAAAGGTGAGGCGCTTGCAAGCAGAATCCTTGATGATCAAATTCATCAACCAGTTCTAATTATTTCAGCAGATACACTTGTCTCCTTAGGGCAAAAAATTTACGGTAAGCCTAAAGACAGAAATGAGGCAGGGCTGTTTTTAATGGAGCTTTCAGGTAAAACTCATTCTGTGTTCACCGGAGTTAGTGGTATCTTTATGTGGAAAGGATTTATTTCTCGGTATTCTTTTGTGGATGAATCGAGGGTAACTTTTGATCATATAAGTGAAACGCTTCTTCATAAGTATTTAGACACTAAAGACTCGCTTGATAAGGCAGGAGCCTATGGAATTCAGGGGCCGTCATTGACTTTTATTTCTAGAGTAGAAGGATCGTATTCAAATGTGGTAGGTTTTCCATTAAGTAGGTTTATTGAGGAGACGAGGTCTTTTTTTCGCTTAAACTTTCCAGAGAATTTAGAATGGCAAAATATGTTTTAATACTTTTTATTTTTTTTAACTCTTTCAACTCTTATTCCCAATTTCTTGGATTCGGTGAAGAGAAAAAGCAATTTAGCAGCAAAATTCCAGGGATTATTGAAAAGTTATCTCAATTGGAAATTGTCGCGACTCCTCAATTTGAGTCATCGTTTAATGATCAAATTCATGATCTAGAAGTGGTTCTCGATCAAGACATGCTTTATTGTTCTGGAGAGGCCATGGGGGATAAAGGGAAATATATTTCTCCAGATAAAAAACAAGTCTGCATCAGAGAGTTAAAACAAAGGTATATTGAGGGCGTAAATCTTATATTTGAAATCAAAAAGAAATACCTAGCTTTGATAAATGAAAAACACATGGAGAGTCTATCTAGGATTCAGAAAGAAACTTTAAAATCAGTTGAAAGTAAATTCTAGTTTGTACCAGATTCAACGGTTGAAGTTTGTGAGAACTTAGCAACGGTCGTATTTGATTTTAAGCTTCTCACAGCAACCATTGATCTCATTGGTCTAAGACTTTTTGGCTTGGCCTTAATGATTGTTTTCTTCGCCATTTCGGTAATTTTTTTTTGAGAATCTTTTTTTAAATCCATATTTTATTCCTGGGTTATGATCTCCCCAAAGAATATTCAATCCAAGAGGGAGTTATTATTAAATGTTTTTATAAAACATTAGGCTCCTAAAATAGTAAGCTTCTTTTCGGTTTTTTTATCCAAACCTTGAGTCGATGCAATAGTTTTAGGTTAATATAGCATCGAATTGAAGAAAACATTAAAAGTAGGGAAAAATTTCCTGTGTCAATCAACTAGTCAAATAAACTTCATCTAGTAAAATGATCTTAGTTTAATCAAATATTTAAAGATAGGTTTTTATGAAGGTTATTCATTTATTTGTGCTTATTTTCATGGTTTCGTGTGGGTCTGTTCAAAAATTGGGAATCAGAGGGGTGTCTCCGATTTTAAAAAAGGGTGGAGATTTCCTAACCCATGAGAGAAATTGGGAGTTTTTTCGTGATTCTACCCCCGGAAACTTAAAGTTTTTAGAGCTACTTTATCTCCAGGATCCATCTAATTCAGATTTATTAGGTTTAATCATCAAAGGTTATGCGGGTTATGCGTTTGCAGTTCCTGAAACCATGTATTTTGGTGATGAACTTGCGGGTGTTGAAGACTCTAAATGGAAAAAAGAATCGATCGATTTTTACACAAGGGCCTTTGATTACGGACTAAAATACTTGGAGATAAAAAATATTGATCCAGAGAAATTTTTTGCTCTTGAAGATGAGAAACTCAACAAAGAAGTTAAGGATAAATTTGATGAAGATGATATCGTTCCAATCCTTTATTTTGCTCAATCTTGGGGAAGTTTAATAAATCTTCAAAAAGACAATATTGCTCTCGTTGCTCAGGTGCCAAAAGTCAAAATTTTATTTGATTGGGTATGTGAATTAAAACCAGAAATTGATCATGGAGTTTGCGATATATTTTATGCACAGTATGAAGCTTCAAGACCAAAGATGCTAGGAGGAGACCCTGTAAAGGCAGAAAAACTTTATTTGGAAGCTGTGAACAAGAGACCTCATCACCTCTTAGTAAGGGTAGGTTATTTACAATATTTAGTCTTACCAGCTTATGACGCCGAAAAATATGCAAAAATATCCGAGGAACTTAAGGTCGAGTTGGAAAAATGGCAAAATTTAAGCAGAGAAAATTTAAAATCCAGCTCTGAGTACAGAAAAGATTCTGAATTAAATTTGTATAATGCTATCGCCAAAAAACGACTAGAAATGATAGAAACACATAAAAAGAATATTTTTTAAGGATTAACTATGTTTAAAAGCCTACTCTGCCTATTGTCTTTGTTTTTTTCATTAACAGCATTTTCTTCTCAACAAATTAAGCTCGCTGTTCTTGTTCCAGAGGGAACTACTTGGGGAAATAGTTTGAAAAAGTTTTCCAAGGATGTAGAAAAGGAGACGAATGGAGAAGTTACATTCAAAATTTATTACGGAGGGGTATCGGGAGATGAGCCTGATGTTTTAAGAAAAATTAGGATCGGCCAGCTTAACGGTGGGATTTTTACTGGTAAAACATTGGGAGATATTCACGGTGATGTTAGAGTCATGGAAACTCCATTTACTTTTTACCATAATCAAAAAAAGGCGAGTTCTGCTCTTGAAAAACTTTCTCCTCAGTTTGGTCAACTTTTAAAAAGCAAAGGATTTGTTAATTTAGGTTTTTATGAAGTTGGCATGGTCTATTTGGTTTCAACTAAAAAAATAACCAATCTAAAAGATCTTAAAGGCGTCAAAATTTGGTCATGGGAAGGGGATGAATTAGTTAAAGCGATGATTGAGTCTCTTGAGTTGGTGTCTGTTCCTCTTGCCCTTCCAGATGTTCTTTCTTCTTTATCAACTGGAATCATCAATGCAGCTTATGCTCCACCTCTTGCTATTCTTGCTTTACAGTGGCACACAAAAGTTAAGTATGTTGTAGATTTTCCTACTGCATTTTCAATTGGAGCTCTTGTCGTTTCTGATAAAGCTTGGGCAAAAGTAAAGCCTCAGCATCAAGTGAAGATTTCTCAGATTGCTCAAAAATATATTAAAGAAGCAAACGAAAAATCAATTGCAGAAAATCAGCAAGCAAGAGAACAACTTAAAAAAGCTGGAATTGAATTTATTTCATTTCCAGAAGCAGATACAAAAGCTGCTGCCTCATTAAGAACTGGGGTAGTGAAGAAGCTTGAGGGAAAATTATTTTCGGCAAAAATTGTAAAAGAACTAGAAAAAGTAGCACAATAATGAAAATCATTTCAGCATTTGATGACTTATTAGAAAAGTTTAGTCGCTGGGGTTTAATTTCCTCGCTTATGGCGACTCTTTTTCTAGCTGTGAGTTCAATTGTTTTAAGGTGGATTGGGTCTAGTCCGATGTGGCTTGAACCTTTGATACGTCATTTGGTTTTTTTGTCGTCTTTTCTAGGCGGATCATTGGCCACAAGTAAAAATGTTCATATAAGAGTTGATCTACTCACGAAACTTGTCGAGAATTCTGAATCAAAGATTTTAAAATGGTTTCATAAAAACATAATTTCTTTGTTCTGCTTTTTAACCTGTTTGTTCTTATTAATTTCATCTTGGGATTTTTTTAAGATGGAAAAGGAATACGGTGCTCCAGCTTTTCTTGAAATACATAGTTCTTGGTTGGTTTTTATTATCCCATTCGGGGTTGGTTTAATTTCATTAAGATTTTTAAATCAGCTTTTATTAGGACTTTTTAACGGAGAAAAAGCGTGAGTATTTTAGCTTATGGAAGCATTTTATTGCTTGCCCTTTTAGGAGCGCCAATTTTCGCAGTGATGTCTGCTCTTGCAATGGTCGCTTTTCATTTGAGTGGCATTGAACTATCTGCAGTTGCTGTTGAAATTTATCGTTTGGCCTCTGCTCCAACAATTCTTACAATTCCTCTTTTCACTTTCGCCGGGTATGTTTTGGCAGAGTCAAAAGCACCAGTCAGACTTTTAAGACTATCAAATGCACTTCTAGGTTGGATGCCAGGAGGTTCTGCAATTGTTTGTATCTTTATCTGTGCTTTTTTTACTGCCTTCACTGGAGCTTCAGGGGTAACGATTATTGCTCTTGGGGGATTACTTTATCCAATATTAATTAAAGAAGGTTTTTCAGAAAAATTCTCGATTGGAATTATTACAACATGTGGTTCGTTGGGTCTTTTGTTTCCACCAAGTCTGCCAATTATACTTTATGGAATTATTGCAAAAGTAGATATTGATCAGCTTTTCCTTGCTGGTGTTTTGCCTGGAATTGTATTGATGCTGGTTTTAGGTATGTATTCCATTTACCATGCTAGAAAAATTAAAAAAGAAAAATTTGTTTTTTCTTTTTCTGAAATTAAATCTTCGCTCTGGGAAGCTAGGTGGGAAATACCGATTCCTATTTTTATTTTAGGTGGTATCTATGGAGGAATTGTCACAGCGACAGAAGCTTCAGCTCTTTGTGCTTTCTATGCCTTAATTGTAAATACTATTTTCACGAAAGATCTTTCTGTTACCAAAGATATTCCAAGAGTTATTGTTGAAAGTTTAACTCTTGTTGGTGCTATTTTACTTATACTTTGTTGCGCCCTAGGGTTAACCAATTATCTTGTTGATGAAGAAGTTCCGATGAAGATATTGGAGTCAATGAAGCATTTAATTACCAATAAATACTTATTTCTTTTTGTATTAAATATCTTTTTACTGATCGTTGGTTGTTTAATGGATATTTTTAGTGCAATTATTGTTGTTGTTCCATTAATTATTCCCATTGCCGAACAATTTGGTGTTAACCCATTACATCTTGCCATCATCTTTTTAACCAATCTTGAAATCGGTTATATTACCCCGCCAGTTGGAATTAATCTGTTTATTAGCTCATTTAGATTTAATAGACCGGTTTTAGAGTTATATAGAGTAAGTATTCCTTTTTTAATATTAATGATTATTGCACTTGTGATTATTACCTACATCCCATGGCTCACTTTAGTTTGGTTCTCGTAAGTCTAATTTTCTTCATTCTCTCTTCTGCTTTTGCAGGGGAGAGCGTGAAAATTTCATCTCATCTTTTGGGTGAAAAAAAAATCGATGGATACTATCAACGATATTACCCAATCGTTGATCTTGAAAGATATACAGGAAGATTATTTTTTTTAGATAACGATCGAGAGCAGTTTTATTTTAAAGATTATTTATTTTCAGATGAAAAGTTCTTTAATGATTTTTTTAAATATGAGCTTTCATCGAACTTAGTCTGTTCAGATGAAACTCTGATGAATCATTTTGATGACCTTAGATTTTCCTATAGGCTAATTACTTTAAGTTACTTAATTGAAGCTCAATCTCATCTAAAAGCATTAAATCAAATGTATTCCTTAGGACGATCATGTGACATTAACTTTGATGATTGGATTGGCCAGTGTCGTCCCAAGTCTGAAGAAATGAAAAAATATCTTCAAAGACTTAAAGCTTATTGGCCAGAGCACACCAGTGAAATACCTAAAACATATCAATTTGATAATTGGAAAAAAGATTTTAAGAATAATGATTTTAAATATTATTCTCATTACGTTTCTAAAAATAAATGCCATAAAAACTGTTCTGATAATGATTTTAAAAAAATCCTAGAAACTTCTTGTCTGGAAAATTCGGAACTTATGAATTTGATTTGTTCTGAGGAGGATTATATTTATGGACTTTCTCAACACCGAGAATCCTACTCTCTTCTTGGACAATCTCAAATTATAAATACTTTTAACAAAAATGGAGAAGCCCTTTCTTGTTTGAGACGATTTTCAGAGATTAACTCTTTTAGAGAAGTGAATTATCAGGCCTTAAATTCTCTATTCCCAGTCATTCAAGATTTTTTAAAATCGAAATTCAAGGAAAGATATCTTCAGGGAAGATCTTTTCATCTTGGAGCATTTAAGGAGTTTGAGCAAAAGGGTCTTTCTGAATCTTTTGTAAAATCAAAAAAATTTGAAGTCACTTCTATCAAGGAAGAAATTGAAAAGACTCCAGTCATTACCAATATTGAAAATAATGAAAAAAAAGAACTTCCTTTAAAGGTTGAAGCTAAGGATGAACCGCAGATTATAAAAATTGAGAAAAAAGAAATCTTAGAAATTCCTAAAAGTGCATTCCTACAGGCCAGTGAGCTTAGAAGGAGTCAAGGCCTAGATATTGTAGAAGTTGATATGCTGAAATTGAAATATGATTATGTTTTTACTTTAAATACGAGAAATAAATTATCACTTAGATTAAAGACATTTATGACAAGAGATGCTCTTCAGGAAATGGCGAATTTCGACAAACTTGGAACAAACCAAGGACCAGTTCCATTGTTGTTCTTAAAATATATGATAGATATGCAGGAGCACCAAGGACTTTGGAATTTAGTTTCTGTTCTTGGAGAAAGTTTTTTTGTTTCAAACGAAATAGATCCTAGCTATAAGCCTCAACCAGAGCGAATTAAGCTTCAAAATGATCCATCATTTGATGGTGGTTGGAGAATATTTGTTCTCGAACCTTAAACGTGCCATTTAACGTGAGCGACATGGCTTCCCGAATTAAGTGCTGCTTCAAGACCAACTTGAGAGTCTTCAAAAATTAAGGCTTCATGAGGGTGGACTTTGGACATTTCAAGTGCTTTTAAATAAGGCCACGGATCCGGCTTATGCTTTAGGCAATCGTCTCGAGTGAGTTTAAGGTCAAAAAGATGATCAACGGAGGTCATTTTTAATAATTTTTCGGTAATGATTTTTTCACTTGATGTGACTAAACCTAAAAATAAATTGTCCTTTTTAGCATTAATAAGGAGATGATTTGTATCTGGAGAAAAAAACTCAAAAGAATCTGTTCCTTCCAAAATCTTCAGCAAGTATTGATTTTTTAATTTAACAAACTCATCTTGTGTCCAATGAGTAGGAAATCCAGGCCAAGATTTTACAATATCATAAACGAGGTAATCGGCCTTTCCTACGAGCATTTGGTGAATAATTTCTTTTGAATAGGGTGGTGTAATTTTATTTTCCATCCCCATCTGAAGAAATGCTTTCGCATGGTGAGGTTCAGTATTAAAAAGGGTTCCATCCATGTCAAAAAAAATAGCCTTAAGACTAGGGTAATGATTCTTTAAATTTTGAAGACTTGGAATGTTTGTAAATGTTTTAATTTGATGAGAATTCATGGTGCTCAGATTAATCTATTTCATGCGTTTCAGTCCATCAATATGTGGCCAAGTAATTAAGCGTGATGTAAAGAATAAGCTCACATATAAGGGTAAACTATGGGAAATATTGAATCGAGAAATGATCTTTTGAGTCATCTACTTTATGAAGCTGATGCTTATAAGAATTTTGAAGACATTGAGAAATTAGTCGAGGCGGGGATGGATCTTTCCATGATTCCCGTTCAACCAATTTTTGTCGCGATCCAATCAACTTCAATAGATCAAGTTGCACATTTGCTTCCAAGGCTTTCTTCGGAACAAAGGCAGGCCCTTAGAGATTTAGATCTTTGGACAAAGGATGAACTCAATAGTTTTCAGGCCATGTATTGGTTGAATGTTTACTCAAAATGCGGCTCTGAAGATGTGAGATTAGAATATTTCAAAAGTGAAGACTTCTTGCTTTCCATAAAAAATAAATGTGTCATTCAAACGTTTGATGCTGAAGATCCAATGTATCCTGATAATGATAATTATTTTCTTACTGAAGATCACCAGCTTTTGATTGAGTATCCTGAAGACTTTGAACTCGTGAATGAATTAAAAGATGCTGTGAAATTACTATATTCAGATCTTGGACCCGAGAATGCCTATGCATTTTTATTCAAAATGGTCGTTGATTCTTATCTCATAATGGAAGAGTCAGTTTTTTCAGAAAAAAAAGAGCGTCTTAGAGAGCTAGGATTTATTGACTATTTTGAAGCCTTAGAGCACGAGGTGACTTTTGGCCAGGTTGAGCAGATTGAAAAATTTATCAAGTCAAAAAGAAGTATAACGGGCGATATCGATTCCAAATCGGCCAATCAAAGCTTACATTCCTATTCTTTATCTCCGTATCAGAAAGGTATGGATGACATAAAAACAGAACTTGAAAAAGTAGCGTTAGATAAAAGAAAAAAATATTTACACTTTAATTTTATAAGACTCGTAAATTCTAAAATGACTCTCGATGATGCCTTAAAGAAGGGATCACTTGCAATGACGAAGTCAGGTCAAAAAACAAAGCAAAGACTTGAACTAGGTTTTGATTATTTAAAGCACCATGTTTCAAGTTCAAATTTGATCACGCTATTTGATCTTTTTGATTTTTTCGATCTCTATAAAATTGGAAATAGTCTCATCGAAATTCTCAAGAAAAAAATTAAGAAGACCATTGCTCAAAGTCCTTTTGAGTCAGATGAATTTAGTTATTTTTTAGGTCTATATTGGAATGCTTATCTCGAAAATAGTTTTGAGGATATTTCAAAGTATAAATTTGATGGAAGCTCAGTTGCTTTAGAAATAAATAATATTAAATCCTATGAACTATGGATTGAGGCCTCTGAAACCCTTCTGGCGTCTTTACCATTTATTCAAACTTTTTTTAAATCATTTTTGAAATTGAAGGAAGATGGACACCTGAATGATCTTTTTTATTTAAACTACGAAGTAGATAATATCGATTTTGAATCCATCATCATCTCGAGTTTTATTAATTTTGTCGGAGGACATTATAATAAAGAAACGAGTGGGAAAATGGGTGTTTCTGTAGGTGAGTTGAAAAGTTTTTATGAAAAATTCTTCAATAAAAATGGAGAAGAATATCTCATTAAAGGTGAGGAAGACCCTATACTTCAAAAAGAGACAGTTAATTTTATTCAGCAGTTTGGTCTTGATCAGGTTCCAGGTTTTGATAAGTACTTATATCAAATAATGGTAGAACAGTTAAATGGGTATGAAATTGATACAATGGGACCAGAAGACTTTAAACATGTAGGTGGTCCAATAATTTTAAATAATTCTAATCATTAAATTTCTTTAAAATATTGGTCAAAAATTTCTGAAAGAGATTTTTTAAAACCAGAGTTTTCATCTTCTGAAAACTGAAAGATCTCATTTTTTATCTGGTTGAGTTCATCTTGTTGGAGTTTTACGATTGTATTGAATTGATCGTATTTCATTGCAAATGGTATTTTATGTACTAAAAGATTTTTAACTTTTCCTAGTCTTGTTTCATCGTCTTTTAAAAATGTTAGCGCCTCAAAAGATGTCTCTTTAATATTTTTTTTTGATGAATCTTTAAAATTCATTTCTAAATCTTTTGCAAACTCTTCAAAACCCTTAATCTCAAAAGAATTTAAAATGTTTTTATTATTATTATTTTTAGAGTCCATATTTAGCTCTTCTTTTAAGTTTGTTGAGAATAGAGAGATATTTTGTCCTCTCCTCTTCTAATAAATATATCTTTTTGTGATTTCGTCCAAATTGTTTAAGATTTTTTTCAGAGTCAGTTTCATTAAGATTTTTTATCTCTTGTTGAAGTAATTTTGTTTTTATTAAGATTTGAGATTCTTTAATATTAAGTTTGATATCTCTATATCGATAGAAATGGGGTAAGTTTTTTTCTGACTGTAAAAGATTTAGTTCTGAAATAGTTTTTTCAAATTTTGTTAGAACATAGATCGGATAGGGGAGAGAAAAAGATTGATTTTGAGTTATATAATAATTTTCAATTGCCCCTATAAATTCTTTTTGTAATTCATCTTTAAGTTCTAGTAAATCGAACACTAGAGGACATGTGAGATTGTCATCTTCTCTTAAAATTTGATTTAAATGGTCAAGATCGGTTTCTTTTAATTTTATTTTTTTTTCAATTGGTAGATTCATAAAATTATTAAACTTGAATTCCTTTTTAACTGCAAGTTCTTAACTTGGTTGAAATCAAAGATCATGATTTAATATAACCTATTAAGGAATAAATATGTCTGGAGCTTTAAGTAAATTATCTTTTATTAAATTACCTTATGAGCTTGTTTATTTATGCAGATTAAATATGTCAGGGAATCGTTATAAAGATTCTTTGGAAGAATTAATTTTAAAAAATAAAATGCTTTCCTTTCTTTTAGAGAGCACTTTAAAAGATCTTGATGATGGGAGAGGGTTAGAAAAAATTATAATGGGTTTAGGTTGGAATAATTTTCGAGAAAGATTAACTTCAATTTATGCAGGGAAATTATTCTATGGCCACTTTCCACAATCTTTTCAGCTGGATTTAATTGAAGACATTAAGGATTTTGAAAATCAGTTTCAAAACTATGGGATTGCTGGTTTCTCAAGGGTATATTTATTGGGTCTTTATATTAAATTTCAAAACATTCACAGGCTTTCACAGTATCATGATGATGAAGATCTCCAATTTGAAATCAATGCTAATGTTATTCAACTTTTAAATATATCAAAAATTAAAGTCGAAAAGATTGATTACCTTATTCTTTTCTTGCATCAGATACTTGAGATCATAGAACTAGATGAAGCAAGAAAGTTAATTACAAGTAAATTAACTTTTAATCAAATTTATGAGGGCCTGAAAAAAGATGAGCGAAAGATCATTCACGATAATTTACTCGCCTATTCTTCCAGTATTTTTGAAGATGACTTTTTTCTTTATCAGAAGGTTTAAAAAATGGTGAACAATAAAGTTTTTAGCTTAATTGAAGAGCTCTCAAAAAAAGCAGGAATTTCTGAATTGATCATAAATAATGTTGATAACATCTATATAGAAAAAGAAGGAACACTTTATCGAATTGATTATAAAATTTCAGAAAATGAATTAGAAGAATTTTGCCAAGAGATAGCCTTATATAATCGAAAAGAATTTAGTTCAAAGATACCAATTCTAGATGGAAATCTAGAAGATGGCTCTCGAGTCAACTTTATACACAAAGATTATACTAAAACCTCGCATGCAATTACGATAAGACGATATTCAAAAAGTATTAGAACATTTGATACTTCTCCAGGTATTTTTGGCCTTAATAAACAAATGGCAAATTTTTTAAAAATGCTGGTGAAGGCAAAATTTAATGTGATGGTTTCTGGTGGTACCGGTGTTGGGAAAACGACTTTTCTTAATCTCATGCTTCAAGAAATTTCCACATCGGAAAGAGTTATAACAATTGAGGACACAAGAGAATTACAATTTCATTTACCTAACGTCGTAAGACTAGAAGCACGACCTCCATTTAATGATCTTAAGGGTCTTACTTCCAGGGAACTTTTAAAAAATACACTTCGAATGCGACCTGATCGAATAATTGTAGGAGAAGTCCGTGGAGGTGAGGTGTTTGATTTACTTCAGGCGATGAATACAGGACATGAGGGATCTATGGCCTCTGTACATTCTAATTCTCCTGGAGAGTGTCTCATGAGGCTAGAAAATCTTTATCTTTTATCGGGCCATGATTTACCTATGCGGGCGTTAAGATTCCAAATTTCTACGGCCATTAATTTTATCATTCAAATAAAGAGAGATAAAAATGGTAATAGGACTATTTCTCAACTTACAGAAATATGTGGAATGGAAGGCGATAGAATTTTGATGCAAGATATTTTCTTGAATAAGGATGGAGAACTAAAATTTACGGGATTAGTTCCTTCTGGCATGGAAAAGCTGACAAAAGCTGGTCTGGCCAAGGATTTTTTTGTTAATACCTAAATTCTGGTACTTTGTATAAGTTTAACCAGATTCCTGACATTTTCTTCTGGAGTTTGAATCAGTACTCCATGCCCAAGGCCTGCAATCCAGCGAGAAAAATCAAGTCCTCTTGTTCTTAAATCCTCGATATAAGATTTTGCTTTTTTTTCTAATTCAATCCATGGAAGATGAAGCCATGCTGGATCAAAATTTCCTTGTACAAACATTCTCTTAGGTAAGAGCTTTTGAATTTCAATTAAATCACATCTCCAATCTACACCAATAACATCTATATTTGTATGATCAAGAGCAGCTATATGGTGAGATTGAGTATGTTTAGAATAATAAATAATCTTAGTCTTTGGTGATTTCATTTTAAATTCAGAAAGAATAAAGCTTAATTTGGGAACAATTAATTCTTTAAAATCTTGTGGTGATAGTTCCCCCGCTGCCGTATCAAAGAGAGCGACTGCTTCTGCTCCGTTTTCTGCCTGAGTTAGCATTTCTTCAATCAATGCAGGGATAAGTTTTTCACAAAATGCATCAAATCTTCCATCATAAAGACCTTTTTTCGCCGAAACAAGGTTTCCTGAGTGAGAGCCCTCTACTGCGTAAGTATAGAGAGTAAAAGGTGCTCCAACAAATCCAAGAAGTGAAACATCTTTAGGAAGTTTTTCTCTTAAGAGTCTACAGGCCTTACCTTGAAAGGAGAAAAAGTCTCTTGGGTTTTTAGTTATCTTAAGTTTTTCAAGGTCTTCTTTTTTTTCAAGGTGCCACTGAAGAGTAGGGGGACCAGACTCATATGATAGCCCCATATCAAGGAGCTCTAAAGGAAAGAGAAGATCAGAAAATAAAATCGCAGCATTAAATTTAAAATCTTCAATCGGACCTAGTGTAACTTCACATGCAAGTTGTGGATCTTTACACATGGTCATGAAATCAGAATTCTTTTTTATATTTTGGTAATGAGAGTGGTATCTTCCTGCTTGTCTCATGAACCATACAGGTAAAGTTGTTCCACGATTTTCAAAAATATTCATTTTTTTTCCTTCAAATTCTCTAGTTTATAGCCAATTCCTCTTACTGATGTGATTTTAATATCTGAATTTGGATCAGAATCGGCCCACTTTCTAAATTTTACGATATAGTTATCAATTGTTCTATTTGAAGGGAAGCTATTATCTCCCCAGATCTTTTCAATCATCTCATCTCTTGAGACAACTTCATTTTGTTTTTCAAGCAGTAATTCTAAGATGGCACATTCTTTTTGTGCAAGTTGAAATGTTTGATTTAAAGCATCAATGATTTCAAATCTCTTAGGCCAGAAGCTAATCTTTCCAAATTTAAATTCATCAGGATTTTTGAAGGTGATTTGTCGATTTTTAAGAATTCGATCTAGTCTTAATGTTAGCTCTTTTAATTCAAAAGGCTTTGTAATGTAATCCTCAGCTCCTATTTCAAATCCTTTGACTCTTAAGGATGGATCATTGAGAGCAGAACAAAATAAAATAACGCAATCTTTTTTTTCAGTTCTTAAAACCTTAGCAAAATCCAGTCCACTTCCGTCCGGTAGACCGATGTCAAGTATGACAATTGTGGGATGAATGGTTTTAAATTTTTCTTTTGCCTCAGAAATTGAAGCTGCAAGTTCAACAGAAAACTTTTTAGAAATTAAATAATCCTTAAGTGTCTCACCTAAGTTTGGTTCATCTTCAACAATTAAAACTTCAAACTGCTTCATCTTGATTTCCAGGAGATTGAAATTTTAAAATAAATTGTAGGCGATCGATGGATTGAATCTGAAACTCACCTTGCATTTTTTTCATCAACGATTTAATGAGATAAAGACCAATTCCACTGCCTTTTTTGGAATTATATTTATAGAACAATTCACCAAGACGGTGAGTTTCTCCACTGAATTCTTCTCCAAAATCGTCATATTGAAGTTCTACATACGGACCTGTTTTTTTTGTCTGAATCAGAATTTTTTTAGCATTTTTATGGTGGCGATTGGTATTTTCAAAAAGATTTCTAAAAATCACTTTCATCGCCATTTCATCAGCAAGAATTTCTTGAGACCCCGAATCAAAATTTAATTCAACAGGTATAGTTGATTTGGTTTGATAGTGCTTAAGAAATCTTTCAAGGCTCACAGATTGGAGAGTCAGAGAAGCATTTTGCTCTATGCGGGATAGCTGGAGACTTTTTTCTAACTCACTTTCGAGAGAATTTGTATCTTCAATAAGTCTTTTGGTTAATTGAGAAAGTTGTTCATGAGAATGAGTTTCATCTTCAATAAGGTCTTTAATCACTTCTGCCTGAAGACGCATGCTTGCGAGGGGAGTTTTGAGTTCATGAGAAAGGGAGGAGAAGAAAATTTGCACGGCCCTAGATTTTTTCATATCCCGGTAATAGATGAGTATGAGAAACACACCTAACAGAGCGAGAATCACGAAAAAGAAAACGCCCTCCCACTTAATCATGTTAAGGAATCTTCCTTGGTCTCCAAGCTGAGGAATAGTTAGCTCACTAAGCGTTGAATGAAGCTTAAAAACAAGATAAAGCCACCAGGACCCAAGTCCAAAAAGAAGCATCATCCATAAAGCTGTTAGGAGATAAAACCATCTCCCAGTTTTATTTAACTCCATAACCTTTGCTTTAATTCCTCTTGAACTTTGGAGTCATGAGAAAGGCTCACAAAACCAACTTCATATCCATTGGGGGCAAGATATATGCCTTTAGACAAGAATACTTTAAATAGCTCCTTAAAACGCTCACCCATATTTGAAGGCAGATCGCCAATTTTAGTCACTTTATTATGAGTAGAAATAGGATAAAAAAGAGAGCTATGATGAATAATTTGATAATCATCAAAACCATTCTGAGAAAGCCATATTTTCATGAGACTGACTATATTTTCAGTGTGAAGTTCTAATTTCTGATAAGCTTCATTGGTTAATTTTTTTAAATTCACTAGCCCGGCCGCCATTGCCACAGGATTTCCTGAAAGAGTTCCTGCCTGATAAACGGGACCAATTGGTGCAAGAAATTCCATTATTTCTTTTTTACCTGCAACAGCTCCAACAGGCATACCACCACCAATAATTTTTCCGTAAGTGACAAGATCAGGAATAACATTTGTTTTTTCTGCCATTCCACCAAATCCCACTCTAAAACCAGAAATAACTTCATCAAAAACGAGAAGAGCATGATTTTTTGTACAAATTTCTCTTAAGCCTTCAAGAAATTCTTGAGTCTGAATAAGGAGTCCATTATTGGCCGGAAGGGGTTCAACAAAAATTCCAGCAATCTGGCCTGGATGATCCATGAAAACTCTTTTCACTTCTTCTAGATCTCCAAGCTCACAAATAAGTGTGTCGTTCGCTTGTTTTTCAGTCACACCCTTAGAAGATGCTTCTGCAGTGCCAGCTAGACCTGAGCCCGCTTTAATAAGCATGGCATCTAGGTGACCATGATAGCACCCATTAAATTTTATAATTTTTGATTTCCCTGTATATCCCCTGGCAAGTCTTACGGCCGTCATGACAGCTTCAGTACCAGAATTCATGAAGCGAATTTGATCAATAAATGAAATTCGATTAACAATATATTCAGCTAGTTCGAGTGAGTATTTTTCACATGCCCCAAAAGTCCAGCCTCTCTCTAATGCATGAATGATGGCCTCTTTAATCTCAGGATCTTGATGTCCATGAATAAGTGGGCCAAAGCTCATACAAAAATCGATGTAATTTTTTTCTTCCTCATCCCAAATGAAAGCCCCTTTGCCTCGATTTATAAATCGCGGAGTGGTGTGAAGTCCTTTAAAGCTTCTCACAGGGGAGTGAACTCCGCCTGGGACATATTTGAGAGATTTTTCAAAAAGTTGTTCTGAGTTCATAAATTATTCCTTCTTCAATTGATAAAATTCTTCCATTGAAGCAACGGGGAAAACGGTTATTTGGTTTTTAGTAAATTCTTCATAGGTTTTACCTAATCCACAAAAGTGATGAGCTTTTGATAGAAAAGGAAATTTTTCTAAGTAGCTTTGATATTGAGGAAAACTAGTCCAATAGCAAGCATCCACTTTTTTTAATTCATTTAGCCAAGAGTCTTCAATATTTTGTGGAATTCTTTCGTAGCAACCTACAACTTCTCCAAGATTGCTTACACTATTTGAATGGGTCAGAGTGATCCAGTTGTTTGTCATGTCGTGGAAAAATTGCATGAGATAAGACTGCTTTAATTCTATTAAATCTTGAGTTCCTAAGCTATCAGAGGTTCCATTGACCCAGAATCCTTCATTCACTAATTTTTGGGCGGTTCTTACTCCTGCGCTCCAGATACTCATGGCAGAATTTGACGCTTTGAGAGTTTCCAAACAATAGCGCGAGGTCACAAAGACGTGTTTGTGAGAGAAATCAATTTTTTGTGCTAAAGGTTTTTTGAGTAGATATTCATCTCCGACAATATTTTCCGGAACTCGAGGAAGACCGACGAATAATTTTTTGGCCAATAGTGAACTTGTTTCATGGTTTTCAATCCATTTCTTTTGAACAGGAGCTCCATCAACTTCACCTGAATGGACGTGAAGAAATTTATTTTCAAAAACTTTTTTAACATGAATTCCGACAGCTAAGTGACAACCGCCACCATATTCTTTAAAAGCTTTTCTTTCTTTTGAGACTTCTTCTTGTGTTTGTTCATGAGTCAGAGTTCTAAGAATAGAGAGCAATGCCCCATCATCATTTCTTTGTTTAGCAATTTCTATCCCCAAAGCTCCCTGGGAAGCGGCTGAAGGAAAAATTGATTGAGGTAAAATAAAATAATTAAGTCCATCAAGAAGAGCTTTTAATTCCGATTTGGAATTTTCACCTTGGGCCAATCTTTCTAGGCCAGCAAAGGCCAGCGTAATGGCATGGTAGTCACCATTTCTTAATTTTTGAATTCGAGTGTTTACATTTCCTCTTAAAGTCTCACACCTGACTTTAAGATTATTTTTTTCTCCATAAGGAATAAAATGGGTCAAATTTTTAGTGAGATTTACGATTCTTCTTGGAGAGGAAGTTCCCACCACAAAATCTTCACTCCATTCTTTAAGTTTTGAGATGGTTTCTTTTTTGATTAAAAGAATATCGTGGGCAAA
>JACCDO012186070.1_pt1 | contig 29745 bp, 21 predicted proteins | sample 7446101 | NCBI WGS metagenome assembly JACCDO01 (sample SAMN15323440, study PRJNA562643) | freshwater metagenome | isolation source: river surface water | place: USA:Blue River Watershed | collected 2017-08-16
ACAAGGCCGAGCCCGCCAAGCTGCTCGCCACGGCCGGCGCCTATCCCGCCGGCGCCTACGGCCGCGCCGCCCCGCCGGCCCGGCCGGAGTGGGTGCTCGTGCGCAACGCCACCGTCTGGACCCAGGGCCCGGCCGGCACGCTGAAGAACGCCGACGTCCTCGTGCGCGCCGGGAAGATCGAGCAGGTCGGCGCCAATCTCGCCGCCCCCGAGGGTGCGACGGTCATCGACGGCACCGGCCGCCACGTCACGCCCGGCCTCATCGACTGCCACTCGCACATCGCCATCCAGCGCGGGGTCAACGAGGGCGCCAGCTCCGTCACCTGCGAGGTGCGCATCGCCGACGCCCTCGACCCGACCGACATCGACATCTACCGCCAGCTTGCCGGCGGCGTCACCGCGGCGAACCTCCTCCACGGCTCGGCCAACTCCATCGGCGGCCAGAACGCCGTGATCAAGCTCCGCTGGGGCGCCTCCGCGACGGGCCTCCTCCTCGAGGGCGCCAAGCCCGGGGTGAAGTTCGCGCTCGGCGAGAACGTCGTGCAGGCGAATCCCTTCGGCCGCAACGCCGTCCGCACCCGCTACCCGATCACCCGCATGGGCGTGCGCGAGACGATCCTCGACACCTTCAAGCGCGCCGCGGACTACGAGCACGACTGGGCCGAGTTCAAGGCCGGTCGCCGCCCCTTGCCGCCGCGCCGCGACCTCCGTCTCGAGGCCGCGGCCGAGATCGCGCGGGGCGACCGCGTCATCCACATCCATTCCTACCGGCAGGACGAGGTCCTGATGTTCGTCCGCCTCGCCCAGGAGCTGAAGCTCCCGGTCGCGACCTTCCAGCACATCCTCGAGGGCTACAAGGTCGCGCCCGAGATCGCGCAGCTCGGCGCCGGCGCGTCCGCGTTCGCCGACTGGTGGGCCTTCAAGTACGAGGTGATCGAAGCCATCCCGTTGGCCGGCACCCTCATGCACCGCGCCGGCGTGCTCGTGTCGTTCAACTCCGACAACGCCGAGATGGCCCGCCGCCTCAACACCGAGGCGGCCAAGGCGGTGAAATACGGCGGGCTCAAGCCCGAGGAGGCCCTCGCCTTCGTCACCCTCAACCCCGCCAAGCAGCTGCGCATCGACGCCCGCGTCGGCTCGCTCGAGGCGGGCAAGGATGCCGACTTCGTCATCTGGGATTCCTACCCGCTCTCGACCTCCGCCCGCGCGGAGCAGACGTGGGTGGACGGACGGCGCTACTTCGACCGCGCCGAGGACGCCGCGGCCCGCGCCGCCGCCGCGGCCGAGAAGAACGCCCTCGTCCAGAAGGCGCTGCCCCAGCGCCAGCGCGCCCTCGGCGGCGGCGACCGGCCGCCCGGCGGGGAAGGGGAGGGCGAAGGCCCGCCGCTTCCGCCCGCGCTCCGCGCGCTGGCGGAGGCGTTCTACCACGAGAGCAACGAATTCCGCGCCATCTACCACAATGGCGAGGACGTCCACAACTGCAGCACCCACATCGGAGGCGTCCGCCAATGAACACCACGGAGACCCACGACCGGTGGAACGCGTTGACCGCAACGCGTTCCGAGCGCCTTGGGGCCAAGGCGCTCCACCTCGGCGCGCTCGCCACCGCCCTCGCGCTCGCCGCGACCGCCGCCGCCTCGACCGTCATCCCGGCCAAGCGCCCGGCCGCCCCGGTGCTGCTCCGCGGCGGCACCGTCCACACCGTCTCCGGCGGCGTGCTGGAGAAGACCGACCTGCTGATGGTCGACGGCCGCATCGCCGCCCTCGGGCCGAAGCTCGCCGCGCCGAAGGGCGCCGAGGTGGTGGACGTTTCCGGACGCCACGTCTACCCGGGCTTCATCTCCGCCAACTCGCAGCTCGGGCTGACCGAGATCGAGTCGGTCCGCGCGACCATCGACACGACCGAGATCGGACCGGTGAATCCCAACGCCCGCGCCCAGGTCGCGGTCAATCCGGAGAGCGAGCTCATCCCCGTCGCCCGCCTCAACGGCGTGCTCACCGCCCATATCACGCCCCTCGCCGGCGGCGGCTTCGGCGGGTCGGCCGCCCTCTTCGCCGGGACGTCCGCGCTGGTGCGGCTGGACGGGTGGACCTGGGAGGACATGACCCTCCGCCCGGCGGTCGCGCTCCACCTCTACTGGCCGTCGCTCGCCATCAACCGCGACCCGCGCAACCCCCGCGGCGAGACGGAGCAGCGCCGCGCCATCACGGAGCGGCTCAAGGTCATCCGCGACACCTTCGCCGCCGCCCGCGCCTACGCGGGGGCGAAGTCCGCCGGACGGACCGACACCGACCTGCGTCTCGAGGCGGTCCTTCCCGTCCTCCGCGGCGAGAAGCGGCTCTTCATCCACGCCAACACCCTGAGCCAGATCCAGTCCGCCCTCGACTGGGCGCGCGAGGAGAAGCTCGCGTTCACCCTCGTCGGCGGACGCGACGCGTGGATGGTGGCGGACCGGCTGAAGGAGGCCGGTGTCGGCGTCATCCTCGGCGGCACCTTCAATCTGCCGCCGCGTCGCGACGACGCCTACGACGCCGCCTACGCCGCGCCCGCGAAGCTTCACGCCGCGGGCGTGCCGTTCTGCATCGGGATGGGCGACGACGGCGCCAGCGAGACCGCCAACGAGCGCAACCTCCCCTACGAGGCGGCCATCGCCGCGGGCCACGGCCTCGCGCGCGACCAGGCCCTCCGCTCCGTCACGCTCTCCGCCGCGGAGCTGCTCGGCATCGGGGCCGAGCTCGGTTCCCTCGACGTCGGGAAGCGGGCCACGCTCATCGTCACCGACGGCGACGCCCTCGAGATGACGACCAGCGTCCAGCTCGCCTACATCGACGGCGCGAAGATCGACCTGCGCTCCCGCCAGACCGACCTCCACCAGAAATACCGCCAGCGCCTCGGCCAGTGAGCCGGCGTCCGGGGATTCCCCGGGCGCGGAAGCGCGCCGCATCGGCGCGCTCCGCGTCCCGGCGGCGGACTACTTCGACTTCGGCGTGCCGGTCGGGAAGCCGCGGCGCTCGAGGAGGGACTCGACCTGCGGGTCGCGGCCGCGGAAGGCGCGGTAGGCCTCGGCGCGGTCGGAGCTGTTGAGCGGGGCGAGGATCTGCTCGCGCATGCGCTTCGCCAGCTCCGGGTCGAAGACGTCGCCCTTCTCCTCGAACGCCCCCCACGCGTCCGAGGCCATGACGTCGGCCCAGAGGTAGGAGTAGTAGCCGGCCGAGTAGGCGTCGCTGGAGAAGAGGTGGAGGAACTGCGGCAGCCGGTGGCGGAGGGCGACCTCGCGCGGGGCGCCGATCTCGGCGAGGAGGTCGCGCTCGAGGGCCTTCGGGTCGGCGATGCCCTCGGCCCGCTGGTGGATGCGGAGGTCCACGATCGCGGCGGAGAGGTATTCGGCGGTGGCGTAGCCCTGGTTGAACTTCGCGGCGGCGCGCACCTTGTCGACCAGCGCCTGCGGCATCGCCTCGCCCGTCCGGTAGTGTCGCGCGAAGCGGTCGAGGATCGGCCGGGTCAGGACCCAGTTCTCCAGCACCTGGCTGGGCAGCTCGACGTAGTCGCCGGGCGTGTCGCTCAGGCCGAGGTATTTCGCCTCGGAGAGGAGGAAATGCAGGGCGTGGCCGAACTCGTGGAAGAGCGTGATGGCGTCGTCGAGCGAGAGCAGCACGGGCTCGCCGGGCGCGCCCTTGATGAAGTTGTTGTTGTTCGAGACGAGCGGCGTGCGCACGGCGTCGACCGCCTCGCGGTAGCGGTAGCCCGTCATCCACGCGCCGGAGCGCTTGCCGGAGCGGGCGAAGTTGTCGCCGTAGAACAGGCCGACATGGCGGCCGTCGCGCTCGCGGACTTCCCAGACGCGGACGTCGGGATGGAAGACGGGGACGGTGCCGGTGATCTCGGCGAACTGGAGCCCGTAGAGCCGCTCGGCGGTGAAGAACGCGGCGGCGACCATGTTGTTGAGCTCGAAGTACGGCTTCAGGTCGTCCTGGTTCATCGCGTACCGCGCGGTGCGGACCTTCTCGGCGTAGTAGAGGTAGTCCCACGGCTCGATCCGGCCGGCGAAGCCCTCCTTGGCGGCGAGCGCCTGCATGTCGGCGACCTCCTCCTGCACGCGGGCGACGGTCGGGCCCCAGACGCGCTCCATCAGGGCGGCGGCGTTCTCCGGCGTCCGGGCCATCGTGTCCTCGAGGCGGAGGTGGGCGTGCGTGGCGTAGCCGAGCAGGCGCGCGCGCTCGGCGCGGAGGGCGGTGATCTCGACGATGAGCGCGTTGGTGTCGTTCGGGCCGCCGTTGTCGCCGCGGCTCTTGAAGGCGCGCCAGACCTTCTCCCGCAGGTCGCGGCGGGCGGAGAAGGTGAGGAACGGGTCCACGCTCGAGCGCGTGTTGACCACGGCCCAGGCGTCCTTGAGGCCGCGCTCCTCGGCCGCGGCCTTGAGCGAGGCGGCCTGGCCGGGGGAGAGGCCCACGAGGTCGTCCGGCCCGAGGACGATCCACGTCTCCTCGTCCTTCAGCACCCGCGCGCTGAAGTCGGCGAAGAGCGCCGCCAGCCGCTGGTTGATGGCGCCGAGGCGTTCCTTGCCGGCGGCGTCGAGCCTGGCGCCCGTGCGCACGAAGTCGTTGTAGGTGCGCTCGAGCAGGCGGGTGTCCACGGGGTCGAGCCCGGCGTCGCCGCGCGTGGCGTGGACGGCGGCGATGCGGGCGAAGAGCCGGGCGTTGAACCGGACCTCGTCGGCGGCCGCCGCGAGCTTGGGCGACCACTCGAGGTCGAGGGCCTGGACCTCGGGGGTCGCGAGGTTCGACTGGTAGACGCCGAACATCGCGGTCACGCGCCGCAGCGTCGCGCCGGCGCGCTCCATCGCGACGAGGGTGTTGGCGAAGGTCGGCTTCTCCGGGTTGTCCGCGATGGCGGCGATCTCGCGGCGGTATTCCTCGATCGCGGCGGAGAACGCGGCGGGGAAATCGGCCGCCTGCACGCGGTCCCAGGGCGGCACGCCGCCGTGGGGCCCGGGCCAGGGGGCGAGCAGCGGCTTTTCGGCGCCGGCGGGCGCGGCGGCGAGGGTGGCGGTGACGAGGGCGGCCATGGCGGAGACGAGCAGGGGTTTCATCGGGAGGGCGCGGCGCCCGACGGGCGCCGAAGGGAGTCCAATCCAATCACGGTCGGGATTCCTGTCAACGGACCGGACTCCGCCGATTGCTGCGACTTTCCGCGCGTCCGCGGGTTGTACCGGCATCCACCGAATCCCTCCCATGAAGACCGCTCTCCTCTCCTTCCTCGCCGCGACCGTCCTCGGTCTCGTTGCCCTCGCGGGCGGTGCCATCGACGCCGCCGCCTTCGTCTCCCTCGTCTTCGCCGCCGGCCTCACGGCCTGGACCTTCGCGCAGTACGCCCGCGAGCACCGGCCGCTCCTCCTTGCCCCGACCGTCCCGTTCCCGGCGCCCCACGGGGTCCGTCACCCCGTGGTGCAGGTCGGCCGGCTTGCCGCCTGAGGGCGGATGGCACCGGGGCAGGCGGCGTCGGGGCGACCCGGCGCCGCCTCACTTTTTCAGGCGACCGCCGCTGCCGCCGCAAAAGCCCGTCGGGCCGCGCGGTCAGGCGGCGGGCAAGATGGTGCCGCGGCATTCCCCGAGACCGATGCGGCGCGCGCCGGCGCGCTCGGCGTAGCCGCGGAGGATGACCTCGTCGCCATCGGCCAGGAACCGGCGCTCCTCCCCGTTGGGCAGGCGGAGCGGGTCCGAGCCGCGCCAGGTGTACTCGAGCAGGCAGCCGCGGGAGTCGCGGGTCGGTCCCGAGACGGTGCCGCTGCCGAGCAGGTCGCCGGGCGAGAGGTTGCAGCCGTTGCTCGCGTGGTGGGCGAGCATCTGGCCGAGGGTCCAGTACATGGCCGAGAAATTGCCGCGCGAGATGCGGTGCGGGGCCGCGCCGGTCAGGCGCATCTGCGCGGTCAGCACCCAGACCTCCAGCGTGATGTCGAGGGCCCCGAGCGTCGCATCCTGCGCATCGGCCAGATGGGGCAGGGGCGGGGGATCGCCGGCCGGCCGGAGCGCCGCGGGTCCGCGGAAGGGGGCCAGCGCCTCCAGCGTCACGACCCACGGGCCGAGCGAGGTGGCGAAGTTCTTCGCGAGGAAGGGGCCGAGCGGCTGGTATTCCCACGTCTGCAGGTCGCGGGCGGACCAGTCGTTCAGCAGCGAAACGCCGAAGAGCTGCGACGCGGCCGCGGCGAGCGGAATGCGCTCGCCGAGGGGGTTGCCCGGACCGACGAAGACGCCGAGCTCGAGCTCGTAGTCGAGGTTCCGGCACGGGCCGAAGGCGGGCGCCGCCGCGTCCGGCGGGCGCGTCTGGCCGTGCGGACGGCGGATCGGGGTGCCGCTGACGACGAGGGACGAGGCCCGGCCGTGGTAGCCGATGGGGATCCACTTGTAGTTCGGCAGGAGCGGCTGGTCGGGACGGAGCATCGAGCCGACGTTGGTGGCGTGGTGGATCGAGGCGTAGAAGTCGGTGTAGTCGCGCGTCGCGACCGGCAGATGCATGGTCGCGACCCGTTGCGGCAGGAGGCAGGTCTCGACCCGGGCGCGCGTCTCTCCCGCCGGGCAGGTGTCCGCCCCAAGCAGCTCGCTCAGGCGGTGGCGCAGCGCGGACCAAGCCGGCTGGCCGAGGGCGAGGAGGGCGTTGAGCGTGTCCTGCTGGCAGGCGGCGGCCACGGTGTCGGGCAGGAGACCGCCGTTGGCGGCGGCGTGCAGGTCGAGGATCCGGTCGCCGATGGCGACGCCGAGGCGCGGGGTGCGGGCGGCGTTCGAGGTGAAGGCGCCGAAGGGCAGGTTCTGCAGCGGGAAGTCGGCGTCGGGCAGATTGGCCGACTCGATCCAGCTGCGGCGGGAGGGGTCGTGGGAGGCGTTGAGCATCAGATCCAGGAAAGGGAGCGCAGGCCCTCGGCCGGCTCGGTGAACGAGCAGGAGCCGAAGGAGCGGCAGAGGTCGCGGCGGGTCGCGTGGAGCCGGGCGGCGTCGAGGCGCCGCCCGCGCCACAGGATGGCGTCCGGGCCGACGGCGAAGGCCTCCGGGTCGGATTCCTCGAGGAGGGCGGCGACCTCCTTCTCCTCCGCGCCGGCGTGCGTCAGGGCCGCGGCCAGGAGGAGATTGAGGAAACCGAACATCCGTCCGCGCGGGGCGTCCGGGGCGTAGGTCAGCGGATACTCGCCGCGCAAGGGGTGGTGGAGTCCGGCGGTCGCCTTCAGCACGACGCCTTGGTTCCGGCATTCGCGCAGGAAGCGGGCGACGGTGGCGGAGGACGGGAAGGCGCCGGGCGTGACACCGCCGGTGCGCAGCTTGGCGCCGCGTCCGGCCGCCCGGACCGCCGCGAGCAACGCGGGAAGGTCGGGAGACTCGGCGGGCAGCTCGACCCAGACCTCGGTCGATTCCGGAAAGGCGCGGGCGAGGGCGGCGATGCCGGCGGCCGTGTCGGCCTTGCCCTCGACCGACACGATGCGGACATCCGCCCGTCGGGCATGGCAGGCGAGCATCCTCGCGCGGTCGGCGTCCGCGTCCGTTCCGACGATGCCGCTGAGCCTCCAGCCGGCCTGCGCGGGCGCGGTCAGGCGGGCGTGGGCGGCCTCGAATTCGTCCAGCCGGCCGAGCGGGACGATGAAGCGCCCGAGCATGGCCCGGTCGGGGCCGGTCCGGTAGGCGGCGTGGCGGTCGACCGCCTCGTCCATCCCGAGCTGCGCCGGCGGGAAGAGGCCGGCGTAGTCCACGAGTGCGTCGAGGAGGGGTGTGAGGACGGGGGCCATCCGCGGCCCAACGTGGGGCGGTCCGGGCCGAGGTCAACCGTCGGCGCGGACCGCGGGGTCACTCGACGCCCTTCGCCGGCATCTCGACGACGCGGGCGGGTCCGACCTCGACCTTGCCGTCGGGCACGGGGCCGAGGACATGGCGGGCGAGGAACTCCTCGAGCCGCGCGTAGAACTTGAGGCGGGCCTTCTCGTTGTCGAAGCCGTGGCCCTCGTCGCGCTCGATCATGATCTCGTAGGTCTTGCCGTGCTGCTTCAGGCGCGGCTCCAGCCGCTCCCAGTGCTCGATCTCGACGCGCGGGTCGTTGAAGCCGTAGGCGTGGAGGGTGGGGATGCGGATGCGGTCGACGAAGTTCACCGGCGAGCGCTCGAACTTGTACTGCCGGTCGTCGCCGATCCACTCCCGGGCGAACATGTCGGAACCGCGCCCGCCGCGCCCGCGGGCCCAGCTCGTGATGAGGTTGAGGTCGGAGACGCCCACGTAGTTCACCGCGGCGCGGTAGAGGTCGGGCGTGAACGTCGCGCCGGCGAGGGCCGCGTAGCCGCCGTAGCTGGCGCCGTAGATGACGATGCGGTTCGGGTCGGCGATGCCCTGGGCGACGGCCCACTTCACGCCGTCGGTCAGGTCGTCCTGCATCTTGCCGCCCCACTCGCGCTGGCCGGCCCGGAGGAACTTCTCCCCGTAGCCGCCGGAGCCGCGGTAGTTGACCTGGAGCACCGCGTAGCCGCGGCTGGCGAGGAACTGGACCTCGCTGTTGAAGCCCCACTCGTCGCGCACGCCGAAGGGGCCGCCGTGGGGGTTGACGATGAGGGGCACCGGTCCGGCCGCGGCCTGGGCCGGGCGGGTGAGGTAGCCCGGGATGAGCAGGCCGTCGCGCGCAGTGAACTGGATGGGCTCCATCGGCCGCATCTCCGCCGGCACGATGTGACGGTTGACCTTGCCGAGGGCGGAAAGACGGGGGCCCCGCCGGTCGAGCAGGTAATAGGTGCCGGGATCGCGGTCGGAGCGGGCCAGGACGACGAGCAGCTGCTCGTCGGCGGAGCGGCTCACGACGGCGTTGAAGGTCCCGGGCAGCGTGGCGTCGATCTGGGCCTGCAGGCGCGCCCGCTCCGGGTCGAACCAGGCGTAGCGCGGCTTGTCGTCCGCGGAGAGGGCGCCGACCACCTTCGACCGGTCGTAGGTGGTCAGGATGGCCTGGATCTCGCCCGCCGCCGGACGGTAAAGCGGGGCGCTGAGGGTCAGGGTGCGGACGTTCAGGCTGTGCAGGGTGGCGGTGTCGGTGTCCGCGCTGGACAGGAGGTAGAGGGTCTCGTTGTCCGACCCGAAGAACTGGAGGGACCAGCGCGGGTCGTTGGCGGGGAATTCGGCGGCCTTGGCCCACGGGGCCTTGGCGTCGGCGCGGACCTCGACGATCGACTTGTCGCCGAGCAGCCGGGTGCGGGCCCGGACGACCCCGGCGTTGTCGGCCACGTAGCCGGAGACGTCGCTTTCGTCGGTCGAGATCGGCACCGGTCGGCGGGTGCCGGTGCGCACGTCGAGGTACCAGAGGTCCACGGTGAAGCTGCCGACCCGCTTCGGGCCGAGGATCAGCATCTGGTGGGGGTCGTAAGGCAGCCGGTCGACGATGTTGGCCCAGTTGGCGAGGTCGGCGACCCGTTCACGGTAGGACTCCGCGAGGGCCACGACGCGGCGCTTGTCGAGGCTGATGGAGCGGTAGGCGGGCGATTCGTTGCCCCCGATGTCGCCGCTGTAGACGACGTGGTTGTCGCCCTTCCAGAAGAAGAAATCGATGTTCTCGTCCTTCGCCGCGACCAGCGGTTCGACCTTGCCCGACGCCAGGTCCATGAGCGCCACGCCGACCTTCCCCGTGCCGAGCGTGGTCAGGAATGCGAGGTGCCGGCCGCCGGGAGACACCTGGGGGGAGCGGATATCGGCTTCGGCGAAGAAATGCTCGAGCGGTCGGGGACTGCCGGACGCGGCTGCGAATCCGGGCAGCACGAACGTGGCGAGAAGGACGGCAAGGGCGGGGAGGCGGCGGATCATGGGAGGAGGTAAGGTGACGGAGGGAACTTTGAGCCCGTCCGGCCCCGTGCAATGTGGGGCCGGACGGCCGGCTGGCGAGCCTGACGGGCGGCGAGGCGAGGTGACGGACTCATGTCAGAAGCGTAAAAATCGGGGTTGAGTTATTTTTTCTATCTTGGTTTATTACGGGGAGTAATCAGCCGGGACCACCCGGTGGTTCCTCACCCAACACAACACAACCGAACGAACTATGAACTCCTCCCGTAGGAATTCCATGGCTGCGCTCGCCCTTTTTGCGGGCAGCGTTGCCTTTGCCACCCAGGCCTTTGCCCAAGCGGCACCGGCGGCGGGTGCTGATGCCGATGACAAGGTCCTGAAGCTCGAGAAATTCGAGGTCACGGGCTCGTACATCCCCGTCGCGGGCACCGCGACGGCCATCCCGGTCACCACGCTCGATGCCACGGCGATCGCCGCCACCGGCATCAACAGCAACGTGCTCGAGGTCCTCCGCAAGGCCGCCCCGCAGTTCAGCGGCAACGGCAACCTCGGCAACACCAACGCCAACATCAGCTCCGGCGGCACCGGCGGCGGCTCCCAGCTCGCCTTCCGCAACACCCAGACGCTGGTGCTGATCAACGGCCGCCGTTCCGCCTACGCCCCCATCCTGGCTTCCGGCGGTTCGCAGTTCGTCGACGTCAACCTCTTCCCCATCTCGGCCATCGAGAAGATCGAGATCCTCCAGGACGGCGCCTCGGCCATCTACGGCACGGACGCGGTCTCGGGCGTGGTCAACATCATCCTCAAGTCCGACTACAAGGGCGCCGAGCTCGGCGGCATCTACAGCTTCACCGACAACGACGGCAAGTACGCCGAGCGCAAGGCTTGGGTCGTCGCGGGCGCCGGCAACGAGAAGACCAACGTCACCGTCTCGGCCGAGTGGACGAAGCTCGACCCGCTCTTCCAGTATGAGCGCGAGTTCTCCAACCCCGCCTACGGCACCGGCACGTTCGCCGGCATCGTCAGCATCGGCAGCCGCTTCTTCGTGCTGAACCCGAGCCTCAACGCCCCGCCGGCCACCGGCCTGGACCTGACGCCCGAGCAGCTCGTCGCCAACGGCACCTACATCGAGGTCAACGGCTCGAACCTGATCTCCGGCCTCGGCAACGAGCGCCGGTACGCGTTCAACCTCTCCCAGTACGTCACGCTCATGCTCAAGAACGAGCGCCAGAGCGCCACCGTCGCGTTCGACCACTCCGAGGGCGACCACTTCACGCTCTTCGGCAGCCTGCTCTACTCGCAGGTCAAGACCTACTCCCAGCTGAACGCCCAGCCGACCTCGGCCTCCATGGCCGCGGCGGACCCGCGCAATCCTTTCGACCGCACGGTCACCGCGCGCAATCGCTTCCTGAACAACCCCCGCCAGTACTTCTACGACACGACGAACGTCCGTGGCGTGCTCGGCGCCAAGGGCAAGTTCAGCGAGGACTGGAGCTGGGAAGTCGGCATGCTCAACAACAAGATCGAGCAGAGCTACCGCAATGAGGGCGTCATCGACACGGCGGCCCGCGTCGCGGCCGTCTCCGGCGGCATCCTCAACTACTTCGCCCGCCAGCAGGCCCCCGGCGCCGTCGCCAATTCGGGCATGTTCGGCGCCGCGCTGGGCAAGGCGGTCTCGACCCTCGAGACCTACGACGCCCGCGTCAGCGGCAAGCTCGCCACCCTCGCGGCCGGCGACATCGGCTTCGCCACCGGTCTCGAGTACCGCGTCGAGAAGCTGAACCAGACGGCCGACCGCAACTCGCAGGGCGCGACCTTCGGCTGGGACTCGGCGACCACGCTCGATCCCTTCGCCGCCGACCGCAACGTCCAGGCCTGGTTCGGCAACGTCCGCGTGCCGGTCCTCGGCGACTCCTCCGGCAAGGGCATGCTCCTCGAGCTCGAGGCCGCCCTCCGCTATGAGAAGTACAGCGACACCGACGACCCGTCCGTGCCGAAGTACTCGCTCCGCTACCTGCCGTTCAACGACGAGTTCGCGCTCCGCGCGACCTACTCGGAGTCCTTCGCGGCCCCGACCCTGTTCAACCTGTTCGGCCCCGGCGGCATCGGCTTCACCAGCCCGCTGGGTCTCCAGCGGTTCGGCGGCGGCGCCATCATCAGCGGCCAGGCCAACGCCCGCTCGGGCGCGAACGCCAACCTGAGGCCCGCGACCTCCGAGAACTACACCCTCGGCTTCGTCTGGTCCCCCAAGACCATCAAGGGCCTCTCGCTCTCCGTTGACTACTTCAGCGTCGAGCAGACGGACCTGATCTCGACCATCGGCGCGACCACGATCCTCCAGGACGTCGAGCTCAACGGCGCCACGTCGCCGTACGCCAGCTTCGTCCGCCGCGGCTCGGCCCCGAACCTCGGCCTCGCCGGCTTCACCGGCGGCGCCGCCATCACCGCGCCCGGCCAGATCGGCGCCGCGGCGATCGACACGATCTACGTGACCGACACGCTGGTGAACATCGCCGGCCAGGAGCTCACGGGCTTCGACGTCAAGGTCGACTACACCTGGAATTCCGACAACTGGGGTCGCTTCGACGCCAGCCTCGCCGGCATCCTCTGGAACAAGTACGACATCTCGTTCCTCCCCAACACGCCGGTCCAGGAGACCGTCGGGTTCGCCACCGCCTCGAACGGCACCATCCCGCAGTACCAGACGTACACCAACGTCCGCTGGAACCGCGGCAACTGGGGCGCCTCCATGGGCTGGCAGTTCATCCCGTCGGTCTCCGACGTGAACTGGTTCGACGACACCGATCCGGCCGCGGACGAGCACGTCGAGGCCTTCCACAGCATCGACCTCTGGGTCGGCTACTCGTTCGGCTCGGAGTTCCCGATGCTGAACGGCCTGACGGTCCGTGTCGGCGCGAACAACGCCTTCAACGAGAAGCCGCCGGCGGCGCAGGGCACCTTCACGGAGTCCAACGCCGACATCGCCACCTACGGCGCGGTCGGTCGCCTGTTCTTCGTCGAGGCGAAGTACAAGTTCTAAGGCCTCCGCCCATCGCGGCAGCCTGATTTCGGGCGGCCCGGACTTCGGTCCGGGCCGCCTTTTTTTGGCCTTTTCCCGCCCTGGCCGGCATTGCGGCTCGTCGCGTCGCCTGGGCGCTTCGTCACGTTCGGATAGCTATTTGGCTTGCCGCAAGGGGGTTTCGGGTTTTTTCAGACACGTCACACCTGCAAGTCCGCGGTCCTCGCGGGGTTGCCCCTAACCCAACAACACAACGCACCATGAACGCACGTTCCCTCTGGAATCTGCGGGCGGCGCTTGCCCTGATTCTGGGCGCCGGCCTGATTCCGACTGCGGTCGCCCAGAACACGGCGGCCAACCAAGAGAAGAAGGATGGCGAGGAGTCGGTGAAGCTCGAGAAGTTCGAGGTCACCGGTTCGCGCATCCCGCGTACCGAGGTCGAGGGTCCTTCCCCGATCAAGGTCATCACCCGCGCTGACATCATCGCCACCGGCCGCTCCAACGCGGCCGAGCTCCTGCGCGAAATCCCCGAGGCGAGCGCCATCGGCATCAACGAGAGCGGCACGATCACGGCCGTCCGCGGTGCCAACGCCCTCGACCTCCGCAACCTCGGCGCCAACAACACGCTGGTCATCGTCGATGGCCGCCGCGTGGTGCTGACCGGCAACAACAGCGGCGGCACGACCTTCGTCGACCTCAACCGCTTCCCGGTCTCCATGATCGAGCGCATCGAGGTCCTGAAGGACGGCGCGTCCGCCATCTACGGCGCCGACGCCACCTCGGGCGTGGTGAACATCATCACCCGCAAGGACTACAACGGCGTCGAGATGGGCTCGACCTACGGCAACACGTTCGACACGGACGTCGCCGAGTTCTCGGCCAACCTCTTCGCCGGCGCCGCCAGCGGCAAGGCCAGCGGTTCCGTCGCGATCTCCTACTTCACCCGCAACGCGCTGCACGCCCGCGACCGCGAGTTCTCGCGCAACGCGGACAAGACCGCGGCCGCCACGGCCCGCGGCTACGGCGCCGACGCCGCCGCCGGCCTGTGGGACCTCCGCTCGGGCACGGGCAACATCGCCCGCATCAGCGTCCGCGCCGGCCAGACCCAGGGTGGCACGCCGACCGCCGGCGTCGCCCCGAACGGTTACGCCTACCCGGTCGGCAATCCGATCAACATCCCCGGCCTCGCCGCCGGCACGCCCATCGATCGCGTGCCCGGTTCCGGTGGTGTCGTCCCGTCGGGCAACGGTGCCGCGCTCGGTACGCTGACCTCGGTTTCGCCCGGCTTCTCCGGCGTCACCAACACCCCCGCCGGCGGCCAGTTCAACCAGGCCATGGCCGGGCTCTTCGTGGCCCAGCGCCTCACCGGTGGCCAGGTCCCGTCGAATCTCTACAACTTCCAGGAGTTCGTCTGGCTGGTCCCGTCCCAGGAGCGCATCGGCATGCGCACGCAGTTCTCCTTCCAGTTCACCCCGGAGGTCGAGGGCTACATGAACGCCTCGTTCCAGCAGAACAAGTCGGAGATCCAGCTGGCCCCGTCGCCCATCTCGAGCGCCGGTGACAACCTGCTCTACGTCCCGCGCTACAACTACTGGAATCCGTTCGGCGTCGACATCAACTTCAACTACCGCCCGACCGAGGTCGGCCCCCGCATCAGCAATGTCACCAACAACAACTGGGACATGCTCTTCGGCCTCAAGGGCAAGTTCATGGACCGCTTCAGCTGGGACTCCGGCGCCTACTTCGGCTATGACGAGGTGGTCGACGTGACGACGAACGCCGTCTCCGAGAGCCGCGTGCGCGCCGCCCTGGCCCGCACCGACGCCACCGCCCTGAACATCTTCGGCGGCGCCGACTTCCGGAACAACCCGGCGACGATCAACGGCATCAAGGTCACCTCCCAGAAGGGTGGTTCGGCCGAGCTGCGCCTCTATGACTTCAAGGTCAACGGCACCCTCTTCGAGATCCCGACCGGCGAAATCGGCGGCGCGGTCTACGCGGAGTACCGTGAGGAGCGCTTCAACGAGGCCAACGACGCCATCTCGACGACCCTCGACGACATCATCGGCCAGGTCCGCCTCGCCGACTCCACCCGCGCCCAGCGCAGCGTCAGCTCGCTCGCCGCGGAAATCGGCGTGCCGCTCGTCAAGGCCGGCACGATCCCGTTCATCGAGAGCGCCGACCTCAGCGTCGCCGCCCGTTTCGAGGACTTCTCGGACGGCTACGACTCCGGCTGGAAGCCGTACGTCGGCGTGAAGTATCGCCCGACCAAGGACCTCGTCCTCCGCGGCTCCTTCACCCAGGCCTTCCGCGCCCCGACGCTGCCGCAGCTCTTCGGCGGCGTCCGCGAGTCGCTCCCGAACGGTCTGCCCGACCATGCCCGTCCGCAGGCCCTCACCGGCGACCCGTTCGACGGCGCGGCGACCCAGCGTCTCGTGCGCGCCGGCGGCAATCCCCGCCTGCAGCCCGAGGAGGCCGAGTCCAACCAGTTCGGTCTCGTCTATGAGGTCCCCTCCAACCTCCCGGTCATCGGCGACGCGCTCAAGGGCCTCGAGTTCGAGGTCACGCGCTTCGCGATCGAGCAGGAGAACATCATCACGACCACCGGCACCACGTTCCTCCGCGACAACGAGTGGGGTGACGCCGCCGGCCTGATCGTCCGCGCTCCGGGCACCGAGACGTACACCAACAACACGGCCGCCCCGATCACCGTCTACCTCGGACCCGGAGTTCGCTCCGACCCGGCGGCCAACCGCATCGTGCAGCCCGGCCAGTCGGTCACCGTCCCCGGCCGCATCCTGTCGCTGTCCGACACCACGGTCAATCTGGCCTACCAGAAGGTCGTCGGTTGGGACTTCGGCGTGAGCTACGACAAGCGCACCACCTCGTGGGGCCGCTTCGTCGCCCGCTCGTCGGCCACGTACATCGAGAGCTACGGCTTCCGCCGCCTGGCGACGAGCGCGCTCCCGAACAACGTCGACCGCATCGGCCTGCCCCGCTACCGCATCCAGAGCTCGCTGGGCTGGAGCTACAAGGAGTGGGTGGCCAACATCGGCAACAACTACATCGCCGAGCAGAGCGACTACGCCACCGACGGTTACTACCTGAAGGCCTACAGCACGTGGAACGCCAACGCTTCCTACCGCATCCCCGCGGGCGTGAAGTGGCTCGAAGGCACCGTCGTCACGGTCGGCATGGACAACATCCTCGATGAGCAGCCCGACCTGTTCTACGACGCGGTCGGCTACCAGGCCTCCCTCGTCGGCCGCCCGCAGGGCCGCTTCGGCTACTTCTCGCTCCGCCGCGAGTTCTAAGGTCTAGCCGTCACCCTTGTTTTCGGAGCCCGGTCGAAAGACCGGGCTCTTTTTTTTGCCGCTCGGATTCGACAATCGTCCGCTCCTCCCTTCCCTGATGCGGGTCCTCCGGTTTCCCGTCCATCCTTACCCCCACGATGCACCCACGCCTCCGCCTCCTCCCGCTCCTCTCGCTGGCGACCACGGTCGCCTTCGCCAATCCCCCGCCCGAGATGCCGCTCGAGACCTTCTTCGCGGATCCCCAGGCCTCCCAGGTCCAGATCTCGCCCGACGGGCGCTACCTCGCACTCCTCGCGCCGGCCAACAACCGCATGCAGATCGTGGTCGTCGACCGGAAGGCCGGGAAGCGGCAGCGCATCACCGACATGAAGGACGAGAGCGTGGTCTCGGTCGGTTGGACGAACAGCTCCCGCCTGATCTTCCGCCAGCAGGTGAAAGGGCAGGAGTCGTTCGGCACCTACGCGGTCAACGCCGACGGCACCAACCTCCGCGTCCTCCAGCAGGCCACCGTGCGCGACGGGGAGCGCGTCGCGAATGCGGACAGCCGCCGCGGCTTCAGCATCATCGACGACCTGCCCTCGGATCCCGACCACGTGCTCATCAACGTCGGCCGCGGACGTTCCGGTCTCGGCGACGTCTACCTGCTCAACATCAACAACGAGAAGCGGCGGATCGTGATGTCGAACTTCGGCAAGGTCCGCGACTGGGTGGCGGACCGCAACGGCGTCGTGCGCGTCGCGATCGAGCAGGACGAGAACGAGCCGTACGCCAGCATCAAGTACCGCAAGGACGAGAAGTCGCCCTGGACCGAGATCGCGCGCGCGCCCTTCGACGCCCCGGGCTGGCGGCCGGTGGCCTTCGACGGCGACAACCGGACGCTGATCATCGTCTCCGACCTCGACCGCAAGACCCGCGGCCTCTTCACCTACGACCCCGAGGAGGGTCGCATCACGGGCACGCTGGTGGACGACCCGGTCTACGACGTGGCGGGCGGGGGCGGGGACCCGGCGCTCATCTACTCCGCCAAGAAGCAGCGCGTCGTCGGCGTGCGCTACGACGCGGAGAAGCCCAAGACGGTGTGGTTCGACCCGGAACTCAAGGCGCTCCAGGCCAGCCTCGACGCAGCCCTGCCCGACACCCTCAACACCATCACCAGCTTCACGAATGACGAGAGCGTCTTCATCGTCACCGCCGCGAGCGACCGCGATCCCGGCGCTTTCTACCTCTATGACGCGAAGGCGAACGCCCTCTCGCTGCTCGCCCGCCGCTTCCCCGAGGTCGACCCGGCGCAGATGGCCGAGATGCGGCCGTTCCAGTTCACGGCGCGCGACGGCATGCAGCTCTACGGCTACATCACGCTGCCCGCGGGCCGGGAGGCGAAGAAGCTGCCGATGATCGTCAATCCGCACGGCGGACCCTACGGCCCGCGCGACTCCTGGCGGTTCAACCCGGAGATCCAGTTCCTCGCCAACCGCGGCTACGCGGTCCTGCAGGTCAATTTCCGCGGTTCGGGCGGCTATGGCCGCGCCTACGAGGAGGCCGGCTACCGCGAGTGGGGCCTGAAGATGCAGGACGACCTGACCGACGGCGTGAAGTGGGCCATCGAGCAGGGCTACGCCGACCCCGCGCGCGTCGCCATCTACGGCGCCAGCTACGGCGGCTACGCGACCCTCGCGGGCCTGGTCTACACCCCGGAGCTCTACGTCTGCGGCGTGAACTACGTCGGGGCCACCGACATCGAGCGGCTCGGGTTCATGCTCGGATTCAACAGCATGACTAAGCCGATGCAGGGATTCATGTCCCGGCGCTGGCTGCACCCGTTCAAGGACGCCGCGCAGATCAAGGCGACCTCGCCGGTGAACTTCGTCCAGAACATCCGCGTCCCGCTCCTCATGGCCTACGGCGAGTACGACCCGCGCGTCACCATCGACCACGGCGAGGCGCTCGAGATCGAGCTGAAGAAGTACGGCAAGCAGTACAAGAACATCGTGGTCGGCAACGAGGGCCACGGCTTCAACAAGTTCGAGAACCGGATCGCGTTCTACCGCGAGATGGACGCGTTCTTCGCCGAGCACCTCCGCCCGGTGCGCGGCAGCGTCGAGCTCGGGCCGATCCAGGTGAAGGAGATGCCGGCCCGGCTCGACTGAGCCGGCGGCCGGATTCAACCGGTCCTTTTCCGCGCCCCCGCGGCCCTTCCGGGCCCGGGGGCGTCGTCTTTCCGCCGCCGTCCGCTCCGGTCAGCGGCGCTTCGCCGCGAGCAGGGCCTCAAGCTTGACGATGTCGGCCGCGAACTGGCGGATGCCCTCGGCCGTCTTCTCCGTCGCCATCGCGTCCTCGTTGAGCGCGAAGCGGAACGACTTCTCGTCGAAGGAGACCGGCTTCAGGTCGGCCATGCGGGCGGCCGCCGGGTCGAGTCGGCGCGCGACGGGCGCCGTCGACTTCTGCAGTTCGCCGAGCAGCTGGGGCGAGATGGTGAGGAGGTCGCAGCCGGCGAGCTCGAGGATCTCGCCCGTGTTGCGGAACGACGCGCCCATCACCTCGGTGGCGTGGCCGAAGCGCTTGTAGTAGGTGTAGATCTCCGTCACCGACCGGACACCCGGGTCCTCGGCGGGCGCGTAGTCGCGACCGGTCGCCTTCTTGTGCCAGTCGAGGATGCGCCCGACGAAGGGCGAGATGAGCTGCACCTTGGCCTCGGCGCAGGCGACCGCCTGGGCGAAGGAGAAGAGCAGCGTGAGGTTGCAGCGGATGCCCTCCCGCTCGAGCTGCGCGGCGGCCTGGATGCCTTCCCAGGTCGAGGCGATCTTGATCAGGACGCGTTCGCGGCCGATGCCGGCGCGGGCGTAGCGGGCGATGAGCTCCCGCGCCTTGGCGACCGTGCCGTCCGTGTCGAAGGAGAGCCGGGCGTCGACCTCCGTCGAGACGCGGCCGGGAACGATCCGGAGGATCTCGCCGCCGAAGAGGACGAGCAGCCCGTCGATCACGGCGGGAAGCGGCGCCGCGGCGCCGGCGTCCTGCACCGCCTTGTCCACCAGCCACCCGTACTCGGGCATCGCCGCCGCCTTGAGGATGAGGCTGGGGTTCGTCGTCGCGTCGCGGGGCGCGTACTGGCGCATGCTGGCGAAGTCGCCGGTGTCGGCCACGACGACGGTGTGCTGCTTGAGCTGCTCGAGCTGGTTCAGGGCGGTCATCGTCGGTTCACTTAAGGGCGAGCGGATGGGCGCGCAAATAGTTCCTCATCCACTCGAGGCCGCCGGCCTCGTCGTGGAACGCGCCGTCGAGCTGCGACTCGAAGGCCGCCTCGAGCGCCGGGCCGAAGTGCGGTCCGGGTTTCACGCCGAGGGTGATGAGATGGCGGCCGAGCACGATCGGACGCGGGGCCTCGTGCTCGACGGCCAGCCGGCGGGCGGCCGCCCGCAGCGTCCCGATGTGCCTCTCCGCTTCGGGCGACACCAGCGGGGGCCGGCCGAGGTGGTCGGAGGTCATGACCGCGAGCAGGTCGTCGAGCGACGCCGGCGCGATGCGCCGCGCGAGGCGCCGCACCGCGGTGTCGCGGAGCGTGGGCTGGCCCTGATGGTGATGGGCGAGGTGGTTCACCACCAGCGGCACCACGTGGGCCGCGATCTCGCGCGGCGCGCCGATCCGAAGGAGGAAGCTCTCCGCCAGCGGCCCGCCGGCGGCCTCGTGGCCCGGGCTGATCCACCGGACCCGGCCGCGGCGCTCGGCCTGATGGGTCGTCACCGCCTTGCCGAAGTCGTGCGCGAGGACGGCCAGCGCCAGCGCGCGCCGGGTGGCGGGCGAGCCGTCCTTCCAGGCGGGAAGCCCGACCAGCGCATCGAGGCAGTGGCCGGTGTGGACGAGGACGTCGCCTTCCGGATGCCACTCCGGGTCCTGCGGCAGACCGTCGAGCGAGGCGACCTCCGGATAGAACTGGATCCATCCGGTCTCCCGCAGCACGGCCAGCCCGGCCGAGGGCCGGACGGATTTCTTGCCCCATTTCTCCCATTCGCCCCAGACGCGCTCCAGCGGGAGTTCGCGGTAGGTCTCCTTGATGGAGCGGCAGAGGGTCGCGGTCGCCGGGTCGAGGCGGAGGTCGAAACGGGCGGCGAGCTGGAAGGCGCGGAGCACGCGCAGCGGGTCGTCCGCGAAGGCCGGTCCGGTGTGCCGCAGCAGGCGCGACCGCAGGTCGCCTTCCCCGCCGAGCGGGTCGATCAGCCGGTCGTCGAAGGGGTCGTAGGAGATGGCGTTGAGCGTGAAGTCGCGGCGTGCCGCGGCTTCCGCGTCCGTCAGGGACGGGTCGGGCGCGACCGCGAAGCCGCGGTGGCCCGCGCCGGTCTTGGACTCGCGGCGCGGCAGGGCGAAGTCGTACTCGCTGCCCGCCATCCGCAGCTTGACGACCCCGAAGCTGCGCCCGACGAGGTCCGTCGGCCCGAACGGCTCGAGGGCCCGGCCGAGCTGCTCGAAGTCCATCCCGAAGACCTCGATGTCGAAATCCTTGGGCTCGAGCCCGAGCAGCCAGTCCCGCACGCAGCCGCCCGCCAGTCGGGGACGGGCCCCGGCCTGGCGCAGGGCGCCGAGGGCGGAAAGGAGCGGTTCGGGCAGTCTCATGGGACGCGGTGGCGACGCCACTCTGGTCCGGCCCGTCTCCGGCGCAAGGGCCGTGGCGTCCGGGTCAGGACTTCGGACCCCGCCAGGCCCGCAGCGCGAGCAGCAGCCAGCCGGCGAGCAGCGCCAGGCCGCCGAGCGGTGTCACCGGACCGAGGAAGCGCGGCCCGCCGAGGCTGAGCGCGTAGATCGAGCCGGAGAAGAGCACGACGCCGGCGACCCAGGCCGCGGCGACGCGCGAGCCCGGTCCGCCGTGGGCGTCGCGCCAGCCGGCGAGCGCGAGGAGGGCGACCGCGTGCACGAGGTGGTAGAGGACGGCCGTCTTCCAGTTCTCCACGGCGTCCTCGCGCAGGAGGATCGCGTGCACCGGACCATGTGCGCCGAGCGCGCCGAGCAGGACGCCGGTGAAGCCCAGCGCGGCGGCGACGAGGGTGAGGTTGCGGGTCGGGCCGGTCATGCGGGGTAGCCTATCGACAACGGGTCCGAAACCAATCTTCGTTTCCGCGATGCTGCGCCTCGCGCTCCTCCTCGCCTCCCTGCCCGCCGTCGCCTCGGCCGCGCTGCCGTGGCTGGACGGCGACTGGACGCGGCGGGTGGAGGGCCGGGGCCTCTCCCGGTTCGTCCATCACGGGGTGGAGCGCGCCCCGGAATCGCTGCAGACGGGCGCCTGGCTGTCGAACGGCGCGCTGCGGTTCGGGACCTGGATGAACTTCCCCGCGGCCGACACGCGCAGCCACGAGTTCGCGCTGGTCGCCGCCGCGCGGCACGAGTGGGGCGGGGGATTCGCCGTCGAGTTGGACGTCACGCACTACCACCTGCGCGACGCGCGCAACGGCCATCCTGGCCACACCGCCGAGCTGACGCTCGGGCTGTCGCGGGCCGTCGGACCCGGGCGGCTGGCGGTCGCGGTCCTGCATGACGTCAAGCGCCAGGCCGAACTCGTCCAGATCGCCTATGGCGGGGAATGGGCGCTGACCGGCTTGGGCGCGTTCCTGCGCTACCGTCTGGAGGCCGGGTCGAAGGCGGCGCGCGATGTCCTGCCGAACCTGCCCGGAGCGGCCGTCGCCGACTCTTACGCCTACGCCCAGGCGGCGGCGGAGCTGCCTTACCGCGTGTCGGAGTCCTGGGTGGTCACCGTCGGGGCCTCGCTTTCGGCCACCCGGGGGCAGCGGCCCTTCTGGTCGCCGACAGCGGCGAGGTCCGGGGCGAAGGCCTCCGTCGCACTGGGCGCCGCCTTCGAGTTCTGACCGGGTCCGGGTTCCGGGCGGCCGAGCGAAACCTTGGGTGTTGACAGGGTAGGGGGGACTCTTTCCCTTGGGCCTCTTTCCGCAATGAAAACCCATCTGGCCAAAAAAGAGACAGTCCAGCCCAAGTGGTATCTGATCGATGCCGAGGGGCAGGTCCTTGGCCGTCTCGCCGTCAAGGTCGCCAACATCATCCGTGGTCGCAACAAGGCCACCTACACCCCCCACGTGGATACCGGCGACTTCGTCATCGTCATCAACGCGAGCAAGGTGGTCCTCACCGGCAAGAAGGAAGCCGTGACGGAGTACATGTCCTTCTCCGGCTACGTGGGTGGCGAGAAGTACCGCAAGCTGACCGATGTCCGCACCAAGAAGCCCGATTTCATCGTCATGCAGGCGGTCAAGGGGATGCTCCCCAAGAACCGCCTCGCGGCCAAGATGCTGACCAAGCTCCGCGTCTTCGCCGGCCCCGAGCACCCGCACGCGGCGCAGAACCCGACGAAGCTTTGACCCGACCCATGAGCGCTGACTCCACCGTTTTCCTCGGCACCGGCCGCCGCAAGACCTCCACCGCCCGCGTGCGCCTGTTCCCGGGCTCGGGCAAGCTGACCGCGAACGACCTCGATTTCGCGTCCTACTTCAAGCACGACGCGTTCTTCCGCCGCGCCGCCGGCCCGCTGGCCACGGCCGACGTGAAGGAGAAGTTCGACGTCGTCGCCAACGTCCAGGGCGGCGGCATCAGCAGCCAGGCCGGGGCGGTCGCGCACGGCATCGCCCGCGCGCTGCTCAAGTTCAACGGCGACCTCCGCGTCACCCTGAAGAAGGCCGGCCACCTCACGCGCGACCCGCGCGAGAAGGAGCGCAAGAAGCCGGGCCAGCCGGGCGCCCGCAAGCGCTTCCAGTTCTCCAAGCGCTGAACCGCCGGCCCGACCGGTGCTTCGTCTCCCCGGGGTGCCGCGCGCACCCCGTTTTTATTTGCCCCCCCGGTCGGCCGCGACCTTTACTCCCGCCCCTCGGACCCAGATGAAAGTCGGCATCGTCGGCGCGTCGGGCTATTCCGGCGAAGTTCTCGTCAAGCTCCTCCTCGGCCATCCGCACATCACCCTCGCGGCGGTCACCTCGCGGCAGCACGCCGGCAAGCCGCTGTCCGCGGTGATCCCGGCGCTCCGGGGCACGGCGGCCGACACGCTGGCGTTCAGCGGCTCCGAGGCCGCGGCGCTCGCCGCCCGCGACGACGTCGACCTCTGGTTCCTCGCCCTGCCGCACGGGGCGGCCGCGGATTTCGCGCGGGCGCTCGTGCCGGCCGGACGCCGCGTCATCGACCTCAGCGCCGACTTCCGCGTCGCGGACCTCGCGACCTACGAGCGCTACTACGGTCGCCACCACGCCCCCGAGCTGCTGCCCCGCGCGCGCTTCGTCCTGCCGGAGCTGACCGACCCGCGGTGGCGCGACGAGGTCCGCCTCGCCGCCGCGCCCGGATGCTACCCGACGAGCACGCTCGTGCCGCTGGCCCCGCTCCTCGCGGCCGGGCTGGTCGCGCGCGAGCACATCGTCGTCAATTCCTTCAGCGGCGTGTCGGGCGCGGGCAAGAAGGCGGAGGAGATGTACCTCTACGTCGAGCGCGCCGAGAGCGCGAAGGCCTACGGTCTCGTCCGGCACCGCCACCTCGCCGAGATCGAGGAGCAGCTCTCCCTCCGCGCCGGCGCTCCGGTCGTCGTCCAGTTCAACCCGCACCTCGCCCCGATGCGCCGGGGCATCGCCACGACCATCACCGTGCCGGCCGCGCCCGGGGCGACGGTCGAGGCCGTCTACGCCGCCTGGCGGGCCGCCTACGCGGGCCGGCCGTTCGTCCACCTGCTGCCCACGGGCGAGACGCCCGATTCGGCGCACGTCACCGGGACGAACCGCGTCGACCTCTCCGCCGTCCACGACCCGCGGACGGGGAACTTCATCCTCACCTCCGCCCTCGACAACCTCGTCAAGGGCGCGAGCGGCCAGGCGGTCCAGATCCTCAACCTCTGGGCCGGTTTCCCCGAGGCCGCGGGCCTGCCCTGAGCGGCTCCTTTCCCCCATGACCCAGCTCACCGTGACCCCCGACAGCGCCGGCCTGACCGACGTGCCGGGCTTCGAGGCGGCGGGTGTCGCCTGCGACATCCGGCAGAAGAACGACGCGAAGCGGCTCGACCTCGCCCTCGTCCACTCGCTCCGCCCCTGCACCGCCGCCGGCACCTTCACGCGCAACGCCGTCAAGGCCGCGCCGGTCCTCCTCTGCCAGGAGCACCTCGCGGCGGGCGGCCCGTTCCACGGGTTCGTCGCCAACAGCGGCAACGCCAACGCCTGCACGGGCGCCGACGGCCTGCGCGACGCCCGCGCCATGGCCCAGCGCGCGGCCGCGGCGCTGAACCAGAAGCCGGGCGCGTTCTTCGTCAGCTCCACCGGGCGCATCGGCCAGCCGCTCCCGATGGACCGCGTGCTCAAGGGCATCGAGCGCGCCGTGACCGAGAAGGGCCGGACCGCCGCCCATGGCAAGCGCGCCGCCGACGCCATCCTCACCTCCGACACGCGCGCCAAGACGGTCACCGTCTCCTTCACCTACGACGGCAAGAAGCACGTCGTCGCCGGCTGCGCCAAGGGCGCCGGGATGATCCAGCCGAACATGGCGACGATGCTCGCGTTCCTCGCCACCGACTTCTCCGTGCCGCGCAGCTTCCTCCAGAAGACCCTCGCCGAGGCCGTGGCGGGGACCTTCAACTGCATCACGGTGGACGGCGACATGAGCACGAACGACACCGTGCTCATGCTCGCCAACGGCCACTCCGGCGTCTCCGTCGGCGACAAGAGCCCGCGCGAGCTCCGCGTGCTCTTCGCCGAGGCGGTCTGGAAGGCGTGCGAGGTCCTGGCCGACAAGATCGTCTCCGACGGCGAGAAGATCACGAAGGTCGTCGAGGTCCGGGTCCAGGGCGCCGCCTCGGCCGAGGACGCCGAGAAGGTCGCCCGCGCAATCGGCAATTCCCTGCTCGTGAAGTCGTCGTGGTGCGGCGAGGACCCGAACTGGGGCCGCCTCGCCGACGCCGCCGGCTACTCGGGCGCCAAGCTGGTCGAGGCCAAGCTCGACATCCGCTACAACGACGTGCCCGCCCTCACCGCGGGCCGGCCGCACCCGGAGCTGAAGCCGAAGTGGAAGGAGGTCGTGCGCCACCGCCGCTTCACCGTCACGCTCGACCTCCATCTGGGCAAGGGCGCCTTCCGCCTCCTGGCCACCGACCTGACCGAGGCCTACGTGACGTACAACAAGAGCGAGTGAGCCGCCCGGCCGGGGCCGTGTTTTTTCGTGGAAACCGCCGGCCGTTGGCCCCAGAGATTCCGTCCCTTCCCTTCCTGATGACCTCCGGTCACCTTCCCCCCGCCTCCCCGTCGTCGCCATGAACGTCGACGAGGTCATCGCCAAGGCCCGCGTCCTCCTCGAGGCGCTCCCCTACATCCAGGACTTCCGCGGCTCCACCTTCGTCGTCAAGTACGGCGGGAGCTTCATGGACGACCCGGACCCGGCGGTCCGCGTCCGCGTCGCCACCGACATCGCCTTCCTCGCCGCCGTCGGCATCAACGTCGTCGTCGTCCACGGCGGCGGCAAGGCCATCAGCAAGGCGATGGATGCGTCCGGGCTAAAGGCGACCTTCGTCAACGGCCTGCGCGTGACCGACGAGGCGACCATCGCGATCGTCAAGCGCACCCTCGACGAGGTGGTGAACCGCGACGTCTGCGAGACGCTCGCCTCGGTCAAGGCCCGCCCGCGCGGCCTGCCGGGCGACAGCGTGCTCGTCTGCCAGAAGCTGGAGGTCGATGACGACGGCAACGCCGTGGACCTCGGCTTCGTCGGCGACCCGACCGAGGTGAAGGTGAAGCTGATCAAGAAGGAGATCGGCGACGGCTTCATGCCCGTCATCTCGCCGGTGGCCGAGGGCTACGACGGCAAGCCCTACAACGTGAACGCGGACACGGTGGCGGGCCGCGTCGCCAGCGCGCTCCGCGCCCGCCGGCTCGTCTACATGAGCGACGTCCCCGGCCTGCTCGCCAACCCGAAGGACCCGGCCTCGCTCATCTCCACCCTCCGCATCTCCGAGGTCGAGGGCCTGAAGAAGACCGGCGTGATCGACAAGGGCATGCGGCCCAAGGTCGCCAGCGCCGTCCGCGCCCTCCAGGAGGGCGTGCAGCGCGTCCATTTCGTCGACGGACGCATGCCGCACAGCCTGCTCCTCGAGATCTTCACGGACAAGGGCGTCGGCACGGAGATCGTGCACGGCTGAGAGCATTTTTGATTCTCGATCTTCGACCGGCTCCCCGGGGATTCGAGAATCGAGTTTCGAGACTTCGAGACCGAGAACTCCATGAACGCCCCCTCCATCGTCCGAACCAACGCCGCCGAGCTCTACGACGCGTACGTGATGAAGAACTACGCCAAGGCCCCGCTCACGCTGGTCCGCGGCGAGGGGGTCTGGGCCTGGGACGACACGGGCAAGAGGTACCTCGACTTCGCCTCGGGCATCGCGGTCAACGCGCTCGGCCACTGCCACCCGGTCTGGGTCGAGGCCATCCGCCGCCAGGTCGGCGAGCTCATCCACTGCAGCAACCTCTACCGCAACCCGAACCACGGCGAGCTCGCGCGGCGCCTCGTCCAGCAGGCCGGCCCCGGCCGCGTCTTCCTCGCCAACTCGGGCACCGAGGCGAACGAGGCGATGATCAAGCTCTCGCGCCTCCATGGCATCCGGAAGTCCGGCGAGGAGGGGAAGTGCTACAAGGTCCTGGTCGCGAAGAACGCCTTCCACGGCCGCACCTACGGCGGCATGAGCGCCACCCCGCAGGAGAAGATCCAGAAGGGCTTCCGTCCGCTGCTCCCCGGATTCGCCGTCGGGGAGATCAACAATGTCCAGAGCTTCGCCGACCTCGTCGACGACCAGACCGCCGCGATCATGATCGAGACGGTGCAGGGCGAGGGCGGCGTCACGATGTGCTCCGACGAGTTCCTCTGGGGCCTGCGCCGGCTCTGCGACCAGCACAATCTGCTGCTCATGCTCGACGAGGTGCAGTGCGGCTTCGGCCGCACCGGCGCGTTCTACGCCTTCCAGCACTCCGGCGTCCGCGCCGACGTCATCGGCATGGCCAAGGGCATCGCCAACGGCTACCCGATGGGGGCGATCTGGTGCGCGGAGAAGCACGCCGACCTCTTCACCCCGGGCTCGCACGGCACCACGTTCGGCGGCTCGCCCCTCGCCTGTGCCGCCGCGCTCGCCGTGCTCGACGTGCTGGAGCGCGACAACCTCGTCGCCCACGTCGCCGCCAACGGCGCGAAGTGGAAGGCCGACCTCGAGCGGCTCGCGGTCGAGTTCCCGCGGCAGGTCGCCGGGGTGACGGGACGCGGCTACATGCTCGGCCTCCGCCTCCACGGCGAGCCCGCGTCCTACCTCCCGCTGCTGCGCGAGGGCGGGCTGCTCTGCCCGATCGCCGGCCTGAACACGATCCGCCTGCTGCCGCCGCTCATCGCCACGGCCGAGCACCTCGCGCTCGCCACCGACATCATCCGCGGCGCGCTGCGGAAGAAGGAGACGGCCTGATGCCCCTCCGGCACTTCCTCGCCGAGACCGACTTCACCGCCGCCGAGGCGGGCGGGATCTTCGCGCTGGCCCGGCGCCTGAAGCGCGAACGCGGCCGGCACGAGCGGCCGCTGGCCGGCCAGACCTGGGCGATGATCTTCGCCAAGAGCTCGACCCGCACCCGGGTGTCGTTCGAGGTCGGAATCCACGAGCTCGGCGGCAACCCGCTCTTCCTGTCGAAGAACGACATCCAGATCGGCCGCGGCGAGAGCATCGCCGACACCGCCCGCGTCCTCTCGCGCTTCGTCCACGGCATCGTCATCCGCACCTACGCGCACCACGACATCGCCGAGCTCGCGCGGCTCGGGACCGTGCCGGTGGTCAACGCCCTGACCGATTTCCTCCATCCCTGCCAGATCTACACCGACGCCTTCACCGCGGCCGAGCGCTGGGCGGGACCGGACGGAGACCTGCTCGCCTCCCTCCGCGGGCGCAAGGTGGCCTTCCTCGGCGACACCTGCTTCAACATGGCCAACTCCTGGATCCTCGGGGCCAACCTCTTCGGCATGGAGGTGGCGCTGGGCGGTCCGGCGGACTTCGCGCCGGGGCCGGAGATCCGGGCCGCCGCGGCGGCGATGGGCGGGCGCTTCCACCATACGACCGACCCGCGCGAGGCCGTGGCCGGGGCGGACCTCGTCTACACCGACGTCTGGGCCAGCATGGGCCAGGAGGACGAGAGCGCCGAGCGCGCGCGCCGGATGTCGCCGTACCAGGTCGACGCCCGGCTCTTCGCCGCCGCCAAGCCCGACGCGCTCTTCATGCACTGCCTGCCGGCGCACGCCGGCGAGGAGGTCACGCAGGAGGTCCTCGACCACCCGCGGTCGGTCATCTTCGACGAGGCGGAGAACCGCCTCCACGTCCAGAAGGCCATCCTCGCCACGCTCGCCGGCGCCCGCGCCTGAGGCGCGTCAGGGCTCGACGACCAGGCAGACGCGGTCGGCCGCGGCCTTGAAGAACCGGCCGGTCCCGAGGTCCCCGTCGTCGAGCTTTGCGTCGATCTCGACGAGCTGCTCGTCGGTGCAGGTCAGGCCCGAGATGGAGATGCCGGCGGAGAACCCGAAGTTGTCCCGGTCCCAGTTCCAGCGTCCGCCGATGGGCGTGGTCGCCTGCCAGGCCGAGGTCCTGAAGTCGCCCGCCATCGAGACCGGCGCGGTCGGCACCGCGCCGGCGCCGGCGCTGTTCGGCCAGAACCCGTTCTGCAGCGCGTAGGTCTCGAAGGCCTGGGAGAAGACCCGAAAATCGCTCACGATGCGGTTGTTCTGGGCGTTGCGCTTCGCCCGCCGCAACCCGGGCACGGCCAGGGCCGCGAGCAGGCCGATGATGACGAGGACGACCATGATTTCGATCAGCGTGAAGCCCCGAGGGGCGGGGCGCGGGCGACCGGAGGCGCGGGTGGTCATGGCGGCGAAAGGGCTGTCGAGAATCATGCCCGGGTCGGTTCGGCCGGGCAATCCTCGAGGTGCCGTAGCCCGGCGATTCCACGATTTTTCTTTTGCCGGCGTCGGATGCCCGGCCTCCAATCGCGGCCCTACCATGAAGATCGTGCTCGCCTACTCCGGAGGCCTCGACACCTCCGTCATCGTCAAGTGGCTCCGCGAAACGTACGACGCCGAGATCGTCACCTTCGCGGCCGACATCGGCCAGGAGGAGGAGCTCAAGGGCCTCCCGGCCAAGGCGAGGAAGACCGGCGCGTCGAAGCACTACACCCTCGACCTCGTCGAGGAGTTCGCCCGCGACTTCATCTACCCGATGATCCGCGCCAACGCGATCTACGAGAGCCAGTACTACCTCGGCACCTCGATCGCCCGCCCGCTCATCGCCAAGGCCCAGATCGACATCGCGAAGAAGGAGAAGGCCGACACCGTCGCGCACGGCGCCACCGGCAAGGGCAACGACCAATGCCGCTTCGAGCTCACCTACATGGCGCTCGCCCCGAACCTCCAGATCGTCGCGCCGTGGAAGATCGACAAGTTCCGCGACGAGTTCCCCGGCCGCGCGGAGATGATCGAGTACTGCGTGAGGAACAAGATCCCCGTCGAGGCCTCGCTGAAGAAGCCGTACTCGATGGACCGCAACCTCCTCCACATCTCCTACGAGGCCGGCATCCTCGAGGATCCGTGGTTCGACCCG
>JACCDO011257620.1_pt1 | contig 29738 bp, 24 predicted proteins | sample 7446101 | NCBI WGS metagenome assembly JACCDO01 (sample SAMN15323440, study PRJNA562643) | freshwater metagenome | isolation source: river surface water | place: USA:Blue River Watershed | collected 2017-08-16
GGTTCCCCGTAAATAATAAATGCGTTAAACTACTTAAAAAAGTGACATACATAATAGTATAATACAATGGTCCGCCAATCTAAATCCACTGCTGCTTCTGCTACTCCTGTTTCTGCTCCTGCCCCTTCCGTAACTGTTGTCGTTGAGACTGCTCCTGTTGCTGAGAAGAAGGTCAAGAAGACCAAGGCTGCTGCCCCTGCTGCCGTCGAGGTCCCTGCCCCTGCCCCTGCTCCCGTTACTGCTCCCGCTGCTTCCTCTGATGCTGCTGCTTCGGATGCTGCTCCCGTTATTGATGCTGCCTCTCTTGCTTCCAAGTTGGGCGATTTCTCGTCTAAGATTCAGCAGGTTGCTGCCCTCCTCACTTCTATGAAGTCTGATTACAAGACTCTTGAGAAGACTGTTGCCCGCGAGTTGAAGCAGGCGTCCAAGAGCAAGGGAAGAAACAGAAAGACTTCTGCCAACAAGAATCCTTCTGGTTTCGTCAAGCCCACCAAGATCAGTGATGAGCTCATCAAGTTCTTAGGCAAGGAGGCGGGCACTGAGATGTCTCGCGTTGAGGTTAGTAAGGAGATTAACAACTACATCAACGAGCACAAGTTAAAGGACGAGAAGTGCGGAAGACAGATTAACCCTGATGCCAAGTTGACTAAGTTGCTTAGAATCAACAAGGATGAGGTTCTTACCTTCTTCAACCTCCAGAGATACCTTAAGGTGCATTTCATCAAGACTGTTGTTTAAAAGGAAAACCGTAGGTTTTCCTTGGACCTTTCCCTTTTAAGAGAAATGGTTTGGCATTTAATTACATAGAAAAATAAAATAAACATTTGTTATTTTATTTTTTGCACAATTCAGATTACTTTTAAGGGAACCAAGGTTCCCTTATGATCCCTCCTTTTGGTTGTGATTAAACTTACATAGAAAAATAAAATAAACATTTGTTATTTTATTTTTTGCACAATTCAGATTACTTTTAAGGGAACCAAGGTTCCAGGTGCTGAAGGCACCTAGAAGTGGAGCATATATTCGCCCGTCCCGAAGGAGGGCGAATACACGTGGAACAACCTATGGTTGTTCTACCAAAGGTGCTCTCCCCTTATGATCCCTCCTTTTGGTTGTGATTAAACTTATATAGAAAAATAAAATAAACATTTGTTATTTTATTTTTTGCACAATTCAGATTACTTTCTGTCCTTTCTATCGGTTCTTTCGGTTCTTTCGGTTCTATCCTTATTGCCACCCATCATAAATCGTCCTTTGGGGGTCTTTGATTTCTTGCCTTGTTTTTTGGCAGTAACTTTGGCAGGCATTTTGCCAGTTGACATCACCTTTCCGGTTTTTCTATAAGCAGACGCGCGTTTCAAAATAATTCCTAAATTTTCGCCATCCTTTTTGTTATTTTTGAAATAATTGACAAGTTCAGGCCAAGGAGCATTTTTATCAGGTAAAGACATTTGTTATATATTTACAATACAGTATTATTTATGAAGCAAACAATATAGAAAAAAACCGCACAATAAATCTATAATGTCTGCACCAATGAGATATACAATTATTGAAGATGATGAACCCGCACCTGTGCCCGCACCCGCACCTGCACCTGCACCAGAACCCGACAGTGTTGAAGCGCGATTTCGCAATTACATTGCCAAAAATAGAGTGCAATTGGCAATTATGACTCCTTGCTACAACAGCACCGTTTTTGTCAGTTATATGCAATCCCTGATTTCAACTATGATGATATGTAAGGAATACAACATTAAGACAAATCTCATATTTTGCCGCAATGACAGTCTTGTTTCACGAGCGCGCAATAATGTGGTTGCAAAAGCAATGCACAATAAAGAAAACACCCATTTCCTATTTATTGATGCCGATATTACTTGGAGTCCACTTGACATAATCAAATTGATTATTGCCGACAAACCAATTGTGGGAGGCATTTATCCAATTAAGAATTACAAGTGGGATACATTGACAAGTAATAATCCCAAAACAGGATTGGAAGCAATTAAGATGCGCCACAAAAACAGTATGTTTAAGGATTCAATGACGGAAACGGACTACATTAAGACAAATTTGCTGAGATATAATATCAATTACGAATCATCTGTATTAAATGTTGAACGCAATTTGACTAAAGTCAAGCATTTGGCAACAGGATTTATGATGATACAAAGACCCGTATTTGAGATGATGTTTAAGGCATACCCTTACACCAAATACACGGATGATGTGTCATTTTTGACGGGAGATGAAAACGATTATGCGTATGCTCTGTTTGATTGCGGCGTGGAGAACGACCATTATTATTCGGAGGACTGGATGTTTTGCCACCGATGGCAGAAGATGGGCGGCGAGATTTTCGTGGATGTCACCATTAGTCTGGATCATACAGGAATTGAAACCTTTCACGGATGTTATTTAGCATCTGTTGTGTAAGGGTTTGAAAAAACATACAATTAAAACCAAAAAATGCAATTTTGAAGAATATGTTCTATTCTCGGGGGCAGAACCCCCCAAAATGTGTAAAATCCATATGATATAATGTTTTCTATCATATAGAATGAATGACATTGATGCACTGACACTGAAATTATTGACAAGTAAGAAAAAATACAACGCTTATTTGGAAACAGTGGAACCCGACAAATCGTCCGAAATGCGCGCCTACATTGATGCAGTCAAATCAAACAGGAAACGCATAATATCCCTGTTTGAAAGTTATGTTGATGAACCCGAAAAACAAATAACAAACGAATTGGATGATGCCATTGAATTCTGTTTGAAAGAAATTTTGAAACATTTTGAGACCCGCGATAGAGAAAACGCATCTGCCAAAAATGATTATGATGAACATGATGAATCTGACGAAGGAAGTGACAGTTGCTTCGCAACTAATGAACAAGATTCTGACGAAGGAAATGACGAAAAAGAAGAATCCGAAGAAGTGCGTGATGAACCACCCAAATCTGTTAAACAATCTTTCTGGGGCAAAACAATTATGAAAAAACACTTTGCAAAATGAAAAGATTTAAAAACATTTTGTGCATTTTAACAATACAATGGAAAATCTAGGATTTATTATTTTAAGACATGTGAATAGTGAAAAAACCAATCTCTATTGGAATCATTCATACGATTGTGTGCGCAAGTTTTACCCCGAAGCACCCATTATGATTATTGATGACAACAGCAATTATGAATTTATAAATTCCACGAAATCTCTTTATAAAACCATTGTTGTAAATAGCGAATTTAAGGGCAGAGGTGAATTGCTGCCATATTATTATTTTCTCTATTTGAAACCGTTTAAAACGGCAGTCATCATACACGATTCGGTGTTTATAAATGCATCTATCGATTTTTCTGTGAATAAATTCAGACCATTGTGGGATTTCAATGACCATCGCTGGGACCAAATAGAGGATGAAACACGATTAATTAATGTGTTTTGCGACAATAATTTGAATGAACTTCATAAAAATAAAAATGCGTGGAATGGTTGTTTCGGGGGAATGGCAATTATTACACACGAATATTTGTGTGAAATAAATGAAAAATATGATATTAGCAAATTAATACCTCTGATTTCAACACGATATAACAGATGCAGTTTTGAACGTGTAATTGCGTGTTTGTTGAAAACAGGTGAACCTTCTTTGTTGGGAATAATACACAACTATATGCCGTGGGATATTACTTATGAACAAATTGCGAAATTTGCGCATTTGCCTATTATAAAAGTGTGGACGGGGCGTTAAATGATTTGGTGCATAGCATCCTTAGTGGTTCGGATGCATAGCATCATTGGTGGTTCGGATGCATAGCATCCTTAGTGGTTCGGATGCATAGCATCCTTAGCACTTAAACACACTATAATTCCCCCACCTATAAATATAGAACTTGACACTGCAAATGCCAAACCATTTATTAGAATTAATTCGTGCGGCATTTTTTTATTTTCCAAAAGTAATATATTTATGAATTGCAATGATTTGGATATTAAATAAACCGAACCAAATAAAATAATAGAATTATGCATTTTATTATTTTATTGCCATATTTTTAAACCTTTTATTATTTTATTGCCATTAATACATCTGCAAATGCACCCGCACAATCCCCTTGTCTCTATCATACAACACATCATCTGTATGAGGAATCGGAATTCCTTCTTTGTGCAATTCATACACCTGTGTGTGTTGCAATCTGAAATTCTCCATTTTAATCTGTTTTTTCTCTTTGCCGATAGAGAATTCGAGAAATCCCCTTTTCCACAAATTCTCTATTGTTTCGCGCACTTCCACATTTAAAGTGTTTTCGTCATCGTCTATCCACATATTATCCGGCAACTCCGGCACACAATGCACGGTTATCCCCTCTTTTTCGTATTCCAATAGAGAATGCCACAAAGGCGCAATAATTCCTTCATCGTCCAATCTACACACATTTGACTGCATCAAATCATCTATATTCGGATTCAATATTATGTGTTTATTGCAACTTTGGGTGTGTGCCCGCACTTTATCAAAAAACGCATCCGAAAAATGTAGGACAGTTTTATATGTTTCAATTGTTGCCAATAATTTGGTTGCTCTATCGGCATCAAGGCGAAGGATGAATTCCAATGCTTTTTTTTCACACAGGGTTGCCACCTTCATCAATAGAGGATGAAAAATCCTGCGCTGAAAATGTTCATTGTTATATAATGTTTCAAAAAACATCGAAGCAACATTTATGTAGGAATCATCTTCACATACATATTCTCTATTGGAGGACATATCCAACAGGAAATCGTGCGCTTCTTTAATTTCCATATATTTTTCGGCAGCATTGGGCGCCTTATTTCGGTCGGGATGCCATTTGAGAGACAAAATCTTGTACTGTTTTCGCACCGTTGCAGTTTCAAAAGGGGCATTTATTTCCAATATTTCAGAAGCACGCTGGCAATTCATCATAGGCATTAATCTTTATTATCATATAGTGAAACATGCTCTCTAAGTGGTAAATCGGGCGATAATTATTGTTATAATATTTTAAAAAATTGTAGGACCGCATCATCACATCACTTATGGCAGAATCCTTCAAATGCCGATTCTCTATCAGATTGCAAATGATGTGCCACACACATTCCACAATGTCCAAATTGTACACAAAAATGTCATACAGAGCATCGCGAAATTGCGCGTGCACTATGGATTCGGGGTTCATCATTTGCTCGATGATATTGTTGCACACAATGTTGAAAATGTCGGCAGGAATATTTTCCACGCTCGCCATTTTGGAAAATGCGCGCAACTCTTTTAGATTCATTATTTCATTCACCTCAATCTGTTTTAATAAATTGGGTTCGCCAGCACTATTGTTTCCAAAATATTTCGCGAGTCCTTCACTTTTTTGTATCAACGAAATCTTCTGAACAAATTCATTTTCTATTCCTACAGAATCTGTAGAGTCGGTTTTCATATATTTGCGAGGACTCATTTTGGCATTTTGCATAGTTTTTGCAAGGTGCAAATACATTTCTCTATTGGGTCTTTTGATGGAAATGATTTCGCACGATGTCAAAATGTTGTTGGGTATAAAACACAGATGTTCTGTTATTAGGAAATATTTCAAATGGATGGGGGAAAACCGCGAATTGTATTCCTGAATATAACTATAGAAAATCTCCAATAACTCTGTGTGAATCAAATGAAAATTCTTGCAAACCACGATTGCATATTTCTCCGGTTTTACAGATACTATATCCACGATTTGTTGTATGATGTCGTGCCAAATCAGTTTTGAATTGCATCCCAATAGAGACATATCTATTTCATAATGAATGTCACTTATGTGATAGGTGTAGTCATATTTGTCTGTTTGAATGTTGATTTTTTTATCATAGGCGAGATTGCTCGGACTATATGGTTGGATTGCAGACAACACTTGTGTGTATTTGCCTACTCCGGGGGGTCCATAAAAAATCATATTGCGCAGACCAGATATTTGGGCAGGCATCATTTTCATTTGTTGTTCTAATTCGGGATGCAGATTAAACAGTTTCATTGCACCCAAATAATCTTCATAATGCGTTTCGTAAAATTTCATTATTACAAGAATATTTGGAAAACTCTATATTTATTATATTATATATAACAAAATGAAGGACAGTATTTGGATGTATACCACAATGCGGATGATTGCCATCGCATTAATTATTGTGGGAGGCATAAATTGGTTGTTGGTTGCGTTTGGATATAATTTAGTAGAATTGTTAAATCGTTCTCTATCGCGCATTTTTCACAAACAGTTGTCAGTGGATAAATTGATTTATGTGATTGTGGGTGTGTGCGCCATTGTGCTTGCGTTTGACCGAACCTTGTGGTTGCCTTTTTTAGGAGAGTCGGTGATGCCGAGTGCATTAATACCTGTAACGGCAAACAGCACTTCGGCAAATGCTGTGAAAGTCCAAGTGAAAGTGTCGCCAAATACCAAGGTTGCATATTGGGCAGCAAAACCGGGCGATAATCCGGATACACCTGTAATGGATGCCTATGGGAAATATGATAATAGCGGTGTTGTGATGTCGGATGAAAATGGTGATGCCACTATTGTTGTTGAGAAGGGGACGGAATATACGGTGCCTAGTGGAAAACAGTTGAAGAGTCATGTGCATTATCGTGAATTGAGTGGTGATTATGGTATGATAGGACCTGTGAAGACGGTCTTCCTATAAGGGGAACCGAAGGTTCCCCTTGGACCCCTCCTTTAAGGAACAACCTGCGGTTGTTCTCCCCTAAGTGTGCTTCGCACACGACATTGGCACCGAAGGTGCCAATTTGGACCCCTCCTTTAAAATGCAATTCAAACAGGAAAATTATGATTAGGCACCATTCTAAATTTATTATTTTTGATGGTTTTATTTTTTATCAGAAATTGTTTTATGTAAAACTTATATTTTTCATAAAATAGAGAATGAAATAATCTTATAGATAAAATTATTAATCCTGTTTGATTCTCTATCGGCATTGTTTTAAAATGCAATTCAAACAGGAAATTTATGATTGGGCACCGAAGGTTCAAGATGCCACTTTGTGGCATCGAGAAGTGGAACAACCTGCGGTTGTTCTCCCCCCTTTAATGAGGTGGGCGCCAAAGGCGCCACCGTCGTTCCACCGAAGGTGGAACTTACCGTAGGTTTTCCTTAGGGGTCTAAGGGGAACCTTGGTTCCCCTTTAACCAATAATACATATCTGTGAATACATTTTGATTGGAAGTTCCTTCATCTGGAACATCTTCTGCTTTTTTAGAAACAGAAACACTATCATTCGGCAGTTCTTTCGTAATCTTTGTTTGCAAATAATAATTTATAATGCTTGTCACAGAAACAAATAAAAAGACAAATAAAATCTTCAAATCCATTTGTGCAGTGTATGTAAAAATCGTTGTTGTTTCTTCTATGCTCGGTATTTTATAAATAATATAAATAATCGCAATTGCTGTCAAATAAAACAGAATGTTGTATGAAACCAAATCACTCCATCTAGAATCACTCACATTAATATCATATGATTTAACTTGTCGTGTTCTCATAAAAATGGATGATGTTACCATAATAATGCTATAAAGATTATAAATGATTCCCAGACATCCTGTCAAAATAATGAAATATTTAAAATAGTTTGCATAGGATTCAACATAATAACTGGAGAAAATATAACTTCCATATTCAAATATCAAAGTGAATATAATAGAAAACGCAATAATTGCCGATTTGTTATTATTAAATCCCTTTAAATCTGAAAAAAACCCCTCAAAAATGCCATAAAATATAGGGAACAATATTACAAGAATGATTGCGCAAATGAGTGTGGAGTTAGATGTCAAATTGGCAAAATAATCTTTCACAGTGTATGCATATTTAATCCCATAGAAAATTGTCAAAATGTATGTTACTGTTAAAATAATATATCCTATAGGAATAGTTTTCTTTTCAAACACATAAATCATACTAATAAAATACATTATGAATAATACTACATTTTCACGAGAAGGCAACCCTTCAGTTGTTGTAGGACCAGTTAATATTTTCATAATTTGGTCTTTATAAGATTCGGGTGCTGCAGCATCTACAGATTTTACACTAGAAGGTGATGAAGTATCTATGGATAGTGTCCTAGATGACCTGGGTGTACTAGTCTTGGTTTCTGATTTTAAAATACTTTTCGGTGTTTCAAATGTGCCTCTAGGTGTTGTTCTTACCGGTTTTGACATATACATATTGTGCATTTAATTTTCGGATGGTGCATCAAAAATTTCAGAATAAAAAAAAATCTCAGTGGCATCCTTCAGAATTAAATTTTTGACACTAATTGCAGAAAGACGAGACAAAATATAATTCAAATTCTGGCATTTAAGTTGCAGAGGTTTCGCAATTTCGCCACTAATATAATTGTTGTTTAACAAAATGTCCAGCGATTTTTTTTTATTTATATAAAAATGTGACAAATCCTCCGACATAATTCGTTTCAACTCGCTAATACAGTATATGTCATCGGTCCACACTTCGTCTTGGAGACTCTGCCATTTCTGATTCACCATATCAACACAGCGAAACTTGTTGCCACAATATTTGTATAATAACATCGCAAAATCAAATGTGGAAGGAGACAAAATAGAGAATTCCACCAAATCATCTATGAAAACCTGCGCTAAAGCATGTCTAATTTCTTGAACTGCTTCCATTCTAACATATGCATTCTGTGTTTTTCGCAGTTTGCGCGGTTCATATTTGATTTCCTGTGATTTCACATATTCCAGTGTTTCGGGGTCTTCGGCAGGTGGAATTCCATCATTCGCAAAAGATGGATTCTTTGATTTAAAAAAGAAATTGTCAGACCTTTGTCTCAAATGATACATCATATTATACTATACAATATTTTTATTTTGCGCCCCTTTATCACTAATTTTCACTTTATGTGTTGCAGTCAACCATTTCAACAGTTCTTCTCTATTGTCCGTCCAACAATCACCTGTGTATTTTTGCAAATCAAAAAACTTGGGTTTTTTCATCCTTTCTGTCTTGTAAAAAATATAGGGACCAAATTTACTGTTTCTCACACTCACCTCAGAATTCAATATGCGAAATTCTGTTTCTCTATCGGCATCAAACAAATGTTGCAAATCCTGCAGCATCACATTTTCTGGGGTTTTTCCAAGCATTTTTAGAATCTTGTCCACATTGATGCGCTGAACCGATTGTTGCGACTCAGTTTGCCATTCCATATAATATCCAAATTTGCCCGATTTCAATAATACAGGCGCATCTTCCTCTGTGGGATGCATTCCCAACACGATTTCATCTATTTCTGCTAAATCTGCAAATGCATATTCGCCTCTTTCCAACTTTGCCATATCCACCTTCACGCCACGACGAACCCCTCTAAATACTGGATTTTCACCCACCGTTCTTATTAACATTCCATTCTTGTGAAAAAACAAAATATGTTTATCACCAATCTTGTAGGATTTTTTGTCAAGTGAATTCAATTTATTTATGTGTTTATTGATTTCTCTATCGCAGTCGGCACAAACCTGATGCCACAGTTCGGAATTTGCGGCAACCGCGTCCAGACGGGTTTCCATAGCATTGGTGTAATCATACGAAAAAAACTCCGAAAAGTGTTCCAACAGGAATTCTATGACTGTTGTTCCCAATGGGTCTATCACCAATTTATTGTGTTCTGCGCCCATCATCCTTTCCACATCCTTCTGTGTAACCACCCCCAATGAATCCATCCTGTATTCTTTGCATATGTGTTTGATTCCTTGCACATTTGTCTTCTCTACATATTTGCGTGTTTGAATCACATCGGCAAGCATCGAAAATGTAGAAGGGCGCCCAATTCCCAATTTGTCCAATTGGTCTATTAAACTTGCCTCGGTGTATCGCGAGTGGTGCGTGGTAAACCCGGAAATTGTCTCTATGTGATTGTAGGAAATGACCTTGCCCTTTTGCAATGAAACGGATGCCGCGATTTTAGAAAAATCTTCTTTTGGTTTTCCTGTATTTTTGGCATCAAGAAATCCGGCAAATTTAACAATCTCTATTTTGTGTTTGTAGATATGTGCATTGGGCGCAGACACACATAGAGGCACACAGTTAAATGTGGCATTTGCCATACAACTTTGCACCGTGTTTTGCCAAATCATTTTGTAAATGCGTTCCGCAGATGCGAGATTAGAACCTACTACAGTGAATTCTCTCATATGAATATTGGTGACGCGGATTGCCTCGTGTGCTAATGGGTCTTGATTGCTTTGTGTGCTGCTTTGCACACTTTGACCCACGTGGTCTTTAGACCAAGTATCGGCAATATACTTTTCCGCAATCTCTATGAAAACCGGCGAATAATTGCGACTCTCTGTCCTCATATATGTAATGTGCCCCAACTGATACAATGTCTGACAACACGCCATAATGTCTTTTGCACCCATTCCAAATTGATTGCTTGCGCTCTGTAATAATGTTGCCGTGTTAAATGGTTTCGGCGCCGTCTTTGTTTCCACGCGCATTGCTCCGATTTCCAATGTGTGTTTGTGGGTCTTGGATGCCTCCAAAAATGCCTCTACATCAACATAGGAACCAAATGTGGTGTCCAATTCAAACAGTAAATTGTGTGTAAAGAATGATGCTTGGACGCGGTGTTTTACGGCACCTGCATCCATTTTCTTCTTTGCCTCTATTTCATTCTCATAAATGAGTCGCAATGCGGGTGTTTGACAACGCCCTGCCGATAGAGAATTGGAAGACCCCAAATGTTTCCATAATATGGGTGAAATGCGGAAACCGACCAACATATCTAGGACCTGTCGCGCCTGTTGGGCGCGCACCAAATTCATATCTATGATTCCCGGATTCGCCACTGCTGCCAATATTGCCGGTTTCGTAATTTCGTGAAACACGATGCGCCGGGTTGTGGCAACAGGCAAATTAAAGACTTCGCAAATATGCCACGCAATTGCTTCGCCTTCTCTATCGTGGTCGGACGCAATAATGACATTTTCTTTTTGATATTCGGCAATGGTTGTGCGCATCTTTTCAATGTGGTCCTTTTTATCTTTATCAATGGTGTATGTGACATTGTAATCATTTTTATTATCAATGCTTTGCAGACCCTCTATTGACCGGATGTGTCCGTTGGATGCAATACACTTGTATCTGTCGCCCAAATAGGACTCGATTTTACTGCATTTGCTACTTGATTCAACAATGAGCAAATAATTAAGAGATGTTTTGCGCGAAACCTTTGGAGGCATTTTATAAATATAGATGCATAATTTCTATATTTATATGTAATAATTACATCTTGTGCTGCATTAATTATGCATATTCATAATCATATATTTTTCAAAATACTGTTTGCTCACCAACATTGGAGTAGTCAACGAACCACTGTTTGACCGTTTTTTCTTGTCATTGTCGGCAGAACAACCTGCAGTTGAACCATTCACATAATTGCAATAATGCACATAGGAGTCATACAGGGATATTGTGGAATACAATTCGGCACCAATCGTGTCTTTGAGACTGTCCATCGCCATCATAATATCCACCTGTTTGTCCCACATATTTGACCGCGCTCTATAAATATATTTGTTTTGGTCTATTTCCAATTCGGGAAAAAAATGCGTGAGAATATTCACAATTTGCGTTTCTGTAAGCAACCTCAAATCGGACCATTGTCTAAATAATGTGGCAATTTCGCCAATCTCTATTTCCGGTTCTGTGTCATCCATTATGATGGTTTCATTCCAAAATTGCAGAAATTTCTGGACGGTCGGCAAATATTTGCTGCTAATTCCCACAAAACAATCGTCCGATTCCACATAATGCATTCCCAACAAAGAAATCAATATGGTTCGCAATCTGTTTTTTTCAATCACATTCGGCAACCCTCGCGAATCCAGAAAATGTTTCCACAAATACAACATACTTTTCCAAGTAATTTGAACATTGGTTCCACCAGACACAATATAATCACCTATGAACATCGTTGTCAGCAATTCCTGTGTGACCGTCTTCAAGAAAAATGTGGATTCCATAATTCCAACATCATTGCTGTATTTTATCAAATAATTGTCCGAACTATGATACCGGTTTGAATAATGACACGCCACAAATAACATATTTAGACTCCCCATTCCCATCATAGATGATGACGATGTTTTCACTATGCGCATTTGTCCATATTGATGGTCCGAATGATATTTGTATTTAAATGTCTGATTCAAATTGATGCCAAACCACATTTGTGACATTGCATTCAATTCATTAATAAATGATTTCGCCACAGGACTAATTATGTGTATTAATGGATTGTCGCCCTGTTTTTTCATCATATTTTCTCCTAGAATCGTCAAGAAGTATTTTGCCTCGGTTTTAGTGGCAAAAACTGCCGGATATAGGGAATTCAACACAGACTGAATGGTCACAGATTCGGGAATGCAGGCAAACACGGTATTTTCCTTGATGCGTTTCATAATTGCCGTCTTGGTCTTGTATTTCCACGACATTAGAGTGCGGTCTCTACTGATTGACGAAAGCACCTTGTGCAGAATTTCGTCTTCGGTCACATTAACATAATTGACACCATCATAATAAAAAAAATTCTCGGTTATTGGCGCATAAAAATAAATATTAGATGCCAAGAATCCCTGTATGAAAGCATCTTGTTCGGCATTTAATTCAGTTATGCGCTGGACTTGCATTGCGTGAGTTTTTTCAATGTTTAGTAAAAGAACCGGCAATTGATTGCAAATCAAATGTTCTGTTTTAGATGACATGAAAGAATCATCCTTGTATTTTTCACAAAGGATTTTAATGGTTTCATTGATTTTTGTTTGGTCCATAAATACAAATAATATTTTTAAATCATTATTTATTTATATGGTTTATTATATAAAGTATGAAACACATTTGTGAAGATGCACATATTGGAAGTGGAACATACAAAATTGCGTATTCCACTAAAATATGCGATGACGCAAAATCGCATTATTTCACTTCGGATGTGGATCCCAAAGAACTATGCATTGTTAAATTCAAAGATGCAATTCTATTAATGAATTTCACAGCACCATCGCCACCTGTTGAACAATTTTACAATTTTAAAATGAAATTGCAAACAGATACGAATTTTAAATACACAATGAGAGAAATGTTGTTCAATAAAACGCTTCATCTAGGCAAACGAGATACACCATTTATTCCACCATTGGAATATTCCGACTTTTTTAAAGATAAATGCCCATTAATGAAAATATATGGAGATCTAAGTGATTTTTTTTATAATGCCAATGAGCAATTTGAAATGATTAACGAATTAAAACAAATGCATAAACTTAGTAGTATTGGTTTTATTGGCAACAATAGTGGCGGAGGTGGAGGAGGAGGCGGTGCCGCGCCAACAACACACTCATCATCATTTGCCCCCAAATTGTATCAAATAAGATTAGACATTGTTATAATAGAACAAATAAATAATGGATCAGAAAATATTTTAAAAGAGAAAATAATAACTCACGGAACACCATTTACTCCAGACAAAATGGATGAAGAATTTGCAAAAATACCAAACAACAGTTTTGTCAAAGTTTCGTATTTAATTGAAAGATGCGGCGAAAGTATAAAAACCTATGTTAATAAATTTCCATACACAATAAATGCTGTTGGAAAAAAAGTGTCGGATTTCATTGATTCGTATGTGGATGCAACAAATGAATTAAACTGCGATTTTAAACCAGAAAACTTGTGTCCAAAATATGAAAAATCAAATATTAAAACTGTTCTAAATGAAATAGAGTCAATACAAATGTTGGATGTTGATACGCAATTTTTAATTTCGGGGGAAGGTAAAAGTCCCGATTTTTCAAAACACGCAAAAGTATTTATGAAATTTTTATTTTTTTCATATTTTCCAAAATACACAACCATCCAATTTAATGACTGGCATATTTCAAAATTAGAAGCGTCAGATATGATTATGTATTTCTTAAAAAGAGAATTTATGATTTATGAATACAATCCAATTAATATGTTGTATTATTATTTAATTAAAAAAAATGCCAATGAAGAATATCATTATTACGACAGTTTAATAAAAAACAATGTAGATGTGATTTCTTTATTTAGACACCCAATTAGAACAATTCCTCAAAATGATGCATCTTTGCACATTAAAAAATCGTTGACAATGCCGTCGAAAACCCTGTCTACAAATACAAAAAGATTCAAACTGTCGAATAATTCTATCCAAAGTGAGGATTTAAATCTTCAACAGATTAAACCATTTCCCACAATTGAAACAAATGCAACATCAGAAAAAATAAATACTCCTGTATTGGAAACAATTCCAATTATGCCTCCTGCGCCTCCGAATTATTATTCTCCTGTGTATTCTTACAGTGAAGAAAAGAAATCCGACAATGAATTTAAAGGTGGTAGACGCAAAACACATAAAAATAAAAAAAACAAGAGAAAAACTCGCAGACACAAGAAAAATTGATGAGGTTTACGAATCACAACGGAACATTTAAACCAAATGCACAAAGGTGTGAAAATGATAATCCGAAATTTTGCCAATCCAAACAATATATGCGAGACATGCAATTGCCACTATTCGATTCAAATAAAAACACAGAGTTATATTGTGTTTCCAGGATTAATCGAATTAAAACACCACACAACACATAGATTGTGTGGTGTTTTCAAATACAATAGAGAAAAACGCGCAAAAGAACAAAGACTCAAATGTGTAAAGTAACCCAAAAAATTGATTCATTTTTTGTGAAATGAATCAACACGCAATAATAAACTAAATATATATTAACAAAATGAACAGCGAATTAAGAACAACCAGACTTGACAGATTAAACCTGTGCCTAACTTCACAGGAAATGCGCGATTACAGATATGATTTCGACTGCAGATGCGGTTCACGATACGGACATCGCGGCGAATGCGATGAATTATGGGACAGTTGGCGCACTTTTAACACTGAACATTACAGTGATTTTGATATTAGAGAATATGATATATTGCAGGACTACATTGATGAATTTGAATTGGAACCAAAAGATATGATTAAATATGCGAAATCTTGCCACTGTTGTGGTATAAAAATGGAGGTTGAACTTGGAATTTATTGCAGTTCCGAGTGCCGAGATGCCATACACAAAGAGGGCAAAGAGTGTTTTAGAAAAGATAATTGTTTGTTGTGTCACGGATACACAGAGGAAAACGACACGCAAAAAAATACATGCAGTTGTGGCGAATTGTTTATTCCCAATTGTATTGATGATGTTAAGTGCGAAGATTGCGCTAACCTTGAAATTTATGAAGCAGTGTATGGGTATGAAATTTGGGGTGAGCAAATATACAGATTGCGACTATGGCATCCAAGAGAAGAGGATGAACCAGTTGAGATGTATGAAGCGCGAATAGAAGTGCTTGCTAGAGAAGAAGAAGAGAATGGAGAATATGATGATGTTTCTATTGAAGATTTAGATGATGTTGCTATTGAAGAATATGATGCATAAACCTGTATTTGTATATTTTGTATATTTTGTATAAAATTTAATTAAGTGTTTTTTTTCGGGGGGTGTGCAACACAATTCTAAATCACATGTATCCAAAACTTGTTTTTAAACATTTCATACATAATGTAAAATAACGCACCCAAATTGGCAATTACAGGCACCGGCAAATTTGACACATTGCCCCCAATATAATTGTATTTTGCTTGCGCCTCAAAATTATCTTTTTCTTGCCAACGCAAAATTAACAGCGCGATAGAGATTAATATCAAAATGGCAATACAGGTGAAATTGGAAAATATTGCCATCAAGGTTTCATTGTTAAACAGGGCAAAAAACACGCAAATGGCAAGTGATATCCAAATAGCATTCGACGGCGCATCATATGCATTCATCTTCGCCCAAAAATCAGACATAAAAATCCTATTATTTTTACCCAGTCCCTCCATAAATTTCGTTGCCGACATAATTGACAAGAATCCTGTATTAAACATTATAAAAAGTCCAGACATATACACTGCAGATGCCAATTTGCTAGTTGTCAGCATTTCATACAGATTGGTTATGATATTGTGTGTTTTTCCGGCATTCTTGTATCCCAGCACGCAAATGCCCGCAATAATGATGCCTGCATACAAAACTGTCGTCAATCCAATTGTCGAGATTAGCGCCGTCTTGTTATTTTCGGGGTCTTCCGACTCGTCGCTGATTTTCACCAGAAAGTCATATCCATTGTAGAGAAACAGCGATAATATTGCCGACAATACAAAATTGTCCCAAGGTGCCTTAGAATTCGTTTTGGGCAAAGGTGCTGCTGCCGTGAGTTTATCCCATTCTATGTAGGGAAAACTCACCACGATAATTCCCAAAACAACTGCCAACATAATAATAGAAATGGAATTTGCCACCACTTTGGATGTTTCAATGCCGAAATAATTAATGCCTGCCATAATGAGAAGCACAACAATAGAGAATATGGTTTCCAATAGAGAAAGATGAGAATTGTTAGTTGTGAAGGATTCCACAAGGTCGCATTTGCACGCGTATTTTGCCATTGCTGTTACAATGGTTATGCCGGACAATAGAGCAAACAAGTAAATTGTATACAGAGTGATTTGACCGACGGTTTCGCCCATTGTGTTTTTGACTGCTAAATACTCGGTAATGCTGGAACTGTATCTGCCGTAGATTTCAATGTAGCAGAAACCCATCACAATGCTGATTGCGGCAACAGTTAAAAGTGCATACAGGGATTTGTTGCCTCCGTAAAAAATAGATTTGCTGATAATAATAAAAATGCCCGCGCCAACCACATTTCCCAATCCAAAGAGAATTAAATCGGTGAGCGATAGAGAACCGCGCTTTTTATCTGTTTTTTCATCTTTGTCTGATTCTGTCTTTTTTTCTGGTTCTGGTTCCGTCTTTTTTTCTAATTCTGTCATTGTTTTATCTGTTATAAAACAATGATATATTGTTATGCATTAGGAAACAGCAACTTATCCACTGTGGTGCGCACACAAAACAGTCTGTGAGAAATTATACCAAACAGGAATGTTGCAGGCACTACATAAACAAGCGAAACACCACTAAGAATGGAAATCACATAGGCGAGCAACAAAGTTAATACAAAATCAACAATAGCAATATTAAAAATGCGGTATTTATGAGCACCCTCACCCGGTTTGCCAAAAATATCTTTATACTGACACAGATTCATACAGGTATATATATTCACCTATTTATTTCTTTGCTTTTTTGTCTCTGTAATACTTGGCAATCGTCTTTTTGGTATTGCGGCGGCAATATTTGCGCTTGGTTCCCATAACAGTTTTACAAGAAACATAGGCGAGTTTACAACGCTTCAAAGTTTTCTTTCTACAAACTACAGCAGGTCTCGGCATTATATATGAAGAAAATATAATATTTTGTAATCATCTGTGTTTTCGTGTTTTTCTTCCGCCGACTTTGGTGGTAACTTGAATGGGATTCACAACTGAGATTTTAGTGCTTTCCATATATTCTTGACACCCATTAGGCAAAGGTTTGAATATTCCTAAAAAACTCCAATCTTTGCCAAAATATTTATTGGCATCACACGGATTTTCGGGTTCCTTTTTGTCCAACACGGAATCCATTAATTCTGTTTCAGCAATAGACAATGTGTTTATAACAAACAACATAATGACAGATAATTTAAAGGGGTCTCTAATATTTACCAAATGCAATATTTTCAAAGCAGTTTTCTCTATTTTTGCAAAGGCATCTGCAAACAATAATTGGGTTGCCTTGTATGAGCGTTTGGTCTTTTTTTGCAGAATAGCAATTCTGTCTCCAATAGGCAAATTCTTTTTGTGAATGAGTTTATTATAAAAATCATCCGTTTCCAAGACATTCTCTATCGGCGTTGAAAAAAAACGCAATTCATCTTTGGAATCTGCCATTCTGACACTCTGGAGTTCTGCAAAGATGTTGAAACAGTAAATCATAAACAAACGATTGTTGTCAATTTCCTGTTTGAGAAACTGCATTCGTTGTTTTTCGCGCATCTCTTTTTCTAATGGCAATAAATACACTGCCTTGCGAAATAATAAACTGCCGTAAATATCCTTTACCATTTTTTTAATAACTTCGCGTTCATCAACAGTAAATTGTAATTTTTCAAATAATTCATCCGCCATAGCACTTATTTTATGCATATAAAATAATTGCTTGCCATTTATTTCTTGTTGCGTCTTTTGGCAGTCTTCTTGACAAAACCGAATTTACCCTTCTCGGCAAAATAACCGTGCTTCTCCAATCGCTTCTCCTTCTTGGCAGTAGCGTGTTTTTTGGCACTGACAATGTGTCCCCATTTATTCATAAGCAACTGTGTTTTTCGCAATCCGCCGGGTGTCTTATACGCAGTTCCATTGTGGACTTGAGCGCGAGAACCAATCAAAATTTCGTATTTTTTTCCATCAACATGATAAAATCCATCAGGTTGTCTAAGAGGTTTCTTCATTATATATATTTGTCTAAGAAAAATTTGCTAAAGGAACAATAATGGAAGGTCGCGGTCTCAATTCCAACGGTATTTTGTCCAGTCCCACTACAGTTCGCCGATGCCCCCGCAAATTAGTGGCATTCATAATTTGCGAATACCGCATACTCTGACTAATCATCGGATTATTATTTGCTGTTTGAACTTTGGAATACTGTGCTCTTGGAATGCACAAATCACGCAACTGTTTTATTACAAATACCACCATACTATACATCTCGGCAAGGAAAAAAACACCCCCTACATCTATCACCTCTGCTATTTTATTTCTTTGCAACCACCTTTTTTTTAGCACCTCCCTTCTTTTCTTCTAAAATATGTGCTTCTTGCAATTGTTCTCGGTCCTTCTTGTATTCCATATAAACCTTTTCTAAATCATTCAACTCGTTCATCCACATCTGTTCCAAAGTTGTCCCGACCAATACATCCAAATCGTGTTGTGTTCCGTCGCGCTCCTTGCGCAATCTATCCACATTCTCGATGGTCACCGAATCCATCGGCATTTTCACTAAATATTTGTAATCGCCATCAACACGGTCAAATCCGTCATTCTCCAACATCTTGGTTACTGCATCCGCACTCTTGCGCCTCAAATCAATAGCATCTACCAATGTGCGTTCAATATAACGCGCCTTGTTTGACAATATCATCAATCTGCGTTGCAACTCGTCAACCAAATGAGTTTTGCGTTTTCCATAAGTAGCAAGTCTAACAGGATAATAATCGCGTATCAATTCGTGCACATCCTCAAACTTCTTTAGTTTGCAATTTTCATCAAACATATGAATGTTGGAAGTTTTAATGGTGGTTGTGAGTTTCATCAGTTTTTCTATTGCCTCGGGGTCATTTGCAATCAACTCATCTAATTTTCCTTTGGGAAAAGTCACCACAAAATGCACATTTACTTCTGTGCATAATGACACGAAATCCTTTATGACAGGCGCCACCTTCTTGCCCGTCTTATCGGTTGTCCCGTCCATCATTTCCTCCAACATCTTGGTGTATGCCATCGTCCATCGTCCTACAGGTAATTCGGTGATTTCAATTGTGTCGACGCCGGTGCGCACATATTTGCCCTTTATCAAATATTTGTCCGCCTCAATGCGCTCAATTGTGCCCTTAAATCCTTCATAATATGGAACCAAATCAATAGGCGCACTTCCCTGTATCATCCCTTTAATGTATGAAATTAAATCGGCAGGATTGTAAGGAGGCACCGAGCACGAGAAACCGGTGCCAATGCCCTTAATTCCATTTACCAGCGCAAATGGAATAATCGGCACATAATTCTCAGGTTCGACCATAGTACCATCGTCATTTATGTAGGTTAGAATTGCATCGTCTGCCTCGGGAAATATATGGCGCGTGATTGAATTGAGCATAGTGAAAATGTATCTTTCCGATGCCGAGTCGTCGCCGCCTTGCAATCGTGTCCCAAACTGACCGTTGGGCATCAACAAATTAATATTGTTTGACCCCACAAAGTTTTGCGCCATACCGACGATGGCGCCATTTAAACTTGCCTCGCCGTGATGATATGCACTGTGCTCCGACACATAACCGGAAAACTGCGCCACCTTAATTTCACTTGTAAGACGGCGTTTAAATGCACAAAACAGGATTTTGCGTAAACTGATTTTAAGACCATCAATCGCACAGGGAATAGACCTGCCACAATCATAATTGCTGAAATGAATTAATTCTCTGTCTATGAAATCACAATAGGAAACATTGGGTTTGCTTGTATCCAAAAACGAATCCTTGTTGTATTTTTCAATTAACCAAGTCTTGCGGTCATTTGCGCGCTTGTCATTAAACACCATATCAATATTGTCATCGCTCTTGGTGTCTTCATACACGAAATCCACGGTTTTCTTATTGCTGAAATACTCTTTGAACTCATCCGATTTAGATGTTCCGAGACCCTTGAAATATTTGATTTTCCACGAATCTGTTTCTGCACCCAATCCGGACTTCCAAGTTTGATATTCGCCCTCATTATAAAATGACAATGTGGTTTTGCCCTTGGATGCTCTCAAAATAGGAGTGTTCATAAAGGAAATGAATCCGGGTATGGAAACAAGGGACTTCCATTCGCAATGAAATAGATTGATGCATAATCCCTTGATGTGCGAACCATCCGTATCTTGATCACACAGAATCATTATCTTGCCATATCGCAAATCATTTACTGTTTTGTATTCCTTGCCATTTTCCAAACCCAGAATTTTTTTCAAATCCGTGATTTCCTTGTTGTCCGTGATTTTCTTAAGAGACTCGCCGCGCACATTAAGCAATTTTCCGCGCAACGGATAAATGCCAATTACATTGCGGTCAGCAGATGACAATCCGGACACAATTCCGGACATTGCACTCAACCCCTCACACAGGATTAATGTGCATTCGCTGGAACGCTCGGTTCCACTATAATTGGCATCCATAAAATTCTCTATTCCGCGCACGGTCTTCGTCTTGGCGCCGTCGGTTTTCTTAGCAGCAACGCGACTTTCTTTTGCCTCGGTCAAATTGCACGCCAACTCCATAACTCCCATCTTTGCCACCTTTTCAATAAAGGCGTCACTTACCACACAAGTAGAACCGAATTTGTCGGATGGAGTATTCATAAAATCCTTTGTTTGACTATCAAACGCGGGGTTCTCAATATCGCACCGCAAGAACAATATTAATTGCTCCTTTATTGCCGATGGATTTACTCTCATCTTCTTCTTCTTTTCTATGAAGGCGATGAGTTTTCGCACGATTTGTCCAATTACATATTCCACGTGTTTACCGCCTTTGTAAGTGCAAATACCATTTACAAATGACACCTGTGTGAATTCTTGCGAAGGTGACATAGCAACCGCATATTCCCAACGCGCATCCGTTGATTCATACACTCGTTTGTTTGCACCATCCTTGCTTCCAATATACATATCAATATACTGTTGGAAATTCTTCACAGGAATAGGCGCACCGTTGTATGCAAATTTGAGTTTCTTCTCGCTTTGGTCAGTAACCGCGCAAATGTCATAGGCGCGTTTCTTAAACAACGCCAACATATCATCGGTCAAACAGGGAATTCCAAATCGGGCATAGTCTGGTTTAAAAGACACCTTGGTATATGGTTTTGCGCTTTTGACTTTCGTGATAATAGGTGGTTCAATAACATCCAAGTTCTGTTTGAAATGTTGCACATACTTGAGACCACGAATATGGTCAATGGTTTCCACATACCCTTCCGACGACCAGATTAGAACCAGTTTAAAACCGAATCCATTCTTACCGCCAACAATGCGCTTTTCTTCTTTATCATAATTGGTGGAAGTGCGCAATTCGCCGAATATCATCTGTGGGATATAAACATCATATTCGGGGTGTTTGGCAACATCAATGCCATTGCCATCGTTTTCCATTGTTATAGTTCCGTCGGCAGCAATGTCAATATTGATGTAGGAAACCAGTTTGAGTTGTTTATCATCAGGACTCGCGTTTGATTTTTGAATCATACGGATTACGTGGTCGCGACAATTTACAATACCCTCATCAAATAATTTATACAATCCGGGGATGTATTTAATCTCGCGTGATACAAAACAGGATGATTCTTCGGAATAAATCCATAATGTTTCATCCACTTTTTCTTTAGAACCAATGTAAGTATCGGGATTATCAAGAACGTGTTCTTTGTCGCTCTTTTTTTGATACTGTTTGGAAAGATTAATCTGCTCTTGTGTTTTCTTAGTTGCTGACATTCTGTTATTTAAATAGATATATATTTTTGTGTTCTTCTTTTTGAATTGTTTTTGAAATCAATTTTTTTGACTTTTGTGCATTGGTTGGGTCACTAGAATCTCACATAATAATAATAAGCAGTCCCTGTTAAATTTGGCAATCCAAAAGTAGTTGACCCATCTCCTGCACCATAATTTGTAGAAATTAAATTAAATAATCGGGAATATGTGGTTCTTGAAACCGCAGAACCATTGCAATACAAAAACCCTGCAGGAACAGTGGCGCTCAAATTTTGAATAACTGTGGCAGGGGGCATCATATTAGAAACACTGGATGGATTCATCGTAATATTTCCTGTAATGGAAATATCTTTTGCCACAGAAACATATTCAGCAACATTCATACTTCCATCTATTCGAAAAAGAGGTTTGGTCTTGTCTTGCGGAATGGACTGTATTGTTGAACCAGCACCACTATAAAATCCTTGAACACCATAAACACGATATCCATTTTCTGGGTCCACACCATAATTTTCAGACAATGCAACACAACTGGGTGTTCCTGGACGATAAAATTCCGTGTTTGAAACTGCCACTACAGATGTCCACGAAATGCCATAATCAAATGATTCATAAATAACAATATCACTGAAAAAAGTGCTGGCAGAAAATGTGCGATATGCACCATCTGATGACAATCCGAATGAAAAAGAACCGATTGCTTGATACAATGGCCACGATGTATTAAAAGAAAATGTTGCACCATAATCGGAAGACACAAACATTGCAGCATAAATGTCTTGGAAAAACACAACATATTGTCCATTTGCAGACACTGCAATTTTTCCGCGATTTGTAATTGCATTGTTTGTATAAACCAATGACCAAGTTGCCCCCGAGTTAGTTGATTTATAAATATATTGAGAAATTACAAAATACAAGGTGCTTCCATCTGCTGTCATACAGGAACCAAATAGCACAGAAGTCACACTGTTTCCTGTTATCACATTGCTCACTTTTGTGAACGATGACCCATAATCAGATGAATTGTATATATCCATATAACTGTTTGTGCCATCATAATAAATTCCGAAAAAAGTAACCTTTTGTCCGTTTGATGACATTACAGGATAAAATAATGAATTTCCATTATTTGTGAAATATTTATAAGTGGGGTCTGAATATACATTCGAAAAACTGACTCCATAATTACTTGAAACATAAATTCCATCATATGCATATACTACCGCATATTGTCCTGTTGATGACATTGCAAGATTGCCCTCCCCGCGATATGATGCGCCTCCTTGAGAATTTGTAAAGGTTTGTCCATAATCATTTGAATACTGAATTCCAAAACTGGAATTTCCATAAATGCGAATTTGATATTGCCCTGTTGATGATATTCCAATATTCCAAACATAACTATTTTCTGAAGAAAAACTTTGTCTCAAATATGAAACACCCGTAACCAAAAAATTTCCTTTCACAATTGCATCACCTCTATAATTGATTCCTGTTAAACCTTGAATGTATGCTCTATTCCATTGACTCGGTCCAGTGGGTCCTGTTAATCCGGCAGTTCCCATTTGTCCAGTTGGTCCTGTGGGACCTGTATTATATGATCTGCCATCTACACCGGTAGGTCCTTGAATGCCTGTGGGTCCAGTAGAACCAGTGTTGCCGGTGGGACCCGTGTTGCCAGTTGCACCCGTAAACCCTGTAGGACCTGTGTTGCCTGTTGCGCCCGTATAACCAGTGGGTCCGGTAGAACCTGTAGAACCGGTGTCACCCATTGCGCCTGTATCACCAGTGTAACCGGTGTCACCCATTGCGCCTGTATCACCAGTGTAACCAGTCGGACCTGTAGAACCAGTGTCACCCATTGCACCTGTATCACCTGTGGGACCCGTGTAACCAGTGTCACCCATTGCACCTGTATCACCTGTGTAACCAGTCGGACCCGTGTAACCAGTGTCACCCATTGCGCCTGTATCACCTGTGTAACCAGTGTCTCCAGTGTCACCCATTGCACCTGTATCACCTGTAGGACCCGTGTAACCAGTGTCACCCATTGCGCCTGTATCACCTGTAGGACCCGTGTAACCAGTGTCACCCATTGCGCCTGTATCACCCATTGCACCAGTCGGACCTGTATCACCTGTAGGACCCGCATCTCCAGTGTAACCAGTATAACCAGTGTCACCCATTGCGCCTGCATCACCAGTCGGACCTGTATCACCCATTGCACCAGAAATGCCGTCCGCACCGGTTGGACCAATTATATCAGTTATACTTAAAATTGTGGTTCCGCCTATTATAAGTGCACCATCTAATAATATATTTCCACTCACATAGATTCCTCTATTGAATGAGGCATCAGACCCAACTGCCAAGTTGGCATTTAATGAAATATCCTTGTTGTTGTCAAAGGAACTGAATAAAACACCATTGGTATATAAATTCCCTGTAAGATTGATATTACCTTCCACATCAATGCAATAAGAGGCATCCGCAGATTTTCCTACACCAATATTAGTGCCCACATAGATTCCTCTATTGAACGAGGCATCATTGGCAACACACAATCGAGAATTTAAAGATGCATCTCCGCTACTAATTATTGTGCCTGTAAATGAAGGAGAATTTGCGGGCGCTTTTGACGACAAATTATTGTTTAATTCAGTATTAATAATGGACCCCCCGATAGAGACATTGGAATTGAAGGAGGAATCATTTAAAACAGTTAATAGTCCTGCAATATTCACATTGTCATACATATTGGTTGATTTAAGAATGGCAACACTTCCCCCAAAATAACTATTTCCGTGCACGACCATATCACCCGAAGAATTATAGATTCCCGTGTATGAACCATCGGATGTTCCAGTTAAACCGGTAAATGTTCCACTAATCCATTGTGATTGACCGGTTGGACCCGTAAAACCTTGGGGACCTCGGTCACCTTGCGGACCAATATCACCTTTTGGACCTTTAATATTTCCAATATTTCCCCAACTGGTGGGGTCCACTGCATAATCGGCATTTACGACAGTTGATACCCACATAGATTCACCAATCACATAGGAATCCCCCACTGCATTAACATTTGGCAGTTCAGCAGGAGAATTCACAGCACCCATTAAATGTAGTGTTCCTGGATTTACGCCGCCAATTAAAGAACCTGCCGGCATTGACAATTTTCCATCACTTGAAGAAATTGTTGCATCTCCTACATAGATTGTTGAATTTGATACATGAATGGTTTTGACCCACATCTCATTGAATCTCGCACCTGTGTTTCCAATATTCACAAAATCATATGAAAAAGGCAAAATATCATCATAAAATACACCACTGAAATAACCAGTTGGTCCAGTAATTCCTGTTGGACCCGTGTAACCAGTGTAACCAGTATCGCCGGTGGGACCCGTGTCACCTGTTGCGCCAGTATTTGTTGCCAATCCAGATATTCCTGTAGGACCTGTGTAACCAGTGTATCCGGTAGGACCAGTGGAACCAGTAGAACCGGTGGGACCAGTAGAACCGGTGGAACCAGTGGAACCGGTGTTGCCTGTGTAACCAGTAGGACCAGTGGAACCGGTTGGACCAGTTGAACCAGTGTCTCCAGTAGGACCAGTGGAACCGGTGGGACCAGTGGGACCCGTGTAACCAGTGTAACCGGTGGGACCAGTATCACTAGAGGGACCAGTGCAACCGGTGGGACCAGTGGGACCCGTGTAACCAGTGTAACCGGTTGGACCAGTATCACTAGAGGGACCAGTGCAACCAGTAGGACCAGTGTAACCAGTTCTACCTGTATAACCGGTTGGTCCAGTATTGCCGGTGAACCCGGTATATCCAGTATGACCAGTTCTGCCGGTGGGTCCAGTTGGTCCGGTGGGTCCAGTAGGACCAGTATAACCAGTATCACCTTGAGGACCCGGATTACCTTGTGCACCAATATTTCCCTGTATGCCCTGGATTCCAGTAGGTCCTGTTACACCAGTGTGCCCAGTGTATTCAAAATATCCGGTGGGACCCATTTCGCCAGTATAACCAGTGGGACCAGTGTCTCCTTTCAATCCAGTATTGCCAGTATTACCTGTGGGACCAATTTTTCCAGTCATACCTGTAGGACCTGTAGGACCAATTCTTCCTATATATCCGGTAGGTCCCGTAATTCCAGTGTGACCGGTATCTCCCTTGGAACCTTTTTCACCAGTATGACCTCTTTGTCCGGTGGGACCAGTAGGACCAGTGGCACCAGTGCGACCAGTGGGACCAGTGGAACCAGTAGGACCAGTAGCGCCAGTAGGACCAGTGGCACCAGTAGGACCCGTGTTTCCAGTATGACCAGTGTAACCAGTGTAACCCGTGTATTCAAAATATCCAGTGGGACCCATTTCACCAGTATCACCCTTGGTTCCTTGTATTCCAACAGGACCAATGCGACCAGTGGGACCAGTAATGCCGGTATAACCCGTGTAACCGGTGGGTCCAGTGGCACCTGTATGACCCGTGTAACCGGTAGGTCCAGTGGCACCTGTGTCACCATTGTCACCCCGGGGTCCTTTGATTTCGCCAACATCCACCCATCCTCCGTTTGTTGAAATATTTGCATCAACACGGGTTGACACCCACAAATGTGTATTAATGATATAACTATCTCCTACAGAACTGGTTGTGGGCAATTGCGATGTGCTAGATAGAGAACCAGTGATTACTATGGTTCCCGGATTAACACCGCCAATTAAAGAACCGCTCGGCAATGACAATTTTCCATCATTAGAAGAAATCGCAGCATCTCCTACATAAATAGTAGAATCAGATGTAAAAATGGTTTTAACCCACAATTCATTAAATCGCAAACTTTCACTTCCGATATTTATAGTATCGTGTTGTTGCGGAATAATATTTTCACTAACAATTCCACTAAAATTTCCTCCAGAACCGGAGTTCTCTATTGCCTTTAAAGTTAAATTCATATTTGCATTAAGTGTTTCTCTTGCTTTTGGAACATTTGAATTCATACTGTGCTAATATATATTATTTATCTATATGAATATTTTGTGAGAGGAACGAGGGGGATTTACCCCTATTTTTTTTTGGGTGCAAATTTCAATATATCAACGGCATCATTTTTTGTCAGTGGGAATTCGTTCAAACCATACAATTCGCCCAAAACCAACCACTCAAATAATCCGCCTATATAGACAAAAGCATCAAATCCCAAATCACACAACTGCTTGTATCTTTTCATTACTTTTGGAAAATCATCCGTGTTTCTTCCGTAAATTACAACCCAAATTGACCCTTGTTTTGATGCCGACAATAGAGAATTCAACATTTTGATTTCATTCTCTATTGTTAAGGTCCCTTTTATTAATATGTTTTGGTCTGTTTCGTCCATCACATGAATTAATATCATCGACCCCTCTTTTATATTATCAAAATTCACTGTTTTAATTTGCGACTCTGCATTTCCCATTTTTATAATACTGTGGCGTCTAAACTCTATTTCTAATTTTCAAAATATACTTAAAATTATAATTCTTGTTATTATAGTTAAAATGTCTTGTCCAATTTGCATATCAAATTATAATAAAGGAAATAAAACAGAAGTCAAATGCTATTTTGATGATTGCAATTATTCATCGTGCAAAGAATGTATTCGCACTTATTTGACTGGAACAACCCACGAACCACACTGTATGAAATGCCGCAAAAAATGGAGTCTAGAATTCACAAAGGCATCATTAAATGCGTCGTTTATTCAAAAAGAATATAAACAACATCGCAAAACCATATTGACAGACCGCGTCATTTCTCAAATACAGGAATATTATCCAGATGCGGTTTTGCTTAGTCAGAGACGCAAAAACGAACTTGAAATTCGCAAAATAGAAGAGGAAGTGAATGAACTCCGACACCAAATACGCGACAAATACAATTTGATAGACCGCATACGAAATGGCACCGGAAAAAACAATGAACAGAATGAATATCGCAAATTTGTGATGCCGTGTCAAACAACTGGTTGCAGAGGTATGCTTTCTAGCGCATACAAATGTGCCCTGTGTGAAAAATACACTTGTTCTAAATGTTTGGAATCAATAGAGGGAAATAAAGATGACCATCATTGTGTTCAAGAAAATATTGACACTGCTGAAGAAATTCGCAAAAACACGAAACCGTGTCCCTCGTGCGGGTCTCGCATTAGTAAGATTGATGGGTGCTTTGCTGAAAATACACCAATATTATTGTGGAATGGAAAAGTGAAAATGTCTCAAGACATAGAAGTTGGCGATGTATTAATTGGCGATGATGGAAATGAAAGAATAGTTGAAGAAGTGTGTAGTGGTCAAGATGACCTTTATGAAATTCAACAAAACAATGGAAATTCATATGTAGTAAATTCTAAACACACACTTGTTTTGCAACAATGTGGCAAAAGTGAAATGGTCTATATGACAGTTGATGAATATATGCAATTATCGCAAACAATGAAAAACAATTTGTATGGATTTAAAAGTCGCAATGGAATTAATTATGAAAAACAAGATGTTGAAATGGACCCTTATTTGCTTGGATTGTGGATTGGAGATGGTACACACACAAATTCTGTAATTGCATCAAATGATGATGAAATAAAAGAATATATAAATAATTGGTGTGCAAACAATGATTCAGAATTGGTGCAAGAATCAAAATACAAATTGAGAATTAGAAGAAAAGGGTATAGTTTTGGAAAAGAAGCACTTTGCAGTGAAAAATATAAAAATAATATAGAGCACAACTCAAGTTTGTTTCGGGCAAATTCATCTTCAGTAGATATTTTAAATAAATGCAAAAGAACAAATCCATTCACAGATTTATTAAAAAAATATAATTTAATTGGAAATAAACATATACCAAATGAATATTTATTCAATGATAGAGAAACACGTCTAAAACTTCTTGCAGGAATAATTGACACTGATGGACATGTTTCAAAAGAAAGTAAGGGAAAACGCATATGCATTATTCAAACAGGCACACAAATATCTGAGCAAATAATTTATTTGGCAAAATCACTTGGATTTTTAGTAAATCATAGAATTAGAGAAAGAAATAATTGTGTAATATTTAATTATGAACCCAAAGATTATAAAGATCAATATGTCATAAATATTTCTGGTGAAAAACTTGAAGAAATACCTACAATTTTGCCTAGAAAGAAATGCGCAAATTCTTCACCAAATAAGGATTACTTCAAAACACAAATCACAGTTAAAAAAGTGGGGTTTGGAAATTATTATGGATGGAATGTAAATGACAACCACAGATTCATACTTAGTGATTTCACTGTTGTAAAAAATTGCGACCAGATGTGGTGCATTGAA
>JACCDO011626017.1_pt1 | contig 29736 bp, 24 predicted proteins | sample 7446101 | NCBI WGS metagenome assembly JACCDO01 (sample SAMN15323440, study PRJNA562643) | freshwater metagenome | isolation source: river surface water | place: USA:Blue River Watershed | collected 2017-08-16
ATTACAGTTCCAGCAAACGTTGCTATTGTTGGTGACAATCAGCGAACAACAATTGTGGAGCCCGCCCCCGGTTTAAGCTCGGATGGCGTTACTCCAAATAGTCAGCAGTCCATGTGGCTGTTGAGCAACGGCTCCATCTTGAACAAGATGACGTTCATTGGTATGACTGGCTGGGTGCCCGGTTCTACTCCTGAGAATATTACTACCTCCACAATCAAAGGTGCTGTTGTTCGATTCAACCCAGCCTCTCCTGTTACAACAAAATCACCGTATGTTTTGGAGTGCTCGGCGATTGGTTCTGGCTGTATCGGCGCTTTGATTGACGGCTCTGCCCACTCTAGCGGCGCAAAGACAATGCTCTTCCACGGCTACACCGTAATTTCAGATAATGGTGTCGGCTTCTGGGTAAAAGACGGCGGCAAGGCCGAGATCGTTTCTTGCTTTACGTACTACTGCTACTTTGGCTACACCGCTTCCGGCGGCGGCTTTATTCGTTCGCTTAACGGAAACAACAGCTATGGTACATGGGGCGCAACTGCTAGGGGGTTTGACGCGTCAGAATCTGCAGTTACCGGAACTGTACTTGGTCGCCAACTTGCGTTTACCTACGGCTCCGGTTCTTTTAACGTCGGCGATACGTTGACATCCAGCGCTGGTGGCACTGCCGTAATTACCAATGTTCAATATTCGTCAAATAAAGTTTACGTTCGCGATATAACGGGAACATTTGCTGCTGGTAATACATTGACTACATCAAGTGGCGGCACTGGTGCTGTTAATGCGGGTGCTATGTCTGACCAAAGCGGATTTGTTTTGGTACTAAACAATTTGACAGCCTTGCCAAAACCCGGGGCCAGTATCAGCCTCGCTGGCGACACCTATTCTTATGTTGTTCAAACTACAACCGGTACATACACGAACGCTTCGAGTGAAATTGTTGTAGTCCTCGCCCAAGAAAAAGGAATCGGTAGCCCCTCTGGCACAGTTGCTACGATTCGTTATGTTTACTCGCAAATTCGTTTGACGGGTCATGACTTCCTGTCTATTGGAACAGGTGGTACAACAACTACTAATTACCCCAACACACCTACCCAACCGGCGGCTCCGGGTAACGAGACCGATGAAGCTTTCCCCGGCCGTGTCTACTACGTATCTACGGATCAAGACGGTAACTTCCGCGTTGGTGAGTATTTCCGCATTGACCAAGCAACCGGTAAGGCAACCCTGAATGCTAGCGCGTTCGATTTGAGCGGCTTGTCTAGTTTGAGGCTCGGATCAATTGGAGCGCAGCTTGGTGAGACTATTAACGAGTTCTCTAGCGACATAACCATGAGCGGCAATAGCAATTTTGCTTTGCCAACTGAGTACGCTGTTAAGAGTTATGTTGATAGCACAACAGTAGCTAAAGCTGGCGGCACCATGACAGGCGCACTTACCTTAAGCGGTGCACCTACCAGTGATCTCCATGCTGCAACAAAGCTGTACGCTGACAACGCTGCGTCTTCAAAACAAGATGCCTTGGTTTCTGGCGTAAACATTAAGACTATCAACGCAACTTCCCTGCTTGGTTCTGGCGACATTACTATTGCCGCCGGTGGTGCAGCGCCCATAGCTAAAGGTACGATTAACCTTGCTACGTATTTTCCAGATGTTACCTGGCAAAACACTAATACCAATTCATATGGCTGGTTAATCCAACGCACTTATAATGTAGCGTCGGGAGTTGCTCAGTTTGCGCTAGTTCAAGGTGGATATAGAGCAACTAATCAGGGTGGTAACTCAGGTACTGTGTTTCCGTTCCAGATAGCTGCAGATAATTCCTTTGTCGCGGGCACTCCAGTTCGCATGTGGTCAAACACAAGCAGCCCTTCCGATTTTTCTACCTGTTCAATAATCACGGACAACCAATCTGGCGGTTTCCACTATAGCGGCAATATCCCTTGGCCGGGTAATTCATCTCACATCATGGGCTGGGGTACTGGTCTGCTAAACGCAAACAATACCGCTAGCACATTTACTAACTCTGGAACACAGCAGTATCAAGGTATTCACGATCACAACGGACAATACTTCGGGCTGCCTGACTCGGATGGTTGGGGCTGGTACGGCTGTAATAACGGTTACGCGAGCGGTGATAGCGTTACCAGAATTCACGCGATCGACTATTCAAACCCTAACAGCCCTAGTGTAAGCGTTCAGAATCCGAGTGCTAACACTTCTACAAGCCCTGTAATGCAGTTTATTTTGCAGGAAAATAGTACAACCGCTAATACGGCGATCTCGGGGTCTTGCCACTGGCGCGATGGTAGTAACTACGTTAGAGCTCGAGTGTTTAACACAACCGCGTCTACATATACTGATTACAACAGCGCCCAAAACTGGAGCGAGGCCTATGTTTCTGGACAGTACTACGGTTTTGCGTTATCCAACGGAAACGTGATTGTTTACCACGGCCCGGGCAACACATGGGTGTATTCCTCATACTCTAGCAGAACAAATGTTTCTGTAAGCTCACCATTCCAAAATCCTGATTGGCTCGGAGCTTGTTTTGTGCCTGATGGCACTAACAGCTGGCTTGTTTTAAGTAGTGCCAGCTCTAACGCGCCCTTTTTGCAGAAGTGGACGATTAACCAGTCTACGTACGAATGGACAATGAACTGGGAATCTGATGCCCCGCTGGTTTTAGGTACGTCTTCTTATTTGAAGCTAAACAAATTACCAAACAGCCGATTGATGGTAGGCTTTAGAGATTCTTATGGTATTTTTAAATACTGGATTTTTAACCGTTCACAGTTCCCCGCTTAAGGATTAGACATGACTACATTTGCCACACTGGCGGAACTGCGAACCGCCAGAAACCAAAAGCTCAAGGATACGGATTTCTTGATGACTCCAGATATCCCCCTTACAGCAGAAGAAAAGATAACGGTCATAACCTACCGCCAAGCTTTGCGGGATTTACCAGCGGCATTTACGGAGGAAACAGTTTCGGAAGCTGTCTTCCCTATCTTGGCCGGTGAGACAATTACAAAACTTTTGGCGTAACACTTGTGGCTCTAAGAGACGCAATTAAAGCTAAACACGACGCTGCGGAGGCTCACCCCTTCACAGCGTTGCTGTTATCTGGCCGTATCTCCGAACAGAAGTACGGCGAATTGTTATTCAACATGACGGCAATTTATGCCGCTCTGGAAAGCCGGATGCGTCAGATCGGTACGTTCAACGACACCCCTGAGATGTTCCGAGCCGAGATCATGGCTCAGGACTTGGATGAGTTAGGTATCGACGTCATGACTATCCACCAGCCAACTCTTGACTGCCTCGACCGCATCGAAGAGGTTTCTGACCATGACTTGATGGCGTACTTCTACCTCTACCACATGGCTGACATGTACGGCGGGCAGATGATTAAGAAGCACATCCCCGGTAGCGGCAAACGATTTGAGTTTGAAAACCGACCCGCCCTGATCGCCAAGATCAGAGAACACTTAACAGACGATCTGGCTGACGAGGCCAATCGTGCATTTGGTTACACGCTGGAGCTATTTGATGAACTCGTCGCCCAGCCCAATTCTCTCCCAGCTTGAAGATTTTGCGACGTGGCTTATTAGCCACTTAAACAAATACGAAGCTTATGACGAAGGGCACAACTTCCCTTGGGAAAACCACCTTTGGCGCAGCAAGACTTTCCGTAGGGCACACCTAGATATAGTCGACGCACGAGAAACCAGCCGTCTCTACATGATGCACTTGTGTATCTTCCCCCATACAGACGATCCAGCCCCTGTATTCGGGTTTGACCTAATTGCTGGCCCCACCAAAGTCACCGGCGCGTTCCACGACTTCAGTCCAATACAGGGCGGTACAGTGCTTGACGGCTGGTTTGCTGACCAAACGGCAGTTCTGGAATGGTCTAAGGAGCGTACGCTTCCGCCGTGGGCTAAAGAGATTTTTAGTCCAAGCATGATTGCGGCGGGCAACATCCAAGACCCTGAGGAGCTGAGTGTCCTTATTGATACAGCAAAAGCAAACCTTTTGCATTACTTACGTTGCATAGGTGAGCGTGGTATAGAAGATTTTTCCCCGCAACAAAACAAGTATTGCTACAATCAAAAACAGAATCCCCACACACCCAGAGTCATGGCGGCTTTGGGGTTCGAACCGGAGGTAGTGCATGACTTCATTCAGAGGTGTTTGTTTCCGGAGGTTTGAAGAGTGGCTAGATTGCTACCAAGAGATTCTCGCCGCACTGGCTGAGGCGTACTAACTTTAACCCGCAGCAAAATCATGTCTACCGATCCACACTCCAGTGTTGCTAACACCATCGCCGAAAGAGCCGCTACAGCAGCAACTTATGGCGGTTCAGCAAGCGCAGTTTTCTTTGGACTTAATGCGGCCGAGTTTGCGGCTGTTGCCGGCGTCGCCATAGCCTTTGCTGGTTTCCTCGCTAATGTTTGGTTTAAGCATCAGCATCTCAAGCTGGCTCGAGAACAAGCGGTAGCTAGAAAACTAGATTCAGACGCAGAATAACTATGGGCTGCCCGTGAAATGGTTCGCGGCGTTTCTATTAGTTGTTAGTGTTGGCACGGAGTACCGATGTGTACGCTGGGCGTGGTCTGGTGACGTATACAACCGCAAGGTAGTTTGCCTTGAGTGGAAGAAAGTGGAAAGAAAATGATTGATCCAGTAACCGCACTAGCAGGAATACAGTCGGCTATCTCGATGGTCAAGAAGGCATCAAAAGTTGCCAATGACCTAGGATCACTAGCGCCGATGATTGGCAAGATGTTCGACGCAAAGTCCGTCGCAACAAAAGCCATGCTTCAGGCCAAGCGTGAGAAAAAAGGTTCCAACATGGGAACCGCGCTTCAGATTGAGATGGCGCTAGAGCAAGCTCGCGCATTTGAAGAGGAGCTAAAAATGCTCTTCATGCAGACCGGCAAGATTGACGTCTGGAACAAGATCAAAGCTCGTCAGGCTGAGATGGACAGGGACGATGCTAAAGAGATGGCCGCTCTGAAAGCAGCGGAGAAAAAAGCCAAAGAAAAAGAAGCAGAGATGCAGGAGTGGGCAATAGCAATTGCCGCTATTTTCTTTGTTCTGTTTTTAGTGTTTGTCGGCGTCAACGAAATGATGGACTACTGCCAGCAAACTAAACAGTGCGGCGGTTCTAGACGATGAACCGGTATCAGAAGGATTTCGATCTATTCTGCAAAATTATGTGCTACGGCTGGGCGGCGTGGTGGTTTCTAGGGTTTTTACGTTTTCTACCTGATGATTTGTCGGACAAGATTGTTAAGCTTTTATTGGGAAAGATTGGGCTATGAAAATCTCAACGTATCAAAGCAATGCTCAGATGCTGAAAGAAACACAGCGAGTGTTGCGCCAGCAGCACCTCCAAACTCTACAGAAGATGAATCTGCAAGAAGACTATCGCAAGAAAGTCGAGAACATCAAGGCCCAGTGGGTCAAACCTAACTCCGTGGATGTGTACGCATGAAATACTTACTGCTACTATTCTTACTTGTCGGCTGCGAAGATCGTTACCGGTACAAGTGCCAAAATCCGGATCACTTCCATGCTGAGGAGTGCCAGAAACCTAAGTGCTTGTTTACTCAGCAATGCCCAGAGTATCTTGTAGCCCCTATCTTGGAGAAGAAAGTTAATGACGTCCAGCCCGAAACCAAACCTAACAACTGAAGAGTTCGAAGTCCGCGTTTGGGGCTTTGTGGTCATTGTGGTGACCTGCATATTGTGCTTCATTGTTATTGCGCTGCTCTACTCTGTGACGTTCGTCACACAGCCTATCAAGAGTATGGCCCCGATTGACCAAGCCTACACCAAGATGCTGAACGACATTGTGTTGTTGATAGTAGGTGGTATCGGCGGCGTGATGACAAAGAGAGCAGCAGGTGCAGCAGCAAAGGCTTTTGGAGCTCCACAACCCCCAATGCAACCTATGTGTCAGCCGATGATGGGCGGTATGAGTGCTGCGTACGGCATGCCAAACAGCAACTACGCTCCTCCGCAATCTGCGTATGGTTTGCCTTCACAGCCGTTTGGTGCAATGCCTGTTTGGAAGAATCCAGAACTCGATGAGTCATGGACACCCGGCCCACCCCCGACCACACCTCCCGAGCATATGGAGCCCGACGAGGATCGTGAAGAGATTGCAGCAGCCCGTAAGGAGTCTGAATAATGTTACCCATCCCGCTCCCTTGGTTAATTGTTGGTGTTCTTGTATCTTTGTTTGGTACTTACCGCGTTGGCCATCACTACGGGTGGTTGGAGCGGGATGGTGATATGAAACTTGCCATTGCTAAGAAAAACGAAGAAGCTAGGGCGCTAGAAAAAACCATGGCTTCTAAATTAGCTGACAACGAAACTCAACTCAGAAAGGCACAAGATGAAATTGCAAAAAAACAGTCTGCTATGCATGAGCTTGCTCGCACTGGTCGGTTGCGCCTCCCCGCCCCAAGTTGTCCACAAGCCAGCGCAAGTACCCCCGCTCCCGCAGGAGATATTCAACCCATCCAACCCGAGCAAAGCGAATCTGAGCGAGCGCTTATATCAGCTCTTATCGACATCGCAGCCGACGGGGATAAAGCCGTCAACCAGCTCAACGCCTGCGTTGGGGCTTACAACGAAGTAAGGGATTTGATAAATGGTCAATAGCCAACAACTCCAGCAGATGCATATCGACCCCTCTTTGGCAGATGCGTTTAACGAAACCTTTGAGCGCTTTGGCATTCTTACGCCTTTGCAGCAAGCAAGCTGGATCGGTCAGTGCGGCCACGAGTGCGGCAACTTTAGGATCATGGAAGAGAACTTGAACTACAGAGCGGCTACGCTTTTGAAGTTGTTTCCAAAGACGCCTAAACGTGCGTGGGGGTTTACTCCAGAGGAAGCTGCTGCCTATGAGAAGCAGCCACGTAAGATTGCCAACAGAATTTACAGCAACCGTATGGGCAACCGAGATGAGGCTTCGGGGGATGGTTGGCGGTTCCGTGGCTCCGGATTTCTTCAGCTGACCGGTCATAGCAACTTCTACCACGCAGGGCAAGCGCTCGGCGCAGACTTCGTTATGGAGCCTGAACTTGTGCGCACTCCCAGATACGCTGCTCAAACGGCGGGCTGGTTTTGGCAAACACACAAGTTAAATCAACATGCAGATGGGCGCGACTTTGTTACCATGACTAAAAGGATCAACGGCGGCACGATTGGCCTTGACGACCGCATTAAACATATCAACCAAGCCCTAGCTGTACTTGGCGGTTAACACTACAATACTTACAGCATAGACGCAAGGAAGACCCGATATGGCTGTACTGCAAATCAAATCATTCGGTGGGATTTCGCCCAAGGTTCCACCACGCTACTTACAAGACAGCCAAGCTCAAGCGGCGACTAATAGTGTTGTATTTAGTGGGGCGCTAACCCCCTTGCAAGATGTGGGTGCCGCAGTCACAACGTTGACTAAATCTGGTACGCCTAAAACCATATATCGCTTTGGGCAAGACACACCTTCGGATTCCGAGTACTGGTTTCACTGGACAACAGACGTCAATGTTTGCCGTGGGCAGATTTCCGGCGACACCTCTGAGTGGACATTCTTTACAGGTGACGGCGCTCCTAAAGCTACGTACTCCTCGATTGCTTTATCTGGTTCAAACTACCCTGCTGTATCTCGCCCACTTGGGCTCCCTAATCCTGACCTAGCTTTAGCTGTAACTGCTAATGCGGTAACAGGTACTGGGCATCCAGCAACCGTGACTTTAACAGCAGGGCATATTGCCATGCTGACTACCACCTATGGTTTGCAAGGCTCTATCGGTGGAAATGTAGATGCTGATTACGTCACTGTCACACTTACTAGCCCAATCACATCAACCTCTGTTGCGACCGCAGTTAACGCTTTGCCAAATGTGAGCGCCGTGGAGTCTGCTGGAGCAGTAGTTATTACAACTGACGCTACTGGGGAAAGCGCCAATCTGTATGTTAGATTCCGCACCCTTACAAATGCGTCCTATACTGTGTTTTCAGACAGGGGTTATTCTGATGCCCCGAGCTCAGTTGAAACTCGTGTTTATGCTTGGACTTGGGTAAACAAAGAATCTGGTTATGAATTTGAGTCCGGCCCATCGCCTGCTTCTAATCCAATAGAGGTTTATGGATCACAGACCGTCTCTCTTACTGGACGCGCGTCCGTGCCCTCGGGGTATGTCGTAACCCACTGGCGCTTGTACCGCTCTGTGTCCGGTACGTACTTGTTTGTCAATGAGCTTCCTATCTCTCAGACTACATACACGGATAATGTCTTGGCTGAAAGCTTAGGCGAAGAAATGCCGTCCATGACATGGTCGCCTCCCCCAGCAGCATTGCAAGGACTGACCAATTTACCTAATGGCGTAATGGCTGGGTTTGTCGGTCGAGATGTGTACTTCTGCGATCCTTACCACCCGCATGCTTGGCCAGAAAACTACGTTCAATCTCTCGACTACCCTGTGGTCGGTCTTGGGCGCATGGATACCACTCTGGCTGTGCTGACTACTGGCACGCCATACTTCTTGCAAGGTAGCCATCCAGATTCCATCGTCGTTGTTAAATCTGACCTTGAGCAGTCTTGCTCGTCTAAGCGAAGTATTGTTAGCACCAATGGCGTGGTTATGTACTCGAGTCCTGATGGATTAGTTATGCTGTCTCCCGGGGGCTCAAAGCTGGTTACAGAGCAGTTCTTTACCCGCGCGCAGTGGCAAGAATACTTTGGCCCCGAGTCTATTATTGGGTATTCACATGACATGAAGTATGTCGGCTTTTACAACAACGGCACAACCAGTGGTGGGTTTATCTTTGATCCAACATCAGGCCAGTTTGTGATGCACGATATCTATGCTACAGCTGGGTACTCTGATCTGCGCCGCGACAAGTTGTTTTTGGCGTTCTCCGATCGCTCAGTTAAACCGTGGCTGGCAGGCGGGAACAAAAGCTACGTCTGGAAATCAAAACGCTTCACACTGCCTCGTGTTACGGGCTTCTCTTGCGCACAGCTTGAGGCGGAGACGTACCCTGTTACAGCCAAGTTCTATTCAGATGGCGTGCTAATCCATACTCAAACTGTTACTAGCCGCCTCCCGTTCCGGCTACCTGTTAGTCCCGGTCGTGATTGGGAAGTGCAGTTTGAAGGCTCGTCAGAGGTATTCTCTTTTGCAATTGCGCAGTCTATGGAGGAGCTGGCAGGTGTCTAATAAACTCCCAACAGTAACGTCGGATATCCCTCGCGACCTGCGAACTTTCATTGATCGTCTTCGCGAGGTTATTAGCGGAAACGGCACCGATCGCTTTGTTACCGCACAAGATTTAATCAGTGGAGGTCTTGCTGGAGCAGGCACGAACGGTACATTGATACCGATTAAAAAAGGCGTTATTGCTCCACCGCCAGCCCCTACGAATCTGACTACTACTGGAAGTGTTAACGCCGTATTTGTTGAGTGGGATAACCCCACCTACTACGGCCATGACTACACCGAGGTGTATAGCGGCGGGACAGACGTTATTGGCGATGCAGTTCTATTAGGGTTTACCCCCGGAGTTAACTACGTTGATACGATTGGCCCGCAACAGTCGCGTTACTACTGGGCTAGGTTTATCAATACGGAGGGCACAGCTGGGCCTTTCAATGCCGTCAACGGGACGCTTGGTCGAACTGGCGTTGAAGTTGAGCACATGCTTGAGGTGCTTACGGGCTCAATCACCGAAACGCAACTGTATGCAGACCTCGGCGCTCGCATTGATCTTATCGACGGTTCGTCCAGTTTAGCTGGGTCTGTAAACGCTCGAGTTCAAGCTGAAGCTACCGCCCGCGCCAACGCTATTCTTGACGAGGCAGCTGCCAGAAACGCGGCTATTCTTGTTGAAACAAATGCTCGCGCGCAAGCAATCTTAAATGAAGCTAATGCTCGCGGTGCGGCTATTACTTCTGAAGCGACTGCTAGACAAAGCGCTGACGCTTCCTTGGCGAGTCAAATCACAACGATTACGGCTTCGGTTTCCGGAAACGCTGCCGCCATTCAGCAGGAAGCTACCACTAGAGCAAACGCGGATAGCGCTGAAGCCGCCCTTCGAGTTGCCCTCGCCTCAAGAGTAACTGACACTGAGACTGGTTTAACTGCGGCGCAAGCGGCTATTACAACTGAAGCTACAACTAGAACTACCGCTGATACAGCTTTAGCTTCTCAGATTACGGCGTTGACTTCTACTGTTGGTGCAAACACTGCTGCCATTACTACTGAATCGACTGCTCGAGCTGACGCAGACTCAGCGCTGTCCCAGCAGATCACAACTCTGACGGCAACGACTGCGGCAAATACTGCCGCTATTCAATCGGAGGCTACTACCCGGGCCAACGCTGACAGTGCAGAAGCTACCGCACGGCAAACTCTTGCCGCTCGCGTTACAGATGCAGAGACAGATATTACAGCCGCTCAGTCAGCAATTACGACAGAAGCAAGCACGCGTGCTACGGCGGACTCTGCGTTGTCTTCACAAATAACTGCGTTGACGGCTACTGTTGGCACCAATACTGCGGCTATTACAACTGAATCGACTACCAGAGCCAATGCGGACTCTGCGTTGTCTTCTCAAATTACTGCGCTGACTTCTACGGTTAATACAAACACCGCAGCAATTTCTACCGAGGCAACTACTCGAGCCAATGCCGATTCGTCTTTGTCATCGCAGATTTCAACTGTGTCAGCTTCGGCTGGCGCTAACACTACAGCCATTCAGCAAGAGGCAACAACACGCGCTTCAGAAACTGGGAATTTGTTTTCCAAATACACAGTCAAGATTGATACTAATGGCTATGTATCTGGTTTTGGTCTAGCCAGCACAGCAAACAACGCTACGCCTTTTAGTGATTTCATTATTCGTGCTGATCGATTTTCTATCTCTAGCCCTAGCGGCCCGGGCATCTCCCCAGTAACACCTTTCATTGTCACAACTTCGCCACAAGTTATCGACGGCACGACTGTCCCTGCCGGTGTCTACATTGACGGCGCGTATATCAAAGGCGGGACAATTAAAGGCTCAGCTATCGAAGCTGGCACGATTACCGGCACTAAGCTGATTGACGTATCTGCTAACAAGATCACTGGCGCAGCACTGGCCGCTACTAGTTACATTGAAAGTGCAGCCTATATTGCTGGTACTCAGGGCTGGAAGATTCACGCCAACGGGACGGCAGAATTTGCCGCAGCTTCTATTCGCGGGCAACTGACTGCGTCACAGATTGATACTCGTGGGCTGACTATTAAAGACGCCAACGGCACGGTTTTGTTCGGCTCCGGCTATCCGCTTAGCTACTCCAGCATTACAGGAACTCCTAGCCTCGGCTCACTAGCGTATTTAAATAGTGTTAGCGCCAGTAACGTGTCGGGCCTCGGCACGTTGGCTACGCAAAGTTCGGTCAACTGGAATACGCAGATTTCCAACATACCCGGTTTTGGCAACTTTGCATTCTTGAGTACTATTACGAGCGCTAATATTAGTACGTACATTGCAGGAACAGCTATTGGAACTGCTTACATTGCCAATGGCGCTATTACTAGCGCCAAAATTCTAGACGGTGAAGTAACCAATGCAAAGATTGGCGGTGCTATCCAATCTACAAACTACTCAGCGGGTTCTTCTGGTTGGAAGATTGATAAAGCAGGCAGTGCGGAGTTTAACGACATTACAGTTCGCTCCGGTCAGGTTATTGGCGCGTTGATGACCGCCTCAAAAATCAACTCTTACGTTGGTTTATACGTACAAATTAGCGCCTCGACTCCTATTAGTACAACAAACGGGCCGTACTACCTAAACGGCGATACTAACGTTCCGCAGTACCTTATCTATCAATCCACCATGCCCGCCCCTGCAACTGCTGCTCACAAAATTGCAGCAATTGTTAACGTTCAAGCTTTAGCGAGTAACACTACAAAAGACTTGGCCGTGCTTGTTTTAGTTAATGCGTATATTTCTGGCCAGAATATTTATGCTTCTGAGCAAATTGCGTACAACACTAACTCTGGAACTTATGGTATTTGTACTAATGCTTCTGGCGTGACTACAAACACTTATTCAACCGCTGTCCCCTGCATGGTTTTTGTAGGCGGATTTAACTGTGCTTTCACAATTCAAACCATTGACGGTTTAGCATGGGGAGTTAGATAATGGAAACGGTATCAGAACCTCTGGTTCAATGGGTAAAAGTAGAAGATGGCAAGATCGTTTTGGGCCCGAGTACTTACAAACCAGACGATTCTTACGTAGAGTATGTGGAAGTACTTAACCTTGTAGAACCGTATCTTCGAGTCAACATCGACATCGCCATGGTAGATGGCAGATGTGTTAAGACCGTTACCAGCATCCCTGACTACCGAGTGCAACGTCAAGTCGAGTATCCTCCTATGTCTGACTACCTAGACGGCGTTGTCAAAGGCGACCAAGCTCAGATCGACGCGTACATTGCTGCTTGCCAAGCTGTTAAAGCAAAGTATCCAAAACCCGCGGAATAAGACATAATACACACATGGCAGAACTCGTCTTTGACCAGAAGGAACGTATCGGCGCTTGGGTAGCTGAGCAGACCGGACAGGACTCTAGTTGGGGCTCTTTTTATGCTTTAGGCGTAGTTAGGAATGAGGAAGTTATTGCAGGGGTGGTTATCAATAACTACAATGGCTCGAATGCAACATGCCATATTGCTGTCACCCAGCAGACAAAGCTACTCATTCCTTTGTTCCACCATGTGTGTGATTACGCGTTTAACCACTGTAAATTAAAGCGATTGACCGGCATGGTGCCCATGAATGAACCCGCTGTTATTGAGTTTGACAAGCACCTCGGCTTTGAAGAGGAGTTTGTAATGAAAGATGGCGCAGTAGATTCCGACATGCAAGTTTTGGTTATGTGGCCGGACAAATGCCGCTGGCTACACAAGGAGTAGAGAATGGGAAAAAAATCAGCACCCGCACCAGATTACACGCCAATGCAGCAGCTTGGCAGAGAGCAATTAGACTTTGCTAAAGAGCAATATGCTGCTATGAAGCCTCTTGCGGAAAAGATTGCCGCTTCGCAGATCGCCGCACAAGACCAGCAAATGCAGCAGGCTCAGGACTATTACGCTTATCAGCAAAATACGTTTCGCCCTGTGGAGCAAGGTCTTGTTGCTGACGCACAGCGTTTCAATACTGAAGCTTACAAAGAAGGTATCGCCCGCGATGCCGCTGCGGCGGCTGGTCGTGCTTTTGGTGTGACTCAAGCGGCTTCTCAACGTGCACAAGCGTCTATGGGGGTAAACCCTGCCTCTGGCCGGGCGTTGTCCATGGCCAATCAATCTAATTTAGGTCTTGCAGCGGGCCGGGCTAGCGCCATGACTAATGCTCGCACTCAGGCAGATCAGATGGGCTGGGCTCGTCGAATGGACGTTACTGGTCTCGGTCGCAATTTGGCTGGCGCTTCTACGGCTGCGTATCAAGGTGCGACTGGCGCTGGCACTTCAGGTATGAATACTTCCATGGCTCCCGGCTCGCAATACCAACAAGGTCTATCGAGCGCTGGTCAGACTTACGGCAACGTTCTTAATAACCAGACAAGTGCTTGGCAAGCCGGAGTTAACGCTCAGGGTGAAGTTACAGGTGCGTTGCTTGGTGCCGCAGTTACTGGAGGTCTTAAGTTCTCTGATCGCCGCCTCAAAGAAAACATTGAACTTGTGGGTCGCGATGAGCGCACAATGCTCTCGTTGTATGAGTTTGAGTACAAAGGCGGCTCCGGCAAACGCTATTTGGGTGTCATGGCTGACGACGTTAAGAAACGTTTCCCTGAGATGGTTTACGCTATGCCAGATGGCTATGACGCAGTAGATTACGCCGGTCTCGGCATTGAGATGTTGGAGGTTTAATATGGGTTTCGCAGCAGGATTTCAAGTAGGTGCGCAAGCGGTTGAGCGCGGCCTTAAAATGCGTGAAGAAGCTGAGTTAAAGCGCAACTTAGCTAAAGCCTACGCTCAACCTGAGTCTTTTACAGACTACACGCCTGCCCAACAGCAGCAAATTCAAGGTCTGCAATCCTCAGGTGCTTATGACGTTGAAGCTATTCCCGGAGCCGACGGCCAAGCTCCTACCCTACGCTACATGCCAAAACAGGGTCTTGATCTACAAGGCGATATGCCCGGTGGCCCTATTGAAGTAGCTCCTCAACAAGTTCAGCGTTACGGCGGTCAAACCGTTGCCGGTCAATTTGATTCGAACTTATTGCGCGGTTTGCAAATGCGTGAAGCCGCTCGGGTTGTTGGTGCTAGTGGCGATCCAGTACGGGCGGCTCAACTGCTGCAGCAAGCAGATGACATTGAGTACAACGCTAAGATGCGCCCTATGCAAGAACAGGCTACTCGACAGCAGCTAGAACTTGGCGGCGTACAGTTGGGAGCGGCAAAACGCACGGAAGCTACAACAGTAGCTAACAACGCAGCCATGCAAGAAATGGCTGATCTGCGAACAAAAGGCCCAATTACTCAAGAGACTATTTCTGCTCTTGCCAAAAAGCATGGTGCCGATCCTACTCAGTTGTTGAACACTGAATTAGCTCAGTACAACTTTACGACTGCTAGTCTAGAAGCTGAAAGCAAAGCTTTAAATAAACAGCTGAGCAAAGCTGCTTTGGGCGGCATCCCCGGAATGAACAAGTTTCTGGCTGACAAGTTTGATCCCGACAAGACTGATAGCGTAACTCCAGAAATTGTGCAAACCAAAGCGGGTTTTGTTGTCATGTACGGCGGTAGGCAGCTTGGTGAGTACGGCGCGCACAAATCTTTGAACGAGTTGGTGTCCAATGTTTCCGGCATGATTAGCGGCAATCCACTTGACACTGCCAAGACTTTGTCTCAGATCAGAGCTAGTAACGCTGTGGCCGCGGCTAATGAGGCTGATGCTGGCTTGGCAGGACTTAAAGGCGATAAACTGAAAGCCGAAGCTAGCTATTATCAGAACCGCGGCCAGTTGGACAAGATGGGCGCAACTCAATATTTCACTGGCAGTGACGGCAATATGTATGCTTCTACGCCCGTGTTTAAAGGCGGCAAGATAGAGTATGAGACTACGCAAGTAAACCCAAACAACATTAAGCTCCAAAAGCCCGGCACCGAAGGCAAAGACATGAAGCCCGGCAAGGTCGAAGAGGAAGGCAACAAAGCCACTATCGGTGGGAAGTTGCACATTGCCGATGGTAATGGCAACTGGATTCCTGCTGACGGCAACGGAAAGCCTATTGGCATCTTGCCATCAGATCGTACAAAAGCGCTTGAAAAAGCCGGCATCCCTACAAACTTGATTCCTCAGATTCCTTGGAATACTAACGGCACCGAAGTTATGTTTGGCGGAAAAGCCTACGACGTTAAGAATCCAACTGATCTAAAAGAACTCAAGGCGGACTACAAACGTCTTGGTGCAAATACCATTGCTGTAGAAGAAGCTCAGCGAAACATCCCCGGAAAAAACACTGGATTGCTTTCGATGGGTCAACCCTACGACCCTTATGGCGTAAGCTTGCGCCCCCGCATGGGAGCTACTCAATCTGAGCTAGATGCTTTTGAATTGGATAGACAGCGTCGTTTGCGTAATCAGGGAATTGCTCAGAGACAAACTGATCTGTACAACCAACAACAAACCGGATTAGAATAAGGCATATTACTGAGGATTTGCTATGCCACGGATTCTTTCGCAAGAAGAAATAGACGCACAATTTGGAGGCGGCTTCCGTGCTGAAGTAGCACCCGCAGGGCTAGGGACACGGTTCGGTGCAGCCGTCGATCGTTCCCAAGCTGGCTTACTTGGAATTGGTGAAGCGGCTGGATTGCCTGTAGGTGATCTACGCCGTCAAAATCAGTTTGAGCAAGAGCAGTCAATGCAGCGGTATTTTAGGGATAACCCTAATGAGCCGCAATCTTTCAGAGATGTTGAAGGTGTTGGTTCTGCATTGCGCTACGCTCGCGGCCTAGCCATTGATTCTTCCCCCGAACTTCTTACCAGTTTAGCCACTGGTGGCGCTGGTGCTTTGATGGGTTTAGGCACGGCTGGCCGTATTGGCTTGGCTGCTACAGCGAACTATCCTGCCGCTCTTGGAGACATTCTCCAAAACCAACGCGAAGAAGCTGGTCAAACTAACCTTGGCGTTGCCGGCCTTTTGGCTGTTCCCTACGCTGCTGCCGATTTAGTTGGCCTCGACGCTGCTTTGGCTAGCGGTAAGATGGCTCGTACTGGCATTAAAGCTCTTGATGAGATGCGCGGTTTCCGCGGAGCGGCTGCTCGTACGGGTGCCAACGTTGCCATGAATGCTCCTATTGAGGGAGCTAGCGAAACATTCCAAGAGTTGATTAACCAGACCGGCCGTATGGCGGTTAACCCTAATCAGACTCTGTTTAATCCTGAAGCCAATGAGCGCTACTTAGAGTCCTTTGTAGGCGGTGCTGCCTTGGGCGGTGTGGCTTCTGGTGCTATGGGCGGCTGGCGTCGCAGCGATCAGTACCAAGCTCCTCAACAAGAGACTGATCTTTTAAACAAGCAAACGCAACAGACGCAGCAAGCGGCTCCTCAACAGGTTGGCTTGGTTACACAACCAGCACCATTACAGCAACGCATTAATGAGCAGCTCGGCATTGGCGTGCGCAACACGCCCAAAGACTACGTCAAGCAGTTCACAGAAGCCTACAACGAGCCTAGCGGCCAGTACGCTACTGATCCTGTAACCGGCATCGAGAAACAACTTTCTGTTGGCGAATACCAGCAAATTACCAGTGCGCCACTAGACTTAACTGAGTCTAAGCCGGCTGACGCAGCAGCTGCCACAGTAGTGCAGAACAAAATTGAACGCGATCCAAAAGACTTGTTCATTCGTGACACGTTGAAAGTTATCCCAAACCAACACAGCCGTGCCCTATTCGACACAATGTTGGAGAGCGGTATCGATCCTCAGTCTGATGTAATGGTTCCTGTTTGGAACTATGCTGCGCAGAAGTACATGTCCAAAGGGCGTTACGACAAAGCTGTTCAGTTAGTGGATGAAGCCATTATTAAATCCCGTCAAGGAGTACCAAGTGGCGCACCAATTTCAACTGGATTGGGAACTGCAGGAAGCGTGGGAGTCGGGAGTCCTGTCGTTCAAGGAGCTGTGGGAACTGCAGGATCAGTTTCTCCTGTCCCAGTCCCAGTGGACGGAACTGCCGTTACGGCTGGAGCCCCACTTCAACAAGCTAGTACTGTTCCAAGTACCGCCGGTCAACCATCTGCCCCTGTAGTTACAAATCAACCTGTCGACCTGACAGCCCCCGCCGCGCCTGTAACTAAGTTCAGGCGTGCTCCTAAACCAATGACAGTATTGGAAGCTGCAAATGCCGCTAAAGCCGCTCAAGCCCAGCAAACAGAAACGCAAGGATCGCAAGCACCTGCCACCGCCCAACCAGTCGTAGACGAACGTCAAGTTGTACTGCAGCAAATCTTTGGAGAACGCAACGGTGACATCTTGTTTGACGTCATTGGCATGGGTATGTCAGAGAATGATGCCGCAGCCAAGTATGGTTTGAGTCGCCAAGCAATTCAGAAGATTGCTGGTGCTACCGGCGCTGAAGCTCGTGCCGCTCGTGTAGCTAAAGCTAAAGCCGAAATGGGTCTGACAGATGCGCAGATCACAGCAGCGTTTACTCCGCCTGAACAAGACGTGTTAGGCTCAGCTGTTGAGCGTGAAATTTTTGGACAAACTCAACCAGCGTCAATCAGTGAAGGCGAAGCCATCGAAGGCGGCCTTGAAAACATTGTCAACACTGAAGGCGCTGGCACATCCGCAGTTGAGGGTTTTACCAAGCTGCAAAAAGAAATCGATGCTACGTTGGAAGCCTTAGCCGCCGAAACTGACGAAGCCAAACTGGAGGAATTAAATGCTAAATTGGCAGAACAAATTGTTAAAGTTAGAGCAGTTGAAAAACGCGCTCAAGCAGAAGTTAGAGCTACTGCTGGCAAAGATACGTCAACCAAAGTAGAGGAAACAGATGCCGTTCAAATCGAAAGCGCAACAGGCGTACCTGTTCAGTCAGAAGCCGAAGCTGGCGAAGGAATGGGCGAGCAAGTACGGGGTGCCCAAGAGCCTGCCGGCCAAGGTCAAGTCCTCACCGACCGCGAGCAAGCAGCCCAAGCGTGGGACAAAGTAGCCTCCGAGTATCCTGAGGCTCCTGCATTTGCTGATCTGACAAAGGCACAGCAACAAGACTTCATTGACTTTGGCCCAGACAACTGGACAGCCGACGACGTTACGACCGAGTTGACCCGACTGGCAAAAGCCGGTTTGAAGTTTGGTACAGACGGTAAATCTATTGTTGCTCCACAGCCATACACCGCTAAGCAACTTATTTCCGAGATCAAAGCGTTTATTCGTACGGATGTCCTTGGCCGTAAGTTAACTGTTGTTGACAGCGTTGCTGACTTGTTGACATCACCAGACAAAAATGTTCGGGCTATCGGTGCGGCTTTGCAGCTTCAGGGCGCGTATGGCGTAGCCGTTGATGGCCGTGCTTTCTTGGTGGCTAACCGTATCAAACAAGGTCAAGGCCGTGCCAAGTTCATGCACGAGGTCGGCGGCCACCTTGGTTTGGATAACTTGCTGACTAAAGCTCAGTTTGACAAACTGGTCGACCAGATCAAGACATGGGCGCGTCAAGAAGATGGCTCGTTGGAAACCGAATTGGCTTTGCAGGCGTTTGAGCGTGTCCAAGCAGCCGATACTCCGAAAGAAGATCAGCGTTCAGAGCTGATTGCGTACTTCATTGAGTCTGCCATGCAGATGGGTATCGACCCAACAGGCGCTACCGACACCAAGCTGTCTGGCCCTCTGCGCGACTGGTTCCGTACATTGTGGGCGGCTTTCAAAACTGCCGTTCGTAAGTTGGGCATGAAGCCTGAAACATTGACCGCTCAAGACGTGGTCAACATGGCTTACGGTGCTGCTCGTTTGGAGATGAACGGTGTCTGGCATGGTACTGCTGCCGCGTTCCGCAACTTCAGAAACGCCTACATTGGCACCGGCGAAGGCGCTACGGCTTATGGCTGGGGTACATATCTAGCACAGCGTGTTGGTATTGCCAAGGGTTACTGGAAGCAAGACATTCAAAGAAAAACCAACGACAACTATTTTGTTAACGGTAAACCTGTTGAGCCCGGCTCGGTAGAAGCGTTTGCGGCTGCAACTCTTCGGGGTTTGCAGGCTCGTGGTATGAGCTTGGAAGCTATTCAGCAGCACTACGAACGTCAAATTGTTGACCCTGCTTACGCTAAGCGCCCTGATGTTGTTGAGGGATTGAAGAAAACTATTGAGTTTGCTAAGAGCCGTGCCGTTATTACTGGCGGTATCCCTGAAGGCAGCTTGATGCGTGTTGATACGGCTGTCGAAGATAGTCGGATGTTTGATTACGACAAGCCTGTTATTAAGCAGTCTAACTATATTGCTGATAAGTTAATGGGGTTGCTTGATCCCGTGACAGACGAGGTGGTAGACCGCACTAACAAAGATGTTGAGGAATTGACCGGCCGTGACTTGATTGGCACTGGTGAGAATGATTTGGGCTTACTAAGCCTTTTAATCATGGACGACGCTATCTCTCCAGCAAAGCCAGACGCTCAGTTTGACAAGGCCGTCCGTCAAGGTAACTATCATGAAGCTGCCAGCCATCTGCTGCGCACTTTAGGCATTGGCGGGATTAAATTCTTTGACGCTCAAAGCCGCGGTACTGCCACGCAAACAATCTCCTACGATGGTAAAAGCTACAACCGCGATCAGTTGCGCGATATGTCTCGCGACGCGTACAAAAGCCAAAACGCGGCAGAAATCAGCAAGATCACTATGCTGCGCCATATTTTGCGCAACGGCTTGGATGCAACAAAAGCTGAACTAGAGCAGAAGATCGCGAATCAACTTGCGTCCACAACGGAAGTCTACCAAGACAGCGCTAAGCGTTACGGCATTACTGAAAGCCTAGAAGAGTCACGCGCAAGAGCCGAGAAATCTGTAGCTCAAGGCTACGAAGCCAAGCAGCTTGAATGGCTGAACGCAAATGAAAAGAAGATTTCTTTTGAAGAAAGCCCAAGAACCCAGAACTTAATTATCTTTGACGATAAGGATGTTCAACGCGTTGGCTCGGAGATTAACGCTTCTCCCCAGCGTATGAAGTTTGGCAAAGAAGTTCCCGCTCCTACTGCCGGCATCATTCAACGCAACATTGCCAAGCTACCTAAAGCGGCTCAGCAGCCAGTGCGAAACTCTTTGGGCGCTATGAACGATGCCATGGGTAAGGGCTTGGATTACTTGGTCTTTACCAGTGACTTGGTTGATCGCGCTACTAAATCAGGCATGGGCTCCGCCAAGAAGTTCGTTGACTTAATCGGTAAGAGCAAAACAGAAGCCCGCGAGAACGAGATTGCCGTTGAGAAAATCTCTGACATGTACGCCCTTGTTCCGGAAAAAGATCGCGGCACTGGTGAGAACAGCGTAAACCGTTTCTTGTTTGACTCTACCCGCGAAGGCAAGTGGGGCTACGGCAAGTTCCGCAATGAAACAATGGGTGACCGCTTTGACGCGCTGTCTCCAGAGTCGCGTGCGTATGTTGAAGCCGTCTTTGCTCACGGCAGTGAAGTCCTTGCCAAGAAAAAGAAACTTGTGTTGGACTCTACCAACAGCGAATACGATGCCATGATTGCGGCTGCTAGAGCCGCCGGTGATACGGCTACTGAAGTTAAGCTGACCAAGGAGAAAGAAGCTACGCTCAAGCGCTTCCAGACTTTGTTCAAGATTCGCGACGGTATTCCATACGCTCCAATCAAGCGTAACGGTAGCCATGTGGTCATCGCTAAGTCTAAAGAGTACTTGGCTGCTGAAGCTGCAAACGACACTAAGAAGATCACTGAGTTGGAAAGCAACGGCGACCACTACCATGTCAGCTTTACCGACGGTAAGTGGGAAGCTCGTAGCCTTCAGCAAGACCTGAACGATCAAGGTTTCTTTGCTGATGTACAAATTGCCGAGCGCGACAACGTTATTGACGAGATGTTCAGCGGTCACTCCGCTTTGCGTGAGTTGACAAAGATGCGTTCGCGTGTGGACGAGCAAGCCAAGGCTGGTGACAAGTCGGCATCTAAGATGTTGAGTCTTATCAGTCAGATGTACTTGGAGGCGTTGGCAGAGGGTAGTGCTCGCAAGTCAGAGATGCGCCGCCGCGGTGTTGATGGTGAAGTGGATATGATCCGCTCGTTTGCTCAGCAAGGCCGTGCCGACGCCCACTTCATGGCGTCTGTGAAATACAACCCGCAAGTGCAAAAAGCTTTGCAGGAAATGCGCACTCAGATGAAGACCGGCGACCGCGAGCGCAAGTCTGAAATCTTTAACGAGCTGGCCAAACGCTACATGCAGTCTATGGACTATGTTGAGCGCCCATGGTTGAACAAGCTGACTCGCATGTCGTCCTTGTATTTCTTGGCGACTAGCCCTGCGTACTACTTACAGAACTTGACACAGCCATGGATGATGTCGGTTCCAGCAATGGCCGGCAAGCACAACTACGCACAAGCATCCGGCGCTTTGTTTAAAGCCTACACTGAACTCGGTGGTGTGATGAAGTCTGCTAAGTTGCTCAAGCAGCAGTTTGACTTTGCTAAAGTTCCATCTGATGTGCGCGATGCCATTCAAGAGTTGGTTAATCGCGGCAAGATCGACATTGGCATGGACACCGAGATCGGTGAATTCAAGGTTGAGGGTGATGGATACTTCGCTGGCAAAATTAGCGCAGCCGATAAGGCATTGCGTTTAGCTGTTCAGAAGGTTGAATCTGTTAACCGCTTGTCCACGGCCATGGCTGCATACCGCTTGGAGCTGGCTAAGACCGGTAACAAAGAAGCTGCTATTGACTACGCTGACCGTATCCTGACAGAAACGCATGGTGATTACACCAGCTTCAATGCTCCTCGTGCGTTCAACACTAGCGTTGGTAAAGTTGCCTTGCAATTCCGCAAGTTCCAGTTGATCCAGTTGGCGTTCTATGCAAAGTTGATTCGCGATTCTCTGCAAGGTGCAGACCGTGCAGCTGCATTCAAGACTTTGATTTACTCCTTAGGCCACACAGGTTTGCTTGCAGGCACGATGGGTATGCCCGGCTACGCAGCTATTGCTTGGGCGGTCAACGCTTTGCTCAGCGACGAAGACGACAAGTACGACTTGACTGAATCTATTCGCAAAGCCATCGGTGATGAGCAAGTGGCTAACTTAGTCTTGCGCGGAGCTCCTACATTGGTAGGTGCTGACATCTCCGGTAAGGTTGGTGCAGGTAATATGCTGTCTATTATGCCGTTTAGTCAGGCTGATTTAAGTACTACTGCGGGTCGTGCAGAAGCTCTTGGCACGTTAGTTGGCGGCGCAGCTCTTGGCATGACGACTCGCATGATAGACGGCTTGGGCTTGATGATGAGTGGTGATTGGCAGCGCGGTATTGAGCAGACTATGCCTAAGGGTGTATCTGATGCCATGAAGGCTTACCGCATCGCTAACGAAGGTATGACCCGCCGTAACGGTGACATCATTTTGCCACCTGACGAAGTGTCGAGCTTAGATACAGTCTTCCAAGCAATTGGTATCCAACCAGTTAAGCAGTCCGTTACCTACGAACGCCAGAATCTGATGAAAGAAACAACTCAGAATTTCACTGAGCGCACGACAAAAATCAAAAATGATTATGTTAAAGCCGCTCGCGAGGGCGACTCAGAAGCTCAAGGTGCTGCAAGAGAAGCATGGAAAAAATTGCAGGAAGTTAAACGACGCGAAGGTGTTAATGTGTCACCGTTGTCTGAACTTCTCAAAGCGCCAGCAGAACAACGCAAGCGTGAGAAGATGACAGTTGGCGGTGTGCAGTACACCAAAGGTACTAAGAAACTAGCGCAAGAAATTGCAGGAGAATGATATGGCAACTAAAGACTCAAGACTAACTAGGGCCGGCGTGTCCGGCTACAACAAGCCCAAGGCTACGCCAAGCCACCCTACCAAAAGTCACGTAGTCGTGGCAAAATCTGGAGAGCAGGTCAAGACAATTAGGTTTGGCCAGCAGGGAGTGCAAGGGTCGCCCGACGGCTCCAAGCGCAACGAAGCGTTTAAGGCTCGCCATGCGGGCAATATCGCTAAAGGCAAAATGTCAGCCGCCTATTGGGCCGACAAAGTTAAATGGTGAACAACATGAAATCATTACCTATGCGCGGTCAACGCACTGCAACTAACAAAGCCAAAGCCAACCCTTTTGGCAAAGGCGAGTCCAAGAAAATGGAAGCTGCTGAAAAGAAAATGGCTGGCGGTAAGAAAGCTTACGCCGCCATGGAAAAGAAATTCGAACCCGGCATGCACAAGGGCAAGAAGTAATGGCTACCAAGCCCGGCCTCTATGCCAATATCAACGCAAAACAAGAGCGGATAAAGAACGGCTCTGGTGAAAAAATGCGAAAAGTTGGTAGTAAAGGTGCTCCAACTAAAGCTGACTTCATTAAGTCTGCAAAGACTGCGAAGCGCAAGTAAAAAAACCCCCGGTTTTTACGCCGGGGGTTTGTCTTTCAACCACGAAAGGAGCTAGTCAATGGCAACCAGCGTGGCGATCATACATCTCCAATAGCTTCCCCGTCAAACTGATTAGAAACTAATGTCAGTGTCGGGGCTATTGAATCTTTGTCGAGCTTGAGTGTGTCCACAAAGATGCATCGTTGCTGAACGATTGGGTAGTCTGTTCCGCGAGTCAACGTAAACTTTTCACCCTGCTTCAGCAATGCGCCCTCCTGCTGCAAGCTGTTCATCATGGCATGGAAGTCAATACGATTCTTCATGCACCAGTCGCGGACTTCTTTCTGCGACAGCATCAGATGCCCTGCGTGCTCTTTGTGATTTGTAGAGCCTAGAACATACCGACCTGCCACGTCGCCCATCACCCTAGTGCGCGGTGTCTCAGGGCCCCTACCATCGCGCTTGTCGCGGTATTCGCTAGTGACAATAATGCGTGGGCCCAAGTGACTGACCATGCGGTGGAACGCATCCTCTGCGGAAATGGCGTTAGTCTCCATGACGGAATCAGCAAGCTCGGTAATCAGCTTACCTGTAAATGCATACAGCTCTTGCAAGTCAAACTCGATGATGCCCAGCTTCTTGGCGATCTGCGCAACAACCATCGTACATGCACTGTGAGCGCGGTAGAAACGATACTTGGGACTTGGCAAAATCTTCGTGAAGTGGGACAGCATGTCTTCCATGGCCTTGGCCACAGCAGCTTCGTTCTCCAACATGTACTTGATAATCGCCACGCCTGCGTGACCGCTGTTCTGCGTCATGCGCTTGATGTTCTCGGCAGCCACTAAAGCAGATGCAGCCTTCCAAGCGTCGTCACCTTCTTCCCCTTCAGGATACTCGGCACGATCAGCCAACACGAGGGGTGGGTAGCGATCCACATTCAGTTGAATCAGACGCACAGCTTCCGCTTGAGAGTTAGCTTGGTTAGCAGCCAGCAGACCGTGAAAGTCTTTATTGCCTGTGACATACACATTCAGACGCCACTCGGATGATTTGGCAAACACCACGTTGCCGCCCTTAGAGGTCATGCGAATCTTGTCTTGGCCGTTAGAGACTCCGTACGCAACGTCACTGAATGTCGCAGGGTCTACACTGGTCAGCTCGTCCACAAGCACCGGTATGTTGTTAAATACACCAAGCGTTGCCCACAGAGCGTTGGTTGTAAAGCCGTCCTTGGAGTTCAGTGTCAACTTGGCAGGATTACCAAATGCAGCAAGTGCAGCATGGCAGACCGTAGTCTTACCGCGAGCCGTATCTCCGCCTTGCAATGCCAAGATCAGACCTTTGTACAAGTCTTCGCAGTGGTGTGCAAGCAGAGAGCCCCAGCCTGCGCATATGGTGTACTGCCAGTGAACAGCGCCTTCTCGGTTGTACAAGAAGTTCAAAGCTTGAGCGTACTCTTCAACTGATCCCTTGTTGGGAGCAAATGTAGCAGCCCGTTCTTTGGCGTTGCCGCCGATCAGTACATCGCTAGGCTCTGCTGCTTTGGTGTGCAGCTTATTGCCAAGCAAGAATGATTTGTGTTCGTCACGCCAGCCAAATGCGGTGTGCGTATTTGTTTCAGCGATACGTCGTTTGAGCGCCTGCAATTGATCTAGCAGATAGGCAGACATGTGATCCCCTGCGTTTTTGTGATTACTCTTTGTAAGTTCGTACCGAGCCAATGCGCGTAGCAGGTCGGTTGATGAAGCCACAGATTCGCCCAAGATGTCAAAGTCCCGAATGCGCTTGTCAGGCAGATGGAACCGAATGCCGTACTTGAACGTACCATCTTCGCTACGGATACGGCTCGTTGGATAGAACAAGTTCTCGCAAAAAGACAGCGGTTGCATCACGCCCTCCTTGTCCGGGAGCAGGCGGCTAAGCAACTTACCATCCCACACATAACCATAGGGCAGCGCAGGTACGATAGCTTCCTCAACAGCGCCTTCTTCTGTAATAACTTCAGCCGTAGATTCTTCAACGATTGGAATGATTCGGCCAAGAACCAGAGGCGTGTTGATCTTGCCTTTGTACTCGCAGCCCGTGCAGCCGTCGCAGTTGTGTTGCTCAAAGAATGAGCACAGTGTTGGGCCCTTGTCCCATGTGTCGTACTTGTTTTGCCAGTCGAGCTGATCGTGGCCGGTAGCTTCGCGATCTTCAGACCATTCCTGTGCCAGTGTTTCGCCGTTCTCGCAGAACTTCAGGAGGCCGATAACACCACGCCAAGGCTCATAGCCTACGTCACCCTTAGAGTCGCGCATAGCCGCTGCTTGAAGGCACTTATTGGCCATCTCGTTAGCGTCTACAGGGATATCAGGGTATGTATGTAGGTGACCGGTTAGGTCGGAGTTCAGATCAGTGTTGTAAGCCTTCTTTGGAGATTCTTTGATGAGCTTGACATCGTTGTCAGCCACGAATGTTTGTAGTGCTTGAGCGAATGCCGCCGGTTCAATAGGCTCGCAGGTAGAGCGCACTCTAACTGGCTTGGGTTCACCCTTACGGTTGTCTGACCCCACAGGGCGCAAGATGCTTGCAAAATCAGCAGTGCGTGACGAATCTGCTAGGACATTCTCGTGCGCTAGGCATGACTTCAACCACTTAGCAACCATGACCCACTTAGCGTGGCTGATGTCTTTGGTCAGTGGCCAGTAAGCATGAACACCGTTTCCGGAGTCCACAATCATAGGGCGGGGTAAGCCTACCTTCTTGGCAAACGCAGCAATGGCTTTGACGCCATCCATCTGTGTCAGGTAGCCCTGACCAGCGTCGTATTTCTTTTGACCGCAGTCAATGTCAATCCAAAAAGCTTTGGCGCGATCCCAGTTCTCTTCAACGCGGTACTTCTTACGAGTCTCGCCATCCTTCTCAACTTCGATGAAGGGCTTTAGGTACGATGCGCAGGCATGATACGTAGCGACGAACTTGGGGTTGCTCTCCCAATAGGGAATAGCGTCAGCCATATCTTCCAAGCTTAGATAAAACTTGTGGTAGGTGTAGGGCTTGTTTGTCTTTGGGTTGAGCTCTTTGGTGAAGAGCGTCAAGTAGTGAATGCCATATTCGGGCAGGATAGTGCGGAGAAACTCAAGGGCATTCATAGCTATCTCCGACTGTTGTTTTTTTGCATCGTGACTACTCCAGTAAAACGGAAGAAGCCCCCTAGGGGGCTTCTAGGGGGCGGAGCTATTTAGTCGTCAAAGCTGATGCCGTCGAGGTCGAGGTCTAAGTCGTCTTCAACAGGGGCGGGCTTGGCTTTAGCGGCTGGCTTAGCTTTAGCTTCAGGCTTTGGCTCGGGAGCTTCTACCTTGGGGGCGGCTTTAGGAGTAGGGGCAGGTTCGGCTTCTTCAGCAGGTGTGAACTCCGCTGCAACAGCTGGGTTAGAACCCAAGATAGATGCCACGACGTCTGACTGGGAAATCTCTTGAACTTCGGCAAAGCCGTCGTCGTCAAGCAAACCAACAGGAGAGAAGGTCAACTTGGGAGATTCAGCTTGCAAGTCAAAGCCGACTTTAGTCACAACCATGTTGTAGCCAACACCGCGCTTGGCCAACATCTGACCGTACTCACCCAACGCCTTGATAGACGCAGGAGGTACGCGCAACAGCATGGCGTCGTTGATCTGACCGGCGGGCGCTACTGCCATACGAACTGTGTCGGAGCAAGCCTTACCCTTAGTTGCACCACGCTCGCTGATGCGTGAGCCCCACTGATTGTGAGCGCAGGTTGCGCACTTCTTGGCTTGTTTGTTCTGCGCGTCGGCTGCTGGCTCAATACCATCGCTTGAGTAGCAGTCAGGCTTTTGGCCTTCGCTTGTGTCTTTATCGTAGCCCTTGAGGTAGAACACCTTGCTTGTGCCTTTGTTGGCTTTAAGGAGTACGACGTTCAGGCTAGTAGCTGCGCTGTCAGGGTCTTTGGGGTTCATCTGCAATTCGCGCTCGCCATCACGGACGACTGCAAAGACTTTACCCTTGATAGAGATCACTGGGAAACCGCCGCCTGCGTGAGCAGTCAAGTCGGAATTCAGAGAAGAGATGTCAACTTTTTTCAGGAATGATGGCAAGCCGGAGCCGGAGTCAAATGGAATGATGTTCATGATTTTTTCAGTGGTTGGGGGAAAGAGTTTACGACGAACGGCGGATGTTGACTACACGTTCTTCACGCATAGATATACCGGGGGGTAAGTCATTGTTGTTATCGCGGTACTGCTCGACCGCTGTTTTGGATGCACGCACCTCTAGTAGAGCCCAGTCATCGTTTTCTTTGATGTGAGTCATAAATATTTCTCGATCGGCCACGCTTGCGGTCACTCGAGTTGTGGTATATGCGGTTCCAAATTCTGTCTTCACGGAGTCCATGCCAGTCTTGTTGAAAACGTCTAGGAGCTTGGCTTCTAGCTTTTCCATCTTCTCGTTAAGAGGAGCGATGCTGGCGTCGAACTCTGCTTTCATCTGCGCTTTTTTGTCTCGCATCTTTATGTAGATGCTGACGGCTTCTGAGAGTTTCATTTTTATATCCTTGTTTGTGGTTGAAGGGTGTGTATGTCGGGTATTCGATAGCGCCTCCTATTCCGGTTGTTCTTTCATCATGTCGAGCAGTAAGCCCTGCATGGATTGTTTGTCTTGCAATCTCTTATACACACGTCTTTCGACGTCTGAGCCTGCGATATGCACAATCACAGTGGTTCTAGTTTGGCCGGGGCGTCTAACCCTAGCGCAAGCCTGTTCGTAAATCTCATTGCTATGCACCGGTGCGTACCATACGATGGTAGTTGCCGCTGTTAGCGTTAGTCCGTGTGACATGGTAGCTGCATTTGCCACCAATACTCTCGGGTCAAACCCTCGTTGGAAGTCAGAGAAAATCTGATCTCGTTGTGATTTGCTTGTGCCGCCATGTACGACTTCTACAGACCAATCCTTACGCAGCTCTGTCGCTACGCTTTCAAGGGCACCGGTCAGTGGCACGAACACAATCACCTTACCTTCAGATTCCTCGACAATTTCTTTGAGGACATCCATTCTAGGCTTAGATGGGATAACTACCTCACTCCCGTCTGTCCCGTATGCGACACCACAGGCGATCTGAATTAGCTTGTTTGCCTTGATAGCTTCGTTGACGGCAAGAATCTGACCGCCTGCGTACTCAGTGGCTAGCTTAGACAGCATGTCTTTGTAAGCCTTCTTCTGCTCAGGTGTCATCTCAACTTCGCGAGTGATAAACATCTGCTCTGGCAAATCTGTACAGTCGTCAAGCGAGAAGCGAATAGCCGGCTGCATCATCTGATAGATCACGTCGTTGGCTTCGGGTCTTGCCGCCCACTTGAACTGTGTCAACTGACGCATTACACGATCACGAAATGCGCCAAAGTATTTAGGCACGCTGCTGTTGTCAGGCGTAACAAGTTTGCATTGCGCCCACGCATCGGTTGGTGCGTTAGGCGTTGGCGATCCTGTCATGCCCCACACTCGGCGACTGCCTTGCTTGTTGCATATTGTGTTCAGTGTCTTCCATCGCTCGGTGCTAGAGTTGCGCGCTAACGCAAGCTCGTCAATCACGATCAAGTCAATGTCTGGTCTATTTGCAAGCTCGTCTTTGATCGTGGCAAGCCCGTCGATGTTGATGATGTAGATGTGTACATTTTCTTTGAGAAGCTTCAAGCGCTTATCGCGTGTGCCATGCAACACCACAGCGTCAAGATGCGGGAACGTATTAAACACTGAGTCAGCCCATGTGCGCTCCATCGTAGACAGCGGGCACACAACGAGTACCTTGTTCACGATCTTCGTGCGACGCATGTAGTCATACGCCCACAGTGCGCTGTTAGTCTTGCCAGTGCCCATACCGTTCAAGCAAAACGCCCTACTGTGCATGGATAAGAATGTCGCGGTTTCGATCTGTGCAGCAAACGGATTGTGTCGTCCACTGACTTTAGGAAATGCGTAGTGCATAGGCATGGGGTCAGGAACCTCAAAGCCTAAGTTGCGTAACACCCGAGTTTCGTCGGGGCGGTGCGGAACGGCTACAAGCCGTTGTCCTTTGTGGTCTACTTCGATAGCTGTCGGTATAACTGTTGTCACCCGACTTGGATTTTTTA
>JACCDO011737467.1_pt1 | contig 29719 bp, 22 predicted proteins | sample 7446101 | NCBI WGS metagenome assembly JACCDO01 (sample SAMN15323440, study PRJNA562643) | freshwater metagenome | isolation source: river surface water | place: USA:Blue River Watershed | collected 2017-08-16
ATAATTGCATAATTTCTTGTTTGTTTTCTTTCAGCTTATTGTAGGCAGATTTTAATGACATTAATTCTGAATTAATATTCATATAGTTACTTTCTAGCATATTGTAGTTACTAGTCAAATTATCTAGGTCAAATTCTAATTGCTTTATTTTCGACGAGTTATTATCACTTAGAGTATTTAATTGTCTATCGGTACTAATACTTGCAATGAAATCTTCCAACTCGGCTACTTTAGATGATAGTAACTTGTTTTCCTCACTCAATATCACCACTTCGTTAGTATCAACTATTTCATTATTTTTACGAGGAGGAAATAGTTTCGATTCACTATCATTCGCGACATCTTGGTTCATAATTTTATCATTATTTATATCATTTATTTGTTGCAATAATAAAACATTCTGTTGCGATATTAATTCTTGCATTCTAATGGCTTGATTTTTAGCTTCTTCAGATTCATTATATTTAGCTTTTAAAATTTCAATCTCAGATTGTAATTGTTTATTACTAATTTCTTGCATACATAATGATGAATCTAAAGCTCTATTTCGTTCCACAATATATGACAATAAATAATTTTTTATGTAATCATTTTCAATTAATTCAAATGGTTTTCTACCAAAATTATCTTTATCATTAACAAATATTTCTAGTCCTTCATGTAATAATGATATAACTAATTCATCAGCATGACTACAACTACAAGCAGTATGTAATAAAGTAAATCCAGATGATGTTTTTGTCAATATATTAGCTCCATGCTTTAATAATAATAAAACGGCATTTGTATGACCCCATAATGCAGCTATATGAACTGCAGTTGTATTATCTTTACATACTTCATCAATATTTGCACCGTAAATTAATAATAATTCAATAATTTCAACATTCCCATGTAATGCTGCTACATGTAATGCTGTCATTCCATCATGCGCTTTAATATGAATTAAATTCAGATAATTATTTTCTAATAAATATTTAACCATATTAACATGACCATCAACACACGATTTATATAAACAAGTTTGACCTTCATCATCAATAGCATTGATATTAGCATTTCTATTTAATAATATTATAGCTACATTTAAATATCCCTTCGTAAAACAATAATGCAAGGCAGTATTACCATAATTTCCAGTTATATTCACATTAATCCCAGCATCAACTAGTAATTCAATCATATTTTGATGACCATTTTCAGCTGCTAAATGTAATGCACTGTCGCCGTCTTTAGTAAGTTCAAATAAATTGGAACCATTATGCAATAATATTTTAACTAATTCAGTATAACCTTTTTCACATGCCTTATGTAATGCAGTATATCCCGTATATTTATTCTTTTGGTGAATATTTGCACCATATTTTAACAATAATGATACAATTGAGTTTTGTCCATTACCACAAGCAGTTAATAGTATAGTTTCTCCATACTGATTCATTGATTCAATTATTTCAGGTTGAAAACCAAATACTTTTTCTAATTCTTTTAGTCTCCCATCTTCAATTAATTCTTCAATTTCTTCTAAATTCATTTTAGTTTATGCAACACGATTGGACAGTTGCCCAAAGTGCTGTGCTCGTGTTTTTTGGAAGGATATGTAGCACTTGCACTATGCTGGTGATGATCGATGGCGATGGTTGTCGATCCAAAAATCCAAATTTGGAATTACAGGAATTTACGCACCGGCCCTTAACAATCCCATTTAAAGAAGACTTGAAATGGATCTTATTTACTTGCTGATTACTGGTTACTGTATATTTTTGTATCGGAATTTTTTTCTTAGAACTTTACTTAACGGATCCAAATAATTGATTGACCATCATGACAAAATAAACGAGTAATACATGAATATATGATATATTTTTGTTTTAATATAATTTCTGGAGTACAATTTCAAGTATTAAGGTAGAAACTTAAACCTTCCCTACTCTGGATTGACCTCCTCGAAAATTCCGGGAAAAAAAAATAATGTGTAACGCCAAAGTTATCAGTACCAAATAGGATAGGGTGAATCGAGGATGACGCATCGCGTAGTTAGTGATTATACCCCGTTAGATTCATCTAGTACAAATATCAAGGTTTATATTCGTGCGAGACCACCGGAAGAAAAAGTTGAAAGTGATTTTCTAGTGGTATGTGAGATTAATCAATCATAAATATAATAATTAATTCTTACTTTAATTTTTCTTGTAGTACAATCTTGAAGAAGAAGGCAAATTAGTGATAAAAGATCCTGATACTAGTAATAAAAGGAAATATAGTGAAGTTGGCTTTCAATTTGATCAAGTGTTATGGACAAATATATTACAGGATGATGTCTTTAATTCTATATGTAAACCACAAGTAGATCATGTACTAAATGGTTATAATTGCTGTTGCTTTGCATATGGTCAAACTGGTAGTGGTAAAACGTATTCTATGTTTGGTGAAGGTAATAATGAAGTAAGAGGTATGATACCACGTTCAGTAGAATATTTATTTCAACAATTAGAATCAAAAAAATCAACACATGAAGTTGCAATGGTTTGCTCTTTTTTAGAAATATATAATGATCAAATTCGTGATTTAGGGAAAGCATATTTAGTTGCAATGGGTGTTGAAGCATCTGGATCATCTGCATTATATGAAAAAACATCGGATATATTTCAATCTTTAGTTGGTAAACGTGGTAATCCATATTTTGCACCAGCTTTTCACAAAGGTGGAGCAGATGCTGGAGAGATTGGTGTTAGACCTGGATTAAAAGAAGTTCAAGATGAATATCAATCAATGAATTATGAAATAAGAGAAGACCAAGAGGGTAACGTTTTTGTTAAAGATTTATCATTAGTCCCTGTTACAACTTTAGATGAAGTAACATCATTAATTACTATGGGTCTTAGAGTTCGAGCAACGCATGAAACGAAAATGAATGCTAATTCATCTCGTTCTCATACTGTCTTTGCTGTTACAGTTATTCAACGTGATAAATCTAATGGACAAGCTATTACAGGTGTATTAAATTTAGTTGATTTGGCTGGATCAGAAAGATTAAAAAAAAGTGAAAGTCAAGGTATTCGATTAAAAGAAGCATTGCATATTAATACATCATTAACAGCATTAGGAAAAGTTATTATGGCCTTAGATCCTGCGTCTGATTCAACCCATGTACCATTTAGAGATTCAAAATTAACGAGAGTTTTACAAAATAGTCTTGGTGGTAATTCATTTACAGTTGTATTGGCGGCTATTCATCCTCATCCAATGTATTATGAAGAATGTTTAAGTACATTACAATTTGCTAATCGTTGTCGAAATGTTCGAAATAATCCAAGAATTAACTATTTAGAAGATAATGAAGATAAGGATAAAAAAATTAAACGTTTAATGGAAGAAATTCAATCCTTACGAAATAAACTAGCTCAACTTGAATCTGGTCATCATCATCATGCACATCATGCATCTGGTCCTGCTGTAATGACTCAATTAGTATCACTATTAAAAAAAGCAGGTGTTGCTGCTGACATAAGCCCAGATGGTGGTTTAGTTTTAAATGGACAAAAAATATCTGCTGGTGATTTAGGTTTAAGTGAAGGTTCTACCAGTGACTTTTCAGCTGCAAATGATGAAAATGCGCAAGGTGCTAGTGGTGGTTCTAGTGGTGGTAAATATAATTTTAGTTCTGGTGGTGGTGGTGGTGCAGGTGGTTCAAGAATGAAAAAAGTTATAGCTGAATTACAAGAAGCTAATCGAGTACAACAACAAAAATTAAAGGAAGTTAAATTACAAATGGAAGAACAAGGCAGGCAACTACAGGATGTGAGTAATGAATTAACTAAAGCAAATACTACTATTCGTCACAAAGATTATGAGTATAAATGTTTAAATGAAGAAAAAGATCGTTTATTAGCTGAACAATTTGAACAATTACGTGAGAAACATTGTAATGAAATTCAACAAATAATTCAAAATAATAAAGAATTATCAGAACAACAAGCAACAACTATGAAAAATGCACCAGAATCATTTAAAATTTATTCTGCATTAATTAAGAAACAATCTGAAGCAAAAGAACAGTTTGAAATTCCATTACGTAATGAATTTGAACAGCATTTAAAAGTTTTAGAAACAAATCGTTTTGAACAAATGAAATTAATGAAAATACAATATGAGCATTGGTTAACACAAAAAGATAATGCATTAGAAGAATTTGTAAATAGATTTAATGCGCATCGAACTAAAAAAGCAGAACAATTACGAATGTGTGAGAAAGAAATTGTCAGGTTATACACTTATACTGAAAAATTAGAAGAAATATTAGATGGTGTTGAAAAAGGTCAATTTAGAGTTCAACAAAAACAAGGTAAAAGTGGTAAAACAACAACTGGTTTATTAGGATCAATGAATAATAAAACTGGTCATGGAGCTACTGCTGCTGGTGAAACTATTGAAGAAATGGGTGGTGTTGTATTACCTAAAGGATTGCGTCCAGTTAATCCTCTTAAATTAGGTGATGTTGATTTACATTTAACTAAAAAAATTGTTGAAAAACATAAACATCGTGAAGAAAAATTAGAAAAAATTAAAGAAGAAGCATTTCAACGATCATTAGTTCATGCTGCAAAAGCTGGAGCAGCAACTATGGGACCAATTGATCCAATATTACAACAGCAAATTCGTGATTTATTAGTTGCACCTGGTGATGCTAGTAATGCTGCAAGACCTCATACTACAGAACCTGTAAGTAATACTACCAAGAATAATAATAGTAATTCTCCTGAAAATAAAGGTAGTGTTATTGAAAGTAAAGATGATAGTAATATTATTACTAATAATAATCGTGTTGCAAGTATTCAATTTGATGATAATAATATGAGTGATAATTTAATTGAAGTTGATAGAAGTGAATGGATACAATTAAATAATGAATTGAATGATTTGAGATTATTAAAACAGCAGGAACAATTCACATTTGAAAAAATATCAATGGAGTTACAGTCTAATGAAACAGTTTTGTATTTACGACATTTAGAAAATGAAATTGAACGTCAGGCAAAAGCCATAAAAGATCTTGGAAATCATTTACAAAATTCCAAAATTGCGAATAAATCGCTTACACGTATAGCAGAGAAAATGGCAACATCTGGACCAAATACCATAATGAAAGGTTTGACTAATTTGCATAAATAAAATATTGATTACTCTTGTAAAATATACAATTTCAATTATATTACAATGTTACACTATTATCATAAAGTTCTACATTAATATTATTCATTAAACTTTGTTGTGCTATAAGTTGTAATTTTTCTTCTTCCTCTTCTTCATTATATGCTGTTGAAGTAAATACAGGAATTCCACCGTATGATAATGATCCTGGTCGTGATATTGCTAAATACTCTAATGCATCACCACATTTTTGTTTCGATACTCTTAACTGTGCTCTATGTGATTCCAGTGTCCAATCTATACTAAATATTAATATTATCATTACTAATGCTAGACAACTCATACCAGTAGTTAATCCAATCCAAAATCCTTTTAACTCTAATGTTGGACGTATAATAAAACCTAAATATACTGCTAATGGTAATCCTACAATCCATAATGAAAATAATGACATAAATACTAGAGTTAATTGACGTCCTGTAGCTCTTAAAATACCTTGAGCACAACCTTGTAAACCATATGCAGCTAAAAATCCTGATAATAATGGTGCTAAAGTGATGACACGCTTTATAATCCATTCGTCATTAGTGAATATATTTGCTATTGTACCACTTAATGTATACATGGTATAGGATAATACAGCCATTAGACCGAAACAAAAAAATAAAGAAATTACAGCTGATGTATAAGACCGATTTATTGTACTGATTTCAGATACCGCATGATCAACCCCTAAAATATTACTTATTCGTAATGTTGCGGCAGTTGAAATTGCAAATGGTACAGCAGTATAAGTAAAGTTGCAAATTATTAATATAATTGCTGTAACATCTAGTGATATTGTACCCATATGAGCTATAAATATTATACATGCATCAAACATCCAAGCTTCTAATCCTAGCATTAATCCTCCAGGAATTCCAATGAGTATATACCTTATTGCAGCAAAAAGTAACGTTTTCCATGTAATAATTTTGAACTCGCTATTTTCATTTTCGTCACTATCACCAATATCATCATTTGTTATTGCTTCTATTGATGATGATTGTAATGTATTTAAAAACCATGATTGAATAGTCTTACGACTTTCTGGTTTTACTTTTATTCGTTTATTATCTATTGTATTACTTATCTTTATTTCATCTAAACTTATTTCGCTGTCCTTCGTTTCATTAATTTCATTACTATTACCTTCTTCATCATCACTATCATCATTTACTTTAAGTAAATTCATCATTTCAACTTCTTGATCATCTTGTAATTTTCTTCGTATTATATTGGGATCATTTCGTAATATATACTGCTCATACACTAACATGATATTATTTCTTATTTTATCGAAGCAATTCATACATTTCATTTTTATATAATTACCTTTATTTGATATAATTTTTCCTAACTTTTTTTGAAAAGATTTATCTGTTAAACTAACTAAATATAATGACATTAATATCAACATTATAATCTTTGTAAGACTTGTTGATAAAGCACAACCTTTATAACCCATATCGATTGAATACATAAAAATATAATTAAATAAATAATTACATGCATTTCCTATTCCTAATATAATAGTTGATGGATACATAATATTTTGAGCTTGTAAATATTTTTGTTGTACTCTAAATATAGCGAATGCCCATAATGATGGTAATAATATAAAAATATATATTGCTGCATCTGATGCTATTGCATGATTCAATAGAAATAAATTTTCTATTATATATGACGAGAAAAATAAACTAACAGTACCAATTAATGAAAAAAATAATATAACAAATGCGCTTACTATGGACCAAAATCTAACACTAAGAGAGTACAAATATTAGTTAAAAAACTAAATTGAGATAGTCATTGATTGAGTGATTACCCTTTCATATCCTTTTTGCCATATGTATATGCAGCAAGAGTGTCTTGTGCAGTAAGCATACCTTCTAAAAATGACCATATAATATTATATACTGCATTACCTACCACTGCTACTGCCAATGCCTCTACTCCTAAATGTCCAAGCATTATCGCATCAATTATCCAAAAACTTACTTCCAAAGAATTTCCAACTATTGCGGGTATTGCGAGGCTAAATAATATCATAAATTCCTCCTTCCAAAGCCGCCAAGACAGCATCGATGAGTTGACAGTCATCTTTACTTTCCTTTTGCTATTGGTAGAATAGGAATACCAGGTAGATCAAAATTTAATTTTTTGAGGTATTGGTACCGGTATGTAAAGTACCGTACCGTACCTTATTCCTTTTTAAAAGTAATAATATAATCTAGATGATTCCTACCTATATGCTTGTTTTGTACGAAAAATATTACGTATCTTTTATTAGTTAAGTCTCCAAAAGGCCAAACCAGAGTTCCGCCGGTGTACGTCATGTACGTGGACATTGTACAACACTGGAGGAAAAGAAAAGGTCGATTTTAGAAACTATTGTCGTCATCTAAAAATGGGTGGTAAAATTAGTTTAATAGATGAAACAAAAGAATTTTATGACTATCAAGCTATTCATTCATTAATTATGCGCTGCAATGACAGTTATGATGCAGGTATAATTCGTGAATTGCGTGATTTAATATCTACAAATCCGAGATGTGTCAACCAAATACTAAAGAAGAAACGTGTAGTCGAGGCAAAGTCTAATGAAAATCAGGTGATACATAATGATGAATCTGATAATGATGATGATGATGATGATGATGATGATGACTATGATGATGATGATGATGATGACTATGATGATATAGGAGACGAAAAAATAATATCACCACTATATCTTTCAGTCGAACGAGGAAACACGTTTGTTGTAAAAGAATTGCTGAAAAATGGTGCAAGAATGGATAAAAAGTGTACCTATTCTATACCGTCTGAGCTTCATTTAGCTGTACAAAATGATGATTATGAAATGGTCCTTACATTACTGGCATTTGGAGCATCACCGTCAACACCTGATGCTTGTAATTCATATCGACCACTGAAAGTTGTTTCAAGTCGAGGAATTGCGGATGCCTTGATTGTAATGGGTGGAAATGTTAATTCACGCTCTTCAGTCGGATGGACAAATTTACATACCACTCCTGTCAGGGACAATACTGATGTCTTGAAGACACTTGTAGCTAATGGAGCGAATCCGCGGGCACGAGACGGTGATGCAAAAACACCTCCTTGTAATAGTGCATTTATCAGTGATGAGTCAAGAGAATTTTTGTTTGAAGCCATGGTTTTTTGGAAGAAGTGGAATTTATTAAGAGCAAATCAGTTAGATCTTTCAAAGTTGTCGAAAAGCAGTAGGAATAGATTGCTAGCACTAAATGATACATTAGTTCCATATATTTTAGAAGGTGAAAAGAAATACAAAGTGAAGGAAACAATCTATTTTAAATCTATTATCTTCGATAAAGATTGTCTTGAATACAAAAAGCTGATTTATCCAACATTAATATTATCCTTACAAAATGTTCTCCCAGTTAGTGTAATTCGACATATTTTTGAGTACTGTGCACCTAATATTGATGGTAAAGTTGATATATTTTGGGAATTAATTACTAATCATTATGAAGATGATGATGACGATGACTGTGGTTGGGAAATTCCTTCAGATGCTGAAAGTGAAAATGATTTTCGTGGATGTAAAAAATCAAAGACATTATCCAAGAAATCTTATGAAGAGTGAAAGCTATATGCAGTTGTAAAATAATTCATCTATTTCTGTTTACCTTTCCATTTTTGTTACACTTTGGATAGGAATCGAGTCCTACCCGGAAATTTTCGCCGAAAAGAATTCCTTCTTTGGTTGAAGAAAACATTACGGCATTTAAAATCACACGGTGTTAATGGATGTGTGTAGTAAAGACGATTCTTTTGATAAAATAAATTTGTTTCCAAAAGATGAATCGTACATTGATTTCTTTCGTCGATGTTATACTCATTTAATTGATAAAATAGTCTTACATGATAGATTATTCTACTATTATCAAGATTTACGTGTACGTAATGTATCTATAGCTGATAACTTTATTGTTCATGAATTCAATCTACCATCAATACTACACTCATTAAATAGTACTAGAGATAAACAAAGTCATCTTCATTATTGTTTATGGCAAAATAAAAATCAAATAGGTAATGATAGTAATGAAATTATATTTATATATTTGCATACCAACACTAGAGCATTAATTGATAGTTTAGAAATAATCGAATTGTGTGATAAAATGAATGCATCATTATTAAGTTTTGATTTGCCAAATCATGGTCAATCAGAATGTGATTTAGGAATCGATTTACACTTAGAATTACAAAATTCTATAAAATTTATACATAAATCTGATATTTTAGCTTATAAAAATCCATCTATTTTTATTTGGGCACGTGGTTCGTCAACATTCATTCCAGTTCAATATTTTCTACATTATCCAAATGATATGAAACGATACAAAATTACCTCTGTTATTTTAGATTCGCCATTTAAAACAGTAGAAGAACTAGTTCATGAATATGTCTTGCAAATGAAAGCTAGTATTAAATACCCTATTCCATCGATAGCATTAAATCTCGGAATACATATACTACATAAATCTATCATTAAGCGACTTAATTTTAATCCATTTGATATAAAAATAACCGAATATATTGGAAAAGCAACAGTTGAATTTCCACCTTTATATATAATTGCTGCAGATCATGACGACTATATTAGTGTATCACATAGTGAATACATTCGAGATCATTGGCGTAATAAAAAAGTAGAAATGAGGGTTTTTCATGGCGGACATTTTGGAACAAGACCAGTTGAAGTAGTCATGGAAACTATTGCATTTTTAAGTGAATGTTTACATTCCCAGACCGAACCAGAGGTATATATTGAAGACATTGATTCACTAAGTGAATTACCTGTTACAGTCATAACAACCCCGATGACTATGCCTACTATATTCTCTAATACTATGAAAAAGTCCAAGAGTTTATCATCATTGAGAAATTATTGTAAATGATTATATTTGTTATTATTTGTAATTTTAATCCTATATATATGTAATATGTAAGTGTTTGAAAACGATTTAACGAGTGAAAGATAATAAGTCTTAGTTCGTTGGTAAGTTCTCACTACCCTTTAAAAAATAGCTTGATTTATGTATGCACTAGTAAACAGGAGAACAAATATTGATTAAATTATGTCTCACAGCCATTAGTGCAAGTTAAATTATATAATTATTTTTAAAAAACTCACCTGAGTAGGACGCAATACATTTTCATGAATTTTATAATATATTTCATTTTTTATGTTGGTCATATTAGATCTTGCTTTAATTAAAATATTATTTTTATTCAAATTTTGTATAGAAATAATCTGCTCTAATGTTGGAATAATTTCTAATGCATCAACAACAGCATCAAAACGATCACGTAAATTATTATCATTACCACCAAACTTGTTGTTGCTTTTAATATATTCATCTTCTTCAATTAGAATTGCACTTATAGACTCACCGTGCACTTCAATGACATTATCTTGCACAACATATTTGAATAAGTTTTCTTTATTTTGATTTAATTTTTCATTATTTATTGCTATAGTTTTATCGTCAGATTTAATTTTTTTCAAAAATAAATATGTTTTTTCAATTAAAATATCAAGTCCAACTCGACCAGCCGCACTTATAGCTAGTAAGCGGGAGTGTTTCATATTTGTTTTTATGTTATTTAATAATTTTTCTTGTTGTTCATTTGTTAAAAGATCAATTTTATTTAGTACCACAATTTGTGGTTTCATTGCTAGTGTTGGTGAAAATAGTTGTAATTCGCGATTAATTGCATTAAAATCAGCAACAGGATCCATACTATCACCATTAATTATATGAATAATAATTTTACATCTTTCTACATGCCGTAGAAACCCTCTTCCTAAACCAACACCTTTATGTGCCCCTTCTAACAATCCTGGTATATCAGCAATTGTCATTCCTTCATTAAGACCATTATCATACTTACTAACATCACAAACACCTAAATTTGGTACAATTGTAGTAAATGGATATGGTGCAATTTTTGGTTTAGCATTAGTAATTGCATCTAATAATGTTGATTTACCAGCATTTGGTACTCCAACTAATCCAATATCAGCAACTAATTTTAATTCTAATTTTAACCATTTTTTTTCACCACCTTGTGGTGGTAAACTTCCACCTTTTTCATTTTTTGTTTTAAGCGCGGCATTACCTCTCCCACCAATTCCGCCTTTAGCTATTATTACTTTTTGCCTATCATCAGATAATTCTGTAATAATTTCATTTGTTATATTATCTCTAACGATAGTACCTTTAGGTACTTGTACAATACAATCATCACCATTTAATCCATTGGCATATTCTAAATCGCCATCATCACCATTTTCTGCACGATAAAACGATTTGCCTCTAAATCCAAGTAATGTGTTAAAACTATTATCAACTTCAAATATCACATCACCACCATTACCACCATTACCACCAGAAGGTGCAACATGCTGTCGAGCTTTACCAAACTTTACTGCATTTGATCCACTACCACCAGAACCAGCTCGAACATATACTAATGCTTCATCGAACCATAAAAATGCTTCCTTTTCTGTTATATCACCACGTAAATTATTACTTTCTGCAGTTACTGGATTTGCGTATAGCGAAGAATGATATCTATTATATCTACTTGCAGTATATGAATTTATACTTAATGGTACTAGCCCAATATATAAAATAAGGTAGAAAATAACCCACATGTCATGACTCAACACGAAAACTAAAAACAAAGGAAGATTTAGATTTGCTTTGGTAACTTTTAACTTTTTCCTCTTGGTTGGTTGGCCGGGTATGTACGTACTCACCTCAGATTGAAGAAATACAATCAAGACCCAAGACCACTCGCTGAAAACTTTCTCCAATCATTGATTCTTATTGTTTAAATTAAAGATTGATTTTAAACAAATGATTTAAAACTCATCAATATGGTGCCGGTATTTCGCTCACAATCAACTTGAAAAAAAAAAAATTTAATTTCCTTAATAGGTTAATAGGGATGGCAGCACTTTGTTAGTACTACTACCTGGTGCGTGAAATATATGATATGTAATAGAGTTTGAGTAATTTGAATTATAATGTCGCGTTTTCCAGCACTAGAAGTATCTTTTGCATCGGATGAAGAGGACGATGAAGATGTAAATGAATTACCGATAAATTGGCAAGTATTCTTTGATAGTGAAGGTAGATGCTTTTATCACAATAGTATTACTGGTGTTAGTCAATATGATTATCCGGCAGTATCTTTAACAGATTCGCCATTAGTGAATAATATCGATAATACCCAGTTCTTTGAAGAGTCACCAACTGCAAATATTTCTGTGAATAATGTGCGAAACTTTAATTTAAGTATCGAAACTTCGACAGCAGCATATTCAAATGATCATTCTTCAAAAATAGTATCATCGAACAATCAATATGTCAGTCAGTCGATGCCATTATTTATGTTAGACAGCACAAATAATGCCTCGCCGAAATCAATGTCGCCTAAATATCAGCATGCTAGTCAATCGATATCATCTAGCATACAGAATAATGCGAATAATGCCTCGCCAAAATCGATGTCGCCTAAATATCAACACGCGAGTCAATCAATGCCATCTTATATGTTAGATTGTACAAATAATGTATCGCCAAAATCAATGTCACCAAAGTATCAAAATGTACAATCCCATCCATCGAACATGCGGAATAATGCGAGTTATACAAAGTCTACGTCACCTAAAAATTTATATACAACTCAATCAATGCCATCTTATATGTTAGATAATACGAATAATATTTCACTGAATTCAGTATCACCGAAGAATCAACATGCAACTCAATCCATGCCATCTTATATGCTAGATAGTACAAGTAGTATGTCACCTAAATCATCGCTGCCAATGCATACAAATGCGAATCCATCCATGCCACCATATATGATCGATATAAAAAATAATGCATCAAATTATGCGCTAATGCCACAGGATCATGGGGATATTATTTCGATGCACAAATTACAGATAAATGGCTCACATGAAATGAATAATGATTCATGTTTGGCTACGACATTATTAGAGAATACTCCAACCAAGGCAGCTTCAATTGTATATTATAGTGATATGGAAGAATACAGTGATATGGATAATGACGAAGACGAGAAAGTATCGATGAATGTCACAAAAAATGAAATAAATTATGTATCTCCAAGATATTGGTTGCAACCTGCAAGAAGTAATAAAGATCATGTGAACAAGCAAGTACGATTAAACCAAGATTACCTAGCATTAGCACGTGAATATACTAGGCTGAAGCCGTACACCGATCATAATAGTAGAGTTACTTGTGTCATTTGCTCAAAATTTGATGCTAATGTAGTATTTTTTCCTTGTGAGCACAGATGTGTTTGTAAAACTTGTATAAAGAATGAAAAAATATGTGAGGATAGAATGTTGTCATCGGTTTCTCATGGTCACAGTAACTGTCCAGTATGCGCTCAAATAATCAAATTAATACTGCCACACGACCATGGAAAGGTATTGATTTTATATTTGCACATATCTAATTCTTTTTAATTTGTTGTTTATTATTAGGAAGTTGATAAATATTGGTCATGGGTATTTGAGGTAGTCCCTGCATTGCCATCTGGTTTTATAAAGAAATGGAAGCATACAGCTGCAGTCTTGACTAAAGTATACGTCACAGATGATACCGTTACTACTAATGATAATTTCAGTGTTGATAGACAGACAAAAATCAGAGAGCATTTGAAAAGATTTAAGGAAATCAAAGAAGACGATAAAGAATGTATTTTAAGTTAATGAATGTGTTGTACATGTATATATGTGTGTATTATGTAATGTAATTGTTTTGATTATGTTTATGCGTCCACATTTCCTGGTGTTATTACGTATGCTGCCGTGATTAATTCTGCTGCTGCCTCTTTAGGAATAATATTAGAAGCATCACTTGTCCATAAAATTTTAAATTCTGGTTTCTTGAATATAGTAGCAAGGTCTTTTTGATCTCTTATTTTCGCTGCTTTACATCTTGCACTTAATTCTGGCATTTCAATTATTGCTCGAACCATTTCCCAAAATACTCGTTTGTCATTTGAATTAATAAGACGTTTAGATTCGTTGTAAAACAGCTCATCAGGTTCCATCCATGGACTATCTTTAGAGCTTTGAATCCAGAAAGGCTCACAAATTTCACCAATAATAATGTCATTCTTGATGTCTTGTGACTGTAGTGTAGATGATGGTCGTGGTGAAGATAAATTGAATGAAGATAATACATTATTCGCTAAATTAGCCTTGTCGGTATCAAACGAGACTCTTACTTTACCATATTGTGTAGAATTAGTTGCATCAATAACAGTTCCAATAGCAATAGTTGGAGAAGGTGTTGGTCCTTTTTTAAATGCAGCAATACGCATACCAGTCAGAACTTGAGGGTTAGTGCGCCAATTGTTATCATTGATTAAAGAACATAACTTTTGAATGTGCTTCTCGATTTGTTGGGCATACTCAATAGCTAAATCTTCAGTAATCCAGTTTACACTTAAACGAGTCCAACAATAATTCCATTCACCTTTTGATATTGTTCTGCCTTCATGAAGTGATTCTAAAAATGCTGCAGCCTCGTATGGAGAAGTTTCAGGAATTGTAATAGGCTCTCTCCATATATTATCACTACTACTTGCAACACTTTTATTTATACGATGTCTTTCTTGTTCAGCTAACACTTGGTGAAAAAATCCAGATCTCATTTTAAGGACATCAACTGAACATAAAACAGCAACACTTTCATTCAGTGATTGTAAACGAACTTCAATCACAGATTGTGGTGACAGTTTTGAAACATTTGGTGCAACTATTCTTGGTTCTGCACTCTCTTGTGTTTTATTAGCCGTTGACATAAATGAATCACTGCGATATGACGGTTGAGTAGGCGATGTCTCTTGACTAGTCATACCAATTGACATTTTGTCGCTGAAATTATTGTTTTCGCCGTGTTTGTTATATTGACGGTTGTTTCCACTAGAAGCAGTGATAGTCTTATTATTGGTAGTATTGTTACGACTTGTGTATGGCTTGTTATTACTCGTTATTACTACAGGATTATTATGTATTTGTTTCATATCAATCTCATCGTCACTTATTGTGGTGAGAGTTTGAATTGATTCTGTTCTCCATTGCTCCTTTTCTTTGATTTCCCTTGTTTTTTGCGGTGATCCTATTTGATAATAAAAAAAATGTAAATATTATAAAGTTGTCTACAATAGAGTATTAATTAATTTACCTAATCCTAATCGAGTAAATCCGTCATAGATCCATGCTGTTGGTGACAGGCAATTGTCATCGTCATCGAAGCATCCACCGGTAGCATGATTAGTGTCGATATATTCTCTATTTTTTTTTAATTTAATATTATCAACATCTTTGTCAGTAGTAATATAATGATGTACGTGGCTTCGTCTAGATGATGCCTGGTGATTGGAAGGAATACTTCCTGGGAGTGATTGTTTGCGACCTTTGCCTTGCTGCATTTGAATGTATTTTTTCCTTTCTTCAGAGGAGTGTTGATGCTAAGGTCATGGGTGTGGATATTTGAAGAAAGGAAAAAGAGAGCAATATTTGATATTTTGACCCAGAAGTTGAGAAGAAAGAATGAATACGGCAGTTCCAAAGAAATATGCCGTATTTAGTAGTGAAGCATACAATGAAATAGCAATTAAATTTGCTGCTAATGATGCAGAAAGATTTCAATATTTCCCTATTTATTGGGGTAAATTTGCTGACGGCACAGATAATATAAAAATTGAAGGATTCAATCCGAGAAATCAAATTGCCGGTGGCCATTGTTTATTTTTTGCTTCTTTTCATAACAATGATGTTACGTTCTCCCAATTTTCTGTATTTGTTGTCTTATTACAATCATTCATTGAGTCTCTTACAATTGTGTTGCCTTTTTATCCTGTTGGAACAATGGAACGAGTAATTGAAGAAGGACAAGTGGCTACAGCTAATACATATGCTATTTTATTGAGTAATTTGCCCTTTTGCGGAAAACCAACAAGATTAATGATATATGATATTCATACACTTCAAAATCGGTTTTATTTTCATCATACTATAATACCATCACTGCATACTGCAATCCCGTTATTAATAGATAAAATAAGAAGTAGTAATGTTTTCAATATGATTAATACTGTTGCATTTCCAGATGAAGGTGCAGCAAAACGATTTGGTGGTATGTTTCGTTCATTAGGTTTTGATGTTATTACATGCGGAAAAACGAGAGTTGGAAATAAAAGAATTGTTACAATACAGGATGGTGATTGTAAAGATAAACATCTTGTTATTGTGGATGATTTAGTTCAAACAGGTGGGACATTGTATGAATGCGGGAAAGCTTTAAAATCTGCTGGCGCGATCACTGTTATTGCATTTGTATCTCATGGTGTATTTCCTAACAATTGCTTTACTGATTTCTTACCTGACGGAAAGAAAGGCAACATATTTGATAAATTTTTTGTTACTAATAGTATTCCGATGACAACCAGAAACATACCCAATGACAATATATTCGAAGTTTTAGATCTTTCTCCTCAGATACTCAAGGATTTAGACCTATAAGTCGCGGTATACACTGTTAATTACATCAATTATAAATATTATATCATAGCTGTTGTAAAAAATTCATTAATACTTTGTGTTCATGAGATGTTATTAATTCCTCTAAATTTTGTGATTGTGCGTATGTAATTAAATAGGCTTTGATATCGATATTGAACAGGTCATCATCTGTTGGGTTATTGAATATCAAACTATCTGCTATCATTGGATTATTTTTTGTATTACTATTTGCGTAAACATCAAGTAAATCAGATAAGTATATTTCTGTTGCGGCACTTCCATCGGCAGTATCGTCAAATGCTTCATCATCATCGTACCCATAACTATCATCCTCATCATTGTCATCCTCATCGTCGTTATTATCGCCGACTGCATTATTGAATATACTTTCCAATATATTATTGCCTTCAGATTTACTTGCCGCTTCTTCGACGGCGATTTTTATTGAATTATTATTGTAATTAATGTCATATAACAGTGGAATTGTATCTAAAACCAGGTTCAATATTGATTTTTTGATAGATAATTGCTCATTTGTACTACAATTATCCATAATTTGTAATGCATTCAAGAGACCCATTGTACTTACCACTCTATTATACCTTGATTGTAATAATGGGTGGAGTTGATGCCATTTATGAAGGAAACCATAAAATATATTGCCTTCAGTTACAGGAACGCAACTTTGTTGTAGCATATTTAAAACAGTAACTAGCTCAGCCGGAGACCGAGCAAAGATATTTACTACACACATTATCATTGCGCTCTTAACTGGTACCTCTGTTGTCGCCTCAATACATTTAAATAATGCGATAAATAACTGTAAAATTAAATTTTTATCAGTAACTAGATCTAAAACAGTACAAAAAAGTTGAGTAATAATACCCGCAATAGGGTAGCAGCAGTCCAGCATACTCACTGGATTCTCGTTTTCAATGTCCTTATCACTGCCATCATCATCATCTGCATGAGACTCAACAGCTTGTTCTGTAACTTGTGATAGGGTTGAGCATATATTGGTCAGTAACGTCACAAGCAAGGACGTGTTTGAAGCAGATAATAATATATTGCGGAAGGATTCGCTTTTTCTATCTGATATTATTGTTTTTATAGCATTGTATATTTCATTTTGATAAGAAATTGGAGCAATTCGGAAATATTCCAATAATAAATGGAATAAATGATACTTGGTTGCAGGTGAACATCCCACCAAAATACTAATTTTACTAATAATTTTTGTTGCAAATGTAAAAAATAATGATGGTAATGATGTAATTTGTCCACTTAAAACTGATTTAAAATAGGGTATAATAGTAGTTTCAATTGCATGAATACCGTAATTTATGCTCGTAATGCTACTAACCAGCGACGATAAGTTATCTAATATAAATTGATCGTAATAATACTGCGAGATGGTTTGTGAGGTAAATAAACCGACGTCGCTGAGTAATTTGATATTTGTAATATTAGGCGAGGCTTCCAGCAGCAGTGTTAATGCCTCAATTAAGAAATGGACGGTAGTGTCCGTTAGATATGGCGCTAGTTGCAAGCTTGAAAATATCAATATTTCAGTGTTTAATGCTGCAAATACCGACAATGATGTAGATAGATTTGTATTCGATTTAAATTTGAATAAGATACCAGTTAATGAACGAAGCGCTAATAGTTTGCTACTTAACGGATCTCTTGGATTCTCTAATAATTCTTTATTGCAACTTATTGAACTAATAATCATTGGTGCATCAAGTAATAGAGTGAAAATATTAATTAACCACACCATTCTACTTCGTAAAATAGCCGGAGTCTGTGAAGTAAACAAGCATTGACACATCGATCCGAGTAATTGATTGATTGCAGCAACGGGTATATCAGTCGTGATTGTTACTGCTTCATCTATTTTTTGTTGACAAATTGTTCCTGTTGGTGATGCACTGCGGCTATGCACGCGCAAGTAATACTTCATATATGATTTACCTATGAATCCTAATGACCATAATAACTTTTCAATATGTAAAATTCGTATATTTTCGTTATATCCTGTTGTATTCTGTTGCAATTGCTGCCATTGATGGGATATATTGCTAAATAAATAATTAAAAACCTTGCTTTTAAAGTATGAACATGTTGATTTTAATAAATTTGCTCCTATATAACGTAGTGAAAAGTCGTTGCTATTATCAAGATCTTCCTCTGATGACACATACAAATTACCATCGTTATTCCAGCAATTAACCATTGGTGCAGTCATTTGCATGTAATCAATTAAAATATCTAATAATTTATCAAGATTTCCGGTTAATAAATCATCAGGAGAAATGGAAACTTCTTGGCATAATGTGTACAATATATTCAATAATTCCAACAAATTTATTACTAAAATCTCCACATCAATCCGATCCCCGTCACTACTGTAACCGCTACTCCATACTTCTCCTGCAGATAAAGTGGTTAACGTACTTGAGAGATATGTTTCCTTCACTAAATACAGGCATGTTAGTGACGAAGTGATAATTGTATCAAATTTTGGTTTAAAATGTTGTGGAAATGATTGGATTCCTATACTTATTGATTCAACAGTCTGTATTAACCCACCAGGCTCAGCTATCGTATTATTAATGGTATTAGAACTCGATAAAATACTTAAATATGATGTTGATAGACATGCCCAAGTGGTTAGAAATGAAGATAATATTCCAATATGACTATTATACAAGTTCCCTACGGTGAAATGTTGGTAAGTACATGAATAAGCTTGGATGTAATAAGTTTTTACCCTCTTGTAATTGAATATTTTCTAATTTTTGCATTGATATACTCATTAATTTTGATAAATATTGTAAGTCTCTACTCGCTTGATAACCAGTTGTTCCTGCTAAGCTTGAAAATGTTTCAAATATCTTAGAATAACCTTTGAGTGAATAAGAATGTAAGCAAGAAGTAAATAAGTGGGCGGAAAAGTGAGTGAGTACATATTTCAATCAGTTGAATCAATAATCTACTGTCTATTTCATTATCAACAATTACTACTAAACATTTTAACATAAAATTAAATTTCGATTGCTGATTAAGTGAGTATGTAAGTGAATGAGTGAGCGGATGACTACCGTGAGTTAGTACCTGATCACTTTGTTGATTCAATGAATATATCAGCATGTTTAATATCATCATTCTTTCATTATCATCACCACGCGATAAAATTGTAGATATTAGTACCATCGAAGGCTTTCGTATTACATTTTCTGATGTATAACATCCATTAAATGCTAACTCAATAGTTAATTGCTTTGATACAGTAAATATTGAATTCCTGAATGAAAAAATGAGAGATTGAGTCACCAAAAACATGCATGAGTGAGTAAGTACCATTGGCAATAGCGCTGAATCTGTTGATTCAATAAAATAAGAAATAATTGACGAAGATGCAATGGTTTATTCATATCCACAATATTCGGTATTATTGACTGAATTGCTATATCTATAAGGGGTGAGTAAGTGATTAAATGCATAAAAATATTTATGAGCGAATAGTCGTACCAGGTGCTATCGTCATTATCTCATATAGCCTTATTTCAGCCTCTTTGCGTAAGTTTTGATCAGGATTTCCGTATAATTGATGCACCAAATAAGGCACTTCATGATCCATATTTGAATTATTCGAGGTTTACTATAAGTAAGAGATAGTTAGTTAGTGAATGTAAAGTCAAGTGAAATGTGAGTGAGAGTACATGCTATCCCTTCAAGAGACGCAAAATTTTATTTTTGTTCTACAATTTTTTTGGCGAGCAATCTATACCGGCACTGGTGGTACCGTACCGTAAACTTTTGAAAAGAAAACCTTGTACCAGTATCCGTGGTTACACTTTTTAAAATCATATAATACAATGTATAATTAATTCCTTAAATTATTCCAATAAGGTCCAAACTTTGTTTTCAGTAAATTAATAGTGTTAACAGTATCTGGATGTACATCTTCATAAGTTGCATTGATTATTTCATATTTTTCACTCAAACTTTGATTATTGACATCAAGCAATGACTCAATTGTTGCTTCAACTGAGTGACATAAGCCATGTATATTGTAACCGCCTTCTAAACATATTAAGAGTCTATCATTGCAGTGTGCTTGTATCAATTTAATTAGATTATAGTAACCGGTGGGAGTTATACTGTAACCACCAACTGGTAAGTTAACATCACCAATACCAGCATCGAATCCTAATGGCATCATGACCATATCTGCTTGAAATTCGTCTAAAATTGGCAGAATAATTTGATGAAATAGTGCGATATAGTCTTTATCATGGAGACCGCCATTAGTTGCATCACCTACTCCCAATGGAATATTTATATTATAACCCTCGCCACTACCATTTCCTATGTTGTGCATCTTACCAACTTCATCATATTCATAAACATCAGTATCATTTCCCTCTTCTTCGTCTTCATTTTCATCACACTCCGCAATTACATCTAAAGTACTAGTATTCGAGCAGCTTTTAATTGTTCCATAGATTTGCTTATGTACACTAATTGTCAGTACATTATTGTTGTTGTAAAAATGTTTTTGAGCGGCGTTACCGTGGTGAATATCAATATCAACTATTGCTATTTTCTTAATTTTTTCTGGATATTTTGATAAGGCATAATTTGCAGAGATACAAACATTATTAAAGAAACAAAATCCTGCTGGTCCATTGGATTCCGCATGATGGCCTAATAAGTGAATATAAGTCAGTAAATAAGTGAGTAAGTAAGTGCGTGAGTATCCTTACCAGGTGGTCTAATTAATGCAAATCCTGATTTTACTTCATCTCGACATAAATAATCTGTTAATGAAACAGCGCACAGTACTGCTTCTGTAGCAGCATTATATGTACCTGGAGTAGTATAAATATCTGGCTGTTTAGGCAGCGAGTTGTTTTTTACATTAAATACGTGATCCACTGAATGAGTGGTAAGTAAAAGTTCATCCAATTGATTGCGAATATTTGGTGTAATAAGTACACTATTCAATTTTGCTAATAAATATTTATTTTCCAAAAAATTGTACACAGATGTCACCCGGTTTGCACACTCATAAACGTTGGGATAATTATGTAATTTCTGCAATTCATTATTTATACATATAAAACCAACAGGATACCTATTATTACCTCCATCTGATTGGTTAAGGTATTGAGTCACATCATCATTTTGAAATTTTACTGATAAGAATTGAATAAGTAAGAGTCACGTCATAAATGCATAATGTGTATATGTTAATATCTTACCAATTTCTGCAACTTTCGATGTTTGTTTTAATTTATCATGTTTTATATAATTTTCGCATGCGTAACACCATATCGACAAGTCAGACAATGATAGAGCAATGCAATGACCTATCATATTTGGATCACTAAACAGTGTATCAAAATAGTGATTTTCCATATGCGAACCAACGTATCGAGAACATTTGGTATTACCGCAACTTAAACATAACCTAAGTCAATAGGTGAATTAGTTAATATATACGAATGATTATGTGCGTAATGTACGATACCAATTTTCTTTTCTGCTAATCTCATCACTGCAATTGCAATCATTACAACAGTTTAATTCAACTCCTTGTTTCACAGCATTAATATCTATGAAAGGAATATTTGATAAATGAGGACAATCTTGTTTGGGGTAAACACCTCCACCAGCATCAACAAAGTTACTCATTTCTAACGACTCGCACACACCTCTTTGGTTTCTTTCTCTTTGGCCAATTCTCTGCGGAAAGCTGTTTCCTCTACTGACTGGTTTCTTTCTTTTTCTGTTTTCCATCGATGGAAATTTCGAAGGCCATGAGGCGGGCATAGATAGGCACTTCACATCAAAATAGTTTGGTTTATGATACTTGTAATTTTGCTTTAACTAAAATGCTCTTTATTTAACGCGTTGTTCATATCATATATTATTCCTCCTCAAATTTTACGTGTGGATGTGGACCTATGAGTCCGACTAAATCCCTATTTTGGCAAAAAATTTAACAAAATTTTATAAGGAAAGGATGAATATAGTGCAAGGTAACTCTTCACTCAATCACTTGGTCACTCGCTTATTTATTTTCACTTACTTACTCGCTTTCTCAATTTAAAGTAACTTTGTACGAGTGGCGCGTACTCAGTACATGCTTAGGTCATTGCATCGTCTATATTGATGGTAAATGGTTAAAAAGTCAACAAGCCACGAATCGTAACAAAGTATTAAATATATTGTCAACTAATAAATTAGGTAAATTACTCTGTCATAGTAATATTCACTGATACGTAATTACTTTCTCATTCACATTCAATAATCAGGTATTGATACAATATATTACTTGTGTACTAATGGATCAGATGATATTGAAGATTATATTGTAGATGAGTTAAAATTAACAAATTTGCCATCATTTTTGTATTATAAAATGGGTAAATTTTCTCATTACATAACTGATGTTGCTGATATACGGTAAAATATTTACTTAATCACTTAAACAGTGTTGTACTTACATTACTCTTTTCATACATTAGTAATATTGAATATTCTTCACAATGCAAAGATTATGAAACAAATTCTATTCACCAAAACATAATAAACTATTTATTCAATAATAATTATACGAAATATATTGGTAGAATATTTATATCTGGTGATAAAGCTAGCGTTGGTAAAAGTACAATATCATTAGCTATTTTACTATGTCTAATAAATCTTGGTGTAAATCCTAATGATATCGCTTATATTAAACCAGTAACTCAGTGTGAAAAGGAGCAACCAGTCACCAGATATTGTAATCGCGTGGGTATATCTAATCGTAGCATTGGTCCTGTTGTATTTTACAAGGGATTTACCAGGGCATATTTAGCTGGGGAAACAGAGTCTAGTTATGAATTATTAAATAATATACAAAAAGCAGTTAATTCGATAAGTATTAATAAACGATTAACCATAATTGATGGAGTAGGGTATCCATCTGTCGGTTCAATCTGCTCAATATCTAATGCTAATGTCGCAAAATGCCTTCATTCACCTGTTATATTAGTTGGTAAAGCGGGTGTGGGTGATGCTGTTGATAGTCATAACTTAAATTCTACTTATTTTGAATCACATGGTGTGCGTGTGTTAGGTGCAATATTTAATAAACAATTATTAGATGGATTTTATTCATTAGAATCATGCAGAGAGAGTATTACCTCGTATTTCAATCAATACAAATCATATCAAAAACCTTATGGATTTATTCCACTGTTGAATGTAGCTGTTGCAGAGGATAATAATGATCAAAATACTCAACTGCTCTTAGAGCAAGCAATAACCAACGCATTTCTTCAATACGGTAGTATACAACAGCTATTATTTGATATTTGGGTGACAAATTTAAAGGAAACAAATAGCATAATTATAACTGATACAGTCATGAACACACCAATGGATATTACATCATCATCAACAACAACAACAACAACAACAATTATACCACCTCCTACAGTTACTACATTACCAAGTAATGTGAAAAAGAGAACAAGAGAAGAAATTGAAGAAATATCGATAAGTAATGGAGCCAAGAAAGGAGGATGAGGATAGGATATTGATGATGCGTATGAGGTGCATACACTCATCAATATCTTGTGATATTATTCTCACAGTTCATAAATTTGATTATTATTTACTGGATGACAAAGTATTCAAAATCTAAAAATGATTACTTTTGAAATGTAATTAATTAATCACTTACACATTTACTCATCATCACTATCACTATCATTAGCAAATGCAGCGAAAGAATTACTATTTGTTTTTTTTGGTGCGGCAACTTTAGAACCAGATGAGCTCGATTTACCCTTTGCTGCTATACTTGACCACGATGATGATGATGATGATTTTACAGTGGCACCACCACCACCTACTTTTGGTTTACTTTTGTTTGTTAATGAAGTATATTTACTTTTAAAATCTTTCTGTTCATACTCACATTTTTTAGTAAACTCTACTTCATCTTCAAACCAATCTTTACTAGCCTATAGATAATTGCGTGAGTTAATAATTTATGAGTAATAATGAATGAATGAGTAACCATTTCATAACGACGAATTCCATCTTCAATATCACTTTTTGGTTCTAATTTCTTTAAATCCTCTAATGTCAATGACATACTTCGAGCCTTTTCTTCAATTGCAAGTAACGGAAATAATTGCATATATAGTTTACCGATTTCATTGCTATATTTCAAACGAGTGGTGACCGGTGCTACCTTCATTACACTCTCTTTTCGTTGAACAATTTGATTACGTTTTTCTTCTAATTTTTCTATTTTTTTATTTTCATTTTTACTTTTTGCTTCTTTAATTTCTTCTGTAATATTGGTGATGTTGCTCTCTAAGCTACTTATTAATTCATTTTTTTCACTTTCACTTAATATGCCTTTATCGACCATATTCTTGATTTCATTTTGCAAATATTTTATTTTATCTTCATCACAACCTAAAATGAAAAATTAAATTAAATTAGTGAAAGCTTTAGTGGAATGAGTGTACGAGTTAGTGTGTGAGTAAGGTACCCGAATTAGTGTCGTAAATACTTTGTTCCTCGCTTGTCAATGCACTTCCTTTCATTAATTTTGCCTCAATTAATTTAAAATTATCAAAAGAATCTTGAATTATTTTGACACATCTCTTCTTGGAACGCCAAGAGACTACTTTACTACCGACCATATCAATGAATGTACTCATGTCGGCGCTTATAACTTTCTGTTCTGGTGTATTTTCACTTTTGACTGTTACGTTTTCTGTTTTTGCAGTCGATTTGGTTGCTTTACTGCATAAAACATGAGGGAAAACAATTAAATATTTTAAATTAGCTCCAGTGTCATGCTGCTGTTTGAATGTTCCTTGTGAATCAAATGTCTCTGCAGCTGATTTGTCTTCACTAAAATTTAAATCTCTTAAAGCAGCTACACAATACTTTGGCAAATTATCATCATACTTGGAACGTACCAATTTCCCACCTCCAACAATAAAGGTAATTTTGATCATACTGGTGGGATTTGGTAATGGTGAACTAAATACTTTCTTAATCAAGTCCTTCACTCTTTCCTCTGTGTAGTTACCCAAGTCATAAGTGTCAGATTCAATTGAATAGTAGATTTCTTTGGCCAAGCCAGAGAGGAGACTATTGTCTTCAGATGCAAAACTTGCCATTTTAATGTAATTTAATCTGTTAACTCACGTCCCCCTTTTCCTTGACTTCCAGATTCTGGTTTCCAGAATAATGCCAATGCGATGTTGTTCCGGAAATTTCAATTCCGAGGAACATGTCAAAATATCACCGATATATATATATACTTGAGCTACCTTGAAATAAAACCCTTAATTTTTCAATACATATTATAACTAAACCTCTATACCACTACCATACTACTAACAAAGCTAATAGTTGCTTAACAGTATTAGGTAGTAGTGCATAAATTATTACACATTACCCTGATGATAAATGGTGAAAAATTATATTTTCTGCTCTCCAGAGAAGGCTAGAGTTACATTGTTACATTCAATGGGCCGTATCGTCAATTTGGCCCAAAAATTTTTGGCGATATCACCAGTAAATTAGGAAGAGCTAAACATAATAATGGGAGGTTCGATGCTCTTTTATGCATGATATATTCGCATTCTCGTTAACTCATTCACTCATTTATTCACATATTTTGCAGGAACAAAACGTAAATTGCGTCAATTAGGCGTGAAACCAAATGAAGATTTAGTACCAGAAAAAATTGAAAAGATTAATAAAAGCAGCATCAAAGATCATAAGGTTAGCTTTATTAAACACTAATTTTACTAACTTGTTATCTTATTTTCTTATTTTCTTCTAGAATGAATTAAGTAATTTACAAGAAAAAGATCCTGAATTTTATCAATTTTTAAAAGAAAATGATCAAGATTTATTAGATTTTGGTAATGATCTTGATGATGACCTTGATGACGATCTTGATGAAGCAGAAGTTGATAATGATGATGAAATGGATGATGACGATGATGATGATGATGAAGAGGAGGTATATGATAAAAAGAATTCAAAGAAGTCTAAGAAATCCAAGAAAAATAATAATGATATGATAGAAATTGATAATAATTTATTAAATGCTACGATAAAAAAAGCCGTTGACAAGAAAGGAGATGGTAATTTTACTGCATTGAAGAAACTTTTATCAATGTTTCGTGCTGCTTGTATACCTTCAGGTGCTACTTCGAAGGAAGACGAAGATGACGAAGAACCAACCAGTAATTTCCTTATTACTTCACCAGAAGTATATGAGCAAGTCATGGTTGCGTGTTTAGAAAATGCATACATTACAATGTATAAGATATTAGATATTAAGAAGGATGCCATTACACCTGAGAGTTTATCGAAATTAAAAGAGCATCCCAAGTTAAAGAAGATTCAACTACAAATTTTATCATTTTTCAAGTCAATATTACACACATTAGTTGGATTACATGATGCAGATGCGATAAGTAAACAAGGACGTGTATGTGTATATTTGATATCATCGCTAGAACCATATATCCCATTACTTGCACCATTACCACGACTTGCTAAAGGTGTTCTCAAAGTATTATTAAAATTCTGGGCATCCGGAATTGCACCTATTGATGACACAGCTAATGTAAGAGGTCATGCATTTCTTCGTATTCGTCAAATGGCTATCAGTTTACCAGGTTCAATGACTGAAGAATGTTATCGTATTATATATCTAACATACGCAAGACAATGTAAATCATTTAGTGAGTTGAATTCTACATCGGTACTATTCATGGCACAGTGTATTACAGAGTTGTACTCTTACAATATACCGTTGGCTTATCAACAGTCTTTCTTATATATTCGTCAATTAGCATTACATTTACGTAGTGCAATATTAAAGAAAAGTAATGAAAGTGTAAGAACAGTTACAAATTGGCAATTTTTAAATTGTATTCGTTTATGGACTCGTGTTATCTGTGCCATGCCAAATGAAGATCAGTTAGGTGCATTATCATTTCCATTAGTACAGATTATATTAGGGATTATTCAAATTTCCACATCGTTATATTTATTACCATTAAATTTTCATTTAATAACATGTTTACATCAACTTGCTGCAAGTACAAACTCATTCATTTCAACGGCATCAAAATTAATTGATATTTTAACAAATCCAGATTTATTATTAAAACAGACTCCTTCTACTGCAGCTGCACCAAAAATACAATATATGGTAAAATATGGTAATGATACTATAAATTCGGCACAAGTAAGAGATAGTATAGTGAATGAAGTAATCCTTTTACTCCGTCAAGAATTTGAAATTTATCGTTATCATGTTGGTTTACCAGAATATTCTTATTTAATAATAAAAAAATTAAAATTATTTATTAAAAAATGTAAAATACCACGTTGGAAAGATTTATGTCGTGCATTATGTAGTCAATTAGAACAGTATGTAGTATATGCAAAGAAACATCGCACGAAATTAGGTATTATACCAAAAAATATTGAATCATTTGAACCATTATTACCAGCAGGAACAGCAGAAGCATTTATTCGATTAAAGAAATTATTAGTGAATAAAGGAACAATGAATTCAGTATCAGAGGTTACATTAGGAAATAGTGTTAGCAATAGTAATAATTCAAAAAATCGACCAGTTAAATCAAAATCAGTTAATTTTTATGATGATGGTGATGATAATGATGAATTACCAGATAATGAAATTGTTGGTGATGTAGATGAAGAAGATGATGAAGAATCATATGATGAGAATGTTGAGGAAGATGATGACGATGCAGATGGTAATGATAAAGTTGGAACATTAGATTGGTCAGACAGTGATTAGTTGTAATTTTATTATAGTATTCATAAACAGTATATATATATATTCTCTGGAAGATATTCTTATGTTTCGCCAAATTTATTCTTTGTAATATGAGCTCCACCACTTAGTGCTTTGATTGCATTAAATATATCACCTACTAATCCTAATTTATTTACTGTTGTCTTGGCATCTTTTTCCCACCTTATATAATATAAAAATTGTAAGAGTAAAATATTAATAACTAAGTGAAACAAGAAATAAATAAGTAACTGATTACGTACATAGTGCCGCCTTTATCCAATTGCTCTAATTCTTCGCTAGAAAGATTCTCAATACCTCTTTGTTCCATTGTTGTATTGATTAAATCTGCATACGCGGCATCTGCTTGTTCATCTGTGATAGAAATTGAGTAAGTATGGTATTTTTGTATAAATAAATAAGCACACACCAGCAGTAGCAAGCCCTGCACCAGGACTTTTTCTTTCAATTATATTTTTTCTTGCATTTTCCAATGATTTTTCAATATTATTATCATATATACATGTAGGATATCGATGATATTTGGTACAAGTGAATGCTAGTGATGAAATGTAACAACAGAAGAATATTAATGCGAGTAGAAGCAACATTTTCTTTAAAATCGAAAACTTTGACGATCAAGCTTGGACCGAAAGTTTATACACTACAATTACTCCAAAATTTACTCAAACAACCGAAAGTCTAAGGAAGGAAGGGACTCTAATTTTGTAATTTTCATTCCGCGGGCCTTCAAAATTCTTCAAAAATTCCACACCACACCACATCGCTAAAAAAAGGATAGGAAAAGGATACCTTTTTCTCTCGCATTCGCTTCTCTAAATGGGATTAGTTGCATCTATTGGCCTGTACCATATATCTTAGGGATTCAGAGGTATTTTCCTTGGTGGTTTAATACGCTTCCTAACACTCCGTCTGCAGCAAATATGTCTAGTAAGTACTCAGTCATTAGTTTAGACGATGATGGAGATGAAAATGAAGGTATAATG
>JACCDO010835378.1_pt1 | contig 29714 bp, 25 predicted proteins | sample 7446101 | NCBI WGS metagenome assembly JACCDO01 (sample SAMN15323440, study PRJNA562643) | freshwater metagenome | isolation source: river surface water | place: USA:Blue River Watershed | collected 2017-08-16
AACAATGGAGATTGATTATAAAATAAATATAAAAAAACTATTATGTTACAACATAGTTAATAATTCCAAATGTGTATATAAAGGTAAGTGTATGTTTGCACATAATTTAGAAGAACAAAAGAAAGAACCATTACGAGAATACATATACAATATGATATATAATATAGATGACTTAAGTAGTATAGACATATATCAAGATAAACCATTATTAGATGAATTATTAATATATACCAAAGAATGTAAAAATTGTTTAAACAAGAAATGTCCAGGAGGATACAATTGTAAATTTGGAGCATGTACAAAAGAGGTTAAAATATGTTATAATGATTTGATGCATGGAAAATGTTATAATTCGTTAAATACAGATGAAAAATCAATAAAAAGATGTATGCATGGAGTACATCTAACTGAAAAAAATTTAATATCTTATTATCAAAGAGTGCCAATTGATATATATTCAAATGATTTTATTGTAAATTCTACAAATGATATAAATTATAATACAAAAAATAACATAATATCAATAGTATTAAATGATACGAGTATAAAATTAGTAAAAGAACTAACTGCTAATAGATTAAGTAGGAATGATTTAATAAAATTACTAAATGACAAGAAAAAAATTAATAATATTTTAAACAAGAACTCAGAATTAAATGAACTTCTTGATGATGAAGATATAAAAGAGCTTTTTGATACTTTTGAGAAAAACGAAGATAGTTATATAAAAACAAGTAATAATATTTATGATATTCTAAATGAAAATCAAAATCAAGATTATGACAGTACATCAAATAAAATAAATAATATATTTTTAAAAGATTATCAAAACTCAATTAATAAATATAATTTATCGATAATTGAAAAAAATAATAATAATTATTTTGATAGTTCAGATAGTTCAGATAGTACAGATAGTTCAGACAATTTAGATAATTTAGATTGTTTAGATAATTTAGACACTGTAGATAATACAAATAATATAAAAAAGGAAGTTGAAGATATAGAAGAAAAAAGAAAATATCTAGAAATTTTAGAAGAAAATTTTAAAACAGAGAGTAAAGATTTAGAATCAATAATAAGGAAAGAGAATAATAATATAATAAAAGTTCAAGAAGTAAATATAAATAATGTATTATTAATAGATTAAAAATTTGATTTTTCAAATATAAATATAATAAATATTAATTTATAGTTAGCAGTATATTTATAATTATATAAAATATATGTCAAATAATTTAATTCAAGTAAAGTATAAAGCAACAAAACTAAATGACATAATAGGTAATCAAAAAACAATAGAATATATAAAAAACTGGTTAGATAATTACGAGGAGGTAAAGGATTTTTTAAAATCAAATGGGTTACTAAAAAAATCTTCAAAAGGACGTAAAAAAAAGTTAGTAAATATATCAGAAAAGGAAGTTGAATTTAGTAAAAGAAAGGGTAATTTATTAGTAACAGGTCCTCATGGATGTGGTAAATCATCAATAATATCAATAATATTAAAAGAGAATAATTATGATGTAATAAATTTAAATATGTTAGATCCAAAGATAAAAATAGATATAGATTTAATAGCCAAGCTTTCAATGAAGAGTTATTTAAATCCAGACAAGAAGATGGTATTATTGATAGATGAATTAGAATCAGTGATAACGCTAAATGATAAAGTAGGTGTATTTAACATAATAAAAGATAATAATTTTAATAGATGGATGCCAATAATAATAATAACAAACAATCAACATAATAAACAATTAAATGAGACAAAAAAATATTCAAATGAAGTAAAAATATTTGCCCCATATATAAGTGAAATAAACAGATGGGTTCAGAACATATGTAGAAATGAGAAAATATGGATAGAATGGGATCAAATAAATAGATTTATTGAGTATTGTCAGAGTGATATGAGAAAAATATTAATACAGCTAGATGAATTAAAAATAAATTATGGAACAAGTAAAATTAATTCAACAGTATTTGATAATTTTATGAACATAATGAAAAAGAAAGATTTGGATTTTGATTTATTCAAAGCAACAGAAAAAATGTTAACAGAATATAAGAATATAGATACATGTATAGAACTATACGAAACAGAAAAAGTATTAATACCATTAATGATGCATGAGAATTATCACAAGTTTATAAAACCAAGTAAATTTACAAAAGTATTAGATAATTTATCAACAGGAGATATATTAGAAAATTATATTTATGGAGAACAGAATTGGGATTTATTAGAACTACATGGATACATAAGTTGTGTAATACCATCATATTATGTAAATAAATATACAAATGGAGTAAAGAAAGATACATTAGTATTTGCAGCAGACTTAAATAGAACATCAGTTAAAAAAATGAATAAAAAGAACATAAACAAAACAAATGAAAGTATAAATAAGAATTCTAATGAAAATATAAGAAACAAATCTATAGATGAGTTTATCTATATGGGAGAAATTATAAACAAAATAAATGAAACCAAGTCCTCTAAAAACGAAGAGACATCAAATTATGTAAATAATATTATAAAAATAAATAAATTAAAAAATACAAAATCAAGTATAAACAAAAAATAAATTAACAAGATTTTAGAAGATTTATAAATATTTTTAAAATTACTATAAATGTTAAAAATATATAATCGAATTTTTTTATAAATATAATTGATTTTTAATAAAAAAAAATATATAATTTAATATATATACAGTATGTCTAATTCTAATACATCATTTAAGACTTCTGAAGGTAATATTGATGATGAGGTTTCCAGAATCTTTAAAAAGAGCAAGGGTAAAAACTTATACCAAGTTATGGAAGAACTCAAAACTAAATATAAGGATGACGAAGTAATTGACACAATATTAAAGAAATTTTCAGAAAAGAAAAAGAGAGTATCAAAAATTGCTGAAAAAATCAGAGATAGACTTGTTAGTAAGTATCCTAATCTTACCATGAAAGAATATCTTGAAAAAATCTCTGAATACAAAAAGAAATATGACTTTGATGATTCTGAAATGGATGCTATCCAAAAATTAATTTTCCTTAAGAGAGATGGTTTACTTGGTGATGCTGAATATGAACCTAACTACACTGAAATGAGTAAAGCTTTAGGCTTTGTTCCTGCTTCATTCAATGCTTCAACTAAATTAAGAGTACCTCAAGGTGAAGTTGAAGCTTTAGAAGCTATTAAAGGTTTATCTCAAGCTACCAGAGAACTCCACAACCAAGTCATTATTCAATCCTTAATTTACAATCCTTTAAACAATAATGGTGATGCTACTGGTTATACTGGTAGTCCATTAGAAAATGTTGCTTTAACTCAAAGTTTTGATAAAAATAAGATCAATATTTTTAACTTTGTTCACCCTGTTATTGCTGCTCTTTTCTTCCCTAGATTTAAATTACTTGATGAACACATGCTTTTAGCTGGTATTGCTGATATTGTCTATAAGAAATCAGAAGGTATGGAACTTAATACCCAACCTGAATATGAACTTTATTTTGATATTGCTACTGATCCTGCTGAAACTGCCTGCACCACAAAAGTCAGACCTTTCAGTGATTTACTCGACAGATGTAATGTCCAAACTAAATTATGGGAATCAGTTCTTAACCTTAGACAAGGTAAATACTACATGAGTGATTTAACCTCATTCATACTTGCTATTGACAGATGCAAAGCAAGTGTATTTGATGCTGCTGATCTTGCTTATGTTAAGGATGAAGGTACTATCTTAAGAAAACTCTTTGCTGCTTTCTCAATCAGACCTACCATTGTTTGTACCACACCTGTTTATGGTATCACTCAAAATACCTCAAATGTTGCTGCATTAGCTTCAACTCATATTACTACCATTCCTATGGTAACTTTAAGAATCCCTATGAATTGGATGAGAGAAAAAGATCCTGAAGCTGAAACAATTAATCTTGAACAAGCTCTTGAACAAGACCAACTTTATATTCACCATAAACAACTCACCGTTAAGAAACAACAAATCTTATATTCTAGAAACATCTTAGTTTTCTATATTCATAGAAGATTCCAAATGGTAAATCTTGCTAGATTATCTATGCCTTATGCTCTTGCTTCCTTACCAGTTACAATGAGTCAATTTGAAAAAATTATGGAAACAGGTGTTGATGTCCCTCATAAAATCGGTCTTGCTACTCAAGATTTTACTTTAAGATCAATGGTTGCTGTACAAACTCAACCTTCAAGTAAACTTGGTACTGAAGGTCAATTAATTATTGGTTGTACTGCAAATATAGTTTTGAATAACCCAATTGCAGGTAAAGGAGAAGGTTCTACAGGAATTTATGCTTGGCAATATCAACCTCTTGATGTAACTAGTGGTGGTGAAAGAATACAAGCAATGAATAAATTAGATAATTCCAAATTTACTACCTTAGCTAATACAAAAGGTACACTTATAATTTATAGTGGAAAAAATAAACAACTAGGTGAAGGTGAAGTTGAAACTACCATTCATTCCATTAATAGACAAGGAAATAATAATTTTGATTAAATAATCAACAACCATAATAAATATTTTTAAATAAAAATTAATTTAATATAAAATTAATTTGTAAAAATTATTAATTAAAAACTCCATTAGGAGGGAAAAATGTAGTTGTGACTGAAGGTAATGCTAATCTTCCAGCATTATTTACATTAACAGGTAAAGGAATTGGATCAAGTGGTCTATCTAGCTGTTTTACATATTCTTCATCTTGTTTAATCATAGAAACCATATCTGGTACAATTCTTTCAATTGTTCTGTGATTTAATATTTTAACTTGATGAACAAGTCTATAAGGTTGGTTCATTGCATCTGAAATATACACTGCTCTCATAACAACAAGTAAATCTGATTCATTTTGATCAACTTCTAATTTATATTTACCATTTGTTCTAACATATACTTCATATTTAATCATTTGTTGTAATCTATTAATATTTTCAGCACTAAAAAATAATTCACCTAAAGGAGTTGGAGTTTGAGTACCTTGTAAAAGTGATTTTTGAATTGAACCTTCTGTAGCCCAGTTATTTTGATTTTGTAAATAACCTGTCATGTAGTAATTTGATGGATTGAATTTTTTCTCAGGAGTATATTCATTATATAAATTTGATGGATTTGTAGGTACAAAATCCTTTGATTTATATTTATCTATAAAACTGTAATTCATTATTGTATATTAATATACAATGATAAAATTTTTTTATTTTATTCATAATTTATTTATAATTATTAAAATTTGTTTACATTATGTAAGTTTCTATTAAACCATCTAAACTGTAAGATGGTTGTCCTGGAATAACGTCTTGTCTAATTATTTCACTTTCAGAATAATGATAGATCATATCTTTATTAAGTTCAACAATTTCTGATAGATAAATATCACCAGGTCCTTTTTTTCTACTAATACATTTGCATTTGTATTCATCTATATTTTGTAAATATAATACAATTTCATATGTATCATACTTACTTTCATATATAACTAATTCTCCCTTGACAAATGGTCTAATATCATTTTTCTTTATGTATGCTTTTTCAGTATCCCTAATCATTGTGCCAATTCTATTATGTAAGAATTTAGCAAAATGTCTTAAAAGTAATTCTTCGTAAGGTAATTTTGTGTTTTCCGATGATGTTTGAGTTAAATCTGTATTAATACCTGTAAGTAAATTCATGATACTTTCAGGAGGTGATACTAATTGTGAATTAGATGCATTAAATTGATTTACATTAATACAGTTTATAGCATTAGCTCTTGTTGTAGATTTTATTATGTCTAGACTATCCTCAAATATTTTTCCAATAATTTTCTTTTTAGATTTATCTTTTAGATCATGATAATTATGATCTAACATTAATAAATCACCTTTACAAGGGATATAAAAATCAATTCCACTAATACGATAAATCCAAAATTGTGTACTAGAATCACCATAAACATTAACATCTTTAATATAAAAATTATCTTTAACAGACATTTCACTAAAAGTAAATTCCATTTTGTCCATTAAATAAAATACAGACAACATTTGGAAAATTACTGTTTCCCAATTTTGAGCTGGTTTAAAACCACTATATATTTGTGTTTTTACATTTTTTTCTATAGTATATAAATTGCTAGACCATGTATTTAAATTCATTGTAGGTGATTCACATAATAAAATAAGATGTATACCTGATTCACTAATTTTAACAAGGTCTTTATCGGTTGGATTTAGTTTACCATTTTTACCATAATCTAATTTAGCAGTAGACCATAAGAAATAACAATATGACTGTATAAAATTAGGTGAAACTATAGATTTATCAATCGAGTTTCTAACAAAATTATAGTAAATTTCTTCTCTCCATACATCAAAATCTGTAGATGGTTTTGGTTTTTGTGAAAAAGATATTGGACCTGTACTAGTTTTGTCTTTAACTATTTCTTCAAATAATTGAGGTAGTCTAGAATATAATTCTTCTTTGTTAATCTTATAAATACGTACAATCATACCAACAGAATTTTTTTGACATTTTGTTGAACTATCTTTTTTATCAAGAACAATTGGATAACATGATTTATATATATGTAAATCTTGTGGTAAATTATAATATGGATTAGAATTAAATGGATTGGTACCAAATGGTGCTAGTTCTAATAATTTAAGTCTAGCAACTAAACTATTTTTACTACCATCAAATTCAATAAATTCTCCATCACCTGTACTTATAAATGTGCTTCTAACATAATCAACAAGATTATTTCTTTCTCTTAGTGTTTTATAAGATGTAAAAATTTCAGGAGCAGGTAATATATCTTCATATATCATACTTGCTTTTTGATCATCACCTGCTGGTCCACCAATGTTTATATTATAATCTTTATAAATAAATGGAGTGTAAAAATTCTTCATAAAGTTTGATAAATAATTTGTAAATTGTGGTGGAATAAATGGACTTGATAACATTAGAGGTTGTAAAGGAAGTTGAGCTTGTTTTCCAGCTAAAGGATTAGCTTTTTTAGGATCTTGATAAACTTGTAAATCTAATAATAACTTGTCTTGACCTTGTTGTCCTTGAGGTACAGGAGGAGCATATCCTGGAACAAAACTTGGATAATTTTGATATTGAGAATATTTATTTAAATCTTCAGGAGCCATATTGGGTCCAGCAGGTATTGTAGGAAATCCTTCATATTCTCTAGGTATTGGTTTTCCTATTCTTTCATTATAAATATCTTTTTGATTTTTGGATATATATGGAGAGTTTGCTTGTTCATCAAATGGTATTGTTTTCCCGTAACCACCTTTTAAGCTTTCTTCAAAAAAAAATTTTTTTTTTTTTTACCATAACCACCTTCTTGTCCTCCTTCTTGTTTAGGCATAGATGTTTGTTGTGGAACAACAGCTTTGTTTTGTACTGGTTGATCAACTTTAGTAGCTGATTTTGAAGGAGCTGATTGTTTAGAACTAATTCCATATTCTCCACCTACATCATTATTCATACCCATTTGACCCATTTGACCCATTTGACCCATTTGACCCATTCCACCTGGTCCCATTGAATTTAATAATCCACCTAGTGTATTACCACCCATATCTAATCCAGCACTACCTAAATTACTATTTCCATTAAAACCAGATAAATTATTATCAAATTGAGCTAAACCATTGTTTAAAACTTTATTTGAACCCATTCCACCCATTCCACCAAGTCCACCTATTCCACCCATTCCACCAAGTCCACCCATTCCACCCATTCCAGGCATTCCACCCATTCCTCCAAGACCACCTAATGCACCCATAGGGATGCTTTTATTACCAACAATACCTTGATCCATAATTCTAGGTTCATATGCATTATTGTCAGAAGATAAATCTTGAGGAGGAGCCATTTTAGAAATTTGATCGTAATCAAACATACCTTGCATTTCGGGAATTACAGGAATTAATTGACCACTATTTAAATTTTGAAATACTGATTGGATATTTCTATTTGATCCCATAGTCATTTTAGGTACAGTATCTACATTTTTAGGCATCATGACGTTAGGTTTCTCATATTCACTTTGTTGACCCATTTGTGGCATTTGTGGTATTTGGTTCATTTGGTTCATTTGATTCATTTGATTCATTTGATTCATTTGGTTTGTTTGTTTCATTTGTTTCATTTGTTTATTATCTAAACCAATTTCTTTATCAATAGCAGATAAATCTAATGAAGTAGAGTCATCAGAATATTTAGATTTGGATTTGGATTTGGATTTAGATTTAGATTTAGATTTAGATTTAGATTTCTTAAAAACTCCTTTATATTTACCCATTTCTTCAATATCAGTATCTACAGGAGTTTTTTCTCTTTCATCATCACCTTCACTCATTAAGCTATCATCTTGATTTTCTTGATCAGGTGAAATTCTTGCTCTATCGTCTTCTTCTTCATCTTCTTCTCTAGTTTTTTTTCTAAGTTTAATAGCATCTTTATCAGAAATTTCACTATCTTCGTCATCAATACTATCAATATTATCAACTTCTTCAGTGACTTCAGTTTCTTCTAGCTCTTCACCTCTGGCTCTAGATAAGTTTCTTCTAGTCTTAGATTTTTTTTTAGAAGACTTTTTAGAAGACTTTTTAGAAGACTTTTTAGAAGACTTTTTAGCACCTCCTTTAAGTTTTGTACTTACTCCAAGAGTTCTATAACCAACAATTTGATTATTATTAGGTGTTTCAGATATATCTTTTTCTTTCTTATTTAGTTTTTTTTTAGCTAATATAGATCTAGAACTTTCACTATTCATATTTATAGAACTACTAAAGAAATTATTTTTTAGTAAAATATGTATTGGAATTATTGAATCGCTATATACATTATAAAAGTCATTTTCGTTTAAAAATTTTTTTTCCATTAAATCAATCGAAATAAAATTACTTATAATTATTTTTATTTTTTCAAAATTTTTTTTTATTTTTAAACAATAATCGTATATAGATTTAAAAAAAGTATATATGTCATATGTTGGATTTTCTATATCAACTATATTAGCTTTGCTATTGACAAATCCTTTTAATTCTGAACCTCTATAATTATAAAGTTTACAAATAAAATTAACATCTTTTAAATAAAATTTTTTATTATCAATATTTAAATTTAATTTTGAGTAAGACTCATTAGAAATTATAAAAGAGTCAATATTAAAATTTCCATGTCTAAAGCTACCTAATTTACTGTTAATAAATGCATGTACAAAAAAAATCTGAAAAAATAAATTATATAAATCTTTATTATTTAATTCTTCGTTTAATAGTTCTCTTAGTGTTTTATAAGAATTATAATGTTCATAAATACTAAAACATAACTTGCTATTAGCATCAATATTATCTATTAAATTAAATTCTTTTGTAACAAAAGTATAAAAATCTTGACTAGATTTTAACAAGTCATAAGGTAGATTAAAATTACAAATATTTAACAAATAAAATGGGATTTTATCTATAATTACAAATTCTGAAACTAACTGATTAATAAATAATTCATAATATATATCGGTTATACTTGTTGTGTCTTCTAAATCCTTATCATATTTTTGTATTACAATAGTTAATGGAAAATCTTTGAAATATTTTTTTAAAATTAGTTTTTTATAAGGAGTATTTATTTCTCCTATTTTTTTAAAATTTTCTTTTGTATCAAAAGAACTTGACAAAATTAATTGTGTATCGATATTATCTTTTTCTTTTATTAAATCTTTCATTGTAATTTTAGAAGGATCAAATTTTTTATATTCATAGTTTTCATATATATCTTTGTCTTTTTCATATACAAATTGATATAATAATTTAACCAACTCTTTTATACTATTGTAGTTTATACTCATTATAATAAATGATTAGGAAAAAATAATATCAAATATTATTTTTTATATAATTATTATTAAAAAATTTAATTAATGAAATGGACTAAAAAAATCATGATCAATTAAATCTACTGGTTTAATAAATTCATCATCTACTAATAATCTACATCTTTTATTTACTTTTCCTGAACTATGTCCTGGTCTATATTGCTCTGGTATTACATAATTTATAAATTTTCTTACTTCTGAAGGAACTGATTTATCTGTCATCAGTTCTGGTAAAAATCCTTTAAAAATTAATGTACAGAAAAAATAATGTAAATCGTAGTATTGATTTCTTTTTGATGTTATATTTATTTTTTTAGTCCAATCCTGATATACCTTAGAGTTTTCTACAACTCCTGGTATACATGCAAAATCAAAATCCCATAAATATACTGAATAACCAATTGATGGTAAGATGTATTCTTTTTTATTTACTTTGTATAATAATTTTTTATTACATACATCTGTTTTTGAAATTAAAATGTTATTTGCTTTTAAATCATTATGTCTAAATGATGGATATTTTGATTGTATTACTGCTAAAGTAGATATTATTTGGAAGAATATACATTGCCAATGTATTAGTTCTAATTTTTTATAATGTTTCTTTAAAAACATACTTAAATCTCCTCTATTAGCCCATTCACATATTACTACTGAAACTGTTTCATAATACATCCCTTCATTATAATTTTTTATAAACTCTGTATATTTGGCATTATCAGCTGGAACTATTTCATCTTCTTGTAATGTTAAAAATGGTTTAATTGAAGTATTAAATGTACATATTGGTAAAATTATATGTGGACTTTGACATTTTATTACAAAATATGATAATAATTTTAACATACATATTTCTGCATTTTCTGGTCTTGTTATATTAAACATTGATCCATAACCATCTCTTTTTGGATATGCTACTATTTTGACTCCAAAACTCATTACTTCATTATCATCATTATCTGTTACTATTCCCTTAAATGTATTTCCATATGCACCACTCTTTATATATATCAATTTACTATTTAATCTATTTATAATATTGTAAAAATTTAATGTTTTTTTTCCAAGAACAGTTCTAGAATCCAAACTTTTTTGATCCTTTAAATCCTTTGGTCCTTCGTAAAATTCTGTGTCTAATCCTTGATCCATGTTTTTTAATGGATTTATTGTTTCTAAACTTGAATTTTCTAACAGTTTTTTTATTGATAATATTCTTGATTGTATTGTGGATTCTGAATTATTATTTTTACTCATTCTTTCTTATAATTATTTATTATATTATAATATAATATAATCATTTAACCTTATTATTTTTAAATTATTATTTTTTATAATTTAAAATTTAAAAAAAACCAGAAAATATTGATGTAGAACCTGATGTTGGAACACCTGATGTAGAACCTGATGTAGAACCTGATGTAGGTATAACTGATGTAGAACCTGATGTTGGTACACCTGATGTAGAACCTGATGTAGAACCTGATGTTGGTACACCTGATGTAGAACCTAATGTAGATATAACTGATGTAGAACCTGATGTTGGTACACCTGATGTAGAACCAAGTACGGGTCCAGCCTTATTTTCTTCTCTAGCTATATATACAACTTTAAAAGGTAACTTACTTAAAGGAATAACGGAATCATAACCTCCTGTACCATTAACATAATTACTCATATTATATACTCTAAAATACAGACCCATCGAATCTCTATTTTTAAAAACTATAAATTTGTGATGAAAATCAAGATCAATATTTCCAGGTAAAACTCTAAATACATCACCACGTTCTAATTGATTTAAATTAGCTAAACTAATTTCCATTTCTAATTGGTTTGTTATTAAACCACCTTTTTGTTCTAATTCTTTTTTTAATTCTAAATACTTTTGCTTGTATTTAAAATACTTTTCCTTGTATGGATCACTCATATATATATATATATATATTACTTTCAATAAATAAAAAAAATTAATTTATATTAGAAATAAAACTAATAATTTGATTTTTCTTACCTTCAATTTTAACTGATTTTATTTCTTTGATATATTCTTCATATTCAACCATAGGTATCCTGACTTGACATTTCCAAAACTTTTTTTCTTTATTTACATCTAATTCATATGATATAGGAAACATATAACCAATTTTTTTATTAGATTGTAATCTTTGAATAATATCTTTTTCAATAACATATTTATAAGTTTCAGGAGGAATAGCTAAAATTAATTGTTCAACAGGATGTAAGTTTCTTTTAGTTTTTTTATATACAATTTTATTAGGATAATATTGTATCATATCTTTAATTAAAGGAGCAACCATAAAATTATAGCCCCAAGACCAGCTTTTACATTCATCTAAATAATAATTAACACACCAAATTATCCCTGTGATATAATCTTTAACCATTTTAATGATAATAGTTTTATCAATATCTAAACCATTTAAACCCAAATACCATTGATAATATTCTCTATCAGAACTAAATTCTATTTTATTTAAACCTTCAGTACTATCTGACATTCCTATAATAAATTTCAACATAGTACTTTTTTTCTCATCAGCTAGTTCAGCTTTTTTAATATCAACCTGATCTTGGGTAAGTTCCCATTGGTTCATAATAACATCACGATTAATATTTTTCCAAATGTGTTTTTCTGTCCAGGCTAATTCTCTTAATACTTCAACAAATAATTCATGATCTATATCATATTCTCCGTCTTTGTCTAAAACTACTAATTTATCAGTAACTATACCTTGGTCATCTTTTATTTTTATAGATAATTTATTGATAACTACATGGAAAGCTTTAATAATTTTATCTAAGCCTCCTTTTTTAAAGTCTAAAGTTAACATTCCTGGTAAAAAATCATTACCCATTAAATAACATAATACTATAAAATCAGGTGTACTTATATCAAGGTGTTCAATTAATCTATGAAGTTGTTTAATTTCTACATAATTATAATCAGGATAATCATCTAAATCTACTTCTTTATTATCAAATATTTGTTTTTCTCTCATGATGTATAAATCATAATTAAAACCTATACCTAAAGATAAAAATAGTAAATCAGCATCAAGACCATAAATAATAATTGGTTCTTCTGGTTTAAGATTTTTTTTAATATATTGAAGAATTTTATGTTCACCTTCTCCTTCTTCATGATAAGAAGAATATATATATTTAATACCTCTTTTATCTAATTTTTCCATATACAAGTTAAAATTTTCATGTATTCTTTCCATATAATCAGTTCCTGGTGTTAATTCAATTGAAGAAATAGGTATTTGTGGTTGAGATATACCATTTGATAATTCATCAAGTATTATATCTTCTGTTGTTCCTGATATAATCGTTGTATTTAATTTGATTTGTTTATCAAATAAATATCTGTATCTTCTTTGTCTTTGTTGTAAAACTTTTCCAATAGGAGCAACTCCATCAATAGCTACAAATAATATTTCTGGTTTAACTTTTTCAATCATGTCGTTAATATAATTTTCAATAAGATTCCAAATATAAGTTTCTAATTGAGGTCTTAATGGTTTAGTATTGTCTATTGATAAATCACCATTTTTATATTTTCCCAATATATTATTAACACATGGATGAAGCAAACAATTTGTATCTAACATTAAATATTTAATTTTAACTTGAATATTATCTTGGATAAGATTTTTAGATCCAAGTTTTTTTTTATTTCTTAGTAACCATGCAAAGAAACCAGGTACACCCATTTTATATTCTAATTATATATATAAAGTTATTTTAATATAGTTTTATTAAATCAAATTTTATTAATAAATTTTTTATATATATATGATTTTTTTTTTCATATTATATATATATAATAAGTTATGCCTAAAACTACTGATTTACAATCTACTGAAGCTTTATTAAACGAATTACAAGATTTACAAAATGAAATCCAAACCAAGAAACAAGCTGGTGGTAAAAAAGCTAAAAAATCTTCCAAGAAAGCTTCAAAGAAAGGCTCAAAGAAGAGTTCTAAGAAGGGATCTAAGAAGGGATCTAAGAAGAGCAAGATGTCAAGAATGGTTATGATGGGTGTTGAAGATGAAATGATGGGTGGTAAAAGAAGATCCAAGAAAGGTTCTAAGAAAGCTTCCAAGGGATCTAAAAAAGGATCAAAGAAGGGATCAATGACTGGTGGTAAAAGAACTTTAAACCCTGCTCTTAAAGCTACTCAAGTTGTCAATGAAAAGATCCTTAAAGAATCAGGTGCTGAAAGAAAACATTGGTTCGGTCTCATTACTTATGTTAACACCTTAAGAAAAGATGCTAAGAAACAAGTTAAAGATGAAAAGGATTTTGAAGCTGTCAACAAGAAGATTATGGAATTATTCGATGGTGAACTTGACAAGAAAGGTAAAGCTAAAATTGCCAAGACAATTGAAGACTATTACACTGAAGCTATGGCCAAGAGAGGAAAAAGAGGTTCAAAGAAATAAATTTATTTAATAGTATAATTTTGAAAAATTGATTTTTATTTGTAATATTTTAAATAATTAAAATATTTCTAACAAAAAAATGACTGGTGATAAAAGAACTTTAAACCCTGCTCTAAAAGCTACTCAAGCTGTAAATGAAAAGATCCTTAAGGAAACTGGTTCCGAGCGAAAAAATTGGTTCGGTCTCATTACTTATGTCAACACCTTAAGAAAAGACGCAAAAAAACAAGTTAAAGACGAAAAGGATTTTGAATCTGTTAACAAAAAGATTATGGAATTATTTAGTGCAGAACTTGATGTAAAAGGTAAAGAAAAGATTGCTAAAATTATTGAAGACTTTCACACTGAAGCTATGGCTAAAAGAGGTAAAAGAGGTTCAAAGAAATAAATTTATTTTTTTAATTAAAATAGTGTAATAAAAAAAATTTTTTAAGAAGGAACAGGGAATGAGGTATAAGGAGTTAACATACCTTTACCAATCGATGAAACATTAGCATAAGAATCAGTTCTCAAATCATTATAAGCATTAAATCCGTCAAAAGTTCCATTAATTTGAGGAGGAGCTTCTCTAGATCTTAAATTACAACTAGAAGCTTGTTGAGAAAGTTTTTCAAAATTACTTTCATAAAGTTTTAACAAAGGACTTTCAGGATTATCAATTAATTTAACACGATTAGCATAATATGAAGGTGAATTTTCAGGTACAGAATTTGGTCCAGGGGGATCAGGACTAATCAGTACAGGTACATTATTTAAATTATTAAAATTTGGATCTTGCATAGTATCATAAAGTGATGGTTGTTCTATCAATTCTTCGGCAGTTTTTTCACTAGTTAAACCAGAAATAATTGGTGGTACATTAGCAGCTAAAGGTGTATATATATCCGAACTATATGTGTTTGGATATGGATTTAGTGAACCAAAGTTTTCTTTAGTATTACTAAATTGAGTTGTATTTGAAATATTTGTTCTAGTTTCTGATAAATTAGAATCAGGTAATACGACATCATTTAATTTAATTTGTTTTATATCTTGATTTGTACTTACTTCAAAAGAGTTAATATTTTTATTTTTATCACCATCTATAAACTGAATTATATTAAATCCTATAACACATGCTACTACCAATGATAAAATTATAATTACGATAAATTCTATTTTGTTTATATGTGTTTCTACCATTTATATATATAGTTTTATATATAAAATTAAAAAAAAATTATTCTTTTTATAACAAAATATTAGATAATTTATTTATATTACTAATCCAGTTATCTAAATCAAGATTAGGATTATTAGATATATTTGATAAATTATTTAATAATTCATTAATTTTTTGTGATTTGTTTTGATCAAAATTGTCTTTTGTTTTGTTAAAAATTTTTTTAAGAAGATCTATTTTTGCAATATATACTTTAATTAATTGTGGATAAAAATCAGATTGATTAATTATATTTGTATTTAATTTTTCATATTCTTTTTTAAAATTATTGAAAGATTGTAAGATTTCATTATCATTTGAATATTTATTAACACTATTAGTAAATTGAACATATTTTTTAATAGAATTTGTATTATTGTTAAACTGTTTATTATCTGTAATATTATATTCTCCTAAATCTCCTTTTTCTAATCTATTTAATCCACTTTGTATCATATTAATACCATCTCTTTTAGAAATATCAGCTATTTGTTTTTCTCTTGTATCAAATCTTTTTGATAAATCTTTTTCCATTTCTAAACTATTATCTAAAAGTATTTTACCCTGCTTAATCATATTAGTATATAATTGAGTAGGAGTTTCGAATTCTAAATCTAAATTATTAAGTGATGGATTTAATTCAGAAATTTGTTGTACTGGATTATAATAAAATTCATTAGTCATATCACCTAATTCAGCTGGTTCAACTTCAAATCCTTCTTTTATAAATATATTATTGTTTTTATCTTTTTTATTAATTGAATTTGTTGTAGAGATATCATCACTTTCATTATTAATTTTTTTAAGAATTAAACCAGTAGTAATATCAGTCATTTCTTTTTTCATATTCATATTTGAAATAACTTGTAATGTAACTAAAACAGCTATTGTAAGTGCAACACCTAAAGCTGGATTTTTACCAGCTACTATTGATAAAATTACAAACATCACAAATTTAAAAAAAGAAGTGTCTACTAACCAGCTAACTTTATCAGCAACATCTTCAACATAAGTGCTAGCATATATAGAACTTAAAATTATTACTGTAAGTATTATAAATTTATTTTCGTCTAACGTGTTTACCATATATTTTATGTTAGGATTTCTTTTAATATATTTATCCATTCCTATATATAAGTTTTTGAAAATAAATTTTTTAATTAAAAATTGAACTTTATTATATATATTATACAATATCTAATATTTAATATGACATCTAAGGAAAAATATTTAGAAGTCGATGATTTAAAAACAAAAAAAATAAATAAATCAAGAAAAAATATATTAAATGAAAATGTAGTTGATAATAAGAAAATTGAAAATATCGGAGAAGATAATATTGTAATTAAAGAACCTAAATCTAAATCAAAACTAACCAAAGAAGTTGCTAAACAATCTTCAGTATATAATTTAAATGGATTTTTAAATAATTTTGGTTATTGTATTAATAAAGATAAATTACCAGTAAAGATTGCAAATATGTTAAGATTATATTTTAAAGTAACTCCTAAAACAAATTATGATGAAGATTTATCAGAAAAGGAAATAGAAGAAAAATCCTTCGAAGTATTTTTTGAAGATGATAATTATATTGTTTTACCAAAATTTGCACCTAATATACAATTAAATCTAAAAAATCCAATAGAAATTGATAGTAATTCTTATAATAAAATAACATTTTTAATAAATAAATATGGTTATAAAAAAACCTCTTGTAATTTTAATTTTACAGGAAATTTACGTGATGTACAAAAATTAATTATTAAAACATCTTTAGAAAAAATGGGTTTAAATACCGAAAATCCTACAAATCATTCTGATAATAAAGTTTGTAAAGGTGGATTATTAAAATTGGGTTGTGGTATTGGTAAAACAATCATGGCTATTTATCTTTCACATTTACTTAAACTAAAAACTTTAGTTATTGTTCATAAAGAATTTTTACAAGATCAATGGGTTGAACGTTTTAAACAATTTACAAATGCAAAAGTTGGAACAATTAGACAAAATAAAGTAGATGTAGAAAATAAGGATGTTGTAATTGGTATGTTACAATCTATTGCTATGAAGGATTATGACGAAGAAATATTCAATGAATTTGGTCTGGTTATATATGATGAAGTACATCATGTTGCATCTAAAGTATATTCACAAGCCTTAATGAAAACTTCTGCAGAATATACTATTGGTTTATCTGCTACTCCAGAACGTTCTGATGGTTTAGGTAAAGTTATTAATTGGCATATTGGTAATATTTTATATCAAATGGAAAAGAAAATTGATTATAAAGTTTTGGTTAAAAAAGTATTTTTTAGATCTGATAATCCAGTATTTAGAGAAAAAAAAAGATGGTTTCAAGGAAGAATGGCTCCAGATAATACAGCTATGATTGATATTCTTTCGAATATTGAATCACGTAATCAATTAATTATTAATATTACCAATACTCTTAAAAATATTGGTAGAAAAATTCTTATACTTAGTTATAGAGTTGAACATCTTGAATATTTAAAAGCTGCTATTGATAAAAAAATTATTGATGATGGTGAAGCTCATATTTATAATTCTTACTTTTATATGGGTAAAACTAAAAAAGGTGAAAGAAGAATGGCTGAAAAAGATGGTGATATTATTTTTGCAACTATGCAATTAGCTGAAGAAGGTTTAGATATACCTCATTTAGATACTATTATATTTGCACTTCCTGTCTCTATCAAAAAAGAAAAGGAAACTAAAAAAAAGTATGATAAAACTTTAATTCAATCTATTGGTAGAATTTTACGTAATGATAAACTCGAAGAACTTACTCAAATTCCTCTAGTTGTTGATATTAGTGATATTTTGTCAATTTATCAAAACTGGTCTAAAAAACGTGATGATGTTTATGATAAAAAAAATTGGTATCTTCAACATTATTATTGGACAGATAATACGTATATTTTTGGTTCTGATGAGGATGTTAAAAAAGAACCTATGAAATTAATGTTTGATGATATTTTAGATGAAGAATTTATTGAAAAAAATTTATTGTATCCTGAAGATAAAATTGTTAAAGATGATACAAATGAAATTACTGATAAAGATAATAAAAGTGATGAAGAGGTTGAATTATAAAAATTGAATATTTATTTATATTATATTAGATATATTATTTATTATATCTAAAAATGTTACCAAGTTACCAAGAGTATTATTATGAATTTATTCAAAAAATAAATGAACTACCTGAAGAAACACAAAAAAAATTATTAGAAATATTATGTAAAAGATATGAGGAAGGTATTATTCCTAAAAAAATTTACGATGATGAAAAGTACTATGATTTTACATATGGTATGGACGAAGAATTAAGTGATTATTTAGAAATTTTTGATAATTATTTTTTACCATCTAATCCAGATGAGCTTGTTAAACCTGAAATAAATAATATGGCTTCGGAAATAATTGAAGAATTTTATTCTGGGGTAGAAAAAATTAAAACATCTGATTTAAAATATTATTCAAGTTCTGTTCAAAATCAAATTAAATTCATGATTAAAGTCAAAAATATTAATACCTCAATTTTTAAGAAAACAAAAATTATTATAAAAAAACTTATTATGGATAAAAAAGAAATATACAATGAGTATTTAATTAATTGTTATGATAAACAAATAATTAAAGAAGAACTTGATGAACTATTTGATGAAAAAAAAATATACAGTAACATTACAGATTTAGGTTCAATGTATCATAATTTTCTTACACAAAAATTTATGGTTATTGGTATTAGTATGAACTCAGAATTATCTAATATTAAAAAGATGATTGAAACATCTAATATTTTACTTAAAGAAGATACTAAACAAAAAATTAAAAATTTAGAAGAAAAAGCTTTAACATATATAAATACTAGTACTAATTTAAATAAAATTAATTGGATGGTGTTTGCAAATGAATTTTATTTTATTTCCGAATTTGAAAACAAAAAAAAAATTATTGAAAATATGTTAGAACAATATTTAGAAGAAAACATGTCTAGTTTTAATCATGAAGTAGTGGATGATGAGGGAAATCAAATTTGTATTACAAATTCATTAGAAAATATTTTAAATAAACTAGATCTTGTTTCTGATACATTAGCTTTAAAAATAGAAAATAAAATTTTATCTGATCTTGATGACTTTGTCTGTCATGATAATATTATAAAGAAAAAAGATTTTATTGATAGTAAAATAACTCAATATATTGAAGAACATACTAGTACTTTTAAAAATGATCTAGAACTTGGATTTATTACTTCAGATATGATTCTTGATAATGTTAAATTAAAATTATCAATGTTTCAATTGGGTATAAGTTTAGATGATGGATGTAAATTAGTTTCAAAATATATTGATACAAATAAATAAATTATTGAAAGATTAAAGTAAATTAAATATTTGTATATTTAGCACATCCTGCAGCGTGTCTTAAATCATATTTATTTTTACGTTTCCATGAAATTCCTTTTGCCATTTCATTCATTACATATAAATCTCCATGTGATATTACTAATCTAGTATTAGTTCCGACAGGTTGACCTGCAAAATACCATTGATAATGAAGTGGATTTGACGCTCCAATTCGTATACCAACCACCTTGAGTCTTTCCAAATCACAATGATATGATATCCCAGTTTTTCTCACGTCGTAATAAGAATTCCCCTCACATTGTAAACCTGCACTATTAGGTAAAAATGTATCTAAAGTATTTCTAATATGTTTTGTAAGAGGAACCGAATTAAAATTATAAACTCGACCCTTACCCTGAGCATAATCTGGTTCCTGTGCATAATCTGAATAACATAAATTATGTCTTGCATGTTTATTTACTACTCTCCCATACATGAATGCTTTTGAATCCCAAGTTAAAGCAGCTTGTTCTTGAAATAAATAATCAGCTGTTTTATTTATACTTCTTAGCATGGTGTTTACTCCACCTCTAACCACTAGAACATAAGCAGGATCAGCTGTAGAATTAGGTTCTAATTGTGCTGGTAAATATTGATTTAAATGGATCAACTCACAAACATTACCTGCTTGTTCAAATCTTTGTTTACATGTTTGTAAATCAGCTAAAGTAAATCCAGAATCAGCCATCTGACCAATTTTTTCCATACCTTTATGATTTTCTGCTTGATCTCCATAAGTTAAAGTGATTGCGTGATTATTAAAATCCATATTTAAGTATCTGATTAATTTATATATAAAAAAATGTATTTAAGTTATTTTTCAATATTTATCAAAGTAGATTCATCAATTTGTTCTTCAATCTGTTCTTTATTAGTCAGAAAAATTTTATAATTAATAGTAAGATTTTCTCTTCCATATTGTTTAATTAATTTGTTTACATTTAGTTTACCTCTATGTCTGTAAAATTGCCAAACCATTGTACTCATACTTCTACCCATTTTGGTTATTTTATTAAGATATACTGAATTTACAACCAATTTATTTTCCAAATCCAAAATATTTTCGATAAAATCTGGATTTTTAAATGAAGAAAGAAAATCTTTTGTTTTTTGATCTATACCATCATCAGATAAAATTTGTGTTAATAACTCATTTGTTTTGTTATCTCTTTCCTCTTTTATTTCTTCTATACTTTTTTTCTCTATTTTGGTCTTTTTCTCTTTCTTTTCTTTCATTTTCTTCTCCTTACTTATTTTATCTGATTTTGGAATATTTGTTACATCTGTTTTTTCTATTGTTTTTTCTATTGTTTCCAATAAAATTTCTGATTTAATTTCATTTTTTTTGTTTTTATCATTACTAGGTTTTTTTTTATAATTTTCTCTTTGTTTATATTTAGGAATGTATTTATTCTTTGATTTTTTTTCGATTTCTTCAATTTGTTTGATTTGTGTTGTTTGTTCCATTATTCTGTTATTTAATAATATAACCATGTAATTAAATTAAAAAAATATCAATTTTTATAGTGTCTTAATATTATGAGCTGGTACTAAGTAAGTTTAATGTAAGATTACCAATAATTTCCATGTCTTTAATACAAACAACAGGATTAATAATTTGATCTACACTAACGAAATGTTTAATAACTAGTATTTGATAACTATAACAAATATCAATTAATCTCTTTTGTTCTAGTCTGATATAAAATGTAGGTAAATGTAAATAATTAGTAGATTTTTTAACATAAAAACTAATTAGATCTTCTAACAAATCTTCGTCAACAAAATAAGTAGAACTAACTGGGTTAACAAGATGTTTTATCAAATAATTAAATCCATCTTGTTCTTGTACTTTTTTAGCAAATTGAAAGTAATCACATAAGAAAGCTAAAGGTCCATCACAATTTAATAAAGAACTTTCTGATAATCCATACACACTTGCACGGATTTCCAAACAAAAATATATAATATCCATATTAACCTGATTAAGTAATTTATAATAAATAGGCATAAAAGTTTGATCCTGAACTTCAGTATTAGTATCTAGATCTAGCATTTCGACAATGTCCTCAATTTTAAATGAACCCCAATCAAAATTATCTAATTGATCTAATTGAAGTTTAATATAAGGGGTTGAAAAATCACTTGGTAAACGTTCTAAAGGTTCACTAAGCTTAGCTAACATCCTAGGATGTAAACTAATAATGTGCTCTTGGTTAAGTATAAATATCTTGATCAAAACCATTTTTAATATAATAGGTAGTATTGTAATATTATATTATTAAAAAAATCAATTTTTTAGATAATTATTTATAAAAGATTTCATCTACTGTAATAGATGCATATCCATTTGTTAAATTTAATTTTCCTTTACCAGAACAAACATGTTTATTTTTAGTACTAATCCATCCTTTTACTGTTAAATCAATATAAATTGAGTTTTTATATCCAATAGTAACAAATGTAACATAATCATACTTTTTTGTTTTTTTATTAAATTTTTTATACCATCTTGAACATGCAATAAGACCTCTAAACATACAAGTCAATTTCCTTTCATTTGTAATATCCACATACATATCTTGATCAATAAAATCTTTTCCAATCCAATATCCATGTTTATAATAATGAGATATATTATCTAGTTTTTCTTCACCAATATATTTTACTCCAGATAGTATCGCTTCTCTAACATGAACCCATGATTTATACATAGATGAACAATTTGATATAGTAGATTGCCAGAATTTTTGTGGATTATGTGCTTTTTGATATGCTAGTGCCCACACTAAATATGCATAAGATAGCGCATGTGATTTGCAAAAACTATATTTTTTTAGATTAGTTAGTTTAGCTGATATATCCTCAATATCTAGTTCTGGATTAGACGCATATAAATCTAGTTCAAATTGACCAATTTTTACTTTATCATTTTTAGAATATAATCTTCTAATACTATCGGCTGTATCTTCATCACATTTTAACAAATCTTTTATGTAAAAAATTGCATCATCGTCAAATACTATATTATTATTTAAATCCTCTATAGTATCTGCTTCATCTTTAGAAGCACCAGGTCTTATAGCTGCTAAACATATTGCTATATCTTGAACGGTTTTTGGTTTAAATGTAGTAAGAATTTTTCTCATAGCTGGACTTTCTGCAAATGTTAATCCAATATTTTTTCCAGACTGTAATAGCTCTATTGTTTTACTATCTGTAAAATTATAATCTAGTAGAGGTTTTTTATCGATAGCAAATAATTGAGATAATCCTCTGTTTGATAATATATCTATTTTAAAAAATCCTTTTCTTTCTGTGTCCACTTTGTTCCAACATACTTGTCTGTCTTTAATTTTATCTTTAGCTATTTGTTTTGGATCAGAATAAAAAATAATTCCTCCACAATGTAATGAATAATTTTTTAATGTTCCTTTTAATTCATCAATTCTTTCAATTAGTTCTTCTTTCTTTTCTGGTTCTTTCCAATAATTTATATTACATTTTTCTTTAGGTATACGTCCTTTAACTCCCATATCTTTTAGAGCTTGTCTTATAGCACTTTTATGACCATATAAAACATGGTTGCTAATTCTTACAACATTTTCCCATTTATCAAATATTTTTTCAAAAATCTTGTCTCTCTTGTTGTGAGGAAAATCCATATCTATATCTGGCATTGAATTTCTATATTCATTTAAAAATCTTGCAAAGGATATATTTTCTTTTACTGGGTCAATATCTGTTATTCCTAATAAATAACATGTAAGAGAACTACCAGATGAACCTCTTATTATATGTGGAACGTTTTTTATCAATTCTAAAATATCACATATCTTTAAAATGTAATCAGTAAATTTTTTTTCAACAATTAGTTTTAATTCTCTTTCTAATCTTTCTTCATACTCTTTTTTTTCTGGACATTTTCTTATGAATTTTTTTTTTATATTAATTATATATTGTTCACTTGTATCCATTTCTAATATTTTAATATTAATAAAAATTTAAATTCAATATTTTTGAATTTTAATATATACATAATTTATATATATATTTTGATGTATAAACAAATTATTTTTATTATAATAATTGCAATACTAGTTATCTTATCTATGACCAATATTTATGAGGATTTTATTGGAGGTGTATTTGAAGGATTTTCTGTAGAATCCAATTGTTATCCTGAAAATATATATGTAAACGAAGTTGATAGATTAGATAGAAAAAAAGATTTTATGTTAAGAGATATTAAAACTAACTTTTGGTTAATTATTGACAGCGGTATTGGTAAATTTGTACCAGGAAGATTTGGTGTTCCATTTGTTCTTTCTGATGATCCAAATGAATATCTACCTTTAAGATTATCTAATCAGCCAAATTCTTATATGATTGCTGGGTACACTGGAGAAGGTTTAAAAGCAGTATCAAATCCATATACTAACTTTTTTAAGGTCGAAATAATGATTCATAATCAAAGAAATATTCTTGCATATGAAGATGAAAAAAATGTTCAACATTTTGTTGTAGTTGATCCTTCAGGATACTCAACAAGTACTACTAATCCTGATGAAGCCTCTACATTTGAAATGCTTTTTGTTCAATAATTTTTAATATATTATAAAAATTGATATTTGATTACTATATTATAATCAAATATTAATATTTGATAATTTTATAACTCTAATATAAAAATTTAATGAATTATGGAGTTAGTTGTCCTAGGGCACTAGGATATATTTTTGAAGATGAGATACATGAATTATTGGTCCAAACTAAATTACAAGTTTTAAGAGAAAAAGATATTGTTAGAAAATATGGATTAAACGTTAAAGGAATAGATCATTTAGTTTATCACCCAGATTATATTATTTGTATTCAGGATAAAACTGTAAGTTCTTCTATAGTTTTATCTTCAGTTAATCATTTTATTAATTGTGTTGAAAGTATTAGTTATAGTGAAAGAAAAAAATGTATTGGAATTTATTTGTCCAAAAATGGTCTAACTGGTCCTTCACGAATATCCATTCAAGATGCGAATTTAAGAAATAGAAATTTATTTTTACATTTGGAAGATGAAGATTTAGAGTATCTCAAGTTCAAATTATTAGATCTATTATACTCAAATCAAATTTACATTTATGATTCTGAAGACTGTTTATTTATGTTACCATCAACTTATAAAAAAATTTGAAAACCAAATTGTATACATAATTAAGTAGTTAACATGATTAGTAGTTGCCATGTACTTGAATTTGTTATTGAATTTATAAATCCTGTTGATTTATTTGATGTAATTTATCAATTAAAAATTCAGACAAGAAATGATTTTATTGCTAATACTAAAAAAATAGTTATTTGTAGATTATCACCTTATAAAGGTTATAGAGTTGATGAAAATGATATGTCCAATAGATTTTCTTGTTCAGAATTTATAAAAAAACATGCAAATATATGGAATACAGGAAGAATCATTTATGCAGGTTTTGAAAGGAATTTTTTAGATTATAAAGAAGAATATAAACAAGATTATTTAGAACTCCATAATAATTTAGATGGATTTGATGAATATTATAATAATATTATTCAAATATCTAATGAGTTAGAAATTTATTGTGATAAAATAGAACTAACAGAAAGAGAATTTAATTTAATTGAAAGTGTAAAAAAATTTCCTAATCTTAAAGAAAATATTAAATTTATTGGTTGGAAAGACAGTTGGATAACTGAATAATTTTTTTAGAATTGTTGGACTTGATTATTTAGGTAATCACCTGCTCCACATAAATAAGGAATAGTTACTGATCCTACTTTATATATTTCATTATAAATTCCACTACCAAGATGATTTCTTACAATGGTATTATAATGATTAAATGAATGAATTTTCAATTTAGGACCACCGCCCATATCTGCAGTAGTAAAAGCTGTTGCATATCTTGTAGCTGAACTAATAATTTGTTGTACCATAGGATTATCCATATATAATATTCTAATCGCATCTTGTAATGTTCTAGGAGTAATTGTTTTTTCACTTTTACCTTGCATTATAACAACACAAGTTCTAACTATTTTAATAACATCATTTTCGTCCATTATATTAAAATTGATATATTAAAACATATTAAATAAATAAATCAAATTTTTTAGTCTGAGTCTGAATCCAAATTAAACTTTTTCTTTAGTCTATAAGAAGAACTTCCAATTATTTCGTCAATTTCTTCTTCTAAACTAGTATTTGTTGTTATGGTTTTAGTACTATTTTTATTACTATTTTTATTACTATTTTTAGTAGATTTGTTTTCTTTAAAATCTATTTTATTTAATTTTGGTGGAATAGATTTAGTAGATTTATTTGTTCTAGTTGATTTTTTTTTAATAGGTTTAGGAATATCAGAATACATTATTTTTAATTGATTGTAAGATGTATTATCATCTGAATTTTGTGCTAGAGTTAAACTTGTATAATCTTTATATTTACCTAAAAGTTTAGTTCGAAGATCAATACCTTTTTGGGTTAAACCAAGAGTTGAAAAAAATGATTTTTGAACTTGATTTTCCTGAACTAGTTCATCATTAATCATACATCTAATTAGTGATTTCCACCATTCTTCATCACCAGATTCAGTTCCAGATCCAAATTCAGAATAATTGATCATCCATTCTTTTACCTTTTTATCTTTACCTAAAAGTATATTAATAACCATACCAGTACCAAACTTTTCATTAATTTTTATAAGAATATTTAAAACCATAAGAACTTCCATTGTATAATCTGTTTTAGACACGACTGGTTCTTTTTTAATTTTTCTTATACAATTATCACAATTAGTACATGATTCCATATTTTGTCCAAAATTATATAATATTAATTTTCGTCTACATTCACCAGAAAAAACATATTGTTCAATTGATCTGATTTGTTTTTCCTGATAAGCTTTTTGAATAGGATTATCAATCGACTGAAGAAAATATCTATTAATTTTAAAATCTTTAGATGAATAAAACAATACACATTCAGAGGGTTTACCGTCTCTCCCAGCTCTTCCTATTTCTTGATAATAAGATTCCATATTTTTTGGACAATTGTAATGAACTACCAATCTGACATTAGGAATATTAATACCCATACCAAAAGCAATAGTAGCAATAATACATTTAATTTCTCCATCAATAAATTGTTGTTGTGCTAGAGATCTACTAATATCTGACATTCCTGCATGATAGGCTTCACATGGAATTCCTGAACCTGATATTTTTAATTTTAAAAGATCTGTTTCATCTCTTGTTTTACAATAGATGATAATATATTCATTTTCATATTTTTTTAATAAATGTTCAACATTATCCATAATATTATCTTGTCTTGGTTCAACTCTAATCAGTAAATTTGGTCTATCAAAATTACCAATAATAGAATCTGGATTTGTTAAATTTAATATACGAATTATATCTTCACGAACCTTAGTACTTGCTGTTGCTGTTAATGTTAATATTGGTACTGTTGGAACCCATTCTCTGATTACACCTAATTTAGTATATCCTGGTCTAAAATCCAAACCCCATGTTGATACAGCATGAGCTTCATCAATACAAACAAATGCTAAATTATCTTTTGTTTCAAGTTCTTTTATAAAATCATCAGCTTTTACTAAGTATTCAGGTGTCATATAAATTAATTTATTTTTTCCTTTTAATATTTCTTTTTTCATATCATTTTTTCTTTTGGTTGATGTTTCTGAATTAAAAACTGCCACAGGTATATTTTTATTTTCCATTTCTTGTCCTTGTTCGTGCATTAATGCAATAAGAGGACTAACAACTATAACACATTTTCCTGATATTAAATATGGTAATTGATAACAAATAGATTTTCCAAAACCTGTTGCTAAAATAGCACAAACATCTACTTTATTTATAAGCATTTTTTTTATTATATCAAATTGTGTTGGTTTTAAACCATCATATCCCCAATATTGTTTTAAAATTTTATTATAATCTTTTAACAATTCCTCATCTTTTTCTTTTTTACAAGTTTTTTTAATATTTTTATCATTACTTTTGTATAATATTTCAGATAAATTATCATCAGAATCACAATCATGATCATCATCAGATAAATCAGAATTATTTTTTCTAGTATCTTTTTTGATATTTTTTTTATTTTCTTTAGATTTAATAGTTTCATTTGGTTTAGTTGAATTGATAGGTTTAGCATTTTTAGATACACTATTTTCTGAATCTGAGTTTTCTGAATCAGATGAATCTTTAATATATTTTTTCCTTAAATACGACATTAAGATATATATAAATATATAATTTAATATATTAATATCAATTTTTATAGTATATTTTATATATATAAAATAATGAACAAATATCTTTTACTTATGATTATCATATTGATAATCACTTTACTTTATACATTTAAGTATGATATGGGTATGTTTCTTTTTATATTACTAATTATATCAGTATTTTTATTTATAGAAAACATGATTGAAACAAAAATAGATTTAATCGAAGATAAAATTAAAAACACAATTTATAAAATTAAAAATATTTACAATTAAAAAATTGATTTAAATTAAGTAAATATGAATATATATAATAATTAAGAGATATAATATATGAATAATTTACCTTTTAGTGAAAAATATAGACCCAGAAAAGTAGATGATTTAATATTAGATAAAATTATTAGTACAAAAATAAAAAGTATAATTGAAAATAAAGATATACCAAATATAATTTTTACAGGAAAATCTGGTGTGGGTAAAACATCTACAATTCATTGTATTGCTAGAGCAATTTATCCAAGAGAATATCATGAATCAATTATTGAATTAAATGCGTCAGATGATCGTGGTATAAAATCGGTACATGAAACAATTATTAACTTTTGTAAAAGAAAAGTAGAATTTAAAGAAGGATTTGCTCAACACAAATTACTTATTTTAGATGAAGCTGATAATATAACTCCAAAAGCACAACGATTAATAAATTCTATTATGGAAAAATTTCCGACAACAAGATTTGCTTTTACTTGTAATAACTCATCTGATATAATCGAGTCAATTCAGTCAAGATGTATAATTATTAGATTTACTAAACCTCCTGTACAAGATTTTGTCTCTAGAATAATAACAATTTGTCAAAATGAAGAAATTAAATTTGATGAAACAGCATTAAATTATATGTTTGAAGTATGTCAAAAAGATTTAAGACAAACATTAAATATGTTAGAACTCACATATAGAACATATAATTTTATAAGTATTGATAATATAAATAAAATTTGTGATATACCATCACAACATATATTAAACAAATTATTACAAGACATAATTAATAAAGATGTCAAACAAGTATGTAAAACAATATATAATTTTCAAAATCAAGGTTATTATTCATTGGATGTTCTTTTACATTTTATTCAATATATAAAAAATTCTCAAGATATTAACGAAGATCAAAGAATTCAACTAATTAATATTTTATCAAATAGTTCTTATATAATGTCCAAATCTTCAACAAATTATATTCAACTTACAGGAGCATTATTGTCCTGTATATAATAAAAATTGAAATTTTATTTAAATTAAAATATATTATATTAATATATTTTTACTTTTACAATAAAATGGTGTTTTTAGAAAAAGCCAAAATTTTTAAAGACGTAATTCATGG
>JACCDO010388043.1_pt1 | contig 29698 bp, 11 predicted proteins | sample 7446101 | NCBI WGS metagenome assembly JACCDO01 (sample SAMN15323440, study PRJNA562643) | freshwater metagenome | isolation source: river surface water | place: USA:Blue River Watershed | collected 2017-08-16
GACGGCACAAAAGAGAATCCACAGCAGCCAAGGCCCAATTGGATATTGCTGTTTGTGACATCATAGTCATAATTGCTAATGGGAGTATTAAATGTCTTCCCAAGATTGTAAGGGGAAATATTCGGTGTCAAGTCTGTTGCAGGCACAATGGGATCCAGGACACCTGTAGGATCGGGCACATAGACTGGATTGTACCACTGGACGATCTTAAACTGACGATAAGGTACATTGGATGGGGTGTAATTGGATTGGTTAATAGGACTCAGGATGAAATTATTTGCGCCTGTGTAGAAATAGCTTTGGGCGCTTGTATTGTAGGGACTTCCTGCTTGGAAGAAATATCCACTGGTAGGATCACAACGCACAAGTGCATTAGGCAGCACGTTGCTGGAATTGGAATTCGCTACAAATCCCATATAGTCTGTTAAATCTGTGGAGACACCATTTGTGTCATATCCAATGGGTACATTGCTGATAGCAAGACCCTGGTTGACTTCATTACCCGTTGGATTGATACCCCAAAGATTGGATGCTGTAGGGAGACGAATAAAGTTTGGATCATTCACTTGAGCGTAATTGAAGTTGAGAAGATTTGTGACAGGGTCTGCAAAGGGATTGAACCCAACCAATGAATCTGTCAAGGTTGTAAAGGTGGACCCATTTGGATAATACAGAACAAGTTGCGCTCGCAAACTCTGGAAACTGATATTTGCAGATCGCAAAATAGCATAGTAGGTTTGTCCTGCATAAGCCGTCCAAGTCAATGTACCCGAATTATCAGAGGTGCTCGTTGTAATCACTTGCTTGTAGCGCAAGGGGCTCTCATTTCGCACATTTCCAGATAAATCTGCCATAATGGCTGCACGATCTTGATACAAAAACAGCTTCAATTCAGCAGGGAGATTTCCAGATGTATCATTGACGACAGCGAGACTCATAGAATGAGTATACGCAGGTCCTGCTGGAGGGCTGGGTGGCAAGGGCAAATAAAAGACAAAGGGGTAGACAGTCTGACGCACATCCAGAGAGATTGTGTTTGCACCCCACAGTGCTTTGGAGGCAGGATAGGAGAGTCCAAAGTTGGTTGTAATACTCACATTGGAATTGGAAAACCCATAGATATTGGAAAAGGACGCAAAGGGTACATTATCCATCTTTGCATTGGAGCTATTGAAAAGGAAGGAATAGCTGTTGTCAAACACATTAACTATGTTAGAATTGTAAGAAATAGCATTATAGGCTGGATATCTGTATTGTGTAGGACGAGGCATAGTTTCCACTTGAAGGGTCTGACGATAGAGCGAACGGAAACGGAAGACAGTATAGCGACCCGCTTGGATCGGACAGATGATATCTCCTGCCTTTCTGCGAAGATCAATAGAAATATCTCCTTCTGCATCAATAAACGGCGTTGCAAAATCAAAATCATTGGTATCAATTTCATAAGGAAAATTAGACCCTCCTAAGAAAGGGGGCTTGTTGGAGGCTCCTAAATTTGTGGGATATCCCTGGAGACCAAGATTGGAGTCCAGAGGCAAGTTACTCATATTCGGCCACAAGACTGTACCTGCCAGATTTTTCTGAGGATCCTGACGATTGACTTCAATGATGTTTCGGGTGAACGGATCGCTGCCGCTGGAAATCACAGCAGTATCGTAGTTCGAACTGACACCAATTGCATTCAATGCATTTTGAATATTGATATAGTTATTGGGCTGCGTAAAATAAATAGGTGCAAATGTGTTAAAATTAATTCCAAAATAGATAGCAAGCTGAAATTGAATATAGTCGTACATCGCATTCACAACAGACAACAGCTGCGAGTTCAGTGTTTGCAGAAGTTGATATTGATTGGCAGTAAGATTGTAAAAGGCGAGCTGTTGGGCTAAGAAAATAGCATATTGCGTATTCAACAAATTTACAAGAGATGTGGAGAGAGAGGGAGTTTGAATGTTAATGCGATTGTTGAAGCTTTCATAGCCCACAACATATCTGTTAATAAGATCTTGGCGAAAGGTATGGGCCGATCTGTAAATATCCAGTGTAGTGATATTCAAATCAATCAGCTGTTGGATGATAGGATCATTCACGCCCTGAAAGGAGTAGACAATGCGACTGTAGATTGTTTCATTGGGTAGCAAAGTGCTTGTATTTATATTTGTATTCAGCTTATTGATTCCATAATCTGGATCTAACACATATTCACGAAGAACAGGATAATAATACGCCACCTTTGTTTGTTTGAGATTGGGAGTAAATCCAAGAGTGGTCGTCGGCCAATATCGTGTTGTAATAAATGCACGCGTAGGTGCAGCTGTAAATTGACGATTCAAACTGTCGTAAAAATAGTCACCTGGATAGTTGAACGCAATGGAAAAGTCACCTGTCGATACAAACAAAGGTACAAACTGATTGAACCCCCCAGGATAGTCAAAGAAGATAGGGGGTGTATTTAACTGTGTATTGAGCTCGGCAATCAGTGAGTTAATGTTGTAGGTCCCTTCACGGATCCGCTTGGTGATATTCAAAACACCTTGGGCCACTCCCAAATAGTTGTAAAAGATACGTCCAAATTCATTGATTGCAATACTAATATTAGACTTGTCTGCACGGAAGTACAAAAAGGAGGATAAGAGCTTCATTTGGACGACTTGAAGACTCGTAATGTTATGATAAACGCGAGGGAGCCGGAGTGTCAGTGCACTTGGAGTGGGGAAGACATTACGATCTCTGTCTCGGCTGTTTAACATTATCATGCTGGTAACCGGTTGTTTCGGTCTGGATTCATCCTTCCATTTGTATGCATAGGAAACATCATAATTGGGTCCATCAAAGGGCAATGTAATGTTAAAAGCCTGCTTGTACGCCGAATAATTGACATTGCGGTTCAGTTCATTCACTCCATATTGGAGTTGGGATCCTGTTGTCGGGAAGCTTTGGCCGCCAGTTTCATTGAGTTCTAGATTTGTAGCAAATTCCACAAAATTGGGAAGATTCTCTTTTGACGATGTTGTAGTCGTTACAGATCCCGTATCTGTATCGGAAGGCTCCGCTTCACCCTCCGAATCCGATTCGGATTTGTAAGGTGTGTAGCGAGGCGGTTTTTTCTGCGTGGTTTCATAGGTTTCATAGGGGCGGAAAAATTTCTGATTGTTTGGAAGCATGACGACTTCACCTCTACCCTTGTGAAGTTGAAAAGCTTGGAGTGTTTAGCCTCTTATGGAATGAGTCCAGTGTAGCTGAGAGTGATTGCAAAGTTCGTGGGACTTGTGCCTGTTAAACGTACTGTTTGATAAAAGGTTGACATGAGAAGAGGAATAGAGGTGCCATCAATTGTATCCGATGAACCCGATTTGACTTCCAGTTGAATAGAACTTGCAGCACTGCATGTGCCATATAAATCATGGATCCATATACTTTTCCCAATACAGCTTGTTGCGGACGGCAAATACAGTTTTTTCCGAGTAAATTCCATATCCGCATGGATGACAGATGCAGAGGTTGAGATGTAAAATTCAGGTGCTGTTGTGTAGGGAGGAGCTGCGGGCGCCGAAGGTAGGCGTTCCCCATTAAAATAACTCAAAACATGCCAGCAATTTCTCGCACGATCTCCAGTAAGCTCAATGCTTGCAAAATTGGCATGAAAACCCAGTGTGGTGATAGCAGGCGAGTCAATGTAGGCACCTCCTGTCGTACTTATATAAAAAGGCCGCGCATTCGCATTTCCATCCACATCTTTGATTAGAAAATAAGGACTTTTGCTATTTTCATTTGTAAGAGTCGTAAGAAGAGGAAGAAGCAGGGCCTTGCTTTGCGTAGTTAGATCCGGAAAGAGTATGGAACGAGTACCAGGAATCGTTACAGCAACTGATGTCGGTCCAGGAGCTTCAGGTAGAACGGTAAGACCAATTTGAGAGTAATTGGGGTAACAATTTAAGAGACTATAGCTGTTCGTTGTAATGTTTTGGACGATGGCACAGCTTTGTTTTTGATAAAGATTTGGAGAAAATATAGAGGAAGCGTACAGAAATCCTCCTACAGGAGGAACCAAATTAATGGCATTTGGGCTGGTTGTATCGGAATCTTTAATATAGAGGAGACGACCCTCGGCTATATAGGATGGTACATAAGGAAGATTTACCGTATTGATAGTTGCTAGGGAAGTGTCAACTGCCAAAAAGGACGTCATTTCGTTTATATAAATATCACGACTCGTCATCTACTACTTACAGGGTTTGCGTCCCTAGAAAAAGATTCTCCGCATGAAGTTGGACGGCTGTAGCTGAGGATACATATGCATCTGTGTAGACACAAAAGAGACTGGAACGAAATTCTTGTGCGGGAGAACGGTTAATGTGGAAGGACGCAAATCCAAAGTAGGGTGCCAAAAATTCAGCTGCCGAATTTACTGTGAGAATAGGGTTAATCGTTGTTGAAAAAAAAGACGTACTGATTGTATTAAAAGTTGACACAATGGATGTATTCAACCCTAATGTAGGCATATCTAGAGTGGAGGTTGCGAGTTTTCCAATGACTGTTAGAGTAGAAACGAGAAGAGGAGATGTATTCAGATTTCCCTCAATATAAAAATCAAACGTAGACACTGCGGTAGGCTCAATTGTTAGAAAATCTGGAGTTTGAACTCCATATGTCACAGTTTTGTATTGGTTGTTTATAAAAAGACTTTCATTGATACTTATTGTGCTGGAGTTTGGTAGGGAAAAAATACCTACAAGACGCGATTCTGGAAACGTCCCAAAGGTTGCATCTGTTTCCCCAATATAAAAGCCACCATTCAAATTTGACAAACCAAACAACGTTGCCACATTGGAGTTCACCGCCAGAAATTTTGTACGAGGGAATCCTGCATTGGAGGGAAGAACCAACGTATCCTTCACATAGATTGAACTATATAAAAATGTCGAATACATGTTTACAGCTTGAGCGGAGGACAAATTTAATAAGGATTGTGATGAAAAATAGAGCTGACCTGTGTAATACAAAGACCCACTAATATCCAAATCATACCGAGGAGAAGAAATATTCACACCCACTTTGCGATTGCCTCCGTCCAAGAAAAGAGTGTTGTTGATGGCAAGTGTTGAAAAATCTACAGGTTGGATTGTTGGAACTCGCGTTGTAGAATAAAATTGTAAAATAAATGGATCAGGTGTCTTGTTTGTACTCAAAAAGTACGTGGGTCCAGCAAAGAGAACAGAATCTCTTGCAATGACATTTGTAGAAATATAGAGATCTGCAAAATTCGCATGAAGAGTGCTTACGACCTTTGTTGTAACAGAGGAAGCAGTAAAAATAGCAGCGGATAGCGTGCTAAACGGAGGGTTTTGAAGATTGACAAGAAGTCTAGCATCACCAATAAAGGAACCAAACGTACTTGTAACAATGCTTGTATCGGCTTTCACAATCGGTGTTGAGAAGCCTCTTGGAAAGGAAGCCTTGGATAAAATCTCAAAATTGGGAAGAGAATCTTGGTTGAGAAGGGATGGCTCACACTTGATTTGTGATGTAAAAAGACTCTGTGAGCTAACAATAGATGCTTCAAAGCGATTGGTAAAAATCTGGGCGGCTGTAAAGGAAGAAAAGGGACTGGAGATACCTACAAAGGTAGAGGTTTGCGTAAAGACTTGAATGTTCCCTGAAAGAGGCTCAAATGCAAGTTTTACCTGTAAAGAACTGAGCGTGCTTGTCTGCAAGGAGGAAACACGCAAGGCAACGAAAGGAGAGGATGTTGTGATCTGTAATGTACTTACCTCAAAGGAACCTACATTGAATGTATTAATTGTAGGAGTACCCAAAACTGTCATATTTCCTCTTACATGTGTTGTATCAAGCACGGAGACAGTATTGTAAAAGTCTGGAGATCCCTCTACATTTAAATTTCTACGAATCGTAAATCCATCGGCAAGCATAGATGTATAACTCAGAACATTTCCTGCAACGGTTGTTGTGCCACCCACGCCAATTCCTAAGAACGAGATCAGGCCATTGACTGTTGCAGATTCAAATCCTCGGAGGCTTGAATTCACAATCAGGTTGCCTGTAGTGGAAACACTCTGGCGAATATTTGTCACTGAAGCTGTTGAAAATAGATTGGGTACATTTGTATTGTTTGTAGACAGGTTTCCCAGGACTGTTAATGTAGAAAGGACTGAGAAATCACCTGCAGTTGAGAAAGAAGTTGCACTTGAAAGAAGGCCCGTTGTGAAGAAAGGTGTAGATACAATGTTTGTAATGTTTGCAGTGGAAAAGGTACTAAATGTGGGTTGTGTTGATAAAATTGTCAAACTGCTTTGTGTCAACAAAGAGCTGAAAAACACTGTAGCACCTGTCAGAATTGAACTTTGCACTGTCAAGGAACCCCCCATAGAAAGCCCATAGGTCTCAAAGACACCTCCCAGTGAAGAGAGGGGTCCATTCGCTAAGAATGTGTATCCAAGAGTGGTAGCATTCCCAACCGAAAGATCTTTTAAGGTGCTAATTGGTCCACCTACGCTCATATTGCCTATGACTTCCACTCCCAACTGATTGGTGCTTTTTTCAACCCGAACGGCTTGGACCACAATAGATGAGCGTGTTTCAAGGGTGCTAAACACAATTGTTGTACCTTTGACAAAGACTGAGCCTCCTACACCCACAGACGACAAGGCAAAAATAGGACTGGAGAGCGTATCGATTGAATTCACTGTCAGAGTGGAATAGATCTGAGTGGGTCCACTGACATAGAGATTTTTGTCAAAGGAAACACGTCCATATACATTTAATGTAGACTGAAGCAAAATAAATCCAGGTGTAGAAAGATTTCCAACCACAAAGGGACCTGTCAATTGAATGGAGTTGGGTGTATCCAGATTTTCAATTGTTAACGAACTTACAGTTTTTGATGCAGTACTTAACAGACTAAAAAAGGTGGTGCTGATGTTGGTTGTACCAACATTTGCAGCAGCTGTTGCAGGTGTCTGACCTGAAGTGTGTAAAAGTTGCCAAAAGGAAGATGTCCGGAGAGACACATTCACAAATCCATAAGGTTGATTTACCAAATAGCTTGTTGTATTGTCTAGGAACCTGGATCCACCGAAAGTACTCAAAACAATAGGAGTTGTTGTCAATGTAGAAAGACCTGTTGTGTCACGAATAGAGACACGAAAATCAGGCACATTTAACGTGCTAAGATAAACAATCGGTTGCCGTGCAAGACTTTTAATAAGAATAAGAGATGTGCTCGGCGTGACATAAATATTTGAGAAACTCATTCTGCTACCTATTAAATAGTTTGAAATCCGAGATAATATCCGCCTACTTCAATTTTACTCGTACTGAAGACAGTTGAAACAAAAGCATCTCGTGTATAGACTGTACTTGTGAAGGGCGTTTGAGATAAAGGGGATGGTGTTACGAGATAGCCAGGCATAATCATGTTTTGGGCGCTATCCAAGACGCAGGCATTGTTAAGAGCAAGAATGGAAGAAGGATTGAAGGAAATTGTGGGCCCATTTGCAAGGTTCTTCATTTGTAAATAAGGAGTATCTTGAAACTGAAGAGGAATTCCTTTGTTTGAATCTCCAATCACCATCATATTTGCAGCATTAGACTGATACCCCAATCCAAAAATTTCTTGCGTGAGAGAGAGATTTGGATCAACCCAATTGATTCCATCATAGCTTTCACGAATCCCTGAATCTCCTCCTGCAACCCACTTTGAACCCGACCAGAGAACAGAATTGGTACGATCAGGAAATAAATCCCCACTACAGACAGTCCAGCCATTTGTAAAATTCGAGCCTTGAATTGTGTGGTAATACAGTGTATTCCCATTTGTATCTTCCCCACCCACAACAATACGTCGTCCATCCGTTGCTATACACAAACCTGAACCGGTAAAGAGAATTGTTGATATCTCCGTGCATGCAGATGCTAAATTTATTTCAAATTGATATTGAACTCCTCCATTGATAATAGATCCTGCAGAATAGACTCCTCCTGCTACAAAAAAATAGGTTTCACCTGTGTCAAGTTGAATGGGAAGTACAGACCGAATCTCTTTGTAGGAGGTCGGAATAGGGCTCCAGCTATCTCCATTTGTATAACTCACCCAAAGTGCAGATGAAAGTGAGCCATCAAAGCCGCCCACTAGAAGAGGTTGAGGTGAAGTGGAACCTCCAATTGTCATGGAATAGGCGCCATTAGAACGCCCACCTCCAGGTTGAAACAAAGCTCCAGAGAAGAACAGAAGATTGAAACTGAAAAACCCATAGGTGGAATCTCCACGGAATAAGAACGTCTGTGCGTTTTGACTAGGAGAATTAGTACCCCCTGCGTATTTGTAAAGAGTGTCTGCAGTCATCGCACGAGCAGTGTCTATGCTGTATAATTGATAAATATTGTCAAGTGGCAAATTATAGAAAAATCCAGATTCTGCAATAACCCCTGAAGGTGTTGTTGGGTTGAAAGGAAAGAAGGTCGTTCCTAAAAAATATTCCAAACGAGAATATTCTGTAAAACTTGTATTATTTGCAGAATTTGATCTTGAAATACCATAACTGTAGTATGCATTATATTCAATTTCTAACGTTGCCATCTCACTGGATCTAAAATTGGACCAGGTCACTGCATTTGAGCTATACAATACATTTGAAGTTGTAGTATCAGCCTCGTTGAAAGCATAATAAAACGTACTATAGGATGGATTGATCGTAATGTTATTTTGAATTTGGCTACCATCTCCTCCATTTGTCACACCAATGGCAACCAATCGCTTCACATCCAGAGAAAAATTAGGTTGCGTATTAATTCCAACAGAAGAAATGGAACGATTCAAGAACATTGTAGAGTTAAATTGGAGCGTGGATTGATAGGGCTGGATGATATTAAATCTAGAATCATAGGTCTCACCCTCCCCAAGGAAGAATTTCCCCGATGCAGTTGAAATATTGCCTGAGGCAATATACGTGTTTCCTATACCAATGAAGGTTGTATTGTAATTGGAAGCTATTCCATCATACCCATAGACAGTGCTTGCGAGTACTTTTTTGGATCGCAATGTATCGATATCAAGAATACGAGAGGTGCCAAATTGAGACACACCAAGAGTTCGCCAAACATTCAAAGTCTCACCATACGAGCCATTTCCAGTTGAGATTTGAGTATCCCCATTGATTGTCACACGCCGAGTCACATCCCCTGTGCCTTCCCCTGTGAACTTTACACCATTCACAAACAGCGCATTGTTCTCTGGAATTGTCTGCAACAAATTAATCCCTGAGACCAAAGAACCTCTAAGTCGTGCATCCCCATCAATGTAAAAAGAGCCGAGTTGGATCGAGGATCTTACGAACAAAGACCCTGCATTAATTGTACTTGTCTGAATTGTACTGGTTGTTAAGATTCCCTCATATGGGATCGTGGCAGAAGACACATAGACAGCGAATCCACTAAGGGTCGGTGGGTATTGGAAATTACTCATATTGATTGCATTTCCATTCAGTGCAGTTTGGAGAGTATCTTTTATAACAAAATAATTTGTTGACACTGTACTAAAGGCATAGACAGGGCTGCTTGGAAAATATGCAATCGGCTGACATTCAAACGTACTCCGAGGTGGTTCCACACGAACTCCCATACCACCTTGGACCCAAATTTGTGAAAAGTCAGATTCCACAACTGTCTGTACTTTTGAAGATAATAACAGTGTGCTTAATGCATAAACAGAAATGCTTCCACTTACATCAAAGCGGTACTCCGAGGTAGGTATATACCCAATTGTCAGACTGCTTGTGAGAAGGGAAGAGATTCTTACATTGCTTGCAATCGCCTTGGAGCCAACTGCTAAAGAATCTGCTGTGAAGCTATTGGCTGTTAGAGAACTGGGTAACACAATACTTGAAATCGTTAAAATACCGTCACAAACGAGATCCTCATAGGAGTAAAAATCCGCAATTACAGAGGTTGTTGCATTGAGATTTCCTAGCCCATAAATTGACAATGAATTTGTAATCGTAGATTCTCCTACAGTTAAGAATGTGTAAGGGTAAACAGTATTTGTAGAGACATAGTCTCCAACACGGAGATCACCCAATCCATACAGATAATTTGTTCTACTATTTGCAAGAGACGACAAATTGGTCTCAATCTGCAAAGGGCCTGTAATAAGTGCGCTTCCTTTGACAGTTAAAGTAGAATCAACTCGTGTAGTAGAAAATTCTGTTCTTGTGGCATTGACATATCCTATACCCAATCCTCCACGTACATTGACTGAAGAAATCAGAGCAATTGTGGAGTTGTTCGCATAGTCCCCACTTGTCTCCAAGGTTGTCACCCGCAAAGTGCTTGTTTGAAGCGTACTTCCAATTGTCAGGAGATCTTGTATATATCCAGCTTTCCCAACATAGATAGAATCATAGACAGTGAGATCATGGCCCGTACTTAGCAAAGCTGAGACTTCCAATGAGCCTGCAGTAGACACAGTTCCTGTTGTAGAAAGAATCCCAATGACGAAAGAATTGGCATACAGGCTTGCAGAACTCAAAATTGTGGCGGTACCTGCAACAGAAAGTGTGTTGGTTTGACAATATCCTCCTACATTCAAATTGCTTCCAAGTGTCAAATCTCCATGAATTTCTGTATTTCCTGCAATTTCAATGGCTCTATCACTAGAACTTGAAATAGACAAGTTTGTGCCGACAAGACCATCTTGGAATTCAATCGCAGGTGTTGATAGACCACCTATAATCATTAATCCACTTGAAACGAAGAAGGAGGAAAGAGTGCGAAGAGTGGAATTTGTAATCAAATGAGTGCCTACACTTAATGTGGAGAAGAGCTTCACCGCACCGATCACACTTGCATACGAAGACAGGTATACGTTCCCCCAAACACTCAACGACGATACAAATTCAACAGTACCCAATGAGCTTAGATTTGTATTGAGCGTAATTCCTTCACTTTGTAAGAAGTTTCCAGTCACTGTCAAATTCTCTACATTCAAAGAACTCACATATTCTTGAGCGGTGCTTGTGACAGCCGTAAAGAGTGTTGAGGTTGTTAAGACTTGGACGCCTGCTGAGAGATATTGATTGCGAAACGGAAAGCTATTCAGAAAAGCCCACTGATTGGTGGCTAATGTCTGTGCTGTGATAAATCCTTGGGGTTGATTAATCACTGTGGAGATAGATCCATCTGCAAACGTTTGTGCTTGAGTGCTGACAACTATGGAGGATGTCAATACTTGAATTGAACTGGTAGCATCACGAATTGTAACAACTTGACCTGGGAAAGCCACTGCATTCAATAGAACTGGATTGTAGGGGCTTTGTAAAGGGTTGACTTCCACAACAGATGTGCTGGGAGTCACAAATATAGGCGTTGGAAGTGCCATACTCTATTAGATTAAGCGGATTGTAAAGTTAAGAAAAACATGCCCGCATTTACATCGGCTGTTCGTAAGGTACTAAACCAACCCGCTTTTCTGGCATCAAAGCCAAACAATGGATTGGACGTGAAATATCCAACCTTTTGTGTAGAGAGATTTACAGAGAGTATTGTATTAAAAGATATAGAAGAAGCCTCAGAATAAATTGTATTTGTATTGGCATATTTTCTTGAATTAGGGCCTTCAAAGATTATGAGGTTCGAGTTTTGAATGTACTCTGAATTAGGGATTGTTAGCGCGATAGACGACTGCTTGTAGACATACGTTGACAGTGTAGAACATGCAACTGTACCACTTACATCCACATGTACTGTTGGTTTATTCGTGTTGATGCCAATAAATCCTGGTGCGATTCCTCCATAAAAGTCCCATCCACGCGCGTAGATTGTATCATTTAAATTAATCCTATAAATAGGCCCATTATCATTACAGCCACCCATATAGTTTGGTAGACTATACAGAGTTGCATTGGAGGGCCCAATACCGAGAGAAGGAGTTTGAATACCCTGGCCTAACATGACATCAGTAAATTGGAAAGTAGACACAATCAGAGAGCTTACATTTACATTCTGGGAAATGGGTTCAGAATTGGTGTAAACCAATGTAGAGGTGCGAATGGATCCTTCAACTGTGACAGTATTTGAGCCAACTGGCAGATAGGTATTAATCATAAGTTGTGAGGATAGATTGACTGTTGCAGCTTCATTGAATGTAATGGATGTAGATGTGAACCGCATGGTCGGTGCACCATAAATAGTTGCATTGGATCGGTTGTAGGCAACAAATTTTGGCATATCAATGAATGCATTTTGCTCTAAACTCTGGGTTTGTTGAGAAAAGAGACCGTTTGCTGCACCAAAGAAAACCTGGGAACGGAAGCCATTTGAATTTGTACCACCAAAGCCAACATTATACCAATTGACACCATCACTGCTTGTCAAAACAGTTGTATTATTCGAAAGTCCCTTCCCAACCGCACAAAACCCTCCATATCCACCTGATTTCTTAAAGGAGACACCATATCCAGCAAAATAAAAGTTACAATTTGTTACATTGGACCAATTTACACCATTGTACGAATACTTGATTGTTGCGCCTCCAGGATTGGAATTTTCGCCCACTGCAACCCATATATTGGAATTGAATGCAAACTCTCCATAGGCAACACCGTATGCAGCCACTTCAAATCCACCTGAGAGGCTATCATACCAATAAAGACCATCTGGTGAATATTGAAGGGAGCGACTGGGTGCATTGCATGCCACATTGCAGTAATTGGAAAGAGCTTTTGCTGCAACGATCACACCCCAAAAGCTACCAAAAATAGGACTCGTGATAAGTCCTGCACCCACACCATAAGCTGCACTTGTAACATTAAAACCACCATAATCCGTCCAGGTAAATCCATTGTCTGAATACGCAACTGTTCGGGTTGAATTGAAAAAGTTATAATCACCCAATATACCTTCTCCAACAGCAACAAGACGATTTGGATAGCCCGATTCATCTCTAAATTTTGTTATGCCTCTTCCTCCAAACGGTAAGGAGCCCGATTTGTTTGTAGCATGCCAATTGGCACCGTCAGAACTGTATTGAATGGTTGCAGTAGATGCTGCAGCTTTTCCAACCGCAAGGAATATATCCGCAGTCGAGTAATAAATTGCACCATATCCTGCAGGCGAGAATCCACCTGTAATCGCGGGGACCCAAGTTTCTTTATCCACACTTCGTGCAATTGTCTTTTGAGGAGTTTCTCCATCACCAACCGCAATGTATTGATATTCAAACGTGGGAGAAGAGGTCAATGCAAGCCCGTAGACCGTTGTATCAAACACATTAGATGCATTGGCTTGCGAGAGAATTGTGCTTGTATTGCTAGTAAACATTCCGAATGTAAGCTGTAAAATATTCGGTTGCTGCGCGCTTCTTCCCGTAAATGAACCTGTACCTCCCACTAAAAAGCTCTCACTTCCAAAACTATCATATCTAATTGGCATACTTGCATATCCAGCGCCAATGAACTCAATCCCCGTACTAAACCCCCCTTTGCTAATGGGGAGCCAATGTTTTCCTGCAGCACGATTGGGCGGTGAATTAGAACTCACCCATAATGTATTGGAGAGATTTTCTGCTGTACCCCCTGCAAACCAGACTTGTGTATTGGAATTGTAGAACAAAGTGTTCCATTGGGTGAGAGCAGCACCTGAGAATGCACCTGGACCTACATTGCACCAAGCGTTTGGATAGGTGATTGTAAGAACAGTACTCGTCAAATACATAAAGTTGCAACCTTGGGCGATCCAGTATCCTTGGTAATCAAATGTATCGGCAAAGAACAATTTTCCAGCCGGTTGGATACCTGCTACTTGCCCTAAATTAGTAAATGTATTGCCATCAGTACTGGACCAAAGATTCTGCTGATAATCCATGGCTAACCAATTGTATGTATATGGGTTTGTGATTCCATAGTCAAATCCTCCTCCGTTTCCAGTAAGACCAGCATCTAGTCCTACAGGTGGATTGAAGGTTGTCATAATCGGTAGCCAATCCTTTCCATTTGTGCTGCGAATCATCTGGGAATACGAAGTTAATGCAAGGAATACATTTCCTCCAATCCTCACATCTTTGATATAATCTCCAAAGACACTTCCTCCATATGCACTTACACCAGGATAAAAGTTGCTACCATCATCGCTGTAAAAAATGGTGCTTCCTGTACCAGGATTGTAGCCTCCTACAACCCAACGTTTGTAAGGAATTTGAAGGAATCCTATGGTAGATATCCATGTACCATACGTAACACAAGTCGCCCTATAATAGTCATTTGAATCTTTTACTGTAAAAAGAGGCCCATTCTGAATCGGAGACCATTCATATCCATTTTGACTTACAAGAACAGTGTTATTTGAATCACTGTCTGCACCTGTAGCTATAAATTGTGAAAAAAAGGCTTCTTTGTTTCCATAAACAGCTGTACCATATCCATCAAAATTGGCATTGGAGGAAATCGTCCACCCAGTGAGAGAGGTTGTCTGTTGGATATTTCCATTTGGACGAGAATCTAAGCCCGCACCTACCCAGAGTGAAACAGTGGAAGGAAAGATGCTGGGGGAAAGAGAAGTAATTGCAGAACTTACAACAAGCGTGCTAGCTAGGGTAGAATAGAAATACTCAAATGTGCTATTAATCGCAAAGTATTGCGTTGAAAGTGTCGAGATCCCCATCGTGGCTGAAAACGAAAGTACATTGGAAAGTCCTGCTGTGGTACCCACAAACGTAGACGCTTGAATGGAGGAGGCACGAATGGTGGACCCATAAAAGCTCAGAGTGGAGACTGCCGTTTGAAAGCGGCTTTCCACATTTGCAGTGAAATATTTAGATAACAGATCCTCTCCACTATACGACCCACTCACAATATTATACATGGATAGACCTCCTGAAGAGTTCGGTAATTCTACCACTTGGATGGTTTGAAATCCATCAGGACTTATATAGACATAGTTTGGAAAGAAGGTTTGATTCCACCCTATTGCAAGGAATTTTCCTATGTTGCTATCAAAGATGATCCGCTGGGGCCCATAATAATTCAACAATCCAGCTACACCCGTCCAGGTTGAAAGATTTTGAGATCGATAGACTTGGGCGGTCAAGGAAGGTTGACCTCCAGAGGTAATTTCACCTCCTACAACATAATAGCCGTTTCCATACGCGATTGTCTTAAAATAAATTGAATTTCCTGACAAAGGCACACTTGGAAGCGCACTCCACCCTGTGTCATAGGAGTTGGATAAGGCCAGAAAGATGCGTCCTACATTTGGAAAAGTCGGATCATACCCCGCAGCAAGAATGGAATTATTTGGTCCTATTGTCAAATCATAGCACAGTAGACCAAGACCTGCTGCATTTGTAGCTCCAGTCCAATTTACACCGTCCTCTGAATATCCTATACCGAAGGTTGCAGTAGCAGTGTAGCCTCCTCCAATCAGCACTGCCCCTTGCCCGCTTCCTGAACGCGGATAATACAACAATCGTCTGACATAGACAGATCCTCCAAAGATTACGCCACCTCCAGCAGACCAGGTAATTCCATCATAACTATAGTTCAGAGCATTGTCTGCATTGGATCCTTGTCCTCCTGCAACCCACACGGGTTGATATACATTTTGAAACGTGGACTGCATATAGACAACATCATATCCAACTTTCTCAAAGACTTGATTACCAAACTGAGCGCCTGATGTATTTTTCCAGGTTGCGCCATAATCTGTACTGTATTGGATCGTTCGATCTGAGCCAAATGCAGACACCTGTCCTACTGCAACCCAGGTTTGCGTATCTTGGCTGTAGGCAGCGGAGAACCAGGGAGAAACCCCAGTGGGCGCAGTTATACCTGTAAGTGAGCCAATTGTAGGGTAACTGGTTTTATAATTGGAAGACCCCAAGAATAATAGACTGGGGATAGGGATTGTGGGATACGAAAACGTATTGGAACCAATGACAAATGAACTCAGTACATCTGTATTCAGAAGAGTGGAGACACGAAGACTGCTGATGGCTTTTCCATCAGCTAAGATCCCTGTATTTGTATCTTTTAGAGTGGCACGAATATTTGCAGTGGAATTAATGTTGATGTAAGTATCATATGTGCCTATTTTTTGAGATGTGCCTACGCCAATTGCTTTGGGAAATGTATTGAAAAGAGTGGATGTTGCCTCAAACTCTGGAATATGGGAACTCGTCTTCACAGTTAAGGTATTGCTTAGCGTGAGTGTACTCAAAATAATTTGGATAGGGGCTCCTAGAATTCCAACATTGGCTGAACCACTCAATGTAAAGGCACCCGTGATGACAAGATTGTTTCCCTCATAGAAAGCATTTGTAGAAGTTGTGCCATAGTTCAAGAGACCAAGCGTAGACACACCCGAACTTACACTGACAGCTCCTTCCATTTGAAATCCACTGAAAACTTGCAGATTGGATCCTATTGCAAAATCTCCTATTGTAGAGACTTTTGAGGATACTGATGTCAACCCCTCAATGAGAATAGGTCTTCTGACTGTCATAGATGCAACTTGAAGAGAGGATGTTAACAAACTGCTAAACATCATGGTTGAGCCACCTGATACACGAAGATCACCCTGGAGAGACAATGAACTGATTTCTGCATTCCCCTTGACAATCAGAGAATTAGTTGTGACAGAACCAGTGACAAGGGCAGAACTGACATTGGTTTGATACTCTGCAATCAAGCTTTCACCTACATACAAAGAATTTCCAGACGAGAGTGTGCCTCTTGTCAGAACTCCCCAGGCAAAGAGTTCTCTTCCAATTCGTCCAGAACTCATAGACTCAAGAGAATCTGCATTCAGATCTCCTCGCAAATCCACATTGCCTGTAATGGATGTCAGACCTCCAACTTGAATGGAACTCAAAACAGTGACACTGCTAGTGGTTGTAAAGCCTGAATTCACAGAATTTAACACTAGATTTTGACCTACACTGATTCCGTTTGCTGTTTGAAGTCCTCCCAGCACATTGATGGAATCCATTTTCAAACTCTGCACGCTAATATTTGGAGGTACAAGAAGCTGATTTGCCACAAGAAAGGAACTCACGGATAAATTTTCACCCACAACAAGGTCTTGAAGTGTGCTTAAAACACCATTGACTGTGAGAGTGTCTTGAACGAACAAAGAGGAAGCCATGGCTACATTTCCCAAAACTGTCAATCCAGACGATAAATTAATATCCTGGCGCACATCCAACGTGGAAAATAAATCCACTTCCCCTGCCACTGTAATATCTCCCAAAATTACCACATCTCCCAACAAATTCAGACTTTTTGTAACATTGACTCTTCCTATCACACTGGAACTTACATATTCCTGTGAACTGCTGAGTGTTGTGATAAACCCATTTCCCACTGTCAATTGGGAAACATATGCATTGGAAAGAGATGTTAAGAACCCTACGTTGTTGAGAAGCTGCCAAACAGTAGGAGTTTTAGAGGATGCTGTCACAAACCCATTGGGTTGAAACAGCAAAGTTGAGATAGATCCGTCCGCAAAGAAGACATTTTTTGTTGTACTTACGACAATAGGAGACCCTTGACTTGCCACTCCTCCGATATCTTGAATCGTCACGATATGACCCGGATACCCAACAGAACTTAGATATACAATTGTTTGTGGTGCACTTACCAATACCACGGAGGTATTGCCTGTGACAGTAGATGCTGCCATTCTATCGCTTAGGAGATTTTTTCCATGTCGTAAAATTCCCCTGTCGGTAGACAGGATCTAAGAGATCTTTTCCCCCAAGGTAGAAAGAAGGTGACAGCATGTCATTCAATGTAGGAGGTGTAGCAAATCAACAAGGCTCAATGGTAGCCAGTAATTACCTCGTGAATATTATTGAGCTTCAAAATACAGTTACATCCGCAACAGGATTATCCCCCATCCAGCAAGTTCAATTGGAAGTCAATCAGCTTCAATCCATGGTAAACTTCGAACAAAAACGTATTTTTACAAACATCATTAGTAAATTTGATACAACCCCTATTCAGATTACAGACGATATCAATCTTTCCAATTCTTTCATCTTTCAGAACGGCCAACTCTTTACAGGGGGAGGCACAACCACAGGAGGAGGTACAACGATTGTCAGTTCAGGAGGTACTGCTATTCTTCTTTCCAATACAACCAGTCCTAGCACAAATGCGATCACCTTTAATGTAGGCGGGAAACGTGTGTTTAGTTTTGATGGTGCTGGACGAGCTTTGTATTATGATCCAAGCGGCACTGGAAATCGCTTCTGGATTAGTTCTGCCACCTTAGTTGCAGACAATTTCCAAGTGGGTGGATCTGCGTTGGGTGCTGCCGCAGGAAAGTTTCTACAAAGCCAAGATACACTCGGAACTTCACGCTGGCAATACGTAAGTAGCATAGTATCTGATGCATCAACGGGTCCAGGAATCTTTTTGAGTAGCTCTGGAATTTACTTTGTGACCGGGAATACACGTGTGGATGCAGGACGTATTGACAGCAACCGAAACTGGTATCTTGGAAATCCAAGTTTGACAGGCAACAATGATTTGCTTTCAAGCAATGATTTTACAGTCATTGGTGGAAAGTTACGGTATCAAGGCGGTGGTACTCCTGCTGCAGGAAAGGCACTTGTTCTCACAGATGCACTGGGTACTGTTGGACTTTCCAATATTGGTACTGGCCTTTCCTCGTTTGTCGTTGGAGATCAAATTCAGAGTGGATCCATCAGTGTCCTGACGAGTGGTGCAGGTCAATACGCCCAAGTGACAGCAGGTGCAAATGTAATTGGACGCTTTACGGCTGCAGGTCGTCTAGGAATCTCCAATGCGTCTCCTTCCAAAACGTTGGATGTGGGAGGAGATGCGATTGTGAGAGGCCCTTTGACAATTCAAGATGGGACACAAGCCACAGATTACGTCTTTCAAACAAATGCATCAGGAGAGGGAAGTTGGCAGAACCCCCTTCGTCTCTTTCAAGGCTCAGGAGCCTCATTAAATGAATACCGTCTGGATACTACTGTGCCGTCCTTTCGAACAACCTTTGGAGGAGTTGAATCCATTCGGATGAGTTCGGGTGGTGCTTATTTTGGTGTGAATGGAGCGTACAATGTCACAGTCAGTGGGATCATGGCCGCAGGAGGTTTTGCCTCCCTGTCTCCTCTCCGCTTCCTCAATGGTGTCACAGGTGTAGAATTTGCACGATTTACAGAGGCTGGAAACTTTGGAATCGGCACATCCACTGTACCGTATAAATTGACAGTGGCAGGTTCGCAATCAAACCAAGGAGATTTGATTGTCAACTCCAATTTAACTGTCTTGGGAACTGTTTCTTTCCAAGGAAATTTGGCTGTGACAGGAACTGTCAACGCAGGGTTCTTTGTGGGGAATGGCTCCAATATCACAAACATCAATACATCCAATGTGGGCTCCAGCTCCAATCGTCTGGATATTTTCCAATCCACAAGTCGTGGAAATGATGCTACCTTACAATTTGGAATTAGCTCTATCTCAACAAGTGTCTTCTCAACACTCGCGTATTACAATCTAGCAGGAGGCCTTGGATTCTACAGCACACTTTCCTCGTACATCCAATCTACTTCCAATGCGCTGTCCTCTCAAATTGGGCCTGGCGCAGGACAGGTTGTCAGTAGTTATTCCACACAAGTGGGGCTTGCCATGGTCGCCCAATTTAGTACACTATCATCGTACATTGTGGAGAATACCGTCCAGTTCTCCACTCTATCAAGTTTAATTCAAACCACATCCCTTGAAGATAGAGCCTATGCCAGTACTGTTGCATATTCCACCGCATCCACCCTTGTAACAATTGGATTCTCTTCCTTCTTGAGTTCGCCTGGAATCTTCCTGAGTTCTGTTGTGTTTGGATACAGCGCATCCACCTTCTTTTCTGGACCGCTGGATGTGAGTGGCCTCATCTGGACCAAAGGCATCCGCGGCTTTCAATCTCCGTTTGCTGTGGGAGTTGGATCCTCTACAACCACACAGCTTGTTGCAGGAGGATGGACTCCTGGTGTTGGATGGCGATACAATGTGGAAGGAGATGTTGATATTAGTGGACGATTGTTCCGCAACGGCCAGCTCTATACTGTCAGTGGTATACCGGATGTGTATTGGACTCGCAATGGCAGTGATATTTACTTCAATGATGGAAATGTGGGAATCGGTGTGATTAGTCCTTCGTATCCTTTGGATGTCGCTGGTCGTATTCGTTGCTTTGGTGTGGATGTCATCCCAGGTCCTGGACCTTCTACAATCAATCCCCAGGGAAGTTATGTCAGTCCTTGGCAGTACCAAGGATCCAATATCTATTATCCCTATGGAGGCGTTGGAATTGGACCTGGACTTTCTTCCGTCTCAACAGGAATCCTTCTTGATGTTAGTGGACCCTTACGAGTCCGATTTGGAACTTCCTACTTGTCAACTCTTGCTGTTAACATTCCTTTCGGCAGTACTCTCATGGCGACTGCTGACGTTTTCGGATCTCTTCGTGCACGATCCTTAGTTGTAGATTCAACAGGAACCTTTACAGGTCGTGTCACAGCGCGAGACTTTTTGTCGCTCTCTGATCGTCGCTACAAAACTAACATCCAAACCATTCAAGAACCGGTTGGACTGTTGCAAGGTCTCCGAGGAGTACGCTTTGAGTGGAAAGACTCTGGAAAACAGGATATTGGATTTATCGCCCAAGAAGTCTTTCAAACCTTGCCTGAAGCAGTGGAAGGCGATGAAGAGAGAGGATTTCATTTGAGCTATGAAAAAGTCATTCCAGTGCTTTTGGAAGCGATCAAAGATTTGCAGAGTCGCGTGGAGTTTTTAGAAGCTCGTTTGAATGCATCCAAATAGAGCGATGGACCTAAACTCCGTCTTAGCAGGATTTCTTTTATTCTGGCCTCTTTGTCTACTAATGTTTGGAATTGGGTTTGCAATTGTAGCATTTGCAGTAGTGTTAGTGTGTGGTGCAGCAACGTTGTTTGGAATCTTTTTATATGGTCTTTACTCACTTCTACGAGATCTAGGGCTCTTATCTGTTGTGTTTCAGAAGCTAGGAAATCTTAAAACCTATATTTCTGAAAGAATACAAGAGCATGTGCGAAAATCCTTTCAGTTCTCCCAGTTGGGAAGCTTGGATGAGAAGCCAAAACTCTTTGTCTGCCATCCACATGGGCTCTATGGATTAACATGGTTTATCCACTTTTCGGCTGGATTAAGTGATTGGCCGCTCAAAAAACGGCCTGTTCTCGCCGTCCATTCCTTCTTCTTTAAAATTCCTCTCCTGAGAGAATTATTTCAACATCACAATTGCATTGAAGCCACGGAAGCCGAAATCAAACGCTGTCTTCAAGAAGGAACCTCGGTTGCTTTACTTGTGGGAGGGATTGAGGAACTTTTGTTGACACAATCAGGGTCCTTGAATCTTGTTCTTAAAAAACGGGAGGGATTTCTGCGGATTGCACGTGATATGAAAGTACCACTTGTGCCACTCGTGAGTCCCGCTGAAAATGATCTCTTTGAATTGCTGGATCTTCCTTGGATTGGATCCTTGTCGCAATTCCTCTACAAACACTTTCATCTTGCATTTCCCATTCCCTCCTTTCAAAGTTTGCGGAACTGGATGCGATTGACTGTAAACCCCTTTTCAAAGCCTGTTCTCACATACATTCTTGAGCCTGTTGGACCAGATGCGAGCTCTCTTGAAGAGCACAAATCTGTCTATATCAACCAATTGCAAACCTTTTCAAAGGAGTTTCAGATTCCTATTCAGTTCCAGGCGTAACTGCGTTGCCTGATACATCCACTGTATTGCCTGAGACATCTACGACCTCAGGAGGAGTGGGAGGTGCAGGGCAAGGATTTCCTTGGCGATCTAGATGGGCGCGATTGCAACCCTGGTAGTCGTATCCCTCTCGGTCATATCCATCCTTGTCAAATCCTTGACGGTTGTAGCCATCTTTGTCATAGCCCTGTCTATCGTAGCCTTGACGATCATACCCCTCTTTGTTAAAACCATCCTTGTCGTAGCCTTCACGATCATATCCAGCGCAATTGAAGCCGCGGAAATTGTATCCGGAACAATCGTAAATGTAGGTTGTCGGAGTAGGAGGATTGGGATAGTAGTCCACAACCGTGTACCCTTGATTTTCCCACGCTTTTTTGATCGCATTGTATGCGAATCCAAAGATCGTCTGGTCGTAGAAATCATCAGCGTTTAAGAATTCGTCTACATTGGCAAGATATACAGGAATCGCAAGAGGAGAGACTCCATTGTTCTTATCCTCCACACTCTTGTAGGCCAAACTTGTGTAAACCATTTGGTAGGTCGGTCCTGTCAATGTCTTTAACATACGAATCGAACTCACTTGAAGATACAATTCAGGCACAAGGAACCCTTCATTGGTTGTATAATTATACACGATGAGACCCATTCTAGGAGAGGAATAGAGAATTTATCGTATTAAGAACGCAGAGAAATATGTGCCTGGGGAATCAGCAATACTGCCATACAATACAGTTTGATCTAAATCAGATGTAGCTGTATAGACACTAAAATCAACAGAATCGTTTGAACCATTCATATAAGCCATTCTTGTTAAATTCATAGATAGGCCCTCTGTAGAATTAATTTCATGTTGAGAGATTGCAATGGAATTTCCATTTTTTCGTATCTGAATATTGAGTTGTCCTGGTCCATTTGCACGGTTCCACCATACTTGATAAGTAATACTATAATAGCCTGCAATTGTAGGTTGAAATGCTGCAGAAGATGTATTTCCATTAACTAGCCAGTTATTGGAATCAAAGTCTGCAAAGAAAGGAAGAACAGTATCAGTGGATGGAGGTATTGATTGATTGTTGCTTAAAATTCCTTGACACACATAGCGACTTGGAAAATCACCTCCATTAATAGAGCTTACAAACAAAGCTTGTGTTGTAACATTATTTTTAAAATTAGCTGTTCCATCAACAACTAGGGTATTTGGACCATAGACAGCCATAGAATACGTAGAAATAGTGCTGTAGCAAAAGATATTACTAAATGTTGCTTGTTCTGCATCAAAAATTACATTGGATGTAATCACAAACCGAGCATCATTGGAACTTGTCAGATGGAAGGCGTTTGTAGTGATTAATGTGCTATTAGCATTGATGGTTGCATCTGTTAATGAAGTAATTCCCATATTATCTGGACCCAGGTTGAAAAGCTGTGTTCCAATAATTCCATAACACTCCATTACATAACTGGAGATAGTGGATGTCTGCAAAAAACCGGTGCTGACGGTGAACGCACTTACATAATCAATCGCACCACCCCCACCTCCTCCTGCTGTTGAAATATAGCCCAGTGTGCCTAATCCCACCGTTGTAGAGGTTAGATTTTCTGCAGATACACCACCCCCTCCTGTCTGATTGTTAAGTTTGGATCCATTCCAGAACAAATCCGTCGCAGTTCCATCGGTAGTAAGTTGTCCTGCCACTGTACCACCAAAATTTCCTAGATACAAAGAACTTATGTAAATAGGAGCAGGAATTGATGTGATTCCATCGCCACGTATAAAGACAAGGGAACTGATGGACCCTGTACCCAAAGCACCAAAGCCCATGGAGTAATTTTCCAGACTAGACGATGTATACATTGTCAAAGAAGCTCCCATATTGAGATTTCCCCACCCACCATTCACATCTAGAATGGCAAGATTATTCGTTTTGAGTTGAATAGAATTATTTGTATTTGCAGGAACAATTCCTGTTCCATTGCTAAGTGTAATGTCTGATGTTGTAGGATATTGCGACCACGCCTGGATATTGCTTTGTAGCTGTCCTGTGGTAGACGTTAAAGAGGTATTTAGAAAGGGTGTCGAGACAATATCTAATAGGTTGGCAGTGGAGAGAAATCCAGCCGTCTGATATCCCGTGGTAATGCCTACAGTTGTAGAAACTAATGAAAGACTTGATACATATCCAGTTGTTCCAAGACCTATAGTAGTAGAGGTTAAATTGCTTGTAGCCAACAAACTGGGTCCAACAATCGAACTCACCTCCAAGACTTGAGTACTGACAACACCACTCACATTGACCGTGCTTGTATTAATAAAAAATGTAGAGAGGGATAGAGCACGAATATCTGGGAAGTCAATAAATCCGTCACCTGTATCAAATGTGAGAGTGCTGACTGTAAGATTACACATTGTAGCATTCGTAGCTGTCATAGTACTGATTGTTGCACTAGAGATAATTGCATTGGAAGCTACAAGACTGCTTGTGGTAAACGAGCTTGCAAGCGATACAAAAAAGGAAGAGAATGTGCGCCCCATGAAAGATGTACTTACATAGATCTGGCCCAAACCCGCCACTGTGGAACGAAGAGCTGCAGTTGATATATAACCAAAGATAGAAAGCCCGTTTACTGTAGATACAAGGGAAGAGGCTAATGATGCACTTGAAATATAGCCTACTGAGCCCAATCCACGTACAGTTGAAACTAAATTAGTTGTTGTCACATCTCCTCCACCACCTCCACCACCTGAAATCCCTGCGCCGTTTACTAGCAAAACACCACTGCTTGTCGTTAAAAAATTCGTTGCATTTGTCACCACATCAATCATTTGCAGCGAGGACAGTTTCAGGGTGCTTACAAATGCTGTACCACTAATATCCAATGAATACTGTGGAGAAGAGGTCATGACACCCATTCTTCCCGTGCTAAGTAATGTCAAATTTTCATATGTATTTCCATTCAGATAGAAACTATACCGACTGTCATTTGACGCTACTCGTGTTATCCAATTAGCCGTTTCTCCAAAGCCATAGATTGTTTGAATATCTTTGGTTCCATCCGTTGTTAAAATAAAGTTATAAGGAAGAGGAGAAACACTTGTGGTATTGACAGTGAGTGTGCCATCTGCCACTAATAATGTTGTCTGAACTTTCTGATTGTCAGTATATGCAGATATTGAACTCATGTAAAATGCTACGTTAGAGTTTATTGCAGTAATTTCTGTTGCAACAATGGTGGAGGCAAGAATCTGCTGTGAACCTTGGGAAAGAACCCAATACCCAGAGCGCGAAACAAAAGTTGCAGAGCCATAGGCTTGCGTTATGAAATAGGAAGTTGTATCATCTTGAAATTTATCTCCACCTTGCGTTTGAATTTCAATGGATCCACTTGCAGCTTTACCCGTGGAGTCCTTAAATGTTATGACACGTCCAATTTGATCCGTAGATAAAGGCAATATAAACTGTTTGCTGATATTTGTATCAATACTCAGAAACCCTGCATTTGACGGAACAGGTGTTGCCATCCTTCTCTCTTCTAGTTAGAACCAATTGCCAACTTACGAGCCGTGCCGTTTCCTCCATTGCCACCTGATTGACCTCCACCACCATTTGCAGTAAGAGTAACAGCGCTAGCAGGATTTGTACCATACAAAACTGTAATTGAACCTGCGCCTGATGCGCCACCAGGAATACGTCCAGAATCTAGACGCTTTGCAATAACACCATTGGATACAATCGTCCCTGAACCTGATAAGGAACCCTCCACAATGACAATTAGTGTACCGCCTGTACCATCATTGCCGACTTCAGCAAAGATACCCGAACCAGCATTGCCTCCTGGGTTTCCCGTACCACCGTTGCAGGCATTTCCATTTGCATTACCACCCTTTCCACCATTTGCTACACCACTTCCTGCTGTCAAAGCATTGCCACCACCACCCCCTGTACCTCCTGTAAAACATGTACCTGCCGTTCCAGAACCTGCAACTCCAAGTTGAAAGGAATACCCTGAACCTCCACCACCCGTTCCGCCATTGGTTCCTGCAGCACCATCATTTTTTCCTGTGGTAGGACCTGTCGTTACACCACCAGATCCACCTGCAGCCGGGATTTGGGGGTCCACAACAGCACCGAATGTGCCTGTGCCAATTCGGATGTCTACAGCTGTTGTGGCACCTCCTGAATTTCCTGTGCCCGAATGATTTGCGCCTCGCCCCGTCATTGAAATAGAGCCATTGACAGTGAGATTTCCAGAGACATACACAACTTGAAAGAGTTTGCGAACCGTTGGAATGAGAGTTTGGCCTGCGTTAATTGTGAGATCACCCTTAATAATAACCCATGCAGATCGTGTATCCTCTGTAGTTGTAAACCAGTCTGAGACTGAAAAAGAGCGTAGAGTTGTGGTTCCCTTAGAGACATAGTCAAATGAGCCCAGAGAATTGCCACTGATTTCCAAAGTTCCAGCTGCAGTTGGAATTCCAACTGTAGTGTAGCCTGCAAGTGTTCTTGCTGCAGATAGAATTGAACTGCTTGACAAGCTTCCCGTAAAACCCTGTGGGTATCGGGAATATCCTTGGACCTTTTGTTGCACTTGATGCCAAGGTGGATTGGTCTCATATGTGCCTTTTGAAACACTTTTCTTATCCTTATTTTGAGGAGGGGAAAAGGGTACAAATTTAACCTGTAGACTCATTTTCTATGTTACTTGTATATTCGCATTTTCCACATAATTCGACAAAAAGTTCGTAATGTGAATGGAAGAGATGAAAAAACTTGTGCCTGAAGCACCAGGTCTTCGTGCAGAGAGCAAGACCATACCAAACATGTAGTTGCAGCCGGTTACACGCATAAATTGATTCATTGGATCGGGAGCTATTGCGCCTGTTGCCAATCCATTGTTTGAGGAACTAATTAATGTATTCCAAGACGTGGATTCAATGGTAAACCATACATAACAAATATTTGGATCAAAACCCTGACTCCATCCCTCATTCGCCCACCAGCGACCAGTATATCCTCTTGCTGTTGTATAAGTACTTGAAATATTTGAGTTTGGACCTAAATTGTCACTGCCAATACCACCACTCGCTCTCCACAAAACACTTCCATCTTGAAGAAAGGCCAATGAGACTTGCGGCCATACATTTTTTGCAGTTATCATGAATCCAAAGTTCTGGTTGCTTAATGTAGACGTTAAACCATAAAGATTAGAATTGCGTGTAAAGATATTGGTTGTTGTGCGTGTTGTTGAGAGTGAGATAAAGTTACCAAAATCATACATATCAAAGCCACCGTCAACAATGTTCGTTGAGAATGGTGTTGTATCATCAAAGGTGTAAAAATACGAGCTTGGAATGAATGTACTAAAAATACTTGAGGCATTGGTGCGATGCCAAGCATTCAAAGCCGCTATATCAACAAAGTTAAATCCTACCCCTGTTGAAATGTTTTTTGCAATTGTGAGTTTGGTTTGTGGAATATGCCAGACAGGATTGGAACTATAGGGACTATTTGTGATTTGGACGGGCAGATTTTCTTTTTCAGGTCTCTGTGTACCGTAAGGTACAAAATTAATCACAAGCTGTCGTGACATAGCCTTACTTAATATTCATATAAAACAACCGTTGTAGGACCCGCGTTTGCGCCATAGATAGAAGAGGTCACAATTTGAAGAGAGGAGATTGAGACTACGTTTACAAAGGAAGATATATATCCACTCGATCCAAGACCTTGGATAGAGGATGTCAAACTCGTAAAAGAAAGAGGGAGTCCACCATTTACAGAAGAAACAAACAATTGTTGAGAACTCAATGTTACTGAGCGTGTTGTGCCTGCCACATCCAATGTCGCCCCTGGAGACGCAGTCTGGATACCCACATTGGAAGAGGTATTGACGATGAAGGCTGGCGTGACATTAGATAATGTTTTAGTCGTGGTATCGTCCCAAAGTCTAGCACTTACCCCTGTTTCAACCACAAAGGATCCTGTCGTCTGGACGCGGACACGATCGGACGAGGAGGAGCCCTTAAAGAACAAAAGTTCTTGCGTCCCTGCACCTGTAGAGACTTCTGCTAAGACAGTATTGTTGTAGTTTCCAAAGAGACCATAGAAGTCTAACGTGTTAAGGGTAGAAACAGACCCAAAGTAAGAAGAGACCGTAATTAAACTCTGGGCTTGCGTATAAGTTGTGCTGACATAAACGCTTTGAATCGGCGGCAGTTGGAGCCAACCCGATCCACTACCCACTGTGAGTGCATTGACAGTCAAGGAGGATACAAATTGCGTCGCTGCACTTTGAAGATTGGCAGTTGTAGAGATCAAATTGACAGCTGTCAATGCACTAGAAAGATATCCAGCAGATCCAAGACCTTGGACGGTTGAATTAAGATTTGCAGTTGTAATGTTACCACCCACCACAGCACCCATGATGGAGCTTACATAGAGAATTTGGGCGCTGACATACATAGTTGTCGTGCTATTGGTGGTAATGTTGTCAGCGTAGAGAGTATTTGTACTGACAGCAAGTGTTTGAATGGGTGGAAGTTGGATCCATCCAATGCCTGACCCAAATGTGATTGAACTCACAACGAGGGAAGAGACAGTTTGTTGGATCGTTTGTGTGCCTCCAAGTTGGGCCCATTTTGTTGTGGATGCTGCATACAGTGTTAAAAAGGTAAAAGGATCTGTAAAGACTTTTGATGTTGTACCGTCATCAAAGGATTCACCTGTTTGTGTGCTGACAGTTAAGGAACTTCTGCCAAAAGCACCGTACAGATCTTTGAATTGTAGGTACCGATTTGGAATTTGTGTTGTCAGAGGCAATGTAATTGTGCCTGGCCTGGTTCGTGTATCAGCCACAGCCACTCCTGTAAATGTACTAAAGAAGGACATACCCTCGCTCTACTTGGAAGGAGAATAGGGGATCGCAATCTCTACGAAGGAGGTGGAGGCCATTTCTTCCAAGGGTGATTGGAAGGAAGGTTGCCTTGGAGACCCCATTTCCAGGCGAGATAGCCTTCAACTTGCTGGCGCTGGGCGGTTGTAATCTGAGAATTGTACCATACAAGTTCAGCTATATCACCAGCAAGATAGTTATACGATCCAATAATTTGCCGAGCTCCTACAGATATAGTTGCTGTATTTGTATTAGGATAAGATCCAGGCGAGAAGAAACCAGTTTCTACACCTGCTGTAAAGTCAACACTTGTGTATTGGGTACCATTTAGGAATATTCCCACGCTTGTTGGTGTAGTTCCGGAGTTTGACAATGTGCCTGAATAGATATAATTTGTATTGATTGCAATAGTATTGGATGCTGTTTGAGTTACGGAACCATTTCCACGGTGAAAACCGATAGAGCCATAATTATTAGAGGAGTATCCAGGCCCTGATGCAACAGAAAATGCAACTTCAGTCCAATTGTTGCTACCACCACTATTCATTTGTTGCATAAGCTGAGATTGTTGATTTATATTTGTTGTTTTGAATGTAACGAAAACAGCACCTCCGCTGCTTGCACTATTATATAATGAAAATCCAGCATTTGAAAGATAACTACTTGAAAATCTTAATATAGGCAAAGAATTCCATGAATTTGTAACATAAGTAGGCTGATTAGAAGATGTTGCTTGCGTAAAATTTCTTCCGTTGCCAGATTTATCAGCCCATGCAGAAATACTCGTGCCAGTTGCTGTTATTGTTGCTGGATCAGCCGCATCTAACCATAAACCACACCCTGTGATGCTGGTTGGTTGAAAGAAACGATTTGCCATGAGGAGTCTGGGAGGAACCGATGGCACAGGCAAGCCTGGTGGCGCGTTTTTGTAAGGATGGGTAGAAGGTAAGTTGCCTTGTAAACCCCATTTCCATGCGAGATAGCCCTCAACACGTTGATATTGACTCTGTGATAA
>JACCDO011953933.1_pt1 | contig 29662 bp, 42 predicted proteins | sample 7446101 | NCBI WGS metagenome assembly JACCDO01 (sample SAMN15323440, study PRJNA562643) | freshwater metagenome | isolation source: river surface water | place: USA:Blue River Watershed | collected 2017-08-16
GACTTGCAAACAACTTACGTATTGGTCTTGACAAAACTTGACAAGCCTAGTAGGATTAGGTTTCTCAACCGAGGGGCTGAGAAACTAAAAAGGGCCCTTCAGAGGGTCAACTTCAAAATAACTTTTTTCTAGCCTGGCAGCTGGCCAGCTTCAGGGGTAAAAATTTTTGATCTGATCGGGCCCGAAGACCTGCGACTTCCCAATAACTTTTTAAGCGGCACGCAGCTGACCGAACATTGACCGAACACTTGCGCAGATAAAAAATTTATAATAGAATCGACGGCATGATAGAGACGTTAATACTTTGGCAAGCAACCAGAATCCGAGACGACCTCGACAACGATCCGTACGGCGACCAAGATGTAATTATTTGGATGTTGGTTCTGGGATCTGCTCTCTGGCCCGTCGGAGTTTTTCTGGTAGCTAGGCACCACACAGGTTTGAATATTTTTCGTTCCTTGTTAGCGGCTGCTGCATTGACCAGCGTTACCCTCTTTATCAACCCGCTGATATATGTGGTTATCGGGATTATTTTCTTTATCGGCGCGGTTTGCTATTTTGACAGGGAAGATGTACAATAGTTTCTAGAGCAACCGCTCTTATTAAAATGACGAAAGGACACCCATGTCTACTATTACAAAAGTAGCGGCATTACCTAAGTGCGATTTCTGTGATGAGAAAGCACGGTTCGACGGCATGACAATTTACGGCCCGTGGGCAAATATGTGTGAACCACACTTCGATAACAACGGTGTTGGCTTGGGAACAGGCAAGGGACAGCGGCTAGTCGAAGATGGCGAAGATGTTGTGATGTCGTGGGGCGAGCTCGCGGATCTGAATCACGGCTCGCAAGTAGAACTGTTTGGGTTCTGCACTTGCGAAGACGGCGAGTCCGTATATACGGATTGCCCAAAGGACGGTGAGTGATGGGACGCAAAGTTATTACCAAAATTGAATTTGTATTTGACGAAGATGATTATTTTGACGGCGAGGAAGAATTGAAGCCGAAGTCTGATGACGAACTTATCAGATACGCAACGGCGTGCTTTGCCGAAGATATGGACAGGCTCGTGAAATACAACGAGGTGTATGAAGCGGTTCGCACAGAGTTGGTGACGGAATGAGAGTTCCAGCGAAGTTGTATCACGCAGCGCCCGAATGTGTCTTCACGGATATAAACGGCGAGGGGTTGAAATCCAATTTTGGAATCTACGCGGCAAGCACACCCGCGGATGCCATGAACTTTATGTGGTTTCGACTGCTTGACCACCCGCACTACAAATACGAAGACGGCAAGATAGTTGGCATGGAGTTGCAACGGCATGACCGAATCTATGTATTTGAAATTTCAACGGCCCGCACAAAGAAAGATTGTTGGGAAGTTGGAACGGATCACAGCTCAGCGTTCTTTGGCGGCGCGGAGAGTTGGGTGTATGCGGGTAAAAATATAGAACGGCACGCCCTAACGGACATCACGTACTTCACACGTGAGATGGTCGATGCAGCAAGATCCGCTGCCAACTTGTAAATAACATCCACACCTAGTAGCCCGTGAGCTCCTCGTGAGTTCACGGGTTATTATTTTCCCATGGGTAAAAAAGAACGGGACGAGTTGCGCCGCAAGACACGGGGCATCCCCGGCAACTATGTACAGAACCAGAAGTACCAAATCTTCGAAGACCGACGTACAAAGCGTCGTCGTACCCGCGGGGTAAAAAATACAGACGCCATCCAAGATTCGTTGATGTCTGATCCGCCGCCTTCGGAAACTTCAAAATAACTTTTGCACCAAGTGCAGGTCCAGGGCCCCTGGCAAACTTCCAAATAACTTTCCTTCTTTAATTTTTGCTGTCCCTCTTCCAAATAACTTTCCTATTACCAAGATGGCTAGTGTCTTGACTGGAGTTGCATTTGTCAGAGAGATGGTGTAATGTTTCTCTTGTAGGGCAGATAACAAGCGTTTGCTGAATAGAAGTGAGTTCCTAGGACAAAAACTTCGTTCCCTACACCAAACGACGAGAGGAACAAAAATGGCAAACTGTAGTTGGTGTGGCGACGAAATGAAGCCAGGCTTGTATGAGCATCACAGATGTATAGAAGATAAAGAAGAAGACACTAAAGAAAAACAAAAGTTCATAGTTGAGGCAACACTTACTAAGAACTACGAAATTGAAGTTGAAGCCAACAGCCCAATGGAAGCCATTGAGTCTTTAGATGAATGGATTGCAGATGACTTCGAGGGTTATGAAGTTGGTGCCAAGTGGGATTTCGAGGCGAAGTGATGGCTACCTTTGTTGTCTATAAAACAGTTGAGTATGTAGTTGAGTGTGTAGTCGAGGCTGACACCGAGACTGAGGCTATTGAGTTCGCACAGCAAGATGGTGAGTGGGAACAAATAGATGGCAACGAAGAAACTTACGAAGCAATCAGAAAGGAGTAAAAATGGCTGGACATACAACTGTCAGAGGTTTGATTGACAACTTGATGAAAGTTGAAGATTTAGATTCGCCTGTCATTTATCAGTATTACCTTGGCGAACACTTCGAGGTATCAGACCAACACTTTGCGAAAGTTGCAGATGAGTTCGAGTCTTTGATTCCTTGCTTATCAGATGCCTACGACACTATTGCACAGGCAGTCGCAGAACAATGCTGTTCCCACGACGCCCACGAAAACTATTGTGAATGTTGTATGAGCACTTGCGAAAAGTGCGCTGAGGTGAAATAATAAACCTGTTCCGAAAGGAACTTTCCAAAACGACGAAAGGAAACAAAATGCCAAACTGGGTATTTACAAGTATGACTGTTTCTGGAAAAGAAGCAGACCTCCGCAAGTTTGCGGAGAAAGCCAGTAAGACACATACAACTTACTGGAGAGATTATCAAAACAACAATGTAGTAAAAGAAGAGATTGACGAAAGAGTAATCTCATTCTGGAACTTCAAAGAGCCAGAAAATAAAGACCTTTATTTTGGGGCGAGCGATTACAAGCCAGAGGGTTATGACCAACTATCTACTGAGGAGAAGATGGCTCTCTCTATGCAGTTCAAATCAGATGGTTGGTATGACTGGAACATCCGCAACTGGGGAACTAAGTGGAACGCCTGTAATGCGGAAATGACTGGCGACAACTTTGCTGGTGGCGAGATTAGTTATTACTTTGATACGGCTTGGTCTCCAGCCGAGGGTGCGTTTGAAGCAATGGTAGAACAGCACCCAGAGTTGCGGTTTGAGTTTCGTTGTGAAGAGGAGCAAGGCTGGGGCGTTGTCTTTGAGGGTGAAGACGGCGAGTTGAATGAAGTAAAGTCTTGGGACATCCCAGATAATCACGAAGACTCAATGGAGTATCTCGGAAGATGCAACTGCGAAGAGTATGACGAACTTGATTACATCTTTGAAGATTGCCCAACATACGGCGAGATAAAAGCCAAGGAAGAAAAAGAAACAGGCACGGAAGTCGAGAAGTTTGAGGACATTAGCGAGATGCTTGTCTAACTAAACGGCACGGCTCGGCGTGGGTGGGGTAAAAAAGCCCCACCCATTGCCACGGCAGGGTAAGATAGACTTACAAACGGAAAGGTAAAAAACGGCATGGAAAACGAAGATGTTGTAGATGCGGAGCTCGTCGCAGATGACGGCTCGCCTATAGAGGTAAAAATAATCGATCCGCAGCCTGTCGAGCGCAGCTTGGGATACTTCGCGCTTGATGGGAACTACGGTGATGCAAGCGGTATGCTCGTTCTAGAAACTACGTTCTGGAGAGAAGTTGATTGGGAGATTCTCGAGTCAGCATCTGATGCCCAGCGTGCAAATGTCGCACGGTTAATAACGGAGTCGTATGAGAAGCCTGAAGACATATCGGTGTTGTACGACAAGTTCGAGCAGTACGGTGTCGACCTCGATGATTTCATGCCACGTGATGAGTTTGACAGCAAGGCCTAATCTAGGGTAAAAATAAAGCTTGCGTGGGTTTCTTCGTCGTTATCCCACGCATCACACCTGAGCAAGTGTCAAAACTGCTCATCATCTTTTTTTGGCGCTCGCCATTTTTATCCCCCAAATAGGGGACAGGAAATAAATCAGAAAGTTGTTGCGTTCTACTTGACATGATTGCAGGGAGATGCAATAATCATCTCAATGCGAAAGCAGAAACGACGAAAGGACACCCAATGGGATACACCCATTATTATCAAAGAACTCTCGATAGTAACGACCCTGAACTTTATGACAAGGTTCGTAAAGGTTTTATCGAGTTAGTAAAACACGCAGAACTCAATGGCATTACAGTTGCAGACGCTTTCGGAGAAAAAGCTGGGGCGTGGCAAGCAGATGGCGAGCGCATCGCTTTCAATGGCTATCAAGAAGAAAGTTGCGAAACTTTTTCTTTCGAGCAGATTGTTCCAAAACAACCTGATTGGCGTGAAGATGCCAAAACTTACTTCTCTTTTACCAAAACAAACTATCGCGCTTATGACGCTTTAGTTTGTGCAACCCTAATCCTTATCAAAGATGTCTATGGCTCACAGGTCGAGATTTCTTCCGATGGTGGGTGGGAAGATTGGTCAGAGGGCGTGTCGCTCTATAACTCAGTTTTTGAGATTGAAGTGACACCTGAAAAACTTTTTGCCGAAGAACTTGCACATTTGTCAGGAAAGTAGTAGATTAGTTTTCACTAGCACCAACGACGAAAGGACACCCAATGCTAGATAACACGAAAGATGTTCAGGGCGTAGGCGTTTATGCCGAGTTTCGTAAGCCCGGAGCAACAATGCAAATAATCATCACACCTGATGGTTACACAACAGATGGCAAAGAAGTTCCTGCCAATCTATTTCGCAGAGTGGTAACACCTGCATCTCCAAAGAAACAATGGCGTCACTCCCCAATTCCAAATCACGCCATTACTGAGTTAGGTGGAGTTCCACTTGATGATGCTAAAAAAGAGCAGTTTGCTAACCAGCGTTTGTTTTTTGCGATTGACTTGTTCGATGCAATAAACAATGGTGGGTGGCAGATTGTGAAAGATGCGTTTCTTGTTGAAGTCTCGAAAAAAGACTTAGAAGAAATTAGATTAGATAAGACACCCAACAAGTTGCTTTATCGCATTGGTTTAGTGCGTGAAGCCAGCGAGTTCCCAACAGAACTAATAGCGTAAAGAAAAGGACATAGGGAAAAATGGAAACAACAAATCTTCGTGAAAGATACTCTTCACTTGGTGGCAGTTCTACTTTGTGGAACTTCGCTGAGGAAGTAGTTGCTCAGGCAGTATCTGAAAGTTCAACAACAACTCTTTCCGCAGTTGTTACACCTGCGGGTCGTTATGTTGCTAGAGCAAGTGGTGCTGAAAGAGCGCCACGCAAATCAAAGCAAGTTATCACAGTAGATAGCATGGCAGGTGAAGAGTCTTACGACAGACCAAATGGTGAAAAGTATTATGGTCGTTTGTGGGGCGAACACTCAGATGTAATGGCACTTCGCAAAGCGAGAGAAATGACTATGAAGTCTTTCGCAGGTGAGGGTGGCTCTCCAATGTTTGCACTTATCTATGGCGCTCCGGGTTGCGGAAAAACTGCGATGGTTGAAGCAGCGTTTGGTGATGATGTTGTCACACTTATTGGAACAGGTGACACCGAAGTTGCAGACATGGTTGGTGGTTATGTCCAAACTCCAAGTGGTGGTTTCGAGTGGGTTGATGGTGGTTTGATTGACGCTGCCGTAAATGGAAAAGTTTATTTCATTGACGAAGTTGGTTTGATTGACCCAAAGGTTTTATCACTTGCTTATGGTTTGATGGACGGACGCCGAGAGTTAGTAGTTACTGCTAACCCTGAGCGTGGCACTATCAAAGCGCATGACAACTTTTATGTAGTCGCTGCGACAAACCCAAATGCTCCGGGAGTTCGTCTCTCTGAGGCATTGTTGTCTCGCTTCACTATTCAAGTTGAAATGACAACTGATTGGGCGCTCGCAAAAAAGCTGGGCGTTCCAACTGCGATGGTTACTGCTTCACAAAATCTTGCTAAGAAGCAAGCATCAAATGAAGTTTCATGGTCTCCACAAATGCGAGAACTAATCGCTTTCCGAGATGTTGCGAAAACTTTTGGCAATAGTTTCGCTATCTCGAACCTACTTGCTTCTGCCCCCGAAATAGACAGACCTGTTGTTGCAGATGTGCTAACAAGGGCTTATGGGGAAGAAGTCAAGCCAGCAAAAATCTAACCCCTATGTCGGATTTTTGTTGAGGGGTGGGGGGCGCTTCATGGGTGTCGCGCCCCTTACTTCCCCCTACTTGACACCCACCGAGTTTCATTATAGAGTTTTACTTGTCGAGGACAACGACAGAAATGGAAGAGACAGATGGCACACATAAAGATTTCTGCCACTAGAGCAGAGAACACTCCGACAGAGTGGCTTGGCGTTGGTCGTCAGATTGGCGAACTAACAAATGAGTGGTCTGATAGGTCAGACCTAATCGCTTATGTTGGAAAGGGCGCAGGTGGTATCGCACCTGCTTGCTATAACCCAGCACTTGCGGAAGTTGAAGTAAATACTGAAATCGCTTTTGGTGGGGCAACAACTCCAGCGATGGTTGGAGATTTGCGCGAGCGCAAACAACAATACGAGTTTCCTAAGGCGACAGGTGCAATTCTGCACGAAGCCTTTCACGCAAAGTTTTCTATCTTTGACATACCAAAGGCTCACGAAGATTTAGCAAAAGATGAAGTTGAAGCCTTGATGCTTCTTGAAGAGGGTCGCATTGAAACTCAGGGCGTATGGCACAAACCTGAGTCACTAAACTTCCTTAGGGCTTGCGCTATGGAAATTGTTATCGCAGATGCAAAAGAAATGGAAGCCAGCACTTCAACTACTCAAAGTTGCGCGAGTGCGATTGGTTTAGTTTTGGCTCGCGTTGATGCGGGGATTATTGACCCACATGAAGTTGCAGGTATTGAAAAGCAAGTCGTAGATTTCTTAGGTGAAGAAGTTGTTGAGAAGTTGCGCGAGATTTCTAAAACTTTCCGCGAAACTATTATTGACTTTCCAACTCAGGCAGAAACTCTTCTCTATCCACTAGCAAAAGAGTGGGCGAAGATTATTCGTGAAATCAAAGAAGAAAAGGGCGAGAAAGATGAGCAGATGGCTCAGGCTTTCGCTCAGGCTTTGATGGAAGCATTGGAAGAGGCTTCAGATGAAATGTCAGTTGCGACAGGTATGGCGCTCGCAGACCAACAAATGTCTGAAGAGATGCAGGAAGAAGCCCAAGCAAAAGCGCAACAGGCAAAAGAAGAAAATGACAACAAAGATGTGTCAAGCAAAGTTTTCTCAAAATCTACAACTGAGGCAGGTGGAAATACAAACTCCACTCTTGTTGAAGTTCGTAAGCCAACAAGTGCAGAGCGCATAGCAGCAGTTACGATTTCTAAGATGTTAGAAAAAGCAAAGTATCGTGACAGAGATGCGACAGAGATTAGTTCAATTATTCCACCCGGAAGATTGCGCTCTCGCGCTCTTGTCCAAAACGCTGCGATGAAATCTCGCGGGATTGTTCAACAGACAGAAGCATGGCGTCGCACAGTTCGTAAGCAGACAGAAGAAACAAGTCTTACAGTTGGTGTGATGGTAGATGTTTCAGGTTCAATGGGCGATGCGATGAAGCCAATGGCGACAACTGCATGGGTTATGTCAGAAGCAACTCGCAGAGTTCAGGGTCGTTGCGCGATGGTTTATTACGGCTCAGATGTTTTCCCAACTCTAAAGGCAGGGCAACACCTTGAAGAAGTTCGTATCTATTCTGCGATGGACTCAACTGAAAAGTTTGACAAAGCGTTTCGCGCACTTGATGGCGCACTAAATCTTCTCAATGGGAGTGGCGCTCGCCTACTTGTGATTGTTTCTGATGGACAATACACAACTGAGGAAAAAGCAAAGGCTCGCCATTGGACAAAGCGTTGCGCCGAGTCAGGCGTTGCGGTCTTATGGCTTCCTTTTGACTCAGGACATTATGCCAAGTCGCTACTCGATGAGCGGTCAGGGGTGGTAATGTCGGGAGTGCTTGACCCTGTATCGGCTTCCGTTGAAATCGGTAGAACGGCAGAGCGAGTCCTAACAAATGTGGGCATGAGGTAGCGATACCCATGAACTCAAAACCCTGAGGCAAGTGCGTCCTTCCAGCGCATTGTCCAACTTGCTAGAGGGGTAAAAAGTGGAAGCCCCGTCGGTAACGGCGGGGTTTCCTACCAAACGACGAAAGGAGAAATGATGCACGAATTACAACCGCTACTTGAACACGTTGGCGCGGAGATTGAGTGGGGCACGGGATTTCCGCATAGCCAAGACAAACGGGACGCGATGTTTTACCGCGAAGATAGTAGCTTCGTTTGCAAGGTAAAAATTTCAGAGTTTGCCGTTGATGTTTATTGCGACGGCATCACAGATGTAAGAGACCGAACAAATGGCGAGCGTTATAGAGACGGCTTGGATTTGATAGGTGCAGGGTATGACACGGACGAGAAACTAAACGAGGCGACGGATAGCGGTGACTTGGAAGTCGTCAATAACAGTTGGTTCGATTTGTATTGCGATGGCGAGCATCTTGATACGGTAAGCCATGACATCTACGATGCGATACGAGATGCGATTACTTGGTTGCAGCAAGAGAAAGATAACGCGCTGCAGATTGAAAACGTAGGCCTGTAACGGGTAAAAATAACGGCGAGGAAAAAACGACGATGCATAAATTACAAATCATGCTTGTAGAAGCGGAGAACGCTGAGGAAGCAATTTCTTTAGTTTCTGGCTTGCTCTCAAACGAAGATGGCGTCCCACAACCTAATTGGTCTGATTGGCACGAAATCGGTGGGAGATGGTCAGGTCACTTCAACGGAGAAGATGCCGTCCCGTATTCATCTGCCATAGGACGGATAAAACTCAACGAAGCAGTTGAAGAACGCAAAGCTGCGATTGCAAGTCTTTACGAACGGGTAAAAAATTTCGATCTGAAATCGGCGGTTGAAAAATACGACGCCTTTGCTCACTCCAGCGACTCTGAGTGGAAAGCATGGGAGTTGAGAAAACTTGCAGGTCTCTTGGACGACACATGGCTACCTGAGTCAGGGGTCTATGACTTGAACGATTGGACAGCGAACCTAAAACCTTTCAAGGGTCGTTGCGAACTTGCACCTGAGATGCAATACCTAGTTGCAGTTGATTTTCACTACTAGCCCGACACGCCCAGCGAAATGTTTGACAGAGATGCAGGAAAATGCAACAATAGGCTCAAACGACGAAAGGAGTAGAAAATGGCGAAAAGAAAGCCCGTCATTATTTACATACATTGTTGGAGATGCGGTGCGCCGTTCTCCATCAAAGAAACCGACTACACACATCATGCGGGGTGCGGAAAATGCTAAGTGTTTGCGCTAGATGCGGTTGGGAACTTCATCAAGACTTTGGGTGGGTAGATGCCTATGGCGAACTCACTTGTTCAGATGGGGTAGCCCATAAGCCATCAAAAGTTGTTACCAAATCGTTACCAAAAAGTGCTTGACTCGACTTGCATAGTGCAGGGAAGTCGTGTAATGTTCTATCTATCAGGGAAACCTGAGAACCTCTCCGACAAAGCGTCCGAGAGAAAAAGACGAAAAGACAAGGAGTCTTAGTTATGTCTAAGGCAACAGTATCATCAGCAGTAAAGACCCCAGCAGTTGTTGAGGTCGTAGCAACAGCAGAGGTAAAGGCAGACGCCGTTTATCTTGACAAGGCAACACAAATCGTCATTGACGAGTTTGTCGCAACACGCGACATGATTACAAAGTTGGAAAAGACAAAGAAAGAACTTGAGGCACAAATCAAGGATTATCTTGGTGAGGCTACAAAGGGACTTCTGCCAGATGGAACTCCACGCATTGAGGTATCAAATCGCGAGCGTCGCGGTATTGACACCGAAGCCCTAAAGACCGCCTTTCCAGAGGCATACGAAGCAACACAAACTCTTAGCAAGTATGTGGTGCTAGTCGCTAAGTAAAAAGCAGTAGCAAGAAGCCCCCGCAGAAATGCGGGGGTTTTCTTTTTGCCCAGATGCGGGTGAAGATGTGGGGGTAAAAATTCCGGGAGCTGCGGGCAAATTCCAGGTCAGCAGCAAAAAATCTGCACCAGGTTCCAAATAACTTTTCTTTCTTGCGCCGCTATTTGGTGACATGAACGAACTAATGCTTGACAAAGATGCAGGAAAGTAGTAGATTAGTTTTTGTCGGAAGGACGAAAGGACAAACAAATGCAAACTCTCGACAAGCAAACAGTTGAACTAGATAGCAGTTGCACTTGCACCGAAGAAGATGGCAGTTATGCCGACTTTTGTTTTGGTTGCTGGGACGACTCAAATGAACTCTATGCTCAGATGCTAGAGGATTGGAAGAAGGCAATAGCCTTCAATGATGAGCAAGTAGTGCGGATAGATGGAAGGGCTATGACTTGGCTACGCCGAGATGGCTACGCCCTAGTTGAGGCAGACAGAGTTTTGGAAGCCTTGAAGATAAATGGCGACTTCAGATTGGTATTCACACTTGAAGGCTCAGAACTAAAGTGCGTGCGGTATTCACACGACGAACCCGTTGGTGCATACTTCACTCTCTCAGCGCACACAAGAAGCGAAGAGTAAAAACAAGAACTCTGAAGAAGACTCCCGTGCCGAAAGGTGCGGGAGTTTTTCTTTTCTTGAAACTACTACTACCGATTATTGCAAGCGAAGTTGTTTGTTTGTTGAGAAGCTGCGGCGAAGCTGGGGTAAAAATTTTTGATCGCCTGGAGGTCCTGGACAGCAAGAAGGAAATAACTTCGCAATGATGCAAAGTGCGGTGGTGGTGGCGGAGATGGTGGGTGCGGTGGTCGCGCTCGCCGAAAAAAAGTTTGCGACACGCTGATAAATGGATTTGACAGAAATGCAGGAAAGTGAAATGATTACTTCATACACGGAGTCCAGCAGTGGTCACCTGAACGACTTAAGACTCTAGAGGGTCGGAAACAAGATGTTGCTCCGTGTATACCTAAAAATGACGAGAGGACAACTCAAATGGCAACACTAGAACTAAATGAAAAAGAAGCAGAACTATCTGCAATGGGCATGGCAATGTTATTAACTTTCTTTCAAGAAAGAATTAACAAGCACAAGAATCACAAAGATTATTCAATGGATAAGTTGTTTGCAATGATGGAAATGTATGCAACCACAGGAGATTTGTGGGTGCGGTTTCAAGAAGCAACAGGAACTACAAAAGAAGAGATTGCTCAGTATCTATCAGAACAGGACAAATAAAAATGACGACAATAAAAAAGCAAATTAGACCTAAAAAAGTTTTAGCCGCACCTTTTCCAGATAGCGCGGATAAATTAGAGTTTATGACTTCTACTTATCCAATAGGTTTTGGGTTTTCTGAAAAAGGAAACTTACTTATGTTTGTTCATGACCACTCAGTTGAGGGCGAAGAGCCAGTTGTAATAGAACACCTTATTGCAACAAAAGAGTTAGAAAAGATTATTGAGATTGCTCACGAAACTTTAGATAATTTGGGAAGACACCTTATGGGGGTAAAAACGAAATGAGTGAGAAAGAAAAGCGCGAGTATCACTTCGTAGTGCGGTATGACGCTGATGCGGACGAGTTTGACATGGACTACGACACCTTGATGGCAAAGTTTCACGATAGTCCCGTTTATGACCCAGAGACACAAAGATGGGAAGAACTAAAACCTAATCATTGGGAAGATGAAAACAGTAATTACAACAATGCGGGTGATGCTATTTGGGACGCGGTGAAGAGCATGAAACTTCGCGGGGGTAAAAAATAGAAATGTTAGAGCAATTAGAACAGCCAGCTTTTGGCTATGAGATGTGTGATGCGTGCGGTAATCCATCTGCGTGCACTCAACAAGAGCATTACCCTGATGATGGATTGTCAATAGACTTTAGAGGAAGTGGATACTACGGAGGATTCACAGACAACTATCCAACAAGTAAATCCGACAGAGAGTGGTTGATGTGCCACGATTGCGTCATCAAGTTGCTAAATACTTTTCCAATGCTTGCGGCAAATGTTGGTAGAGGACAACACCCTTGCTCAAACGATGCGCCGTGTTGCAAATGGGCTTGGCGCATAAATCATGAAACAAATGAAACTGAATACGGAACTGAAGATGGAAAGTGGGTAAAAAAGGGTGTCTGAGATTGACGAGATTAAATTGACCAGAACAGTTTTGTTTGTTGGTGATTACTTCAGCCTGATGACCACAGTTGTGTTGGAGGAGAGTTTGCGTGCCGAAGGAGAAGAAGATGACGAGTTTGCCATTAGATTGGCAAAGCAATTTATGCTGGGTCACTACGGGTGGGACTTGGAGTCAGTTTCTAATGAAATTGGGGTCGTAGAGGAGTAGCTGCGGCAAATCAGGGGTAAAAATTTGTTTTATTCTAGAACTCCAGCACCCAACGCTGGAGCTTCGCGCTCGCGGGTGTGCTGATGAGGCGGGACTGCTACCCCCTGCCGCACCCTTTCCCGCAACCCCTAGCGGGGAAGAGGTGTGAGTCTTTCCTATCATCTTCTGGTATGCGGTTTAGTATTGAGACATGGCTGATGTAGAAATTCTTGATTCCTCTATCCACCCTAACCCTGAGGGGGAACAGTATGCGGTGGCGTTGATTGACGATGCTAATGATGGTCGCGTCAAGTTAGTAATTATGTTCGAGGAAGAGGGCTATACGGCTGTCTTAGATTTAGATACCTTGCTAGAAGAGGAAGACATCTCTGCAAAGAAACACTCGCAACTTGGTGGCAGATACGACTTTTTACTTCGTGATTTGCTATGGGAGTAGCGCATGACAACGATGGTGGCTGTGCAAGGACCTCATTGGTCTGTGGTTGGTTGTGACAGCCAAGTAACTGAAGACGACAGAATTTTCCATCTTCCAAAAGATAATCCAAAGATAGTAAAAAACGGGCCTTTCTTGTTAGGGGCTGCGGGTGACATGAGAGCAATAAATTTACTTGCTTACCAATTCAAGCCACCTGTGCCGCCTATGAACTGCTCTGGCAACAGATTAGATAAATTCATCTCAACTAAATTTATCCCTGAACTCAAAGCATTGTTTGATGAAGTGCAGTATGGAGAAAAGGGTAATCAAGACTCAACGATTCTATGCGTTGTGCATGGTGCGGTGTATGAGATTGGTTCTGGCTATGACTGGGCGCGGGACGCATCTGGAATTTACGCATTTGGATCTGGCGGAGCTTATGCGCTCGGATCGCTGCACGCTGATCTCCAGGGTAAAAAATTTACGGTGTCTTCCGTTCGTGCTGCTGTGCGGCGCTCGCTGGAGATTGCATCTAGCCTGGAACCTAATACGGGTGGTCAGTTGCTAATCTCGGTTCAGCAAGACGAGTGTCATCAGCCAAGTCGCTAAAGTTATTTGGAAGTTAAAAACCCCCTCTCCGCCTTAGCCTCAAAAGTGTTAAGACAATTCGGACATTTTCCATGTGGTCTTTATCACAAAAAAATTATTTCATTTTCCTGCATTTGGACTTGACTTTCCTGCATTTCTGAGTAAAGTTCTCTATGTAAGGAAAAAACGACGAAAGGAAGAACAAATGAGGGGACTACCTGATAGTGCCATCTACGGAACTTACAAGCGCCTAAAGCCACGCAAGCGCCGTAGTCGCCGACAGGAACTCACTTTCCTAGAGATAGTGCAGGAACTACTTCACGCTCTCTATGTTTGGAACTTACGCCGAAAGGCAACACGCCGATAGATTTGACAAAATGCAGGAAGATAATGTAAAGTTTTCTTGTTGGACAAAAACGACGAAAGGACAGAAAGATGTTTGACAAAGCGATTGAGTTTGTAGGACTAGCAGACACTAGCAAGTGGAAGCAAGAGCGCAAGTATGTAGTGCGTCGTAATGTGTTTTTCTCTATTGCGCTCGCCGTTATCGTGTTTGCGGTTTGGCAAGTATCAGCGAACCTATGGTGGGTTGGAGATGGCTACTGCTGGGGCGACATGATTGAGTGCCACTTTCCAAAGGAGACTAAATAATGCGTAAAGGTAGATTTGGTCAAGACCTTGATTTGATGTCAGATGACGATTTCGCCGAGACATTACTGAAGATGGTTTTCATGACAGATGCTCAGCACGCGGAGCGAGATGCCTTGCCGACAAAAGAAGCGCGTCGGGCTTATGTAAGAAGTCTTCCTCTTCCAAAACTGAAAGCGAGGAAGTGATGGCGGGGGGTAAAAAAGCTGGAACAACCGCGCCAACTTGGGACGCCTTCGTTGAATGCACGCCGATGGTTGGTGGTCAGCCTAGACCTGACTTACTTGCAGATGGCGAAACAATGTGGCAGAACAAGTTTTATGTGGTGTTCAGAACTTACTTGACAGCACACGGACATGATGGACCTATCCATCTGAGCATCAGACATCAACAGCGCAAGGCAATTCGAGATTGGCGTCATTTCCAACGCATCAAGAACGAACTTGCGGGTGCTCAGAGAGAAGCCATAGAGATTTTCCCACCTGAAGCATTACTAGTTGATGGTGCTAATCAGTATCACTTGTTTGTTTTAGCGATGGGAGATACAACACCTTTCACTTGGAAGTCGGGTCGTGCCGTTTCAGGTGAAGAGGGTGGAGATGAGATGGAACGCAAAATGCGGGACATGGGTTTCGACCCAAAGGAAGCAGTTCAAAGACCAAGAGAAGAAGGGTAAAAAATGGCTAAGAGCCAGCGTTTGGCTGAAGAAGCAGCAAAGTTGTATGTAGAGGGACTTGCAGTTGAGGCGGTAGCGACAAGATTAGGAGTCGCCTACCGAACAGCACGCAAAGCCATTAGAGCAGGTGGAGTCGAGTTTCGTGACCCATCTCAGAGATTAGTTGGGCGAACCCGTCCAGATAGGAACTTGACCAATGCCTAAGAACATTGTTTGGACAGCGCTGATTTCGGCGCTCGCAGGAACAGGTGCGGTTATCTCTGCATTTGTAGGAGCATCAGATTTTGTGATGGCATTTGGTGCGCTATCTATTTCGTTTGCCATCTTGAGTGGGAGAGAATAAATGTGGTTATTTACCGATACAGGTTTCGTTAGTGCGGTTGTTTCAAAGGAAGACCGAAGCAAGATTTCTGTTCGCGCTCGCGACAAGAAGTCCCTTGAAGGTTTTGTGAAGATGTTCAAGGTAAAAATTGTGGAGCTGCAGCATCGTGATTATGAGTATCGCGTCTACCTGACAAAGGAACAACTGACTCAATGGATTTCAAGTCGCATCGAGCAGATGGATTACGACAACTTCAAGACTCAGGTGACGAAGACTCGCGGTTATGAGTTTGCGGAACCTCTGCACGGAGTCTGGTATGAGATGCTAGAAGTGTCTGACAAGCGCAAAAAGACCAAAAAAGGAAGCACTTTAGGTTCTCGCTGGTATGAAGAAGAACACAGTTTGCCTTATGCCTAGCGTGCGTGTCTGTATTTGACAGACCTTCCTGCACATGTGCTATGGTTTTAGTGATGAAAAGACACCTTAGACAAAATGATTGGGCGTCAGCGCCCCTTGGTTGCGAGTAACTAGCAACCTGCCCATGTCCCCTAACAAAGGAGAAGCAAATGCGAAACCTTTCATTTCGCCATGCCGAAACTACTACGTTTGGTGTGATAGCAGCAGTGCTAGCAGGAGCAGTCGTGTGGAGCGCGGCAGCAAATGCAGAAACAGAGAACGAAGAACAGAAACAAATAATTGCGGCTGAAGTAGCCGCAGCAGAAGAAGTGCGGTTGTTCCAGATTGCAACAGCGCGGATTACTCAAGCTGCATCTCGAGATAAGCAGCTTGCAGAGGTAAAAAATCTGAAGACTCAGATACAGCTTGAGTTGTTTGAAGACCGAGCTGTCCCTTTAGCCCCTCTTGAGCTGAAGAACTTGCTCAAGCTGGTTGGGTTTGAAGGTCAAGGTTTGAAGACAGCGTGGGCTGTTGTGATGACTGAATCCAATGCCCGTCCTAAGGCACATAACTCAAATACTCGAACAGGCGATAACTCATACGGGTTGTTCCAAATCAACATGATAGGAGCACTTGGTGATGCTCGCATCGAGAAGTTTGAACTCAAGAAGAACGAGGACTTGTTAGACCCAGTAACCAATGCGGAAGTTGCTTTCCACATGAGTGCGGGTGGAACTGACTTCTCGGCATGGAAAGTGCAAGGGTATAATCAGGGTAGTGAAAGATTTGAATCTTTCCTTGCTGAATACCCAAGTAAAGGATAACCATGAGCGAAGATAAGAGTTTAGAAGGCAATACGCAGCACCCAGACATCTTGCATCAGGCTGGTATTAGTCTGCCTCAAGAGTTTGATGCTAATGCCACCGATGGAGATGCCGATGGCTTTCTCCAAGATGGTAGCCAATGGGAGCGTCCTGCTCCAGAGGTTGTAGTTGTTGCTAAAGAGCCAATCGCGCTCGCGGTTGAGCCTGAAACTCTTCCCGTTGTTATTGCGGAACCAGATCCAATCGTTGTTGCTGAGCCTGATCTGATCGTTGAAGACGCAGCTCCGAAGAAGAGTAAGGGTAAAAAATCTGCATCAACAGCTTTCGTCCCAACGCAGCTTGCAGATGGAACTGCTGTCTATATGTCTAAGATGGTTTTCCAATCTGAGTATGAGCAGAATAGTAACTCCGTGCGTGCGGTTCAGTCTCGCTTGATGGAACTTGGATATGTCACTGCTGGAGATGACAAGCAAGGTTGGATTAGTGCTGGAACTGCTGAAGCACTCGAGAACTTCAAGAACGATAACGACCTTGAGGTAGGTATGCTCGACGAAGAACTTGTGAAGGCTCTCTTCTCTGGAACATCAGTAAAGGTTCTTCCATAGTTTTATAGACATCAACGCCCAGTAGGTTTGAGACAATCAACTTGCTGGGCGTTTTTGTTTGTCACGCTTATATGAGTTTGGGTAAGAAGGACGCAACTCACCAGCACATCAAGATGCGGAGGAGCTTGGTTCCTGGAATTTTTACCCCTACTAGGCTCCTCCGCTTCCTGCTGCAAAAGAAAAACCCCCCAGTTTCCTGAGGGGTCTTCTCTTTCTAATCCTAGATAGAAGTATCTGCCACTACTTCTGTTGCCTTCTCTGCCTCTTCCTTTTGAACTAGAGCGTCTACCTCTGCTCTAATCGTGTAGTAAGCATTACCACATGGATAGCAATACTTCTCTGTTGCGGGTAGTCCTCTCACGAAAGCGTCTACACCTGAGTAGATGAGGTCTGTTCTCTCGCAACCTGGGGTCTTGCACTTCATTTGTTTCTCCTTCGTCGTTTCGGTTTGTAAGACTCTCTGCCTTACAAGTAGAACTCTAACACCTTCCTGCACTTTGTCAAGTCTTAGCCTTCGGCGTGTCTACTCAACATTCCTCTCAATGTCGCGGGTTGCCCCACAAGTAGGACACTTCCATTCGTAATACTCCATATCGTGATACAACTCGATTTCAACATCTGCCTCAATGTCCTCAACTTCGAACATCTTGCACTCTTCGTTGTAGCAAGCCTCTGCACGAACATCACTCCACTCGCGTTGTGCTCCCGCTATCTGCCACTCATTTCCTGTGACACCCTCTGGGTAGTAGCCTGACATTTGTTTTCCTTTCGTCGTTTGCCTCTAAGTAGAACAGTAACACCTTCCTGCACTTTGTCAAGTCTTTCCTGCACTTATTTACGGCGTGTCGTGTAACAGTTTGATAACGAAAAAACCCCCTTGGTGAACTAAGCCAAGGGGGTCTTTCCTTAGATACTAGGAGGCAACCAGTATCTTGCGGACGCGTTGTGCGGTGTCGTCGCCCAGAGGAAGAGTCACACCCTCTTCATCTGTGCCACCAGTGAGAACGACATCACCAACGACGAAATCTGAACCCACCCAGAAAGTCTTGTCCCAGAGTTTCTGTGCGGTTGTGTTGTGCGGTAGCCCTGTGAGTTTGCCTTCCTCATTGAGCCACATGGTCAAGTCATTTGACAAGTCAATAGCCTGAACCCAGCCACCTACTGCGGACTGTAAGTCTTGAAGACTGATGCCGTCAAGCTCCTTGATTTCACCTGTAGTTGTTAGAACTAGAGCCTTCATTATGCAGCCCTCCCCCAGATAATGTCCTGCACTTCTGTGTCTGTCATAGTGCGGTAATCCACTGCGGTGCCTCTGTGAGTTTGCTCTACTACGGTGAACTCTGTAATGAAGCGAGAGCCTGTAAATAACTCACGCACTTGTTTGATAGTGTCCACGTGGAAGTTGTATTGAACTCCACCTGCGGTAATTGTTATGCCGTAACTCTTTCCAAACATCTTTGCCTCTTTCGTCATTTATGCGGTGAGCCTCTCACCACACCCCTAATCTACTATCTTCCTGACATTTGTCAAGTCCATTTCCCCCACATTTGATAACGATTTGATAACAAGTTTCTAAGCCTTGACATCAGAACAACTAGAACCCAGACCATACACCTACCCCTTATCCCCCAGATTGTAGGTAGTTACTAGGCACCAGGTTGACCAGGCATACCTGGTCAGACTTTGACAAGTTGTTTGTATCTGTAGACAAAACATTTGCTACTCGCCAGTAGCTTGACTCTTTCTAGTCTTGACCAACCTTTGACTAACCCTTGACCACTAGCCCACCTAGACATCAAGCCCAGCCCACCTAGACATCACTACACATAGCCCAGCCTTGACCACACCTAGTCCAACATTGACAAGCACATCAACACATCTAACAAGACAACAAGTCAAGCACTTAGACACATAACATCAAGCCCCCCTTGACAATCACATCACAAAAGCCTCATAAAACATCAAAGCATCAACCTTTCCCAAAATTTATAAAACTAAAAAACAAAAAAGCACATAAGACCTAGCACAAAAATAATCCTGGCACATCAAAACAAAAACACAAAAACAAAAGAAAAAAAGCCCGGAACGATTTGGCGGAAGGCCAAATAAAAGCGGAGCCGTCTCACAGGCCAAAAGCAAAAATCGTTAAGGTTCATAAAATCGCTGCTGCCGTACAATGAAGTGGCTCCGTACGGCTACCTCAAAATGCTGTACGATAGACAAATGGAAATCCCAAAGCTCCCCTCTGATGAAGTCACCTTCATAGCCTCTTTGCCTAGACCGCAAGCTGAGGCTCGTATGCGTGCTCTCTGGGAGATTGGTTGGTCGCTGCAATCAATTGGATCTTCCCTCAATCCGCCTCGCCCAAAGACCACCGTCCACTTCTGGGTCAAGCGAGCCGCTTCCGAGCAACAGCATAGGCAGGTCCCAGCACCGCCTCCTCGCTCACTAACTACAAGCGTCCCTACTAAGACTGCCCCTCGTGTCAGGACTATTTCTCCAGGGGTGCCAGAGCACCTTAAGAGTGAGATTAAAGAGCTTTCCTCACAGGCACGATTCTTTCGAGCCAAGACCCCCGCAGGTCATCCTGTTGCCCTTGCTAATGACCAACTGACAACCATGGTTAAGACCCTTTACACAATGGGGGTTCCTGCTCAAGCGTTGGCAGATGCCGCTGGGGTTTCTTATAGAGCCATGATTCGAAGGATTACAAAATGAATACGACCTTCAAGAATAAGACTGGCTCCTATGCACCCTCTGAGCTTTCTATTGTTGTCTGGTCTAATCCAAAAGGTCGAGGTCGAGCCCTTGAGACTATGACTACTGAAGATTCAACTATGCCTATTGTTTTTCCTACTGCCTACCTAAAGAAAAAGAGGGAGTGGCGTCAGGCTAAGTTTGTGAATAACTTCCAAGAAGTCTTTGACCTTCTACCAAAAAGCACAAGGAACAGTCCTTTGATTGTTCCGATGCCTGTTGCTAAGTCAGCATTGGGTTGGGAGAACTTCTATATCCCTACTGAATATATTGAGGAAGAATGAGAAAGCAGTTAGACGTATTTCCAGCAATCGTAAAAGTCATTTCTCCGGGCTCCCTTTCCGACCTAAGCCTCGCTAACGTCAAAGGGGATATGCCTCAAGGGACAAGGAAGTTGGACCGATACAGAGTTGTGGTTTTGAATGACACGATTTTGATTGCGGTCGATTCCCCTGAGGGTCCAAAGTTGGTCTTTCGAGAGAAGATAACCGAAATGCTCAATGAGAAAGGCTTGGACCGCGTAAAGACCGAGTCAGGCAAGATGCTTGCCTTTATTAAAGACACCAATTGTGGTTGTGGTTCCCGTCTACGTAGTTGGAACCCTTTTGGAGGTATCGTTAGTTCTACGGAGGACCCAAGTGGAATTGTTTGAGTTTGTAATTTTGGCTTTGGCTACCTTTCGTATCACCAGACTAATAACGCGAGACGTTATTACCGAACCAATAAGAACCAGAGTCTGGAAGAAGTACCCACCCGAGTCCTCAAAGTTGGGCTACTTCTTCACCTGTGAGTGGTGTATGTCGATTTGGACAGCATCACTTATCTATGGATGCTTTATCATTACATCAGTAACTGTTATTCTTTTAGTGCCATTCGCACTATCAGCCGTAGCAGGACTGTTGACTGCGTATGAGGACAAATAGCTCATGCTCCGTAACAAAGTGAAGGGTTAGACAGTGGCGGTATTCAAAAAAGAAGAGCCAGCGCAAGAACCAGTCGTTTCTGCAACTAAGAAACCACGTTCTAGTCGCCGTACTCGTACTACTCGTTCCCCTCAAGTTGTTGCATCAACACCAACTCCACAGCCTTCAGGGCTTCTTTCAGTTTTCAGTTCTACATCATCTCCAGCACCTCTTGCATATAACGTTCCTCGTTCTCTTACTGCAGCAGCAGTTCAAGTCAAAGTAAATGACAAAGGCGAGTTTGAGCAATTTAAAAATCGCAGAAGTGCATCTTCTAGCGCATGGCAAGCAGAAGCTTGGGAATACTACGACGCAATTGGTGAAATTAAATACGCATTTAATCTTGTTGCATCTGTTGTCTCACGCATTCGTATTTATGCAGCAGCAATTGATGATCCATCACAGGCTCCAGTTTCTGTACACGAGTCTAGAGTTCTTGACCAAAGACTTGCGTCAGCAGCAGAGCGTGCACTAGATCGTTTAAACTCTGCATATGGTGGTCAAGCAGGTCTTCTCAAAGATGCAGCTCTCAATCTTTCAGTCGCTGGTGAATGCTACTTGGTACAAATGCCAGCTCGCCCAGGAAGTGGTATTCCTGAGTCTTGGGATATTCGCTCTGTCGATGAAGTAGTAACAGATGCTCGTGGTGGATTTAATGTTATTGGTCGTCGTGAGCAAGGTGCAGGACAAGGTGGCGGTGCATCTTTTGGCGTAAGCAAACTTACTAAGAATGCATTCGTAGGACGCATCTGGCGTTCACATCCACGTTATTCAGATGAAGCAGATTCATCACTTCGTGGTTTGTTAGATATGTGTGCTGAACTTCTTCTCCTCAACAGAACATTCCGTGCAACTGCACGCTCTCGTCTCAACGCAGGAGCACTTTATCTTCCAGATGGACTTTCTGTTGCTGCACAAGCAGATCCTAACTATCCATACGATTCTGAAGACGGAATGGGAGCGGGCTTCACAGCAGAAGAAGCAGAAGACGAATTCGAAGAGCAACTCATTGATGCGATGACAACTCCGATTCGCGATGAAGAATCTGCGAGCGCCGTTGTTCCTCTTATCATTCGTGGACCTGCAGAACTTGGCGACAAGATTAAGCAGTTCAAGTTCGAGCGTTCATTTGACCCAGCACTAGCTGAGCGTTCAGACCGTGTACTAGAGCGCATTCTTCAAGGACTAGATGTTCCAAAAGACATCGTTACAGGTCTTGCAAATGTTAAGTACTCAAACGCAATGCAGATTGATGAGAGCTTGTATAAGGCACACATCGAACCATTGATGCTTTTGATTTCTGATGCACTAACAGTTGTTTACTTGCGTCCATACCTCATGGCAAATGGTTTCACCGAGTCTGAAGTAAACCGCATTGTTGTTTGGTATGACCCATCAGCAGTTTCAACTCGTAATGACCGTGCTGCAGATGCTGATGCTGGCTTTGACCGCATGGCAATCTCTGGCGATACATGGCGTCGTGCACATGGATTCTCTGACCAAGATGCACCAACTCCAACAGAAGTTGCACTACGACTTCTACAAGAGCGTGGAGCGATTACTCCAGAACTTACAGAAGCAATGCTCAAGGCTGTTGCACCAGATGTGATGCAAGCAGTTCAGCAAGTTAGCCAAGAAAACTCTGTTGCCCCAATGACACCAGAACTACAAAATCTTTTAGATGGTGCACTTGGTGAAGCTCCAGCAGAAACCCCAACAGAAACCCCAACAGAGGAAGCCACTCCACCAGTAGAGGAGGCTCAGCAGTAAATGGCTGAAGAAACTTGCCCTCCAGCAACGCAAGACATTGCACTAAATCTTAAGAACCGTAAAAATGCAATTGACACTGCAATGTATGGACCACTTAATCCTGCAGAGCCAAACGAAGAGTATTGGACTGCATTAGGAGCCGAGTGGGGCGTTGATGTAGAAACTGCAAAGAAGCAACGCTGCGGTAACTGTGCTGTTTTTATTCAAACTCCAGAGATGCTTTCTTGCATTGAAAATGGTTTGACAGATAACGCAGATGAGTTTGATTCAATCTCCGAAGCAGGGGATTTAGGATATTGCGAAGCATTTGATTTTAAGTGTGCATCAGCACGCACCTGTCGCGCTTGGGTTGCTGGTGGTCCAGTAACTGCTGCAGTTGACATTATTGATGAAGTTGAACCAATCACCGCTGCACAAGGTCCATGCTGGGACGGTTACGTTCAAGTAGGAATGAAAAAAGGCAAAGACGGAAAGATGGTTCCAAACTGTGTACCAAAAGACTCTTCAGAGGCAACAGAATTTGCAAAGCGGACTATTTCTCAAACACCAGCTCCTAAAAAAGACCGTGTCAAAGGTTCTAGTAAAAATTCAAAGGGCTCAGCTTCAGGCGGTAAGAAAATCACTTTTACTCCTGCGATTGAAGCTTCTCTTCGAAAGAAAGTACAGGACCACAACGAGAAGGCACCAAACGGTCGCAAGACTTCGGTATCAACACTCAAAGCGGTATACCGCAGGGGTGCAGGAGCCTATTCCGTATCTCATCGACCTGGGATGACACGCAACCAGTGGGCGATGGGTCGTGTTAATGCATTCCTTCGTTTGCTTAAGTCTGGTAAGCCAGCAAACTCTGCATACAAAGCAGACAATGATCTTCTACCAGCATCACACCCTAAGTCTTCAAAGAAGAGTGCTTCAGTTATCACTGCTTCAGGTTTAATTCCAGAAGAGCAAGATTTAGCAGATGCACTTATTGCAATTACTCAAAAGCATGGTCCCTTTGACCAAGATGGTGATGGCGTTTGGGCTGGCTACACACCTGCTTACGATAACGAAGTAAAAGATATTGGAGTTAAGTGCGCTAATTGCGTATTCTTCCAAGGACCAAATAAGTGTCAAATAATTTCTCTTGAAGTTGAAGCAGATGGTAAGTGCCGTTTTGCTGTACTCCCAGAAGGAGCAGTTTCTGGCTATGACGTTCCTGTTCGTGACACTGAAGATTTAGATTTATTACTTGCATCTGCACAGGCAGAAGCCGAACTTACTGTTGAGTTAAAGCCTGAAGAAAGCTACGAAACTCCAGAACAAGCAATCTTTGCTATGACAGAATTTGCAGGTCTAGGTTATGAAGCAGAAGCAGCTTTCCGCGCTGCTTGGCTTCGTGCAGTTCGCAACAATGAAAATCCATTCAAGCGAGCATCTGTTCTTGCAGTAATGACATACGACAGCATGGATTCAGACCTTCTGCCGAAAAGGAAGAACTAGCGATGGCTAATAACGAAATTGCCAAGAGCAAAGTAAAGGTACCCGTTCTTTCTTACGAAGAGCAGAACAAGAGAATCATTGATACTGGTCTTGAGATAGTTAAAGAAGCTAACTCTAAGTTCTCTGGTTCTCGAATCATCACTCGTCGTGCTGCTCTTGCTGTACTTAATCGCTCTCTTACTAAGTATGAGGGTGAGTCTTACTCTCTTCGTCGCATTCGTTCTCTTAAAGAGTTGAACAACTATGTTCAACTTGCTCAGCACAATAAGGTTTTCTCAACCGCTGTTGAAAATACTGACCTACTTCCAATTGCACACCCACGTTCTACTCGCAAACACGAGCTCAGCACCGCTGAGGTTATGCGCTATCGCGCTCGCTGGATTTGCGATGACCCAAATATTCAAGATGACACTATTAGAACAGTTCTTGCTTCTGCTCTAACTGCTCACCCAGCATCTCCTGAGTACGAATATTCAATTGCTCGTTTGCAGTCTATGCCTCAAGGTTCTGTTCCTCAGTACGCACTTCTAGCAGCTTTAGGTGATGGAAATTCATCTGCTGCTCGTCGTGCTCGTGCAATGCGTCAGCGTCGTGACCGTAAGGGTCGCTTTGCTTATATGGGTGGAGGACTTCGTGCTCTTATCCGTCGTGCAAGTGGTGCTATTCAATCTTTAACTGGTCGAAGTGTTGCAACTGATGAAAACAGCGACACCTTTGATATGGAATTACCAAATGGTGACCTAGTTCGTGTCCCAGCAAAGTCTGCTGAAAGTGTTAAGGCAATTCTTAAGTCTGCTCAAGGTCCAGATGGATATAGCAAGACACCTGCAAAGGTAAAAACAGGCGACCCTGTAATTGAAGAATCAGAACTTGTAAAAATAGATGCACCAGCAGGATTTAGCAAAGATGAGAGCTGGGCACCTAGCGATAACGACAAAGAGTATTACGGAACCAAGATTGACCTTGGAACTAAATACACAGACGATGCTTACGATGTTATTAAGATTTCAACTCCTAATGCTGCAGCAAAAGATAAGTTCGAAGCTGCTCAGCAGAGAGAAAACGAAGGACAGAATGTTGTTACAGAGGGTGCAGGAAAGAATGGTTCACTAGACCCTAATCTTCCTGTTTACTTTGTATCTCGCCGCGGAGAAGATGAGAACAAGCCTTTTGCTGTTGCACAGCGTTGGTCTGATGTTCAGGATTACATTTCACAAGACGAACCTAATTTTGAAAAGGGTGAACTTCCAGACCCATCGAAGATGCTTGATGAAGGTGCAGAAGAGCCAACTCCAGAAGAAGCACCTGAAGAGCCAGTTGAGGGTGAATTAATTCCTAAGGTTTCAAAGAAGAACCTTAAGAAGAACATGAAGGAGTACAAGAAGAACCTAAAGGATTATGAAGAAAACGGTGGTCTATTCCCACTAGACCCAAGCAAAGACCACATTCTTCTACCTGATGGAACAGTTGTTGACGCTGAGACTGGCGAAGTAGAGCGTGATGCTCAAGGTAATAAAGTTGAAAGTCCTACAAAGAAGTCAGCACCAGAAGCTCCTGCTGGAGAAAAGCCTGAAGAATCTAAAGGCAAGAGTAAAGGCCTTCCAGGAACTGTTGTTAAAGACAAGAAGACTGGTGGCAAAGCTAAGTTTGTTCCAGACCAACCTCGCAAAGACGGCAAGATTGGACAGATGTACACCCCATTGGGTGGTCAATGGGTACCAGCTGATCCAAACAATCCTGCTGACGTTGCAACAGCAAAGAAGTACACAGAGGACAAGGTACCTGGTCCAAATTCGTTAAAAGCTTTTGGTAAAGAAACATACGACGTTGTTTCTGAGGATGGAAAAGATAAAGAGTTTGATGTACCAAAGGGTGCATACAAGATGGACCCAGAGCCTTATGTTCCACAAGGTGCAGGTCCTGATGTTGTTTCTAAGGATTACACAGACGACCCTGCAGAACTTGCTCAGAAGTTTGATGAAGAAGAAATTACTTCTGCATTAGAAGAATCTCTTGCAGGTGATGGAACTGCTCAACTTCCATTTGAAGCTGGTGACGAATCTGTTCCTGCTGAATCACTTCGTGACACTCTTGGTGAGCTTGGAAAAGATATTGGCGAGGCTGTAAAGAAGGCTTACTCAAAGATTAAAGCAAAGCTTTCAGGAAAGAAGGAAGAAGAAACTCCTGAAGTTCCAGAAGATGTAAAAGAAGAGCTTGGAAAAGATATTCCAGAAGCTCCGATGCCTTCTGGAGAGGGAGACCCAACAAAACTTCCTGCACTGCTTGATGGTTTGTCAGACGATGAGAAGGATGAGTACGCCAAGACTGGTGACTACGCTAAACATCTTCCAAAGAATAACGAGTTTGATGTACCAGAAGGCTACAACGTCCTAGACGAAGAGCCTTTCAATAAAGACCTATACCCACTTCCAGAGGATGCTCCAGAAGGATTTACTTTTGACCCTCTAGATATTGCAAACAACTACAACAACGAAGCACTTAAGAAAGAATTGCGTCGTGCAGTAGAGCCAGGTGGCGATGGTTATGGAATTTTGTCTCAGGAGACAGAGACTGGCGAGGACTATCAGGGTTATGTTCCTGGCGAAGCAATTCGTGATGCTCTTCAATTGCAAGGTGAAGATACAAATGCACTTCTTGATGAAATCTATAAGGAAGGCGCAGAACAACCATCCGAAAAAGAAATCAGTGACGCTCTAGAAGGAGAAGATACTGAAACACCAGAAGGAACCCCAGCACCTCAAGAGGAAGCCCCTGCCGAAACCACGGAACAAACTACGACGAATGAAGCGGGACCCCAAACCGTTACCAATGTTAACGTCGGAGAACCAACAGGACCAGCAAAGCTAAAAGCTAAGACTTCGGAGCTCAAGGCAGGAGACATTACAACTAATGACTTCTTCACTATTGAGTCTGTAGAGCCTTCAGAGATTCCTGGTAAGTCTTGGGTTACTGGTTACTATCCAGGTCACGTTTCTCAGAAGACAAAGCTTTGGAACAACGACACTGATATCTCTGTATATCGAAATGTTGATGCTCCTACAAAGGGTGACCTTCCAGTTCTTTCAAAGCCAAAGGCAAAAGAGTATGACCCTGAGGGTAAGGTTTACAAGGATAAAGAACTTGACCTTTGGGTACCAAAAGATGCAGAGGCTCGCAGCAAGTATTTAGATGCTGTTGACCAATACAACAAAGACTTGGCTGCTGCCAAGGAGATGTGGTCTGCACCAGAGAATGTTGAAGAGTGGAACACAGAGTCAGAAGCACCTGTGTATGACCCAACAAAGAACACTATTGGTGTAGTTGATGTTGCTGCTACTGAAGTAAAGCCAGGAGACATTGCCTTCAAGAAAGAAGGAAAGAATGACTTCTACGAGTACTTCATTGTTCAAGATGTAACAACTGACGAAAATGGAAATGCTGTAATCACTGGCTACTACCCAGACCATCAGTCTCAATCAAAGAGCTGGAAGGGTACAACTCCTATCAAGGTAATTCGTGGTGCTTCTAATCTTCCAGAGCCTGGAAAGAAGCCAGCACTCGAGCGTCCAAAGAAGGACGACCCTGATTACAAGCAAAAGTATGCAGAGTTTAATGCAGCAAAGAAAGAATCAGCTGCAACATTTACTCCTCCAATAGATGTAGATGCTTTACCAGCTGCACCAAAGAAAGTTTCTCGCCCAACTCCTCCTGCATTCATGGGAGACAAGCTCAAGGCACTTGCTGCTGAAGCAAATGGCGACCCAGTTAAATTTAAAGAGCTTCTTGCAAATGAAGAAGTAGTTCATCTTGACTTCGAGACAACTGGAGGCTTTACAGCTCCAAGTCCAATTCAAGTTTCAATGACCAAGATGAAGAACGGCGAAATCGTCGAGCAGAAAACTCTCTTCATGAATCCAGAGCAACCTTTGGATTCCTTCTACACAGATAAAGATCCAAAAGACATTCTTAAGGACTCAGATGGAAACCCAATCTCTGATGACTTCCTTTCAAAGCAAATGTCTCAGCAAGATGCATTTAAAGAAATTGCTGACTTCCTTGGTGCAGACCCAATCGTCTCTGCACACAACATGCCTTTTGATGGTGAAATCCTCAAGCGCAAGATGGCTGAGTATGGACTTGATTACAAGCCATCAGGCGAAATTGACACACTTTCACTTGCCCGTAAGGTAATTAATGGAAGTGCTGGTGACCACAAGCTTGAGGCTGTAGCAAATCGTTATGGATTAGCAGAGCCAAACACAGACTGGCACGATGCTTCTGTTGACGTTTCTGTATTGCCTGGAATTCTTGACAACCTACTTGATGAAATGGCTGTCACGAAGTCTGGCATTGATGTCCTTGATATTGACAAGAGCCAGTCAGATTATGACAAGGCTAAGGCCGAGTATGACGCATACAAGAATCCAAAGGCTAAGGCTGACTCAGAACTTGTTATGGCAAAGACTTTTGCAGATGGTATGGCTGGAAAGGAAATTCCAGAAGACCCTGCAGCACTTGTAAAAGCTCTTCCAAAAGACAAGCCAACATCAGACGAACTTTCTCCTGCAACTACTCCAAAGGCAACAGAGGTTGGCGACGGAGACTTCGAAATCGAATCAGTTCTTGGTGGAAACATTTCTAACAACTGGGTATCAGACCCAGAGAACACAACAAATGTTGGAGCCATCGCTGTTGAAGAGTGGCAACCAGGTGACTTCATCAAGGCTAAGCATGATGGATTCCACGAAATCATTTCCATCACTCCTATTGAGGGAGATGACAAGCGTGTCTTGGTTAAGCGCAGACTTCTTGCAACTGGAAAAGAATACGAATCTGCTTGGGTTAAGTATCAAGCATACGAAGTATGGCGTCGTAACAGTGCTCCAGAGACAGTCCCAGAGCCAGAGCCAGAATTAGAGCAGCCACAACTTGAGATTGACGAAGCTCCTGAGAAGGAAGCAAACGCTGGCAAGTGGGCTGATTACACAATTGCAGAAGGCACTGATGGTGTCTTCTACGCAGAAAACATTTCTGCTGCAGATGTTCAAGCACTTCGCAACGGAACACTAACTCCTCCTAAGCTTCCATTCTTTGCACCACTTGGTGGCGGAAGCAATCAGGAAACTGGAGAAGGTTACTTCTTCACTTCAGATGGCAAGCGCTTCTGGGGTAAGTATGGTGCTGCTGGTGCACTACTTCGTCGTAAGAATGCAGATGGAGAGTACGAGTACTTCCTAGCAAAGCGTTCTTCAAGCCTCTCACAAGGTGGCGGCAAGTGGGGCATTCCAGGTGGAGCTCATAAGGACCAGACAATTGCTAAGGCACCTAACGCCACAGCAAAAGAAGAATTTATGGAAGAAGTTGGTGGAGATATCTCTGCCTTCGAACCAATCTACGTTGACACAAACAAAGTTGGCGCTGAGTGGGCATACGAAACTTCTGTCTTCGAAGTAGGACCAGACCAGTTCAACGACCTATCTAGCAAGGATGGCGAAAACACTGCAACTGGTTGGTTTACTGGAGACCAGATTAACAAGATGGCTGATGCAGGAATGCTTCACCCAGACTTTGCAGATTCGTTCCCTAACATTGTAAGCAACCTAGAAGATGAGCCAGCAAAGACTGATAAGCCGATTCCAACAGAGGAAGTTTCTCCTGAAGATGTAACTTCAGTATTTGATACTTCTAAGTGGAAGAAGGTTGCAGGACAAGCTGGCTCCAATCAAGGTGCTTTCTATGTAGACCCGGACACTGGAAATCAGTATTACGTTAAGAAGCCAAAGTCTGACAAGC
>JACCDO010007847.1_pt1 | contig 29635 bp, 16 predicted proteins | sample 7446101 | NCBI WGS metagenome assembly JACCDO01 (sample SAMN15323440, study PRJNA562643) | freshwater metagenome | isolation source: river surface water | place: USA:Blue River Watershed | collected 2017-08-16
ATTTCTTCTGCTCTATTATTTTTTTCACTTAATAATTTTCCTTTTCTTTCGTTTTTAGAACCTGGCATTTATATTATTTAAAAAGAAAAAAAAATTTAAAAATTCTATACTTAATATAATTAGTTTAAACAAAATGAAATTTTATGCAATTAAAAAAGGTTTAAAAACTGGTATATTTAATGATTGGAATGAAGCCAAGACATACGTACAATCATTTAATGGTGCAAAATACAAGTCATTTACCGACTTAAAATCAGCGACCGACTATCTAAAATACGATGACGACCATACTGTCGATAATATGAACCCTCATTATTTATATATATTTACGGACGGTAGTTATCAAAAAAATATTAACAAACATAGCTACGGTGTTTATATACCTCAACTTGATTATAAATATTCCTATACATTTATTGATTCAACCAATAACCGCAATGAATTGAGCGCTATTAAACATGGATTATTATACATAGATTCCATAACTATTGAACAATTCTATGATAAAGTGATAGTTGTAAGTGATTCAGATTATTGTATAAAAAGTTTAACAATATTTTATAAAAAATGGTTTGATTCTAGTTTTAATATTATTGATGAATCCAAGAAAAATCTTGATTTGATTAAAGATATTCTAATTTTAATAAAACAATCTAAATATAAAATTGAGTTTTTAAAAGTAAAAAGTCATACACATAATATTGATTCTATTTCTAAAAATAATAATATTGTAGATAAAATAGCTAAAGATTAAAATATATACATATAATAAATGACTAAAGACCAATTATTTAGAAAGATACCTGATGATGATTTATTTTTTAAATTACTTAATATTTATGGTATTAAGGACCTAAATGATAATCATCCTTTTACAAGAAACGATATTAAAACTTTGAATACTATGGAAAAAATACTTTCCTTAAAAGATAGAATTTCAGAGTGTTATGTTGCTTGTAAATTTAGACAATATTTTAATATTGAAACTGAAAAAAACCTAATTACTATACTCAGGCAATTTCTGAAAACTAGAAATATGACATTGGTTTCAAAAGAAAAATACGTTAAAGGTGTTAAATTTTTAGTTTACAATATGCAGGCAATTTCAGTCGAAGATAATGAGGTCGAAACTAATAATACTAACATTGATTCTAGTGCCAATTCTATTATGGTTACTTTTAATTAATTCAAAAATAATATAAATTATAAAAATAATTAATTCTAATTTTATAATTTATTTACATGTGGTTTACATATTATCTATAATAAATTATTAGATATATATAATATAATGGACTCGTTTGGTTTTAATAATGTAGATGATAATTCACAATCTAATTCTAAATTCCTTGGTAAATTTTTATTTACATTTTTATATATTATTTGTTGGTTTGTATTTATTGTATACTTTTATGATAACAATATTTTATTTTTATTTTTATGTTTCTTTACAATATTATTACCATATATTGTTTTTGTAGAAGCTAAACTATAAGTTATTTACATTATTTTGTATGTTTTATATATATAGAAACTATGGATACAAGTACTATTTTATTATTACTTATATTAGGTGCTATTGCATATTATGTACTAAGATTAGAGCGTAGAGAACCGTTCACTGTTAAAGTTAAAAGACCTAATTATTATACTTTATATAGACCAGAAACATATAAAGAACCATTAAGAAATGATTTTAATATCGATAATATGATTAAATTAAATCCTGAAACATTTGGATGGAAGAGTTATTGGAGACAATATCAAAGTGCATCTACTATACCTGAAGAATCATTCGAAATATCTAATAATATTACTCAACCACTACTTTATGATGGTATTAAAAAAGTTGAATGTACTTAAAAGATTATTGTTATTGGAATTATATAAGATAAATTATTTTTGTTAATAATTTTATAATCCGTATAATTATTAATAAAGTTTGTTATTGTTTTATGTTTATTTTTTATAAAATAATGAATATTACGTACTTTACCATTATATTTTAATGGTTCAAAGTTCTTTTTAAACTCTATTTTTATCATTGGTACAAGACTATCTAAACTTATTTGTTCAGCACCAGTTATAAAAAATATATGTTCAATTGAATCTACTATTTGTTTATTTATTATTTCTTCAGATGGTATAAACATTTTATAATAATTATCAAGATATTCTATATATATATTATACGTAAATGGAACATTATATTATTTTAATTTTATTGTTAATTTTCGCAGTCGCATTTGAATTTGATTTTATTAAGAAATGGTATGTAAAAGAAAGTTTCACTTCAAATCCAAATATACCCGAACCACCATTTAAACTAGCAAATTATCTCGCTGATAAACCATATTTATGGATTTATAATCCAACTGACGTATCTACTAGAGATTGGATTAACTTTGGGTCTAGAAGAACTAAACAACCAACTTTACCACTCCATAATTTATGTATAAACAGTATTAAAAAATATAATAATTCTGATTTTAATATTATAGTCTTTAATGAAACACACCTTATAAAGATATTACCAGAATATTTTAATGATACCGAATTTTTAAAGAAATTTAATTATAAATATACATTTGAATCATTTATTAAATATGCTATTTTATTAAAACATGGTGGTTATTGGATTCCTAGAGATACTATTATGGTAAAATCATTGAAACCTACTATACCATTTTTTAACGATGGATTATGTCTTAGTTTCTTAAATAATAATTATAACTATATAGATAATGAAGGTTTTAATGATTCATATATTGCTTGTAAACCAAACAATTTAATTATTAAAAATTGTTTAGAATACATTCTTAAAAATTTATATAACTTTCAAAATACATTTAACTTTAAATTAGCTATGAACAAAATCTTTAACATTATTGTTTCACAAGTTCCATCCGCACATAAACATTTTAATTTAGGTTTAAATAAAGTCGGTAATCAATATTTAAATGAAGAAATTTTATTCTCTCAAAATGATATTGAATTAGATACACATGTAACATTTATACCAATTTATTATGATTTTATTCATTATAAAACAAAATTTAATTGGGTTGATAGAATGTCTGAATCAGATATTTTAGAAAGTAGTTTATTATTTTCAAAATTATTAAGATAAAAATATTATCTTTTATTTTCTTGTTGGTTCTGGTCTCGGATTATAATTAAGTGTTTTAACACTGTTATACCATTTATTTATATTTTGATTACTCTCACTATAGTAATCTATTTCCTTATATTTATTGGCATCTAATTTATTATTATATTCCTCAATCGCAATACGCTGTTCTTCGGTTAAAGCTAATGATGCTGTTTTATAATTATTTAATGCTTTTTTAATATCTTTTTCTTCAACAAAATTAACCTTATCCGCATCTATTAAAACAGTACCTTCATTATATGCTTCCATATAATCAGTATACTGTCCAGCATTAGTATAATTGTTTGTTTTACCAACCAAACTTTGTGCATTTGCAAAACTATTATTTATTGGTTCCGGTACTTTATATACCATTAGTTGGTTGGATATAACCTTCTTTTGTTTAGAGAATTCATTATTGAATGCAGATTTATCATAGGCGCCTAACCTATTTACAACGTTTATTTCTTCATTAACAGCTTTATCTTTGGTCATTATATGTGAATACCCATCTTCATAATCTCCAGTATATCTATTCTCATCAAACATTTTATTAAATTGTTTACTAAAATCTTCTTTTTTAACACCTTGAAATTGATTATAAGTATAATCATAATCTGCTTCATATTTTGATTTGTCTTTATTATATTCATTTTTCAAACTATCAAATTGTTTATCAGTCACTTTTTTACTTTCAATTTGTTCCATTAATTTCATCGATTTTACAATTTTAATAAAATTATCATTATTACCATTCGGTTTGTCTGGATGATTTAAAAAGCGTAACTTTTTATAGCATTCGTATAATTTTTGTAATGATATATTTATATTCTTTTCCAATAGATTAAAAGGGTCAATATCTATGGCTTTTATATTTTCAGACCTCATAATCATTATCTCATCCTTAGTGAAAGATAGCTTATTAAGTGGTATAGAAACCATAATTTCTTGTTCAAATGGTACTGGTTCCGGCTCTTTCATACTATTAATGTATTCACTATATGTGTCTTTATTATTTTTTCTTGCATACCGTCTATTTGACTTATCAGGTTGTGCAATATGTATCTGTTTTACATCTCTATTTGATGATATAGATGTTGTATCGTCATTTGGATACGGATATGAACCAATATCTTGCTGTGGAATATATTGAGATGTTACATTATATGAATATTCTTCAGTTCTAGAATTATAAGTAGGCAATGAATTTATATTTTGAGGAATATCGTAGTTATCTCTATCTATTTCAACGTGTGAATCTTCATCTAATTGTGTAGGTACATATAATTGACCAGGTTGAAAACCCATACCTAATTCAGATGGATTCTTATTATAAACATTAACTGGTGGTGGTGCTGATGGTACTTCATGACATAATCTTGGCCCAGATGTATTATTCATACTTATATTTCTAGCCATTAATTGTTTTGAATAGGCATCTTCTAAATCTAAATTATAACGTGAATCATCCTTAGAACTCTCATATAATTTTGGTATATTATTTGTCTTAATCGTATCCGCTGCATTAAAATTATAATAATTATTAATACCAGTATTTATTTGTAATTTATTTGGATTAATATCATTCGAAATATTATTAATAAAATCGTTTTTACTAATATGAATATTATTAGTAGATTGTGGTGGTTTTACATTTATTACATTAGGTTTTAATATAGATTTAGGTTGTATAGGTATATTTTTATTAGAAGGATTAGATTGTTCATTACCCATATTTAATTATTATAAATATATATTTTATGAAAAAAAAATAAACTAATATAAAGTCCTATATTGTTTTTGTTGGGTCTTTATCATTTTTTTTAAATATTTTTTTAATAATATTATAATCATTATCATTTGCAATTGTTAGCAATCTATTTATTTCATTAGTTTGATTACTATTTTCTACTAATTGAGTACCTAATACCTCTAATAACAAATTATTATATTTAATCTTATCTAATAATTCTTTTTTTAATGAGTTTGTTAGTTTTTCATATGAATTACTTTTAGTTAAATAACTATCTGATAATATTTGAGTTTCTTCTAATTTAACTTCTAATTCTGCTATTTTTAATTTATCATTTTTTCTTTCATTAAGTAAATCTTTTATAAATACTTGTTTAGGTAATTTAGTTGATTCTAAAATACTATTTTGTCTTTCTTTTATTTTTTCATCTAATGATTTATTCATTATCGATTTTTATAATTATGATAATTATTATAAACGATATCAAATTTTAATTGTAAAATAACTTATTATAAATATTATGTTATTACAATATGTTATTTTTAAAATAATTTTAATCTTCTACTAAAATGTAGATTTGAAATATGTTGTTTTAAATTAGGATAAGCTCTATTTTCATATATATAACGTGTTTTAGATTTAAATTGAAAAGTAATCCATTTATCTTTTATTATAAATGATACCCACCATTTATCATTAATAATTTGATTCATAAACCTACTATCAATTGAATATTTTTCTAAATGTTTTAATATTTTATTTCTTCTATAACGTATACCTTGTTGTATAAGTATTTTTAAACAATTTGGTCTAAATATATCGATTACATAATTATATAAATTAAGATATTTAGATTGTTTTAAAATTGCAGGATTATCTTCTATAACAAGCTTTAAAAGAAAACTATCATCATAGTATATTGCACAATATACTATAAATTCTTCGAATGCAAAATATTGTATATTATTGCTAACACATAAATATGTTAAAAGGTCATATCTTTTATTAAATTGAATAAAATATAATAATTCTTGTAAAGAGCAAAAATTAATACCATAATATTCATTTAAACTATATAAATCAAAACCTAAGTTCTCATTATTAAACTTGTTTGATTTATTAGAGGTACAATGTAGTGAATAAATTGAATTTGGATACATTTATTAATTGTAATGATAAGTATGCTTTAAGTATAAATTGTTTTTTAATAAATTTGATTATCTTTATTTAAAACTTTAATACTAGTATAAAATACATAGAAATGAACACTCAAGAAGCTTCAATCGTCTGTGAAATCAAACCGGCTGCTAAACCAGTAAAATTAAAAATTAAAAAAACTGAATCAACTGATAGTGAAAATGTTGTATCTCAACAAACTATTAATGAATCAGAACCGGTTGCAACTGAACAAGTTGTTAAAAAGAAGATTAATATTAAAAAATCTGATGCAGAAGGTAAAAAGGCTTCCGATATTTATAAAAAAATGGAACATAAACAACACGTTTATGAGAAACCGGATACTTATACCGGTTCTTGTGAACCAGAAGATTATAATGGAAACATTATAGTTGATGAACCATTAAAAATTGTTCAAAAATCTTTCAAATTAACTCCAGCATTTTATAAATGTTTTGATGAATTATTAGTTAATGCTCATGACCATAAAAAAAGAATGGAGAAAATGCACGAAACTGAAAAAGATAATTGTCATTTAGTTACTACAATTAAAGTTAATATTAACGAAGATGGTAGTATCTCATTTTATAATGATGGTAATGGTATTCACGTTGAATATATGGAAGAACATAAAATGTACCCACCTGAATTAATTTTCGGTTCTTTATTAACATCAACTAATTACGATGATAAAGAAGAGCGTGCGTGGGGTGGTAAAAACGGTTATGGTGCAAAGTTGGCCAATATTTTCTCGAAGAGATTTGAAATCGAGACTGTATGTCATCTTAACAAAAAGAAATATTATCAAGTATTTTCTGATAATATGAATACCCGTACTGAACCAGTTATTAAAGCTTGTACAAATAAACCATACACTAAAATAACTTGGTTACCAGATTATGCTAAATTCAAAACTGAATTAAATGATGATATTCGTCAATTGATTAAACGTCGTGTTTATGATATTGCAGGTATTGTTGGTAAAACTGGTAAAGTTTATTTTAATGATAAATTGATTGAAATCAAGAATTTTGAAAAATACGTTGAATTGTATTTAAATGGTTCTGATAATAAAACAGTTTATGAAGAAGGTGATGGTTGGCAGGTAGTTGCAACTGCTAGTGAAGATGATATTTTTCAACAAATATCATTAGTCAATGGTATCAATACACTAAGAGGTGGAACACACGTCGAATATATTGCAGACCAAATTAAAAATAAATTAGTTGCATACTTAAAAGCTAAAAAGAAACTCGATATTAAACCACAAATTATTAAAAATCAATTACGTTTATTTATTAATGCATATAAAGTTGTTAATCCATCATTTGATTCTCAAACAAAAGAAACATTAACAACTCCAAAATCCAAATTTGGTTGTTTATATGAATTAAGTGAAAAATTTATTACAAAGTTAGCATCTACTGAAATCATTGAAAAGATTATTAGTCAAGCTGCTTATAAAGATAATAAAATGTTATCTAAAACTGATGGTAGTAAAACTAAAACAGTTCGTATACCTAAATTAGATGATGCAAACCGTGCGGGTACAGCTGAATCAAAAGAATGTACTATCATATTTACTGAGGGAGATTCCGCTAAGTCAATGGCGATTGCGGGTTTATCTGAAGTTGGTAGAGATTATTATGGTGTCTATCCATTAAAAGGTAAAATCTTAAACGTACGTGATGCAGCTGCAACCCAAATTCTTAATTGTGAAGTTTTAAATAACATTAAAAAAATTATTGGGTTACAAAATAATAAAGATTATAAAAAAGAATATGAAAAATCAGGTGTATGGCCACTCAGATACGGTAAAATTATGTTGATGACTGATCAGGATCATGATGGTTCACATATTAAAGGTTTAATGATGAACTTATTCGATAGTTTATGGCCTACTCTCTTAGATTTAGGTTTTATAACTACAATGGTTACTCCAATTATTAAAGCCTTTAAAGGGTCACAAGAAATAGCTTTTTATACTCTCCAAGATTATGAAAAATGGAAACAAGATATTCCAAATATCAAATCTTGGAATATTAAATATTATAAAGGATTGGGTACTTCTTCTACGAAAGAAGCTAAAGAATACTTTAAAAATTTGAAATCTATTCTTTATGAACATACAAATAATACTTCAAATACTATTGTTAATAATACAAATGTAGTTAATAACCAAACAATAGTGAATACAGATAATATTGATACACAATCTAATGCTACAAATGCAGATGAAGATATTAAATCATTAAGTGGTTCTAAAGAAAATCCTTTAGACTTGGCATTTAACAAGAAACGTGCTGATGATAGAAAAGTCTGGTTAAAAACTTATGATAGAAATAATTATCCAAATTTTAATCATTCTAAATTAACATTTGTTGATTTCGTAGATAGAGAATTAATTCATTTTTCAAATTCAGATAATGACCGTTCAATACCAAATATGATTGATGGTTTAAAACCATCTCAACGTAAAGTTCTTTATTCAGCTTTTAAACGTAATTTAATTCAAGAAATTAAAGTATCACAATTAGCTGGTTATGTATCAGAAAACTCTGGATATCACCACGGTGAAGTTTCATTAGAAATGACTATTAAAGGTATGGCACAAGATTTCGTTGGTTCCAATAATTTGAATTTATTGTTACCTAATGGTCAGTTCGGCGGTCGCTTAATGGGTGGTCAGGATGCAGCATCTTCAAGATATATATTTACACAACTTAACAAATTAACTCGTATGTTATTTAGAAAAGACGATGATGTTTTATGTAAATATTTAGATGATGATGGTTATCCAATTGAACCAGAATATTATTATCCTATATTACCATCATTATTAATTAACGGTAGTACAGGTATTGGAACAGGTTTCTCAACTGATATTCCACAATTTAATCCAATGACTATTTCTGATTATATATTAGCATTAATCGATAATAAAGAAACACCAAAATTACACGTTTGGTATCGTGGATTTAGAGGTAATATTCTTTATCTTGAAAATAATTCATATATTACCAAAGGTATTTATCAGCGTATTAATGATAATACAATTCAAATTACTGAATTACCTGTTGGTACTTGGACTTCAACATATAAAGAATTCTTAGATAAAATCACTATTGAACGTGGTAAAGAAGATTCTAAAACATATATTAAATCATATGAAGATAATTCTACAGAATGTCGTGTAGATATCACTATTAAAATGGATGAAGATTTAATTGATAAATGGATTAAGAAAGTTGGCAAAGATGGTATTACTGAATTAGAAAGTAAATTAAAATTAACATCTAGTATTTCTTTAAATAATATGCATATGTTCGATGAAAGTGGTAAAATAATTCGTTTTACTAATGTTGATACACTTATCAATTATTGGTATAATATTCGTAAAGGTATTTATACTAAAAGACGCGAATATTTATTAAATCATCTTAAAAAAGAACTTGACATTATTTCATATAAAGTAAAATTCATTTTACAATTCATTGATAATACTATTGATATTCGTAATAAAAAGAAACAAGTTGTTATTCAACAATTAGAATCATTCGGTTATCCAAAATTAACATTAAAAGAAGATAATCCATCATACGATTATATCTTAGGTATGGATTTATATAAATTAACTGAAGAAGAAGTCGATGATTTGAAGAAAAAGAAAGAAAATAAAGAAGCAGAATATAATGCTCTTCTCAATAAAAAAGAAACAGATTTATGGAAAGAAGATATATTAGAATTCAAAACAAATTATACTAAATCATACGATGAATATATAAAAGAATATTATTCATCTGTACCAAATAAAACTAAAAAATCTAAAAAATCTAAAAAATAAATAAATTGATACAAATAGTTTTTGATTATAATTAACAAAATAAAAAATATTATTTTTTTATTTTATTATTCAATATTTTAATAATAAAAAATTATATTATATAAATGTCATGTAATTTAGATAAAGATGCTAAATTAGTTTATGGTCATTATGGTTCAAAAGCCTTTATATCTATTAAAAATAAAGATGTTTATAAATATTTTCCAATAATGCTTCATTATCTTGAAAATGATGTCTCAATTAAAAATTGGTCTAGAAAGATAAATTCAGAAATACAAATTTTTAAAATTTTAAAAGATGATTTTATTGATACAAAAAAATCACCACATATCGTTCGATTACTTAAAATAAATGAATGTAAGAATAAACCTCAATTTTATAATAATTGTAAATTAGATACTTTTAAAAATTTAATTGAAAACACAAATTCTTCTGATAATAATATATATTGTCAATATGTTAGTAGATTCCCTAAATTTAAAATTGAAAAGCCAATGATGATAATCAAATTAGAGTATTGTGATTATGATTTAAATTATTTATTATCTAATAAAATATTAAACGAATCATTTAGTCAAATAAAAAGTTTCTTAAATCAAATAATATTCCAGGTTTTATTTACTGTTCAGGTTATTAAAGATAAATACCCTGATTTTATTCATAAAGATTTATTGATTAAAAATGTTTTATGTATTAAAAATAAATTTAATGCAAATAAATATTATAGATATCATTATAAAAATATAATTTATGATGTACCTGTATCTAATTATATACCTAAAATAACTGATTTTGGAATAACACAATTAAATAATAAATATGGTAATTTTATTTCGTGGATACCACATAGTTTATTAAAAGACGATTATAAAGATCATTATAGTTTTTTAATGGACTTATTTAATACAATTATAAATCATATTAAAAAAAAACAATTAAATAATTTAGAAAAAATAAATAATATTAATAATTATTTTAATAATTTTTTTGATACAAATGCATTAAATTTAGTTATTAATAATAATAGATTAAGATATTTTCTATATAATGATTCAACTGAAGTTGAAGGATATGTTAATTTTATTAAATTGAAAAAAAGATATCAAATATTAAAAGAATTTAAGAATATTTTTAAATATGATGAAAGCCACGAAATTATTGAAGAATATAATAAATAAAATAATAATAACAATATATTTATTTTATTTATTTTTTTTACTTTTTATTTTACGATTGCTTGGTGATTTACGTTTATAGAATCTATTTTTAGGTGATGATTTTCCAGCACCACATTGAGTATAATTGTCCATACATTGACTTGGTTGACCATCACAATAACCAACGTTATGAACATTCGGATTGCCACCTCTGAACATATGATTACGATTATGATTACATGTCGGACCGTGCATATGAATATGACCTGCACCACATTGGGTATAATTATCCATACATTGACTCGGTTGTCCATCACAGTAACCTACATTATGTACATTTGGATTACCACCTATTTGATTATGTGAATTATGTCTATTTAGTCTATAGTTATGTGGGTTATGAACAATACCAGCACCACATTGGGTATAGTTATCCATACATTGACTTGGTTGTCCATCACAATATCCAACATTATGAACATTTGGATTACCACCATTTTGTAATCCAGCACCACATTGTGTATAATTATCCATACATTGACTTGGTTGTCCATCACAATATCCGACATTATGAACATTTGGATTACCACCCATTTGATGAATTTTATTACATCCACAATCGCCACCTAACATTTTACGGTTTTTCATTAAATATTCATTTAATGTTTTTTCAACTATAACTTCAATAGGTTTTTTAGTAGTTCTATACTTAGAAGGAACTGGAGGATTATATTCAAATCCGCCATTTTTTTGAATATCTATTATATTATTTTCTGGTATTTTTTCAATTTTATTCATATCTTTGTCATCTTCATTCGTTTTGTTAGTTGGTGTTTCTTTCTTTTTAAATAGGTTATCAAAAAAACTACTCATTGTATTTGTAAGTATATTATATTTAGATATTTTTATAGTTTTTTATTTAAGGAAAATATATCTTATAATTATAAACATGGATGATGACTTACTGTTAACAAATAAATATTTAAAAAACGAATATTTAACAGGAAATTCCAATTCTAATTCAAGTGGAGTAAATTATAATGAAAATTATAATAAATATGGAAATAGTAATAATAGTAATGATAAAAATGATTTTCATAAATTAATGAATGCTAAAGATAGAGCTCAAACCACATATTCAAAAGATATACCCGAATTCTCTAAAGAATATAAAATTGATAGAGACCTTGGTATTAATATTTCAGAATCTTCAGTTGGATTAGAACAATATATTAATCTTGGAATGACCGATAAACGTAAAAAAATTAAAAAGACTGTTGTAAATATAGATAGTAGAAATAGAATACAGGAAACAATTTATGACAAAGTTTCATTACAAGTCCGTAAGTATTCACAATATGAATTTGAGGATGCTAATAGACCATTACAATTTATTTATGATTCAAATGAGGCATATCTTTTATTAGAAAATATGTATATCGAGACATTAGAAGAAAAACAATTTATTATTAAAAAGATAAATAGTGATTTTACTACAGTCGGTTTTACTACAGAAGATTTTATATTTAATACTCTATATACTAAACCAATTATTGATATTATTGAATATTTAATTGACCCATTAGTATCAATTAATTCTATGACCGATAATGGAAAGAAAAAATCATCTAAAATTAAAAATCTTAAAGCTGCTGAATTTGATAGAAGTAGACAGTTATTCAAATTTAATGTTATCAAATTTAGAATTGATTCTAGAAACAATCCAAAATCTATTCGTACTGCAAATGTAGGAGGTGAAGAAACAATATGTGAAATTATTAAAAATATTCGTGTTGGTTATCCAAGTTCATCACATTATAGAGTTGATTTCGGTAGAAACTTTTCAAATATTTATGGTATACGTCTTTTATCAACAGAAATACCAAATGCATCATATACATTTAATGGTACTGCAATTAATAGTGACTTTGGTAAATTTAATTTAAGTACAAAGGTTAATAATAAATTAAGATGGATTTATAAAAACAATTATATTCAACAGCCAAAATATAATTTTTATGATTCTGGTTTATATTTTAAAAATAGTTATACAAATATTATTAATGTAAAACCTTCTGATAACCAAAAACTTATATCATATTTAAGTTATACACAACTTGATTTATCTACGAATAACGTGACTAAATATATAGATAATTATTATCGTTATTCTACATTACTTAAATGTAAATATCAAGATGGAGATGATGTATATAAATATAATAATTTAAATTATAATATTGATTATTTAGGAAAGTTAAATGATAAAGGTATTGATTTACCAAATGAATATAATACTAAATACTTACCAAATTCATTACAAATATTATATCCTAATTTATTACCATATATTAATAATATTTTTAATAGTTACGAATATTATTTATTAAATGTCCCATCTTATTCATTACCTGAAAATCTCATTGTTGAAAGTTCAACTATTGAAAAAATAGATTATTTTTATAGAATGACTGTTGGTCCTACCAGTAATGAGACAATGAATGCAGCACAATATAATTTTTCTAATAAGTTATTTAATCGTTATATTTTATCATATCAAGTCAATGGATATAGAATGACAAAACCATTCTTAATAAAATTAATGAATCTTACACATTCTTTTAGCAATCCTCCTGATACTAATGATACTGTTTTAAATTTTGTTGTTTATAAGTTATTTCCACACCCAACATTACTTAATACTTATACATATGATATGATTTTATTAAATGGTATGATAGATTCAAATACTAACTCATATATAACAGATTCAATGAATGGTATTACAACAAATGGTATGATTATGGTTGTTCAAACAGAAATTAATAATATTTCTATATCCGAATTTTTAAAAAATAATCCATATTTTTATAATCATTTAAAACAATTCGGTACAAAAACCATTTCTTTACAAATTCCTTCTTCATTTGTTAAAATAACAGATGCATTATTAAATGAAACATCATATGTTAATTATGAAAATGTTGATATGAGTTCATATTCAATTTCAGTTGATGTTTCATACAATAGTTCAGTGTTTGATTTAAGTGGACAAAGATACAGTACAATTTTAGATTATTCTGACCAACCTATTATTGATCCAGAAAGTAATGAAGAACCACCACCTTGGTCGCCAAGAACTATCATTACATATTCAATACCAAACTATACCTTTAATTATACCAGTGTAACTAATAATTATTTTAATCACGTAAATGATATATCTTTTAATTTATTGTATGGAGTAAATAAAATAGATTTATCTAATTCTATAATTACATTTAAACAAAAAACATTTTATTCACCTACTACTCCAATTCCATCAACCCAAGAATATGAATTTAATGATTTTTATAATAATATCTTACAACCAAATAATAATTTAATTAAATTTAAAGACCTATCTAATAATGAAATATATTTTCTTTTAGATACAGATTCGAGTATGAATACTATTGGTTTTGACCCATCTAATAATATTACCTATTCTTATAAGTATTTACAAACAAATTTAGAGGAAATAGGTACTCATTATGTTTTTAATTATTATTTATATAATACTCATTATAAAAGCATAAATAGTATCAAAATTTATGATTTATCTTTTAATATAATTCAAAATCAATTATTACAAACCAAATCTAGTATCATAAGGTTTTATAATAAGAATCAAACTACTGAATTTATTGAATTTTATTTAGGAGCAAATATTCAATCAGATATAACTGGTACAGTATATGAATTAAGATATAAAAATCATTACGGTAAATTAAATTTATTTGATGGTGATAATCTATACTTTATTTTATTTGAAGAACAATATAATACATATTTACGTGAAACAATTGATAACTACTTATATATGAATTTTGAAAATATTAAAGATGAATATAAAAAAGATGTTAATCTACGTATGTTTAGAGTAAATAGTGATAATGGTAGTGTAAATGACAATCCTAGTATAAATGGAACATCATTTGTTAATATTATGAATCCGAATGTTAATACTGAATATTCTAATATTTTAGATACACCAAGATACTCAATTCTTACTATTAATGAATTAAACTATAATAATGGTCTTATATTAAATAATTTTAATCAAGAATTTATTGAAGAAACACCTACTGATAATATTATTCAATTTCCGATTATTGATAAGACAAGTGATAAATTAATTATACCTTTTATTATTACGAATGATAGTAGAAACGGTGTTTTTTATATTCCAGATACTAGTATATATACAAGATATCCTGTTTATACATCTGAAATTAAACCAGGTAAATATATTGAAAGTACATTGACAAAATATATAGATGTAAATTTTAATAAATTTCTTAAAAAGAATTATGATTATAGCAAAGAAATATTCACTGAAACTGAATTATCTACACGTAATACTGATTTAGAATATGTATATGAAAATGGTCCTTCTAAATTTACAATTGAACTTGATAGAAATATTAATACCTTAAAATTATATAATTATAAAAAAATATATCAAACAATCACAACAACTACTATTGATAATAAAAAAAATTTATATCTTAATGAAGGTTTCCCATATGCATATTTTAGAGTACCTGAAGTATCTTTATCGAACGGAGCATTTGTTAAAATAGAAGGTTTAGCAAGTATTGATAATGTAACTGCTAGTGAATTAAATAAATTACATTCAATTGTTATACCTAAAAACTATCGTATGGTTGTACGTCAATTATTGCCATTACCTAGTATTGATTATTTAAATAGTAATAAAAATATGTTTCCTTTAAAAGGCAAACCATTTACTATTGATTATCTTACTAATTTATATACTGATTTTATTAATAATTCTATTAAGAAAGAAGACACAAAAGATTTAACAATTGATTTAGTAATGTCTAGAATATTCGGTTTAGGTGAATCTTCCTATACTGATATTAATGATTTCTCTTTGAGAAATATTTTAAAATCTAAAACAGACCTTAAAAAGAATAGTTATTTCTTAAAAGAAGCTGATTTCTCAAAAGAAAATTTAAATCGCGCCTATGTTAATTATGATGGTTTAAATCAATCATATACACGTGTTAATGGATTTAATGGTCAAAGTAATGTAGATTCCACTAGAAATGGTATTGGTATGGAATATTCAGGTAGTGCTTTTATTAACTCATCCAGAAATAAACCAATGTTAAATGAAAGAGAAAAAATTAATGAAGGTGATGAAGAGGTATTAATCAAGACTGGTTTAGAAACAGCATTCTTTGAAAATGAATTATTTATTAAACTATCTGATGTTAATGAAAGTGAAAATTATAATGCAATAGGTCGTATAAATGGTATAACTTCTACTAGTGACGAAAATGGTAATTTTACAATTGATTATGATTTATTTACTGAAAATGGACAAAATTTTAAAATTGGTGATATTGTTATTGGTATGGATTCACAAACAATTGGTATTATTTTACCTAGTGATTACGAATATAGTAATCTTCCAAATGATGAAATCAAAATATTGGGTTTGGGTGCATATATACTTAATAATTCTCGTGAAAACTTAAATACATATTTTGATACATTTTATGGTATTGATAGTATATACACCCGTAATCGCAACTTAGCAACACTTTTTATGGAGCGTTTAAATAATTGGCAAATAATAGAAAATAAAACAAAATTAGGCTTTTATGTAAAATTAAATAACATTCCAAATACATCTAGATTAGTTGGTGTTACTGTTGCTAATTTAATTATTTATGTACCTGATTTTTATAAATTATTAGATGGCGAGGATACACCATTATCACAATTTGGATTTAAAAATACTTATTATAATAATAGTTTTAATTATTTTAAAGATAATTCGGTACCATATGAAAGTCTATTAATTAATAGAAGTTATCTTAAGAGATATAATAATCGTGATATTCAATTAATTATCGAAACAAAACAAAATGGTAAGTTCTTTTTAGATGATAAAGTTTATTTTGAAGACCATAAAGTTTTATATAATAATCTCGAATCTAGAAAAAATAAATATTTTTCAATTGATTTACTTGAACCATTTTCAAGTTTTATATCAAAAATAGAAGCTATTTATAATAACAAAATTGTTAATTTTAATACACTCAATAAAGTCGTATATCCTCATTTACAAATAGGTTACTATAATAATACTAAATTTATATTAAACGATGATTATTATAATCTTTTTGATACCGTTTATAGTCCTAAAAAAGATTTATCTGAAAATCGTTTACCTATTCCATTTAAAAATAATATTATTGTACGTCAATTAAATCAAGATATCAAAAATTACGTTTATTCATATAATTTTCAATATTTCGATTTCTCTATTGATTATATTCCAGATGGTAAATTTTATGTTTCATTTATCGGCAATGATATATCAGGTATATATGTAGATTCAAGTACAAATATATTATCATCTAAATATCTAGACCCTAGCCAATCATATTTATTAACTATATCAAATGAAAATTCAAGTGCCGAATATGCTAAAAATAATTATACAAACGGATTATTTAAACTTAAAACTAAAAATATTGATTATTTTAATGACTTAACATATTTTATTAAGATATCGGCTATTCGTAATACATATGCTATTAAAAATACTAATTATGATTCATCTTTAAATAGATTAAATATAACAAATTACGATACACTAGGTGTATATGAAAGAATGATGGAAAATTATATTCAAAAAATATATTCAACATTCTCTTTCGATTTGAATAAAGCGAATATGTATGATAAAAAATGTAATTATAACTTATATAAAAATCGTATTATTAAATTGCGTGTTTGTCCTATAGATAATGCCGGATTTTCATATGAACCTGTAATATCAGGTATTCCAAATGTTACAAGTTACCAACAAAGGTCTTGTAAGGGGTATTCTAGAAAACTATTTCCATACCACGAAAAAAAATTTATTTTAAATCATTATAATAATCCATTAGGTGATACACAATTAGTATTAACAGGCAATTATCAAACATATGGTCGTATAAGACAAGAAATTACAAATAATGATTATGATATAAAACAGTTCTTACCTGGAATGGGTGTATATTCGATTGATTCCGAAGATATTTATAATACTATCAGTACAAATACTGACCAAACAAGTAAAGTTGCTAGATTTCCAGGTAGTTTTTATGATTATAAAACATCATTCTTAGGATACGTTTTAGAAACATCTGTTGAAAACTCGTCTGAATATGTTCGGGATTATGTATTAAATAAGAATTCATTCTCTAAAGTCGATTTAAGCAATAGTGTTTATAGTGAGTATTATATTTATTTATTAGTTGACCCACAAATTACTAGTAAAGAATTAATGAATAGATATTTTGATAAATTAAATAGAGATAATATACATTTAGTTTTCGATGGTGACGCAAAAAATGATTATACTACTAATTATTTAAATATCGATGGTGTCACATTTAATAAAGTTCGTTATAAGTATGATTTTTCATATGCAAATAAATTATTTACTCTTAAAACAAGTCCATTAGCATTAGATGTAGTAGATGATGTTGTATATTCATTTAAACAAAATAGTATTGGTACTGTTGTTACTATGGATAATACTGATAAAAATCTTACTTTTTATGAAGATGATAAATTAATTACAGCATTAAATGTTACAAATATTGATGCTTTTACTGAATTAATCGCATCTAATATTATTATTAAAAAACCAATATTAAATCAAACTTTACCTCATTATGATTATCAATTTAGAAAAGCTTGTGCCACAATGACTCAAAGATGTGTTTTTTATGATTCAGATATTTCAAGTAATATTAGATTATTTGCAGTTGGTGATTTAGACTACTATTATAAAGATTATTTAAAAAATAAAACTGTTATGAATTATAAACCTATTTTAGAAAATAGTGATTTACAATTTATTAATAATCAACAATTCATAATGGAAAATCCTAAATCTGGAAATTTTAAAGATCTTAATTTTAAAGAACGTAATTGTCACAGTAGATATATTGACAGTACATATAATAATAGAGTTGAATATATACGTAATGGTACATATAATACCTCCGATAAAGATGACCAAAATTTAATTCAAGGTACTATTTCATTTGAAAATGGTGATGATGTTGTTTTATTTAATACTAATCAGACCTTTTTACAATATCAAAATACAACTAAAGAATATAATAAACTTAATCGTGCTCAAAATGAATCTTTAATAAAAGATAATGTTAAATTAGGTACCAATTTATTTAAAGTTATATCGGGTGGTTTATTACCTATTAATTATTTACCACATTCTAAAATTATTGAAAATGATTTGAATACTTATTTAAATAATACTGCATTACTTGATTATAATTTTGACAATAATATTGAAAAATTTAGCAGAATTCCTATTCTTGGTAAAACCAACGGTTATGAATTAGATATTCTTGGTAATAATAGTTATTTATATCGTTCTGAAAATCCAACTCATAGTGGAGCATTTTATAATGAAGTTGAAATAGATGATTGGGAAACTATTGAATCAACTGATTTAAGAAAATCATTTACTAATAAAATTTGGATACCTCAATCTATTTTTAAATTAAGAGACAAACAAATTTCTAATTTTAAAAGCAGTGAAAGTTTAAATTCTAATCAAGGTAGTAATCGTTTAGGTTCTACTGATAATAGTAATATTGATGTTTATAATTTCTCTGATACTAGTTTTGATTATGAAATTAATGTTAAAAAATTAATTGGATGTATATTTATTAGTTTTTCTGAATTATCTCTTGCTAATTATAAATTACCATTATATAATCCTCTTAAATCTGAACTTGCTATTATTAAAGATGCGGCATTAGTTTTAAAATCACAAAATACATATGTTGAAATTACATTCGAAAATCATTTAACTAATATTAATGAACTTGAAAATCCTAAATTTAAAAATTTCAATAAACACATTATTCCATATAGAAGATTATTTACTGCACTTTTAGATATGTCTGGTAATCCATATATGATTGTTGGTACACCAACTTGGCTTGCTGATTATACTACAATACCTTATTATGATGCTAGTAATAACCCAAAACCATCAAGTGTTTACCAATGGTCTATCGATAAAAATTATTATATGGGAATTATGGACCCAAGTGGTTATCTTGAAAGTGGTGATACAATTATTGTTGATTATGCAAATACTGGTTATACTAAAAATACATTATCAGTTGTCGAATATTCACAAGCAAATGAACCTTTGAGTATTTATATGGATAATACCGTATCTGATTTAAATTTAAAAGAAATTACTGCTCAATATAAAATAGTTACTATTACTGCTACTATGGGGGCTGTTCGTATTTGTCAAATTGATAGACCTATTGTTGGTCATCTTCCGAATATGTCTATTATTTTATTAAAAGACCCATTATTACCTGGTAATAACGAAACCGCTAATAATCCTACCTCAAATTATCGTAATGATGGTTATAAAATTGAAAGAAATTTATTATCAACACAACCATTCACAATATTTAATAAATGGTATACTAAGATATTTTATAAAGGTTCTAATTATTTTGATGGAACACATTATAAACCAGATGGTAGTAAATCAAAAGTATTAAATAATATTTCTAATTATTTGAAAAATGGTGGTAAAGATAGAATTTCAAAATATGAATCAAAAAATGTTTTTATTAAAGGTATGAAAGGATTCAATTTACCTTATATCAATATTAATAAAAAATATACTATTACTACTATCGATTCAAGCGATATTGAAGTATATCAAACTAGTAGTTCAGATTCATTTAATGTTGGCCCAGTACAACCAGGATATTATACTACTAAACCACATATATATGAAGATTTTTCACCATTTTTAATTATTGATTCTCGTAATAAAAAAGTTAATGGTAATTTTGCATCAATTGATGATTTAATTCGTAATCCACTTTCATTAGATAGTATATTAGGTAATGAAAAAACTTGGATTAACAATAATAACAATAATGAATTTGAATATCCATATGTTGTTATAGAAGGTTTTTATCTTGGTTATGGTGGACATATTCAAGAAAGATTTAATGAAGATACTACTAATATGATTATTAATAATGATACCGGATTTAATATTACCAATATTCAGACTATTAAAAATGGTAGTATATTGTCGATTAAATTACCATCTATTTATAATAATTTATTTAACGTTATCCCACAAACAAGTTTATTACATAAAAAATCAAAAAATAGAAACGATAATATTCCAATTAATATCCAAAATGATTATTTAGATTATTTTTTTAACCAAGAAGATTTTGATGAAAACTTATTAGTTAGTTATAATATTCTCGAACCATTTGGTGTTGAAGGTCGGGTTGTTAAAAAGAAAATATTAACACCATATAATCTTAATCCAAACAATTATATATTCCTTTCTATACCAGATTTAAATCATATTCAAAGTGTTCAAAATAATAATGTTTCTGGTGCATTTGCTAAAATATTATTACCAGGTGAATCCAATAGAGTTTTATATAATACAAATGTTGGTGGCGGTAAGGTCTATTATGATAATTTATTTAATAATTTAAATGAACTCGAAATAGCATTCTTAACCAATGATGGTTATTTATTTGATTTTAATGGTTCTGAACACTCATTCGCTATTGAAATTACCGAAATTATTGATAAGTTTGAATATATTAATCCTAAATTCGGTAATATTGAAATTTAATTAAATTCCTAATTTTTTAAAAATAAAATATATATACCCATATAAAATTAGTATTATATTGGTATATATCAAAATATGTCGTTTAATAATAGCAATACATTCGATTATTCTAAGATTCGAGATGTTACTAAAAAATTAAAAGAAAATTTAAAAGATAAATATAAACAATTAGAAGATATTGCAAAAGAATATAATACCAGTGCTAATGAAATTGGAGGTGGTGGTGGTGCCAGTTTATCAAGTACTTCTGAATTAGATGATTATACTACTAGAATTGTTGATTTATTTGCAGGTGGTATTTTTAATGGTAATATTCAAATTAATGGTTCAATTTTAGTTGATAGTATTGAAGTTAGTGATTTAATCGTTAAAACATCTAATAATTTAAATTTAACTAGAGTTGTTGAAGATACATTTGGTCAAGTACAAAATCTAAAAGGTGGGTTTGATTTAACAGAATTATTAAAAGCTGGTGATTTAAAATTAAAAAACCAAACTGTTACTAGTTCCACATTTGTTGATTCTGTTTTTAGAAATGGTATTATTGAAAATGCATTGCTTAGAAATGTTACTGGTATTGAAGGTGGTGGTACTGGTGGTAATGTTGATTTGTCTATTGATTTTCAACCTATTTATTCTATTGATACAATTAATAATCAACAATTCGATGTCAGAACAAAATTTTATTCAAATCCAAATAGTTTAACTAAAAATATTCCATATGGTACCAAATTTACATACCGTTATGAAGACCCTAATACCACCCCATTAATCTATGATTATATGAATTTTAATATTTGTTACGATTCGTCAAACAATAATCATTATAAAGAACGTCAACAAACATCGTTTAATATTCTTGAAAAATATTATCCTATTGACCCTATTAATACTACACTAACTGATCCTCAAAGATTAAGTTTATTAAATAATTTTGTTCAATCTACAAACAGATATCGTCCTGCTACTAGTTATCAAAGTCGAGCAGACCAAGTTTATTTTAAAGCATATCCATTACCTAATCTTAGAATCAATAATGTACCATATAAAGATTATTATTCTTATAAAATCGAAAATATGGATTTTTATTATTCAAATACATCTGAAAACACTAATCGTAAATTTGTTGTCGATACCAGTAATGTATATTTCTCTTCTACGATGAATGTTGGTGGTAGTTTAAGTATAGATGGTACTGCATACTCAAATGGTATATTAAGTATTAATGGTGCGTTTTATGGTATTTCTAATTTAAGTTTATCCGGTTTAATGTACGTTAGAAACACATTAGAAGTCGTTGATAGTGCTACTATATCTACATTATCCGTTGGTAATACCGCATATATTGGTGATTTTCTAGATGTAAGTAATTCGGTTTTTATTTCTGGTTCATTGTCTGTTAACAATCGTATATACGTGAATGATGTTCTTTCTATAAATAATACACAAATTATGAATAATTTAACTGTTGGTAATGATGCTAATATAAATTATTTAAGTTTAGCACAAAACGTTTTCATTACCAAAGATTTAAGTGTGGGACAACTTGCTAGATTCGTTTCTGGAATGAGTGTCGGTGGAACATCGTATTTAAGTACTCTATCTGTTACTGGAAACGCATTTTATAATAATTTATCAGTTAGTGATAACTTTTTAGGTAAAGCATTGTCTGTTTCGGGATTAACTTATGTTAATGGATTTTTAAGTGTTAGCACAAATTATATTTCAAATGGTTCAATTAGTATAAATGGTGTTACTTACTTATCATCTGATATTAGTGTTAGTGGTCTACTTAATTCAAATGGTACACTAAGTGTTGCTGGTAATACAACATTCGGAGGAACATTAACTAACACTGGTTCAACATTTTTAAATACCGATTTATCCGTCAATGGTAATACATATTTAAATATACTTAGTGTCAATAATAATTCATATTTTAAATCTAATCTTAGTATTAACTCAAACACATATATTGGCGGAATAGTTAGTATAAATAATAATTTATATTCAAATAGTAATATTTCTACTGGAGAATTATTTACATCTTCTATTAGTGTATCAAATGTAGCGTTTTTAAATAATTCATTATCTGTATATAATAATTTTGTTACAAATAATATGTCAATCGGAAATGTAGCATATATTGGAAATGATGCAATTATAAATAACTTATCAGTATATGGCACTGCTTATTTAAATTCAGCTTTAAGTGTCAATGCTAGTTCATATTTTAGAGGATTAATTAGTGTACAAGATAATACATATATTAATGGTCAATTAGATGTTTCTGGAAATACTTATATTAATAATAATCTTAGTGTTGGAGGTAATACTTACATTTATAATCATTTATCTATTACAAATATAACTGTTACTAATGTTAGTGTAAATGGTACACTTTATAATTCAGGTAGTATGGATATATCAGGTAGTGCTACATTTGGTAATACATTTACAAATGGTTATTTAAGTGTCAATCAAAACTTATATACAACTAATGCATCTATTTCAAGTGATTTATTTATTCAAGGTTTGCTAGATGTTTCTAATAACGTATATGTACGTAATGGTATTAGCGTGTATGGCGATTCATTTATAACAGGTACATTAAGTGTTAATAAAGACGTATTTATCAATAATGCATTAAGTGTTAAAGGTACTACCTTTTTACAAGGTGATATAAACTTAACAAACCTTATAACTAATATTTTAAGTGTTGCTACTAATGTTACCGCATTCCAAAGTCTTAGTATAGGTGGTGATTCAACTTTTGCATCTTTATCAGTTGGCCAAAATGGCTATGTATCCCAAAATGCATATGCTACTAATTTATCTATTGCAAACAGTTTATTTGTTAGTAATAATATTGATGTATCAAATAATTTATATATTCGTAATGATTTATCAGTTTTTGGCAATATAGATTTATCAGGCGCTTTGAGTATTCAACAAAATGCATATTTTAGCAGTGATTTAAGTGTTGCAGGTGTAACTTATATTGTTAATGATTTAAGTATTAGTAATTTATTTACAAGTACTATTAGTATATCAAATGATACTTATTTAAAAGGATATTTAGATGTTAGTGGTTCTGCGAAATTAGGAACTCTAATTATAGACGGTAGTTTTAATTTTAATGGCCCTATTACTAGTACAGTATTATCTATTTATGATAATACATTTATTGGTGGTACTCTCAGTGTAAATCAAAATACTTTTATTAATAATAATCTTAGTATCAATTCAAGTATGTTTATTTTTAGTGATATGAGTATAAATGGTTCATTATATGATAGTTCAAGTATCAGTGTTTTTGGAAATATTTATTCGAATGGTCTTTTAAGTGTAAATGCAGATACTATAATTAATGGTTCCGTATCTATATTCGGTAATTCATTTATAAATGGTCTTATTTCATCTGGAAATGCATATATTAATGGTTTATTATCCGTAAACAACTCATTATACATTGGAAATAATATGGATATATCTAATAATCTGATTGTTAACGGATTAGTTAGTGTTAATAGTGATGTACTTGTAGGAGGTAGGCTAGATGTAAGTCAAAATGCATATATGTATGGTAACCTTAGTGTTAACGGTTCAACTTATTTAAATAATTTATTAAGTGTCAATGGTTCAACGTATATGTATGGTGATTTAAGTGTGAACGGTGCAACATATTTAAACGATGTTTTAAGTGTGAATGGAGATACATATTTAAAAGGTAATATATTAGATGTTTCAGGAGCGGTAGTAATTCGTAATAGCGTAGATGTTAGTGGTATCACTACATTGCGTTCTACATTATCGGTTGCAAACACAATGTATGTTAGTGGAACATTAAGTATACCTAATTTAGCTTTTGGTAATGTGATTAGTGTTAATAATTTATATATAAACAACAATTTAAGTGTAAACGGTAATGCAATTATAAATGGCAATGCAGTATTATCTGTATCATCTATTCGTTTAAATGGTCGTTTAGATGTTTCAGGCAATACAACTTTTAATAATGCATTATCTGTATCGAATGCAGGTTTTTTTAATGGAGATTTGACAGTTGGTTCAGGTGGTGTTGCTACACAAACTAACGTTACAATTAGAGGTAATGTTTCTATAAATAATAATCTTAATTTTATTACAGGTACATTATCTATAAATAATAGTATTTATGCATCTTCAATCAGTTCTATGAGTATATCAGGTTTATATACTAACTTTATTAGTGTAGCTTCATTCAGTAATTTAAATGTCGATTCTTCATTCGTTGTACAGAATAATTTATCTGTTAATGGTGCATCTTATTTTAAAAATAATATTATAATTGATGCGAGTAACGGTATTTATCCTCTAAGCAACTATTACAATTTTGATACCAGTGGTATACAAACCGTATATTATAATAATAAAGATATTTATATTAAATGTACCCCAACTAGTAATATACAATTATCAATCGCTAGTCTTTCAACTGCAAATGATATCGTTAAAATATATATAGAAGCTGATAATTCTACCTCATCTAATATTAATATTTATGACGATGGAACTAAATATATATTATTTAATGGCAGTAATCCGAATTATAAAATACTAAATGCTAAAACGAATGCTACTATCATATATAATAAAAATAATTCATCAGCACCCTTTAATTTATTTTCACTTATAGAGGATTCTCTTTATAAAGCTCCATAAAGTTTAATTGCGTTTAACCATATAATATTTTTTTGTTTTAATATTATAGGGTTAGTTGATTGTTTTAGAAAAAAGTTTATAATTTAAAAAACAGCTTTTTGGCTTTTACAAAAATTATAATTTTATCTTTTTTATAAATATAATTTTTCTATCGAAATTATAAATTCTCTATTATAAATAGACGTATTTATATAGTGATATAGGTTTTACTTATTCGGTAATGTTATACTTTTTAATAACTGTTACATTTCTTTATAGAATTAATTAGTTTTAGTCTTACATCTTTATCATATTTATGATATTTACGATGTTTATTGAATAGTATTTAATCCTAAACTAGTAGTAGTTAACTTTTCATAGTAATATACGAACGTTATACAATCAATCTAACCCGATGGATATAATGAATATCTTTTGTTGAATCAATTGATATTTAAAATAGAATAATATGGATTTTGTATTCATATTATAATTTTTGGAATAATGAATAAATCAATAGCTCCTTGCTTAGTTATTTATTCGTTAATTTTGTGTTTGCCTCTGCCTAATCTTCCCTTTGTGTGTTTGTTAGTGTCTTTAATGTATATTAGTCTATTTTACTGTTTAATAAATAAATCTTACCTATTTAATCTAAAAACTTATAATAAAAAAATATAAATATAGCAAAAACCTTTTATTAAATTTTGTGTAATAAAAAGTTTTCAAATATTCAATTTAGTCAAAAATTTCTCGAATTTTTTAGCACCTAAATCTGATAAATGCACTTTAAACATTTTTTGATTTGATGTCCATACTGGTATATTATTATATTGAGTGTAAATTACATTATTTTGACCATCAGTTTCTGAATATTCAAATAATTCACGCTGACTATTTACAAATAATGGATTTACTAATTCAAATTCAAGAACTTTATTTGAATAATTTAATGAATTAATTTCCTTTATATTTAATCTTCCAAATAATATATTTGCTTCATTATCATTCTTTTCATCGAATTCAAGGTCTATCATAAATTTAGAATCGTTATATCGAACTATTAATTGATTTGTTTTAAATATAAACGGTCCATCTTCTGGATGATAATCCGTATATAATTCACTACGTAATATCTCCGGATTTTTAAGATACTTTGTAGGAGTATTTAAATATTTTGGCCCAGTTAAGTAAATAAAAGTCATTTTGTATATCACAAAAATATAATAATTTAGATAATATCAAATTTTTATAAATTACTGCGACAATATGGACAAGTAATCTTATTATTATGTGTTAAGTCTGTGTCTATCCATTTTAATAAACAATCTCTATCAAAAATATGATTACAATTAGTTATTAATTTGTGTTCATTATTTTTATTTGAACAAATACTACATTCACAATCTCTGCAATCCTCTGTTTCACATTTATGTTCGATTGTATATTTATTAAGTTTTAGGTTAACAAATATAAAATCTTCTAAATATTTTTTTATAAATATATCATTAACCACTGTTTCTGATGGTTTTATATTAAAATATTTTTTTAATAATATATTATCTGTATTTCGTATATAATATGGATACAGAATGTATTGAAATATATTTAAAATTGTTAATAAACCATACAAAATATATATCATTTGATTATTCATAAATAAATTTATTACAAAACCTATTTGTAATCCAAAATATAGTAATAATAACAATATTGCTGGATAATATACGACATATCTAAAAGTGATTGTATTTGAATCCATTAAAAGAACATTATTGATTGTGTTACCAAAAGATATATATATTGATGACATCCAAATTATTGCTTTATCCATATCATTCGTCATACTATATAATTGTAAGTACATATTAATTGTATATGTAATTAATATTATAGTAGGTATTAATGAATTTAATATACAATATGTTATTACGTCTATTGGTATAAATAACATATACGTGAATAATCTACTTAATTTAAATACGATATATTCGATTATATTTGTATTTGGTATATTATTATATGGATAAATTAAACTGTGGTCATAATTAAATGTATAACTATGAACTAAATATTTTGTAATTTTTCCATAATGCACTTTATTTTGGATTTTATTATAACAGTCTTGTTTAAATTCATTATATTTATTTATTAATTCTTGGTTAGTATAAGACTGATTTAATTCAATATCTACAATTAAATCAGTGTTATTGTTAAATTCCATTTTATTTATTTTAATATTAATAAATTAAATTTAAAATAAACTATCAATTTTTTATTATAAATTTTATTGTTTTCTAATTTTATAAAACTACTATAATTAGATAACAATTATTAAATATTTTACGGAGCCAACCGGTATTACAAAAATGTGCGATGGTCTAACATTTTTTTCATTTTCCATTCAAAAATGTGTTTTATTGATTTTCAATAATGTTAGCATTTTTCTTTTAATGACGATTACATAATGAAATAGTCATTTTTATATTAAATAATTGAAAAATTATGGTAACAATTTAAAGGAGGTTTATCAAATTTTAAAAAAGTTATTGAAAACTTAAGAAAATATCGAAAACTTAAGAAAAATCCAAAAATTTAATTAAGAGGTAACTTAAAAATCAACTACAAAGACAATCATGAAAAACTAATTTATAAAAAATCCTTATTTTCAAAAATTGTCAGAAAACTAGTAATTTTGTCAGAAAGCTAGTAATTTTGTCAAAATGTTAGGATTATATATAATGCAACTTATTCATAACAAATTTAAAAATAATTAATTAAACAAGTTAAAATTAAGATAATAAAATTTAGGAGGTTCATTTACAAAAGTTAAATAATCAAAAACTTAAGAAAAATACAAAAATTTAATTAAGAGATATATTCAAAAATCAATTTTAAAGACAATCTTGAAAAACTAATTTATAAAAAATCCTTATTTTCAAAAAAGTAGAGAAAGTAGGTAGTTTTTTAGAGAAAGTAGGTAGTTTTAGAGAAAAAGTGGTAAAAATATTTTAATCAACACATTGATAATAAATTAAGAAATAATTAATTCAACACGATAAAATTAAGATAATAAAATTTAGGAGGTTCATTTACAAAAGTTAAATAATCAAAAACTTAAGAA